>Ga0172382_10000053_pt1 | contig 174009 bp, 168 predicted proteins | sample Leawel138RmetaG_FD_122245 | JGI IMG/M metagenome (GOLD analysis project Ga0172382, IMG submission 122245) | Leachate microbial communities from a municipal landfill in Southern Ontario, Canada - Leachate well 138R metaG | ecosystem: Engineered > Solid waste > Landfill > Unclassified | place... | reverse complement strand
TAATGGATCTTTTGATTCCGTTCATAATCCACATCTATGGTTGATTCGCTGATATCTTCAAAGTCGTATGCTTCGGCAAGCTCTTCATCAAGTCTGAATTTTCTGTAGTTGGTCGAGAATATGAGCGTACCGTCTGCAGAAAGGTGGCGCATAATGTTATGGATCAATCGTCTTTGGTCTCTTTCAACGTCAAACATATCTCTCATCTTTGAATTGGAGAACGTAGGAGGATCACAGAAAATGAGATCAAAGGTATCATACGTCTGATGAAGCCAATCAATACAGTCGCTTTTATAGAAGAAATGGTTCATGCCTTCGAACCCGTTCATCTTCATGTTCTTCATCGCCCATTCGAGATAGGTTGCCGATGCATCCACCGATACGGTGCTGAGCGCTCCTCCTGCGGCCGCATGGACTGTCGCGGTTCCGGTATAGCTGAAAAGGTTTAAGAATCGCTTGTCTTTCGCCATCTCCATGAGCATTTTGCGAACTGGGCGATGATCCAAGAATATTCCGGTATCAAGATAGTCGGTGAAATTCACGAAGAACATGAGATTGTGTTCCCTGATAATCCTCAGCTGCCCTTTGGATGCTAATTTTGTGTATTGATCATTATCTTTCTGTTCACGCCGTTGCTTCACATAGATGAGCTCCCGATCGATTTCCAATGCACGTTCGGTAGCATCAATCAGTTCGTCCAACCTGGTTTCTGCTGCTTCGGGATCAATGGTGGCAGGAGGTGCATACTCTTGGAGATGCACCCATTTACCTTCATAAAAGTCAATTGCGGCAGAATACTCAGGCATGTCGGCATCATAGAGTCGGTAGGATGTTATTCCCCGCTGTTCCATGATTGGCACAAGCTTGTCCATATTTTTCTTCAAACGATTGAAGGCCATTTGGGCACCTGGAGATAACGGTTGGGAAAGCCGTTCGCGTTTCTTTTCAATGCCTTTTTCCATCATCTGCTGGCGTTGTTCCACGGTGAATACATGATAATGGGCTAATTGGCATTCAAGTGGGCCATTGAACAGAGCGTTGGTCCTGTCAGGCTTCATGTCGACGAATGAAAGCAGCTCCTTATCACCACAGAGAATCGCAATATCCCATCCAGGGAACAGTGTGTTGAATGTGTGACCCATGTTTATGTAAAGCTCTTGTATGCCAAAGGTGCTTTCCATCCTTAATCCATACGGAGGATCGGTGACGACACTTGCGGGGCCTTCGGGAATATCATCGGTGGTGATGGCGGTGAAATCTTTCTGTTCGAATTCGATGTATTGGGCTACATGGGCATTCTTTGCATTTTCTCTTGAGATTGCAACAGCCTTTCTCTCGATGTCCCAACCTATGATCCGGATGTCTTTTCCCGTATTGGATTCTTGAATGGTATACGCTTCATCAAGGATTTGATCCCATAACTGCGCATCATGCATTTCCAGTTTTAAGAATGCAAATCGATTTGGGTCAATGAGTCCGGGTGCTGTTTCACTCGCGATCAAGGCAGCTTCAATACACAATGTGCCACTGCCGCAGAATGGATCGAGCAAGAGTTGGGGCGTTCCATCCAGCACACTTTTATACCACTCGCTACGCATCAACATGGCGGCTGCAAGATTCTCTTTGAGGACAGCGGAAGTTTCTTGAGTCCTGTAGCCTCTCTTATGGAGTGAGCGTCCTGAGAAATCCAAATACCAGATGACCCGTTCACCTTCCACGTGGAGGTGGAACACAACATCGGGATTGTCAAAATCGACAGTCGGACGATTATCCTCAAATCGCTCGCGGATTCTATCCACCACCGCGTCTTTTAGTCTTATCGCTCCGAATGTGCTGTTACGCAGCCACTGGCAATGCATTGCCGTGATGGTAACCGAGAAGGTTTTTTCAGGTGTGAGCCACGTTTCCCAAGGGATCTGAACAGACGAATCATACAAATCATCCCCGTCATATACTTCATCGTCGTGGGCGAGGGCGATCATCACCCGCGTTGCTATTCTTGAATAAAGGCAAAAACGATAGCCGCAGGCAAGATCTCCTTCGAATTCGATTCCACCGTTGATGAGCTTGATATCAGCTGCTCCAGCCTTTTGTGCTTCTTGAGCGACTAAATCGTTTTGGTTTGCAGCTGCTGCCGCGAAGAAAATCATATGGTCTCCTGTCGAATGGGTATCATGATAATATCGACTGTAGTTCGTCTTTAGAAAAACTGTACTCAGTTCCGCAGTTCAAACAAGACAGATTAAGAGGGAATGGTCCATCACTAAGAATCTCATCCTTTTCATTCTTGGGAAGTGCTGACAAAAATCCAGCGAATCGCTGACTGTCACACGGACATGAGAATCCCATTTGTTCTTTTCCTAAATATTGAGGAGAAGCTGAAGAAAAAATTTCTTCAACAAACTCCTTTGCACTTTTTCCTGTAGCGAGGTATTTGCCCATAGACGGCATTGTTTCACATATTTCCTCTAAAGATGCAAGTTTTGAATCGTGAGCTCCGGGCAACTTTTGCAAGAAAAGACTTCCAGCACCAATAACCCGGCCTTCCTTATCAAATTGGATACTCAATGAGACTACAGTCGGCGTTTGTTCTGAAATCATGAAGTATTCAGCCAAATCTTTGGCAATCCTTCCATGTTGCAACATTATCTGACCACTGAACGGTTGTTTCTTTCCTTCAAGCAATTTCGTCACTGTTAAGAACCCCGGACCAAAAAACGGGGACAGATCAAAACTCTCAAGCGGTTTGTCGATTGGAATCGGTACTTGCTTCAAGTAACCGCGAACAGCACCGACGGCCCACGCTTCGATGTATATTCCTTTGATCGGACCACCGCATTCGATTGAAAGCTGTATCCGGTCATTGCCTTTCACAGTCGAAGCGAGCAATGCTCCCGCTAGGTATCCATGTCCCAAAGCGAGGGTCTCAAGAATTCCAAGAGAAAAGTTGGCCCGCATCTGATTGATCATGGTAGTGCCTTGGACAGCAACAGCTCTGACCGCTCCATCGTGTAATAAGAATACCTCCCTACAATCATACGGGAGGTGTTCTAAATGGTTTTTTAAAAAGGTGTCTTCAATAGGTTTTCGAATCATAGGCTGATAGATTACGCAATGACAAGGTTTTGTGCAAGGCTTTCAAACTCATCGCCATTCAAAACTTCTTTCTCAAGAAGCTTTTGGGCAATCTTTTCGAGCGTTTCCTTATTGTCCTGTAAGCGCTTCATTACCAATTGGTAACGGTTGTTAACAATCTTGGCTGTTTCATTATCGATGTATTCCTGTGTGGATTCAGAATATTCACGTGTACCACCAAAACCTTGACTAGTAGTTGAGGGAAGAGTGATATTCCTGAAGCGTTCGCTCATTCCAAATTCCGTTATCATACGTCTTACAAGATCACTTGCCCGAGCAATATCATTTCCCGCTCCAGTCGATATCTCACCACATATGATTTCTTCAGCAGCACGTCCACCAAGCATCATGTCTATATTCCCTATGAGTTCGCTTTCATTCATGAGGAATCGGTCTTCAGTAGGATATTGCAATGTATAACCAAGGGCATTAATACCACGAGGAATGATTGAAATCTTCGATACCGGTGGAGCTCCTTTGGTCATTTTTGCAGCCAATGCATGCCCGACTTCATGATACGCAACCATGCATCGCTCTTGTTCGGAGAGAATTCTGCTTTTACGCTGCAATCCAGCCAGAGATTTCTCTATTGCCTCTTCAAAGTCTTCTTGGACTACTTGTTTGCGTTTTGCTCGTACTGCCAATAAAGCGGCTTCATTTGCTATATTGGCTAAATCAGCTCCAGACAGTCCTGCAGCAGACTGCGCAATTTTCCGAAGCTCAACATCTTTATGGAGTTTGATGTTCTTGGTATGGATTTTCAAAATTGCAAGACGTCCTTCCAAGTCTGGTTTGTCCACCAACACCTGACGGTCAAACCTGCCAGGCCTCAGAAGTGCTTGGTCAAGTATCTCGGGACGGTTTGTAGCGGCAAGGATAATCACCCCGGTTCTTGAATCAAACCCATCCATTTCAACGAGCAATTGGTTCAAAGTCTGTTCTCGTTCATCGTTCCCACCAAAACCTGCAGCAGTCCTTGTTCGACCGATTGCATCGATTTCATCGATAAAGATGATACAGGGAGAATGCTCGCGAGCCTGTCTGAAAAGGTCACGTACTCTTGCAGCTCCGACACCAACGAACATCTCGACAAAGTCTGCTCCGCTCATCTTAAAGAATGGAACTTTTGCCTCTCCAGCTACTGCTTTCGCGAGTAAGGTTTTTCCTGTTCCCGGAGGGCCGACTAACAGCACCCCCTTTGGAATTTTTCCACCGATTTCCGTGTATTTATCGGGCAACTTAAGAAAATCGACAATTTCTTCCAGTTCTTGTTTGCTTTCATCCGCACCGGCAACATCAGCAAATCGGATGCCAGTATCACCTTCAGCTACGATTTTCGCCTTGTTTTGGTTGAATGAAAGCACTCCTTGTCCGGAACCGCCTTGCCCAAGTTTTGAAAAGACAATTCGCCATATCACTAAGAAGAATATTAACGGTAGGATATAACTGAGGAGGGTGGAAAAGATGCTTGGCTTTGGAGGTGCTGTTGCATAATATTCCACATTCATCTCATCGAGTAACGGAATGAACGAATTATCCTGTAACGCGTAGGTGGAAAAAGCCTGGACCGGAGGTTGTTGAGTGCCACTACCTTGAAGCATATTGATTGCCTGCGCTTTGGTTACCGTGTATCCGAGATACTTCTCCTGTTGGATTTCAACTCGTACAATCGTCCCATTTCTTATCAAACCTTTAAACTCGTTATAATCAATTCCAGTAATATTTGATTCTTGCGAAAAAAACATGTTGATCAGAAACATCGCAAGTATGATGAAAAGGAAATACCAGAATGAGAACTTGAATCGTTTGCCGACGACGAACCCTTTTAAATCTTTATAAATACCGGGTTCTTCTTTTGGTTTTTTGTCGTTGTTCATTTTGTTTGATTGTTGTTCGTTTCCACTTTCTTTAATTGCCATTGAAATTCCTCTTATAGATGCATCCAGATAATTATCCATTAAAAAAATATAATGCATCACATTAAATATACGTAAGGTAATTTCAAACGACAATCACACATTGCGACTCTTTGATGAATAGTGAAATACATGTAGAATGAAAGTATGGAAATTAATAAAAGCGTCATTTTGATAACCGGAGGAGCTACTCGGTTTGGTAAGGTTATGACCTCGAGGCTAATTCAAGAGGGCGCAACGGTTATCGTCCATTATAACACGAACAAGGAAGGCTCAGATTCAATTGTCATGCAACATGGCAATGCCCAAGCTATTCAGGCAGATCTTACAAATACCAATGACATACAGCGACTTTTGGATACGATATTTGCCACCCATAACAAACTTGATGCTATTATCAACAACGCGTCAATGTTTGAAGCGATTGATATAGAGGACCTAACGATACCCCAGTGGGAATATCAGCAGGCTTTGCACAACACCGCTCCTTTTTTGCTAAGCAAGGCACTGTATCAATATAAAAAGAACTATGGAGGGCAGATGTTCCCCGGTTGTATCATCAATATAATCGACAGTTCAATCGACCATCCTTCAAAAAAGAGAGTTGCATACGGTTGTGCAAAATCTGCACTGCTTGGCCAAACAAGAATCCTTGCCGCCTCCATGGCTCCCTGGGTGCGTGTTAATGCAATTTCACCTGGATTCTTCCTCTCATCGTCAGCATCCGATGATGCTTATAAAGAGAAGCTACTACAGCGATTGCCGCTACAAAAACTAGCGGAGGAAGAAGATATTCTTGACGCGATCCTGTTGTTATTGAACAACGAATCGATTACTGGAATACATATAGCCGTAGATTGTGGGGAACACCTTCTATAGGATTTGAATAATTCTTTAAGGTGTGCAATAATTTCACAGTGTGATGATTTGCTCCATCATCACATGTCAGTATTCTCCTCACATTGTGTGATTGGCATGTGCATTATAAGAAGATTTTGTGGGATTCTAGAGAAAAAGTGTTATTTTTCCATATGAAATGGACTAATTACATGTATACCACTATATTTTGGCACGAGAACTGCTCAGTTCCATCCGTATGTATCACAAGGAACCTAAGATGTTTAAGAAAAGTTATGCTGTAGTATTATTGCTATTACTCATTATCACACCTCTCGCAGGATCTACTGCCATAGAACAAATACTCAAGGAAGCAAAAGCGTTCAGCCCTATCGTAAAACGTCTTGAGATTGCCAGGGAACAGGCTGAATTGGCAGAACAACTGAATGATGTTGAGAAAGAACTTAGCCTTTCTGTTGCAGGGTCTGTTGGGATTTTGCAGTCCAAGATGTTGGGAACGTTAACCGATGAATGGTTTATAAGTACGAACGCCGGGGCTCCGACTGTCACCATGGTGTTCCCGAATGAAGAAGGTACTGTATTGAAATTGAGTACCGGAACCATTTCAAAATCATTGGAATCTGCTGCTTGGGCGGTTGGTCCGTCAATAACAGTGGACCATACCTTTTCATTCGGCCAGAAGAAAACAATACAGGAGACGTTGGATGATCTTAACTATGCCAAGGGAACGCTGGAAACAGATGAAACTTATCTGAAAGGAATCATCAATTTTGAGAATTCAGTATATCGGAAGATGATAGAATTGCTTAATCAGGAAAAGAGCATCCTGTCAACAACAGCTCAGATTGAGATTAAAAAAAGAGATATGGCAAATAATCTCGCACTACGAAAGATCACACAGACAGCAATGGCATATCAAGAAAGTGAACTGGCCTTAGCAAGACTTGAATCGACACTCGCCGGATACAATCGAAAATATGAAATGCTGAAAGTTCAGTACGAACAAATGACAGGCCAAAGCTGGACCGAGATTATCCTCCCCTCTGAAGTTGATCTGGTAGTGCATCCAAGAGAAATTGGGAATAATGGGGTTGCGTTGGCAGCAATTGATGTTGAGATTGCCAGATATGCATTGGATCTGAAAAAACAGGAAGAAGATTTGAAGTTAAAAGTAGGTTCTACGGCCGCCGTATCAACATCCAATACCAGTACATCTTATAAGTTGAGTGGCCAAGGGAATTTGACCGGCACCAATTTTACAGCGGGAGCTTCATTTGATCTCGGTATTTCAAATGCCGGTAAGATTACGCCTTCTTTTTCACTTAGTGGAAGTTGGTCAAATACGATTACCCAGGAAACGGATAGGATAGAATTGACTCGACTTGAGAATACGTTGAACCTTGCAATGATGAATCAAAGCGACAAAATCCTGCAATATCAAGAATCGGTAAATACATTACAAAACAACATCATCAGTCATCAATTAGAACGAGAAGAATTTGAGCGGTCCACCGCGTATAACCAACGACTGTTGGAGCAAGCTGAAGATAGGCTCGCACGTGGATTGGGGGTACAAAGTGACGTCGATAATGCATTATTGAATCTTGAATTGGACACCTTTCAGAATAAGATTCTAAGACTTAACGCGCTGATATTGGCAAACGAAATAAGATTGTTGAACTTGTAGCAACAGAGTGCTGGATAAGGAGCATAGTGAACATGCGTAATGGAAACAGAGAAGATGAAGGTCGTCAAAATACTGAGATGCAGGTACGATCGGCATTGAAAAGAAAGCAACGCAGGCGGCTTATTAAAAGAATTATCGGATGGATTATATTTCTTGTTATCGTCGTATTAGCTATCTATAGTTACAACTTCTATAAAACCAATGGAAGATTGCCGTTAACCAGGGCCGTAACGACCGCTGCCGCTCCGGTTGGTCCAACGGAGATTCAGGTTGTTGAGACTACATTTTCCCAAGTGATAGACCTTTCTGGTTCGGTTGAAGCATATCAGACACAGACGGTAGTGTTTCGTTCAACCGGGGCAGTCACCGGGGTGTTCGTCAAAGAAGGAGATAGGGTCAGAAAAGGTGATCTGCTCGCCACGATCGACGATACGAATCAAAAGTATAATGTGGCGAATTATGAATCACGAATCGAAGAGGCCAGGCTGACCGGATCTGTTAGGGAAATTGAATTGCTTGAGATGCAATTATCACAGGCGAACAATAATTTGGAGTATACCAAAGCATATGCGAATTTCGATGGGGTGGTCGCCACGGTAAATATTGACGAAGGTGACTATTCCGAAGCTGGAAACAAAGCGATGGTGATCATCGACAGGAGTAAATTGAAAGCTACTGTTGAGATTGATGAAATTGATATCCAATATGTAACCATAGGGATGAAAGCCGATTTGGTATTTGATTCCATCGTGGGAAGAACAGTCGATGCCGTAGTCACCTATATCCCGATGATCGGTAGGACCACCTCTCAAAATATCGGAGTGCTCGATGTCGAGCTGACCATCGACAATCCTCCTGCTCAGATTTACCCCGGATTCACCTTTGCCGGTTCGATTACCGTTGAATCAGAGAATACCATGTTGGTCGTTCCCACCGTCTCAATAATAACGGATAGGGGAGTAACATATGTCAATAAAAAGGGCTCTGGCGGTAACCCTGTGCAAACCACTGTAACAGCCAAATATCTCGGTGAAGGAATGAGCCAGATTATTGCCGGTGATGTAAAAGCGGGAGATACGTTGCTCGTTCCGGCATCAGCTGGCAATAGCCTATATAATCTGATGCGTGGAGCGATGGGAGGACAAGCTACTTCCGTACAGATGACCGCTCCTGTAAGGCGATAAGGAACACGTATATGGCAAAATCGGTTATTTCCCTTTACGATGTACGTAGATACTACATGATGGGAGATTTCATTGTAAAAGCTCTGGATGGGGTGTCCCTCGCAATTGAGGAGGGCGAATTCACTGCTATCATGGGACCATCAGGTTCCGGTAAGTCCACGCTGATGAACCTTATAGGATGTCTTGATACCCCGACAGACGGAATCATCCAAATCGATGGTGAAGGTACCATGGGAATGTCTGAAGCTGAGCTGGCCTTCGTCAGAAATCAAAAAGTCGGCTTTATCTTTCAACAATTCAATCTATTGGGGAAAATAAATGCATTGGAAAACGTAATGACTCCGCTTCTCTATGCTGGAGGAGTGGGAATTCGTGAACGTCGGGAGAGGGCAAAGTTTGCCTTGGAGCGAGTCGGCCTTGCTGATCGTATGCATCACCGTCCGAATGAATTGTCTGGTGGGCAAAAACAACGCGTAGCCATTGCCCGTGCTCTTGTCAACAATCCGTCGATCTTACTTGCAGATGAGCCGACCGGAGCTTTGGATACCACTACAGGAAGGCAAATTCTTGAACTGTTCGAAGAAATAAACAGTGAGGGGCGTACGGTAGTGTTGGTTACCCATGATCGTGAAATCGGTATGCGATGTCGGCGTCAAATCCGTCTGAGAGACGGAAAGTTGGAGGCCTAGCATGTTGTGGGAAAATATTCGTCTCGCATTAAAAGACATGATGGCCAGTAAATTGAGGACTTTGCTTTCCTTGTTGGGTATCGTTATCGGTGTCGCTTCAGTCATTGCGATTCTTACCCTTGGGGAAAGTGCGACGAAAAGCATCACGCAAAGCATAGTCGAAGGTGGTCTGGAGATGGTCACCATATTCCCGAATCGTTCAGAAAAGGCTTCGACTGAGTTCACCGAGGATTTTGGTGAAAAGCTCATGGCCAATGTCAAAGAACTCAAGACTGTGCTTCCTGTTAATTCGAGTTCCGCTACACTTCGAAATGGACAAAATACTACTTCAGCAAGTATCAGTGGAGTCTTGTCTACGTATGCGGATATTCTTGATTATAAAGTGGCAAGCGGGGCTTTTTTCTCTCTTACAGACAATCTCACCAGCCGACAGGTCGTCGCTCTCGGTTCAACGATAGCGGAAAATTTGTTCCCGGACGGCAATGCAGTAGGACAATACGTTAGCATCCAGCGCAATCAAGCAAAGAGCTATTTGGTAGTAGCGGTGATGGAAAGCAAAGACGCTTCGTTCAATCTGTCGTTCAACAACGGGATCTTCATTCCATACAACACCTATGCTCAACGGTTTATCAAACCAGCGAATGTTGGCTCATATGTGGTGCGTATTGCCGATGGTGCTGATCCTCTTGTAGTCTCAGATCAAATTTCGGCTTACCTCGATTCATTGGTTGGCTCTGATGCCTACAACCTGTTCTCACCGGCATCGCTGGCAGAAATGGCTGAACAGATTACCGGCACATTCAGTACATTTCTTTCAGCTATCGCGGCAATTTCATTACTTGTCGGTGGCATTGGCATCATGAATATCATGTTGGTCTCAGTCGCGGAAAGAACCAAGGAAATCGGTGTGCGCAAAGCAATGGGAGCTTCTCCAAATACCATCAGGGGGCAGTTCATCACCGAAGCTGTCGTGTTAACGTTCACCGGTGGATTTATCGGCATCGCCTTGGGAACATTACTTAGTTGGCTAGTTACCGATTTGGTGGATTGGCATCTCCATATTTCATACGGCTCATTTCTTTTTGCAGCAGGATTTTCAACTTTGGTAGGCGTGTTCTTCGGATGGTATCCAGCGATGAAAGCTTCTAAATTGGATCCGATAGAGGCGTTGAATTATGAGTAGTAATAGGCGTTGGGCATTTATCGAGGGAAAAGAACAATTCTATATCGTCGTAGGATTGAGTATCTCTTTAATCTTGCTCGTCACGATGGTGGTGTTTCTTACGATTTCAGTGATCGAACGTGAAAACACATTGATGCAGTATGAAGCTGAACGAGGTTTTTCTTCTTCTACCTACCTGTTGCTACAACAAGAACACTCAAGAGCACTTGCTGCGATGGCCGAATCTAATGTGATGGGTATCGGTGTCTATACGAATACCGGAAGATTGATGTTAGGGCTGGGTTCGGTTCCCAATATCCTCCCTTTGAATAAGATTAATCCGGATGTCCGCACGGGAAGCGCAAATCAATTTGGTCGTGGTGTTGCCACTTATAACAAAGAAACGGGAATGATCGAATACATCCGTTATTCCAGGCTCACCATTCAGATCGAAACAGGTGATTTCATGCTTGAAGAAGATGGCTTGATCCCATCACCGGTATTATTCCCCGATGTTATCTACATCGTGTTCGATGGACAGCAATACCATCAGAAAGTGTTATGGGCAAAATTCTTTGCGGTGGTTGCCTCATTGGCAATTTTTACATTTCACTTGATGGTATACAGTGTCTATCGTAATAACAGAGAATATAGGTCCCGGCTCGTACGCCAAGAACGATTGGTGAACCTAGGAGAAGCTGCTAGGACCCTGGCTCATGAAATTAAGAATCCGCTGAGTGCCATTACCATACAAATGGCACTCCTACGAAAACAACTGCCCAAGCAAAATGTTGGGGACCTGGCGGTAATTGACCAAGAGGTACAACGTCTTATCCAATTGACGAATAAAGTATCTGAATTTCTAAGAAATCCGCTTGGAACACCGGAAGAAATCGAGCTGATTTCATTTATCGAATCATTATTACCGACATTTTCGACCGAAGTCCGGCTCATTGCTAAGAATGTTCGCCCTGCAATAGTATGGTTCGATATGGACCGGGCTCGATCAGTATTTGAGAATCTGTTGAAGAATGCTGTTGAAAGTTGTTCGGATAGAGATCCGCAGGTTGAAGTTGAAATCACGTTAGATAAAAAACGGATTTACCATATATTCATCCGAGACCGCGGGGATGGAATTCCTGAAGAAATCAGCGATAAGATTTTCGACCCGTTTTTCACTACAAAAATACACGGTTCAGGTATAGGTTTGGCAATATGTCGGCAATTCGTAAGGGCTCGCGGTGGTAATATCAAGTTGTATCCACGGGAAGGCGGCGGGACCATTGTCGAGGTAGTATTGCCACAGGATAGAAAGGCGGAGGTATTCCATGAAGATTCTCATCGTTGATGACGAGTACAATATCCGCGAATTGATGCGAAAGTATTTTTCGTTGGATAAAATTGAAAGCGATGGAGCAGAAAATGGTCTTTCTGCCCAGCGATTGCTTCGTGAACAACACTATGATGCTTGCTTGATCGATTTGAAAATGCCAGGCATGGATGGCCTTTCTCTCATTACATGGATACGTCAAGAAGGATTCAGGATGCCGGTCATCATGATATCAGCTCATGGTGAGATACGAGATGCCGTCACGGCTTTGAAAGAAGGAGCTCAGGATTACATCGTAAAACCATTCGATCCTGAAGAATTGACCATCCGGCTTAAAAAATTGATAGAAGATCAAAATCTCCGGAATCTCGTCGAATCGGAAACCTTGAACACGAAAAAATCTTCAGATGACTTGGTGGGAAAATCTCAGGCGATGATGAAGATCAAAGACATTATCTCCAGGATAGCCGATTCTCCCGCTACCGTATTAATCACGGGAGAAAGTGGGACCGGCAAGGAAGTGGTCGCTCGCCAGATACATACCGATTCATTATTGGCTAACGGACCGTTCGTCGCCATCAACATCGGCGGAGTTCCCGAGAATCTATTGGAAAGTGAACTGTTCGGGTATGAGAAGGGAGCCTTTACGGGAGCTGTAGGCAGGAAACCCGGGATGTTTGAACTTGCTAGCGGCGGTACGCTGTTCCTTGATGAAATCGGGGACATGCCGTTGGCCTTGCAGGTAAAAATGTTGCGGGTGTTGCAAGAACGTAAGATTACCAGACTCGGTGGAACTACGCCGATACCAATCAATGCCCGTATCATAGCGGCAACAAACAAACATCTTGAAGAAATGGTACGGACGGGAACGTTTAGGGAGGATTTGTTTTATCGGCTTAACGTAGTACGGATTGAGATACCCCCTTTGCGTGAACGCAAAGAGGATCTGCCATTATTGGCCGGTGTGATCTTGAAGAAACTAAACAGACAGATGGGACATAAAGTCGAAGGCCTTTCTTCGGATGCCTTGGAAGCATTGCGCAAGCATCCGTTCTACGGTAATGTTCGTGAATTGGAAAATATCCTGGAACGTGCGGTAATCTTTGCAGATACGCCCGTGTTGAAGGTGGAAAATCTTGACTTGCGATCCAGTTCGATAAAAGTTGGAAGCTCTGCAGATACATCATCAACTAACTGTCTTGGCAATCAGAGTGATGATTTTGAAGCAAAAACCTTGAAAGAAATCGAAATGGAAACAATAATCCGGGCTTTGCATCGTTGGGAAGGCAATCGGACGCGAGCTGCTGAAGAATTACAAATATCAAGGCGTACGTTAATCAATAAAATCGCTGAATACCAACTCGATCTATAGTGTTTTCCTTGACCTCTTTGCTTGAACACAACTACAATGAACAAGTTGCGTACGAGGAGGGAGGAAAAAAATGGAACAGATACCCCGATGGAATCTCGATTCGATTTATAGCAGTCTCGAAGGTGAAGATTTCGAAGCTGATATGAAGGCTTTGAAAACCCTTACCGAACAGTTGAAAACCCATATTAGCGGATGTCAGGATCTTCGAGATTTTAATGCTTGGTTCAAGACCACGCTTGACTTGATGCAAACAACCTGGGATACGATCGATACGCTGGGAGCATATGCGCATGCATTGCTCACTGTTGATACATCAGATGAAAAAGCGATGCATGGTCTTAATAAGGTCGATGAAATCGCCCTTGATGTGAAAGCCGTGTATGTTAAAGTACTGAATGCTTTTGCCACTCATAAGGAATCAGTTCGGAATCTGATCAACAACGATGAATCGTTAAAACGATATGCGTTCGTAATCGAAGAACTACTTGAAGAACAACGCCATCAAATGAGTGAGGCAGAAGAAGCTCTCGCTGCTGATTTGAATCGTTCGGGAACCGATTCCTGGAGCCGGTTGCAGCAAGCCGTCTCATCGTCATCCGAAACAATCTGGGATGAAGAAACACAAGAGCGCAAGACGGTGATCCAGTTGCGTTCGATGGCATTTGATCCTGATCGAAATGTCCGGGAAAAGGCATTCAACAAAGAACTCTCGATTTGGAAACTTCACGAAACTGCTTTTGCATACGCCCTCAACGGAGTGAAAGGAACGACGATCACCCTTGATAAAAAGCGCGGATACAAAGACCCGTTAGAGCGGTCTGTGAAACAAGCTCGAATTACAGATACGGTACTAGAGGCCCTCATCGGTTCGATAGAGTCATATCTTCCGATGTTTAGGCGGTACTTGAAGGCCAAGGCAAAATTGATGGGATTGCCGAAATTGGCTTTTTTCGATTTGTTTGCACCTGTTGGATTAACGCATCAGAAGTATAGTTTTGACGCTGCCAAAGAGTTCATTATTGAGAATTTTTCAGCATTCCATCTACCGCTTGGCGAATTTGCTAAGATGGCCTTTGAAAAGCAATGGATTGACGCCGAGTCCCGTGTAGGCAAAGTAGGTGGGGCATATTGTACTTCCATGCCATTGAGGAAGGAAACTCGGGTTCTGTGTAACTTCGATCATAGTTTTGACAGTGTTTCGACCATCGCCCATGAATTGGGCCATGCCTATCATGATAAAGTTACCAGTGAGTTACCAGCTCTTTTAAGAAATTACCCGATGACCTTGGCCGAAACCGCTTCGATCTTTTCTCAGTTCATAATCTTCCAAGGAGCATTGAAACATGCGAATACCGACGAAAGGCTCTCATTGATTGAAGGGTTCCTGCAAGATTCCACACAAGTCTGCGTCGATATCCTGAGCAGGTTCTACTTTGAGAAGGATGTGTTTGAAAAGCGTGTTCACGGAGATATCATGGCTGATGAACTGAGCCGGATGATGGTTGATGCCCAAAAGCGTTCATATGGCGATGCACTCGAAGAAACTCAATTACATCCCTACATGTGGGCAGTGAAAAGCCATTATTACAGTAGCGGACTATCGTATTACAACTATCCGTATGCTTTCGGCCAGCTATTCGGATTGGGAGTCTATCAGCTTTCACAGGATTACGATGACTTTGGTGCTCGCTATGACCAATTGCTTCATACCACGGGAATGTATAGCGCACCTGAGGTAACTGCAAAAATCGGATGTGATATCACAACAGAAGAATTTTGGAAAAAGAGTCTGGACCTCATCAATACGTATGTCGATGAATTTTGCCAGCTCTGCGACTACAAGGAATAACCATGCAACAAATCGAAGTCACGATAGAGAAACTGATTGAAGGGGGCGATGGCCTCGCTCATTATGATGGGAAGGCAGTATTTATCCCACAAAGTCTTCCGCAAGAAAAAGTCTTGGCTTCGATAATCGAGGATAAATCAGATTTCAGCAGAGCGATTGTCGATGAAATCTTGGAACCATCCAACTATAGGGTTGATCCTTGTTGTCCTTATTATGGTATCTGTGGCGGGTGCGATTTCCAACATGTAAAAGCGTCTGCCCAAGCAGAATTCAAACAAAGCCTGTGCTTTGAAAATCTTAAACGAATCGGACAGTTCGATATCGAAGACGCAGATATAACGATTTTACCTGTCGCTACAGGACCTTCTCTTGGTTATAGAAGCCGGATAAGATTCCATGTTGATGTGGATGAACAGCGAGCAGGATTTTTAGCCGCGACAAGTAATACCTTGGTAGACATTGATCACTGTCCCGTGGCGACAGAACGGTTGAACAGGCTTTTGGGTGAAAAACGTCCATTGCTGATGAAAGCTGCCACGATGCGCAGGGTGCAACAAGGATGGCAACGACGTACGCCTTTTATTGAGGTTCCGGCATTTGAAGGCGACACGAAAGTATCGCTGAGCAATTTTATTGTTCACGTCACTGTTTTGGATAAAGTCTTTGCAGTTGATTCCAATGCATTTTTCCAGACCAATCGATTTGTCTTACCCGAAATGGTCGACTTTGTCCGTTCCCATGCGGTTGGAAACCGAGTTATGGATCTCTATAGCGGTGTTGGGTTGTTCGCAGCGTTTTTAGAAGAACCGGGACGAGAGGTCATCGCCGTTGAACGCAATGAACGAGCGCTCGAATTGGCAAGGAAGAATCTTTCGTCTTCAACCCAACTGTACACCCAAAGTGTTGAGCATTGGTCACGTTCACAAAACGAATCAGTCGATACCGTGGTGGTCGATCCGCCGAGATCGGGCTTGGGGGGCGAGGTGGTCGATGCTATCAGTTCATGGGAGCCGAAAGTTGTTATCTATGTATCGTGTAACAGCGTGACCCTAGCCCGGGATATCAAGAGATTCGCACAATCCGGGTACAAGCCAAAACTATTGCAGGTGTTTGATGTATATCCACAAACCAGTCACGTTGAGACGGTAGTGATGCTCTCAAGATAAGGATAGGATTATTTAAGATTTAGGATGAGTCTCTGTAATGAATAGACCGTTATCTGATATGACCCTGGAAGAATTATGGCAACTCTTTCCAATTTTTTTAACGCAACACCAAGACCAATGGGGCACTTGGTATGAAGAAGAGGCCGAAATACTTCAACAGGCACTACCTGGAGAGCTTATAACACGAATAAGTCATATCGGCAGTACCGCAATGAAAGACATATGGGCAAAACCGATCATTGATATCCTGGTGGAGATACCATTAGAATCCACTTTGTCTGAAGTGAAAGAAATTATTCTGGACAGCGGATATCTATGCATGTCAGAAAGCAAGAAACGGATTTCATTCAACAAAGGTTATACGCAAAACGGATTTGCAGAACGAGTATATCATCTACATGCACGATATGTTGGCGATAACGATGAGTTATATTTCAGAGATTATTTGAATGAACATCCATCTCTGGCAAAGCGCTATGAAAAACTAAAATTGTCTTTGTGGGAAAAGTACGAACATGATCGAGACGCGTATACGGAAAGCAAAACCGCATTTATCTCTGAGTACACTCAAAAAGCAAAACAAAAGTATGGAAGCAGATATGTATAAACAAAATAATATTTTTGTTCAGCTGATGAATCGAAAACAGTTCTTGTTCCGTATGTGATCGATTATGAAATACTGTTCCCCGATAATCGTAGATGACGGACCAACAGGTATACAAGGTTTTCTAAAAAAAGGGAACAGAGATGTATACTCCAAAGCTAGGATACATGTAGAAAGAGGGCGAAAGACATGAGGACTGTTGAAGAAAAATTGGCAAGATCATTGACTGCCGAATCAATAGAGCTGATTCCATACCTACCATACTTACTACAGGATATATGGGAGTTGGGATCCTCACCGAAGGATATATTGGAATTGATTGTCAAGCATATCCATGTTTCAGTTCACACAATGGTACTTGATCTCGCATGCGGTAAAGGAGCGGTAAGCGTACATATTGCCAAAAACCTTGGCTGCAAGGTAAAAGGGATTGATTTGATTCCTGAGTTTATTGATGTTGCCCTCGACACGGCTCAGGAATTCGGCGTGGGCACATTATGTGAATTTATAGTGGGAGATATCACAAAGGCGATTAATTCGGAAAAAGATTACGATATTGTAATATTCGGATCTGTCGGTGACGTGTTGGGCAATACTGAAGAGACCATAACTTTGCTGAAAAACACGGTAAAGAAGGGCGGTTATATCATCATTGATGATGCGTATGGAACAAACAACTCAAACACGACATACCTTACCAGAGAACGATGGCTTACGATTTTTCACAAGACAAAAGTGAAACTGGTTGGCGAAAAGACGATGAGTGATGATGAAATGATCAGGGTCAATCATGAACAGCAACCATTGATAATGCAAAGGGCTAATGAGTTAAAAGTACAATTTCCTTTGAAAGAGCATTTGTTTGATAGCTATATCCAGAGCCAACAAGCTGAATGCGATGAGTTGGAAAACGAAATATCGGGAGTAACTCTTCTTTTGCAGGTAATCGATTGACATGTTTTTCTCACCAGTGAATTGATTGATCTCATGTTACGAATCGAACACACATGATCAGGGCAAGAAATCGATTCTGTTCATTCTAATACAATACCTCCTTTGGCATTATTTAGCTGTATTGTACGCGTAGTATCTTCGAAAGTCAAAAGTTATTCAAAGTATGAGGAGTAAAAGAATTAGAATGTAGGAATTGTCCAATAACATGTCGGAATTTGACAGGTCTTTTTAGAAGAATGGACAATAAAACCATTACATATACTGAAAGATGTAAGAAGCGAGTAGTTCTGCTGCTATTTTCTTCAAAATATCCCTGATATCAATATTTGCCTGGGATTCCGGTTTCACAGTCTGTCAAAAACAATCAAGTTCACAACCATAATGCAAGCTATTTACTATGGGAACATAAAAATTGGACAAGATACCCTTAGTTTTCCTGCAATGCCAAAAAATTTCAGTATTTGTTGACATGGCAGGTTGTTATTCCTATGATTTGCCTATTGCATAGCCACTGATCAATAGGAATTGACCAATTTTGAAAAGAGACCTGGGGGGAACATGAAAAAAATCGTGGTTATCATTCTCGGACTCAGCCTGTTAATCGGAGTTCCCCTGATGATACTCGACGTAATAGGTCAAACGAAGGATGTGTTTACCATTCCTTCAAACTATGACAAGGTGATTGTGGACTTGAGTGAAGAATCCAGAACAGAAAAATTGCTCTTTGAACATGAATTGAAAGTGCCTTCAAAGGTTGATTTCTTTATGCAATCGGATGCTTCAGGTGAAAAGACTATAAAAGTTAAAAGTGAGTCGGACATAGTGGGACTTGCGTATCAAGAGATTGATTTTTCTGTTGGAACATATACGGGTAATACTGCAACATCACCGAGTCTCATCATGGGTGCAGGATCCTATTCCGTATATCTGACAAGCGAGAACACCGATGGGAGGATTGCTATCGGATACCGAGAGACACCTATGGATCCTGAAGAATATGACAGGCTGCTAAAAGTACATAAAGGTGAATTGAACAATCCCCCGAAACATTATGTGGAGATCTTTTCCTCTGATCTCACAGGACGTATCAGTAAGGACGAAGTTGTTTATACGCTGAACCTAAGTACACCGACAAATATTGGATTTTCGATATACACCTCTGCCGAACAAGGTAACCTATCTGTAGATATCATAGGTCAATCATCCAATTATTACGGTTTGGTACATCCTGAACGCTTTAGGATATGTGATCAGCTCGAGACGACATTACAACCGGGAAAGTACCAGTTCAAACTAACTTGTGAGCATGCAAATGGCCAGGTATCGATATTTCTCAAGCAATAGTGTAGGAGGATGGTATGGAAATACGGAACTATCCCACTGTTGCTCAAGCTAATATCATGTTCTTTTTCACGGCGGTTGCAACACTCCTTGGGAGTATGTTTTTTCAACCTAAGCTGGGCATCGGGACAAATCTATGGATCAATGAATTTGTCTACATTCTGTTGCCACCGGTTTTGCTAGCATATGTTTATGGTTGGTCCTTCGAAGATGTGTATAGATACAAGAAGACATCGAAGAAAAATCAACTTTTAAGCATCGTTAGCGGAGCAAGCCTCTGGTTCTTCATGTTCTATATCTCAATAATAACTCGCATGTTATTGGATAGAAAGGTCGGAATTATTATTAATCCCGGACAAGCCAGTTTATCTGTTAATCAGAATCTTCTCCTCATTATCGGGATGATCGTCCTGGCACCGATATGCGAGGAAACTTTCTTTAGGGGTTGTATTCAAAAATCTTATGAAGGTTACAAAAAGCGAATCGGTTTCATCATAACTGGGATTATTTTTGGTTCATATCATATCCTGAATGGAATCAGTGAAGTAATCCCCGCTACCATACTCGGTATATGCATGGGCTACCTGGTCTATAGGACCGACTCAATTACCACTTCGATTCTGTTTCACGTTGCAGTAAACGCATGTGCCGTGTTCTTGGGAGGATCTATAGGATCCGCTACCGCTACGGGGATTCCGATTTGGTTACATATCCTGGCAATTAGTGGTCTTTTGACCTCGATGATTCTATTACCAAGGATCGAGAGCGAACATCATCGAGAAGAACCAAACGATGAAGAACGGCTATCCGTACTTGGAATTGTTTTTTTAGGACTATCAGCATTGTTTCTTCTCTCAATCGGAGTTTTGGAAATCCTCACCAGATTGAACATCGTAAAGACATGAATGTTGTAATGATAGTCCATCCGCTCTTTGTGGATGTCAACTGTCGGATTGTGATGAAAAACATGTACATACAAATACGTGCTGATTCTGTGCTAAGCTTTTATCTGGTAAGTTTTAAGTATTAGTTCGTGAATAATGTTAATAAAACAGGTAACTGCACGAATCGGGTTCATCTCTAGTACTTTCCGAAAACAACACCCTCTTCTGTTTCGGATGAGACTGTTTCATAGTGAAATATCATTTTTACTTGACTAGATATATACCTGCAGTGATGATGTCAAAAAGGGAACCAAAGACAAATGACAGACATGGAGATCAACAATACCATAATGGTTCAGCTATATGCTGATTATAACTGTACGAGTGAGATGCTAAAGGAGAAAAAGATTCACTTTACGGAACTCGTTGGTACTACTGCCAGGAGAGTTGATCTGAGGGACAAGAAATTTCTTTGCCTTGTGATAAACGGTACTGCTATCATGTGTGCAACGAATGATTTGCTAAGACCGCTTAGAGAAAGATTTATCGATCGTGATCCCCAATGGCTGTTTGAAGCTCCCAGAATCTTGGATGTTTACCATGCACTCTCATCTTTCCCCATCGATTGGAGAAACCTAAAGCTCCATATAGTTTTTTCTTGTAAAGCGGCACTTCCTGTTCTTACATTGGAACAGGGATTGACCTTGAAGTGGTACGAAGCAGGTCAAATGGAAACATTCCGAGATACAGTTTTCGCAGAAGAGGTGCTTCTCTTTGATGATGATAGACCAGATTATCTTGCTGTAGGGGCCCTTGATGGTGAACAGGTTATTGGCCTTGCAGGAGCAAGCATTGAAGCACCCAGTGTCTGTCAACTCGGGATAAACGTAATCGAAGGATATGAAAGACGCCATATTGCGAGCACTTTGATTAATGCGCTTACCCGAGAATTGATCAATCGTGGAAAAGTTCCATTCTACGACACCGCCTTTTCCCATATCGCAAGCCAAAAAGTGGCACTCAATGCGGGGTTTTCCCCTCTGTGGACAAGTCTCCATGCACAATATCTTGCGGAGCAAACATGCCCATGATTCCTTCAGTGTGGAATACGTATGGTGAGCATATCTCAAAGAATAATAACCTAATTTCAGGTTATAGGATAAAGGAAACATGCAATGAGTGTTGTACATCATGATCTAACGCTCCCAATTGATGAAGGGCTATTAAATATTCGTATCGGTGCAATCATCATAAGGGGACATTCGTTTCTTATGGTTGGAAATAACCGTGATGACTATTTGTATTCAGTAGGTGGACGCGTCAAATTCACAGAATCGACGGAACAGGCGGTGATCAGGGAAGTGTTTGAGGAAACTGGCGTTCAGATGGAGATTGATCGATTGGGATTCATTCACGAAAATTTCTTCTTTGGAGATTCTCCTGCTAGTGCAGGGAAATTGATTCATGAGTTTTCCTTTTTCTATTACATGAACACCCCCGAAGATTTTGAGCCCGTATTCGATCATCTTTCTGACGGTGGAATTGATGAATACCTCATATGGATCACCCTCGATGAGAAGAAAAGATTTTATCCAAAATTTTTTAGAGAAGAATTGCTCCATCCATCAAAGAATATCAAGCATTTTATCACAAAAGAAGTTCATGAAGGCAATTAGTTGCCGTACATGTGAATTTTTTATGACATCGGATCATGAATAGTAAACAGGGGAAATTCCATGAAATTCGATGACGTCATTGAAACTTCCGGTGTTATGATGAGATGCAAGGCTTTCTTTTCCCCATGATCTGTTTAGCTTTGTCGATGGTGCTTTCATTAACCTGTATTTTGATGGTGTTCTTAAGAACAGATAAACGGCTTCTTGCTGATATGTTGGCTGGAAGCAAGGTGGCAAAGATTAGCTAAATGGTTTTTACCATATTAAAGTAGCATTATCCATTGTGATGCACTACGATAAACGGTGAAGGCAATGTGCAGCAGGTAGCCAAGCCCTATAGACTTGTATTCATAAAAGGAATAGTCGCCTTATGTCAAAGATGCCGGTACTTTTTATCGGACACGGATCTCCGATGAATGCCATCGAAAAAAACGAATATACACGGAATTGGAGCAGTATTGCTGAAAAAATTCCAAGACCTAAGACAATCATATCCTTTTCCGCTCATTGGTTCACCGAGGGAACCAACATCATGAATGAAGGCTATCCGCGTACGGTGCATGACATGTATGGATTTCCTAAGAAGTTATATGAAATCATCTATGACGCACCGGGATCACCCGAAATCGCCAAAGTAGCAAAAAGCCTTATTTCTAAAAGCACGGCGTATGACACCTCTTGGGGTATCGATCATGGCACCTGGTCGGTGCTGGTGCATATGTATCCGGACAGGACTATTCCAGTTTTTCAAATCAGTATCGATGCGTATGCTCCACCAGAAATCCATTACACCATAGGCCGTGAATTACGCTCGCTTAGGGATGAAGGAGTACTGCTGTTCGGTTCGGGTAATATCGTCCATAACCTACGATTGGTAGATTGGGATATGAAAGGCAAAGGCTTCGACTGGGCTTATGAATTTGATGATTGCATTCACGAACATATCATCAGTAAAAACCATGAAAAAGTGTTGAGATATGGTGAATTAACAGACGCTGCAAAATTAGCGGTTCCGACAACCGACCATTTTTACCCCTTGTTTTATATATTGGGAGCATCGAACCATAACGAAGAAGTACATGTATTCAACAAATCATGTGAATTGGGTTCGTTATCAATGACGAGTTATCTTTTGGGGTAATGGGAATTCTACAAAGGACAAACATGTCATTATGAATGTTGAACGCAAATAGGAGGAGGACACTGTCAGCTATATTAAAGGAACAAATGGCAACACTCAGAAGCGATGAAATCTCAGCCTTAGTCAACACGCTTGATGATAATGCTATCGCATCACTGGTTGATTGGCTGTCAGAAAAAGATGATGTCATTCGTTACAATGCGTTTACTTTGCTTTTGGAGCGATCAAAAATTCAGAGTGATGTCTATCCGTATTGGGACATATTCAAAGCGAAAATGAAAAGTGAGAATTCTTATCAGAGAACCATAGGAATCCAGTTGTTGGTTGAGAATGTGCGTTGGGATACCCAAAGAAACATGGACAGCGTGCTTCCTGAAAGTGTTGCATTGCTACATGACGAAAAACCCATCACCATCCGACAATATATTAAAGCGCTTCATGTTCTTGTATGCATCAATTCTGAATACGATGATCTGATTGCAAGCAAACTCATGGAGTTTGACCTGTCATCGGTGCGAGAAACGATGAGGAAATCCATTGCGTTGGATATGATCGGGGTGTTAGCTGCGATACATAAGAAAGAACCTAATCCTGATATGTTTAATTATATCGGTATCCTTGTTTCAAGTGGGGACTTTGATGCAAAGGGTAAGAAAACGATTCAGGCGATGTTAGCTTGATTGGTATATCTTTAAACTATGAGATGTAGATAAAAGAAGGTTTTCTATGGTGACACAAGCTCCTACGAAACAATTGATTAACGAATGGAAATCTATATATACCACTTATAAAGATATACTCAAGCCGAATAAGCTAACAGCTCAACAATTGATCGAGTATCTTCTCCATAAGTATCAGGCAAAAGAATTAGCTGATCAACGATGGTCTCAAGTGGTCGTTGATAACGTCTTAATGAACGAATTCTTTAAAAAGAAGTTGTCAGCTAGTGATGAAGCTACAGCAAAAATTTTCCAAATTGAGAATGTGGGAGCTGCTGAAACGCTCTATAACGAACGCGAGATGTTTTATAAAGATCAGCCGATTGTCGTGGGTATAGAACTTAATTCAGTCTATTTCCTAGTTGAAGGAAGCCAGCATTTGTGGGACGAACTGTTCGCTCAGAGAGGATTAGATGAAGATGATTTGAACAACTACTACTTAGTGGCGGAATATATCAATTGTTTGAAGAAATTTGACATGCTGGATACAGTCATACATTAGCACTCAAAGACTTCAGGATTTTGTTGACTATTTCAATGAAGGCAGTATGATACATCTAAGTGTTTTTTAATTGTCAGATAGGTGTGATTGGTAGTTGATTAGTTTCCGTGTTCGAGGCATTGCATCAACTAGAAGGATGTCCAAATGGAAATAAAAACCTGGCAAAAACATATTTTATCGATAGTGGTCATCGTTATCGGCGGGTTTATCCTATTCAATGCGGCATTTCTTCTTTATGCCTTGGTAATAAACGGGTCGATGGAATTAGCCGGGATGTCTGAGAACGCATCGCCCCCACTCATGAGTAAAATCTTCTACTTGGTTCTGATAGCCGGTGTTTCTTTGATAATCTTTACATCGAGACTTCCCGTATTTGTCAAAGCAACCGTATTGACGATGCCATTGATGGTCGGCTTGGTCTTTATTGGAATTATATTATATGGGCAATCATTGGCATCGAGCATCATTGCCGGTGGAGCGCTATTGACCGCAACCATAGCATGTATCTGGTATAAAAAGTTGCATTGGATGTACTACGTAGCAATCGGCTATGTCGCTCTTGTTGGGTTGTGCATTGTGATATTCAATATCCAAATCTAGAACAAACAATAGTTCTGATAAGCCGCCTCATGCTATTAATTCGACGTCATGCCAATCACCAGTCATTCAACTTTATGTTTGCCGTATAACCTGGGACTCGGGGATTTGACAACGAAAAACTCGACAGTTTCCTCGTGTTCATTACGAACCCGCATGAATGTGTCGAAAGGGATATTGACTATCGTCCCTCTAGGGTAATGATGGGGTTCTTGATCACCTAGTTGCAATGTTAAGATACCGCGGATTACCAGCATGTGAACATATGAATTGGCATGGTGATCTGGAACACATTCTCCCTTTGGCAATACCATGTGATTAATCATAACCGGATCATCGTCGATAATTTTCTCAATATGTTTTTCATCACCAACTGCATACTCGTAGGTCGTTTCAATCATATAGGACTCCTTGCGTGGTTGTAATATAGTCAATTCATGGCTTTTCGTCATTAAGTGCAAAGCCAGAAAACCAATAAAGTAATTTTGATAACCATTCGTTCCAGGTCTTTCATGGTTGTCATTATAGAGATATGAAGATACATTCTTTAAAGCTTTCCTCATTGTCATACTAATAACAGGAAGCATCGCCGCTTATGTCTGAATGTTACCTTACCGGAGAGGTGTCCATGGCTGACCGTAAAGCACTGTGCAGAGCATATAAGAAAAACATACGCATGATATTGCGTTTTCTTCCAATGGCCTCGCTTTCAGTATTATTAAGCATATACTTGGCCAGGGGGGGCCTTGTATCAATAAAAGAACATCTGGAAGTTGCTTCAAATTACAGTTGGCTCACAGTATTGATACTTTGTGTATTGTATTTAATCAAATCAATCTCATTTGGAATTCCTTTTGCCTTTCTCTATGCTACTTCGGGAAGTATTTTCCCTTTGCATATAGCTTTGTTGGTTAATCTTGGGGGAATATTCATCAATATGCAAATTCCTTACATGATCGGATGGCGTTCGGGTGCTCCATTAGTTAACCGTGTTTTGCATAAGTATCCTCAATTGAACCGTTTGAAGAATATCGGTTCCCGATCAGGGCTTTTCATTGCTTTTTTGTTCAAATTTTTTGGAAAAATTCCTCATGAGTTAACAAATACGGTATTGGGAGCATTGCATATCAACTATTGGGAGTATATTGTGGGTTCCGTGTTAGGGTTGATCCCCACAATGGTAGTTACGACAATTATTGGCAAAACAGCCTCTGAAGGAGCATTTGTTACAATGATTATTTCGATTGTGGCATTGGTCCTGTTGACTGTTAGTTCCTTTATCATATACAAACGACAGATATCGGCACGCAAGAAGCGTGATGTCGTAGAAACTGAAGTATTATGATACACTGATACTATTGGGGGCTTTAACAATGGATTTTCTTGAGAATACGGGAATTTTGATTTATTTCGTAATCTTCTTCGGAAAGATTCTAGAAGTCACGATATCAACGATGCGCATGGTGATGATCAACAGAGGGGAGCGGGTTGCAGGAGCAGTCATCGCTTTTTTTGACATACTTCTTTGGTTGTTCATCACGGGAACAGTATTGGAAGGATTCAAAGACGATCCACTTCGAGTCGTGGTTTTTGCCCTTTCGTTTTCAGTGGGTAATTACCTCGGCTCGTATTTGGAAAGCAAGTTGGCTATAGGTATCGGTTCCATCCAAGTCATTATCTCCGAAGGCAAAGAGAGTGAGATGTTGGTCAAGGAATTACGCTCACATAATTTTGCAGTCACTGTGTTGAAAGGTACTGGAAAAGACGGAGTTCGAGATGTTTTGATACTGCACACAAAACGCAAGAGGATTCCAGCTGCGATCGAATTAATCAGAAGTCTTTCCGGTAATGCGGTGATAGTAACGACAGATGCCAAAGTTACCGGTGGATACCTACCGCGTAAATAATAGTGGCAATTACATTCAAATCTCTTTTATACATTTACCTAATCTTTATGTAGCATTCAGGTTCTCATTACCGACCGGTTGTATCCTTCGATCAAGATCAATGAAAGAGAGTCGACGTGACTCCGAAGGAGATGAGAATGAGTAAAAAAAAGAGTGTGATTATTCTTGCACTAGTTTTTATGGTGATGACAACTTCTGTGTTTGCTGCTAGAGGCTACAATACGGCAGGACCTACAGTACAAGCGAATACTGGATTTCAAAGAGGCAATGCGTTCCAACAAACACGACCGGTTCAAGCGATGGGAAGAACGAACACACCCGGAGCTCAACAACCTCGAAGGGCAATCCAGCAACAGACAGCCATGAATCAAAATATGCAAGCCCAGATGACTCAGTTAAGAGAGCATTGGCTTTCAACAGGACGCCAGCAAGTAAATGATGTTGCATCCACTCAAGCCAGAATGCAGCAAATAAGGCAAAGGCTTCTCAACGAGGATTGTCCATTAGGGCTTGAATGTCCGAATATTGATGGAACTAACCCACAGTTTGCAAACAATGCTTCAAAAGGTGGCGGATATGGCCGAACAGGAGCTAACGGTAATAATAGGGCTTGGTTCTTGGAAAAAGTCGGTGAGGTAACAGAATAATGAATATAGTCACCAAAAAAACGGTGGTGATGCTGTTGGTGGCCATCATGGCCGCCACTGCAGTATTTGCCCAGGGGGCTTTGGAAGCTTCAGGTGCGGTAACCATGCAGCAGATTCTGGAGATGAAGGAGACAGAAACAAAAGAGATCACTGATCATACCCTTGGTACGGAGACTACATTGGAAGAAGGCATCATCTATATGCGAGAAGAAGAAAAACTTGCCAGAGATGTCTATCTCGCGATGTATGAACGATGGGGAATTCGGATTTTCGCCAATATCGCACGTGCGGAACAACGCCATATGGATGCAGTTGCAGCACTGATGAAGATGAAAGACGTTTCAGACACGGTAGGTGATGCCGATGTCGGATTCTTTACCATTCCGGAAATCAAAGAACTGTACACCGTCTTGGTAGAAAAAGGCAGTCAATCGGTAACCGATGCATTTATCGTTGGAGCAACTATCGAAGATATGGATATCGCTGATTTGGAAGCATATATCTCACAGACAGAGGATCCCGATGCGGTGTTAGTGTATTCGAGATTACTTGCTGGCTCTGAAAATCATATGTTTTCATTCATTGCTCAACTGAATCGGATGAACTATGACTATCAGCCACAATATATTTCAAAAGAACGATTAGCAGAAATTATCAACGCACGATAAATCGCGACGATCCTCAAAGATATCTATGAGCTCCAGAACATGTTTCTGGAGCCTTACCTATGTACTTCTGTATGTACACCGGATTCATGATAACCAATTCATTTTTTATCTGAGCTGTAATATATTCTCACATTTTTCCCCAATTTGACCTACGTCAAAGACTCCTGTATCAAATCAAGTTATATCTAAGTCAGATATTACAATTCCAGGAGGAAGAACATGACAAAAAAGACATTGCAATTAGAACCCCTTAGCTGTCCGAGCTGCATGGCAAAGATTGAAGGGATGCTCAAGAAGACAAAAGGCGTATCTCATGCCGAGGTATTGTTCAACTCATCCAGGCTCAAAGTAGAATTTGATGAGGCAGTGACTGACGTGGCGACGCTCACCAATAATATCGGGAACCTTGGATACGAAGTGTTAGGTGAACGCTAATGCATGAAAAGGTGAGGTCTATGCTTCGTATTAATAATAACATGAGGATAATCACTGCAAGTATTGCAGTGGTTATCTCCTTCATACTCTATAAAATTCTCGCCTATCATGCAGTGACCATCGTAATGATGATCATCACAATCCTATTGTCAGCTCTTCCCGCAGTGAGAAAAGCTGTGGGAGCCTTGCGTTATCGAATTATCGGGATTGACTTGTTGGTAACCGTTGCAGTCATCGGTGCGGTGGTTATCGGAGAATATTGGGAAGCAGCTGCCGTATCCTATCTGTTCTTGCTTGGTGGGTTTCTAGAAATAAGAACACTTGAGAAAACCAGGGCTTCAATTAAAACATTGTTGAATTTAGCACCGATTTCTGCAAGGGTGCAGCGTGACGGTCAATCCATAATTGTTTCACCCGAAGAAGTACGGATCGAAGAACTGGTAATTGTCAAACAGGGAGAGCGAATCGCGGTCGATGGAACAGTGATCGATGGAAGTGCGTCTGTTGATGAAGCTACTATCACCGGTGAAAGCCTTCCTGTCGAAAAAAGCTTTGGCATGAGTGTCTATTCTGGCACTGTGGTCAGTTCCGGGTACATCGTGATCAAGACTGAACGGATAGGCAAAGATACCACGTTCTCAAGGATTCTCAATCTCGTTGAAGAAGCACAGGATTCAAAAGCCAAAACCCAAAAATTCATGGAAAAGTTTGCCAGCTTCTATACTCCGATAATCTTGGCATTAGCCGTCATTGTCGGATTGATATCACAGGATATCAGACTTGCCTTGACGTTCTTGGTGATTAGTTGCCCTGGGGCGTTAGTTATTTCTGTTCCGGTCTCGATAGTAGCGGGAATCGGCAATGGCGCTCACCATGGTGTTCTGATAAAAGGTGGTGAAGTAATGGAAAAAATTGGAACATTAAAAGCCATCGCCTTTGATAAGACCGGTACTCTCACGGAAGGAACACCTTCCGTAGTTGGAATCAAAACATTTGGGTATGAAGAGCATGACTTATTGGTTATCGCCGCAGCCGGTGAATCGCTTTCCGAGCATCCCCTCGCACAAGCGATTGTTGAAGAAGCTTCGAAGAGAAATATTGTCTTTGACAAGAAAGTCTCAGATATGGATTTTGCAATGGGAAAAGGTATCGCTTTTACCATAGATGACGAACGCTACTGGATCGGTAATCAAGCGTTCGTTTCACATCAACAGATTGACACTGATGTACTGAAAGCATATATCAACGAAGAAGAGTCAAAAGGAAGGACCGTTGTCATCGTCGCAGTCAAGAATGGGGTGATTGGGGCAATTTCCTTAGCTGATACCATCAGGGATACAACAAAGAATACGATTAGTTTATTAAAGGCAGCTGGAATTCGCCATATTGCGATGCTTACCGGCGATAATAAACAAGCCGCAGAAACTATCGCTGCTTTAGCGGGGATCGATGAAGTTCGTTACTCAATGCTTCCCGACGATAAGGTGAAGGCGATCCGACAGATACGTGAGACATATAAAACGGTAGCCATGGTTGGTGATGGGGTGAATGATGCTCCCTCGCTCGCTTCAGCCGATCTTGGTTTCGCAATCGGGGCTGCCAGAAGCGATGTGGCAATGGAAACAGCAGACGTTGTTTTGTTAGGAGATAGTTTGACTGCTTTGCCGTTTGCTATTCACCTAGGGAAGGCCACGGTTCGAAATATGAAGCAAAACATCATATTTGCATTGCTGGTTGTCACGCTTTTATTGGCAGGAGTATTGTTTCACGTCGTTGATTTATCAATCGGTATGTTGGTACACGAATTATCGGTGTTATTGGTAGTATTCAATGCTATGCGGCTTTTACGTTTTAAAACACCGAAAATTAAGGTATAGTCATTGCTTAGGAGGACACTGTGCCAGACCATTGCCAAATCGATGTTACACAAGGTCATTCTTGTATTGCACTTGTTCCGATATTTTCCCACTTGAGCAGCGAAGAGATGGCTCAGATCGCCTCGATTACCGAAGAGAAGCGTTATGGGAAACACGAAGGCATTTATAGGGCGGGTACCGGAGGAGGTAATCTGTATGTACTCCATGATGGTACGGTTAAAATATACCGGACAGGAATCGACGGTAAGGAACGTGTAATCCGGGTACTCGGACCAGGTGATTTCTTTGGTGAGTTGTCGTTGTTCAGCGGGAAGCCAAACGCAGACCATGCCGATGCGTTGACACCGACGGTGATGTGCGTAATTGAAGGGAAGCGATTAAAAGCCTTGATGGCAGAACATCCGTCAATTGCATTGAAAATTCTCGAAGAATTAAGTGAACGTCTGGAGGATACAGAGAGGACCCTCGAAGAGAATACGCTTCAAAACAGTGAGCAACGATTAGCTCGATTTATCATTGATGCTTCTGATGGAGCAATTCAATTTGATCTGAATGTATCGAAAGGAACGATAGCCTCAAGATTGGGGATGACCCAGGAAACACTTAGTAGAAAACTGGCATCGCTACAGGAAGCAAGTATCATTAATCTAATTGGCCGGCGGGGAATAATGATTATTGATATGCAAGCTCTTCAGGAAATTGCAGAAGGTGGATTTTAGCCGACTTACTTACCGTGCATAGGAAAAATCACTAAAAGCTTCATATGTTCCTTTTTCTGGTGATACATACTCCTTAAAATGCTTGACAACGATTATTACTATTGCCTATTATTCCTTATAAATGTTTAATAAGGAATAATAGGTAATAGTATGGAAGACATATTGTACTCAATAGATGAGCTGGCTAGCATCTTGAAGTTGCACCCTAAAACTATCTTGCGGTTCGTTCATGAGGGGAAAATCAAAGCGAGAAAAATCGGCAAATCGTGGCGAATCAACCAAAATGCGTTGAAAGAGTATGCCCATGCAGAGTTGGCTACACCTTCCCGATCGAAAGAACATGTTTCGTTTGATTCTTTAATCGATCGGATGAGAGTTTCAGCGGTAATAGAAATCGATGAGAAAAATTCTGAAGAAGCATCACGTCTTTCGAATACTTTACTGGCCATGTTGAATTGTAAGGATCCCGATTGGGGTGAAGTTCGCTACGATTATTTTTATTATCCGGAAATCAAAAAAGCCAAATACGTGTTGTTTGGAACGCCTGGCTTTATCGGTGAGGTCATGATGATGTTTTCCCGTATCGCTTCAGAAGAGAGGAGAGTATGATGATACATTCGGTCTATACATCAAAAGAAGGCCAAAATATCATTGAACAAGCGTATCGAGTCCATTTGAATTCCTCTTTGGCACAAGGATTGACGCAAAGGTTTGTGGACACGACTCACGGTAAAACGTTTGTAATTGAAAAAAGTGAGAGTGGGAAACCTCCGGTGATCTTGTTACACGGGTCTGTTTCTAACAGTGCTTCTTGGTTGGGGTTGATTCCAATGTTTGCAGAAAGATTCAGCGTGTGTATTGCCTCGATATTCCCGGAGAGCCCGGCTTAAGTGAATCTGAGCGATTCCCATTAGCATCACATGCTCCCGAAACATGGTTGAAAAGTGCTCTCGATGGATTGGGAATCGATATTTGCTTATTGCTCGGGATGAGTCTGGGAGGGTGGTATGCCTTGAATTTTGCCATCACAAATCCCGACAGGGTTGCAGCATTGTCGTTGGTGAGTGCCGGAGGCATCGCGCGTCAGAAAACAAGTTTCATATTAAAAGCACTGTTGTTCATGATGATGGGACAATACGGACAAAAGAGATTAGCCAAGGCAATCTATCATAACGTGCAGATTCCGAAAGAAATAATCGATTATCAAGCGATTGTTTCAAAGTATTTTCGCCCTGTGACAGAAACGCTACCGATTTTTACCGATGAGCAACTACGTGCTTTACATGTTCCGATCCAATATTTCGGTGGAGCTCATGACGTACTATTGGATGCAAAAACCTCAGTGAAGCGGTTGCATACCCTCATAGACAATGCGGAAGCACATCTCATTACTGATTCAGGCCACGCGATAATTGACAAATTCGAAGAAGCAAGGGATTTCCTGGCAAATCACTGGTCGGATTAAGCTTTTTCCTGATGTAAAAAAGAAACGCCGTCAGGAAGGATTTCCAAAACGGCGCGCTGTATAACGATATGATGAAGCTTTCGTCTACACAGCTGCCGAATCATTAACCGAAAGCGTCGATCACTATGGATTAAATGTAATATAATCTTTGACCCGCGTCAATGAATTCGAGAAAAAAGTGACTTTGTTTTTACTTTGTCAACTAAGAATTATGGGGTTACAATCATGCGGCGTGATGTTCCACATGTAATAACAATTATTACTAACGATAGCTTGAATTGCGAAACAGCATGAGAATTATTATCGGAAAAGCAATAGATAAGCTATCATTTAACTAAAACCTATGCGATGAAAGAATAAGAAATCGATGATCTATCTCAGATAATCGGTTCTGTAATCCCTTTATGGAACATGTAATCGTTGCTGTTGATTTTTTCTCTCATATGCTACACTACGCACGGATAATGACGGTATTCGGAGGGTGCTCTACATGAAAGATGGGTTTATCAAGGTAGCTGCAATAACTACCCATGTGAAAGTAGCCGACTGCGTATATAACGCTCGACAGACTGCATTGATGTTGAAGAAAGCCTCGGCTGAAGGGATTAAGCTCGCTGTTTTCCCCGAACTCGGTATCACCGCATACACATGTGCAGATCTGTTTCGCCAACGAACATTGTTAGAGGGTGCTCTTAACGGTTTGAAACATGTTCTCGATGCATCGAAATCTTTGGATATCGTCGCGGTGGTGGGATTGCCTTTGGTGGTAACAGACAAATTATATAACTGTGCGGCAGTCATTTCAAAAGGTGAAGTCCTCGCTGTCGTACCAAAATCATGCATCCCTAACTATGGCGAATATTATGAAAGACGCTGGTTCACGAGTGCCCCTGGATCGAATACTACCATTGACATACTTGGTTACACAGTCCCTTTCGGGACTAATCTATTGTTTTGTTGTTCGCAACTACCAAATTTCTGCTTTGCCATTGAAATTTGCGAAGATTTATGGGTACCGGCACCTCCTTCAAGCATGCATGCTCAAGCCGGGGCGACTGTAATCGTAAACCTTTCGGCTTCGAATGAATTGATCGGGAAGGATCAATATCGACACGAATTGGTGAAAGGGCAATCGGGAAGGGCGTTATGTGCATATGTCTATGCCAATGCTGGCAGTGGCGAATCATCGACCGACTTGGTATTCACCGGTCACAATATGATTGCTGAAAATGGAATAATGCTTGCAGAACAGGAGCTAGGTGACCAAGGGTTATTGACTGCAGATATCGACATTGAACGATTGGGCTCAGAGCGTCTTAGGGTCTCGACATTCTTCGATATCATAGAAATACCATATATGAAGGTATATTTTTCATTAACTGTAACCGAGACACATATAAAAAGGCATTTTGAACGCTTCCCGTTTGTTCCTTCACATGAAAAAGATCTGGATAGTCGTTGCAAGCAGATAATCAGGTTGCAAGCAACCGCACTCGCTACCCGGATAGCTCATACGAATGTACAATCAGTGGTGGTGGGAGTTTCCGGTGGACTAGATTCTACATTGGCATTATTGGTCGCAATCGAAGCATTTGATCGGCTGGGATTGGCGCGAGCCAATGTTGTCGCTATCACTATGCCATGTTTCGGAACTACAAAAAGAACGATGGACAATGCGATCATGTTATGCCAATCACTTGGGGTAACGCTACGTTCCATCGACATCACTAAAGCTGTTGAAATCCATTTCAATGATATCGGACATGACAAAAATGTCCATGACGTCGTATTTGAAAATTCTCAGGCAAGAGAACGAACCCAGGTGTTGATGGATGTGGCGAACCAGGTGAATGCCTTGGTGATAGGAACCGGAGATCTTTCCGAACTTGCTTTGGGTTGGGCTACTTATAACGGGGATCACATGTCGATGTATGCTGTAAATTCCTCTATTCCCAAGACTCTTGTTCGGCATCTTGTTTCATATTGGGCGCGAACTCAGAAAGGAAGTGTTCTTGAAAAAGTCTTGTTAGATATTTTAGATACTCCGGTTAGTCCGGAACTTCTCCCTGCGATCCAAGGGGCCATGTCGCAACCTACCGAGAAAATCATCGGACCCTATGAATTGCACGATTTTTTTCTCTATTATGGCATCCGATGGGCGTTCAGACCTGCAAAGATTTTACGGATCGCATCAATTACATTTGCAGGCTTATATGATCGTCCGACGATCTTGAAATGGCTGAAGCTCTTCTACCGTCGTTTTTTCTCCCAACAATTCAAGCGGTCTTGTTTACCTGACGGACCAAAAATCGGTTCTGTCGCACTTTCCCCTAGAGGAGATTGGAGAATGCCAAGTGATGCTGCAGTTTCACTCTGGCTGGATGAAGTGGACCAATTACAATAGTTTTTTCTGATTGCATCGATACTTAATTGCTCTTCATACTCAATTTGATAAGGTAGATGCTGTTCCGTATACTTTTATTTATACATAAAGGTTTAAAATACAATAATTTGCCAGGAAGATTCGTTTTGATTGTTAAAAATTAAATTATGTTCCCATTGTACTGAAAGCGTATCAATGTAACATATGCCATGAATCCACACACATTTCTTTATAATAGAAATATGTGACAATTTAAGAACATATGTAAAATTAAGGAAATGCTTTGAATAAAAAGGTATAGGCACTCCCAGATGCAAAATTTCCACAAAATATGTATCCTCTTGGTGCTGAAAACTGTTATACTAACGATACATAAGTTATATCATAATGAAATAGGTTTTATTGGTATTGAGGGGTTTCGTAGAAAATGGGTAAGAAATTTGCAGCTGTGTTGGTGGTGTTGGTTATGTTGACCGTACCTCTTTTCTCGAGGAATATATTTGAGATAGGATTGGGTTTATCCGGTATATATGAAGGTAATCCCAATGAGTCTATGGATCAACTCATGGAGGGGATGGCCGCTGGAACTAATTGGCTTATAGGTGTGGAAGGTGCGGTACGATTAGCTGTTGTCAATATAACGGCATTAGCGATGCCAAATGATGTGGCAGATAATTCGCTTACACTCATGTCGACAATTGGACTGAGCCTTCCGGTAATTAACGATTTTCTATATGCGGATATCGGTACGGGATTAAGGACAAATTTTGAATTTCCGAACGATGGGGAATCAAGTGTGAATGGACGATATGTTTCACAAACTAACTTTGTCCAAACTGTTAATTCTTCACCGATTCATTTTAGGACTGCATTAAATTTCTTATTTGGGAAAGCTAGCCTTGCAATTGCTTATTACTGGGAATCACAGGCTACTGTCCAAACGGTCCAAGACCTTGGCGGGTGGGCAAAACTTTTCCAGCCAGGTGAAATGGCAAATATTGGGATTTCGCTAAGAATTTCATTATTTTAAGTATTTGGTTGTGCTTTAAAGCACTGGGAAAATAGATAAAAAGGGGATGACCCAAAAAAAGAGAGAGGTTGTGTTATGAAGAAAAGACTTGTTTTGGTAGTATTAGCCCTAGCACTGGTGCCGACTGTTGCTTTCAGCGGAGTATTCGATTTTGGTGTTGGTGCTACAGCCCAATTCACGAATAACTTTGACGTGTCCAATACAGGTAGTTTTGATTGGGCTCAGTTAGGCAAATTTGAAAACTATGGATTTGGAGCAGATATTAGAACAAGGTTGCTGTTTGCAGAAATCGATATTGTCGGTTTATATTCACAAGCGCCACATCCAACAACTCAAGAAACGTTACATTCGATTTCTGGTCTGGTTACCGGAGGAATCTCTCTTGATCTGTTAGGGCTCCTTCGCATTGGCGTGGGGTTAGGACCAAGAATTTATGCTCTCATCGATAGTGATGGAAATACATCGGTATGGAATCAAAATGGATCGTTGGATGCTACCACTAATTTTGGCGAAGCATTCATGAAAGCTCCGATGACGTATCGGGCTACTGTTGACTTCAAACTTGGGAACATATTGCTCGGTGTAAACTATACCGTTGATTCAGACGGATTTACATTTGAGGATATGAATACAGCTAAACTTGCTCCGAAATTCGCAGAAGGAAAGCTCGGCGCATCAGTTGTGTTTGTCCTGTTCTAAACAAGTACTCACATGATTACAATCGGCCCTGTTCTGCAAAAACGGGGCCGATTATTACTGAATTAAGGATGAAAATGAACAAACGTATTGTTATTGCTTCCATTGTAATATTGCTCGTTATGTTCTCAGTTTTTGGAGATTCGTTTGATCTCGGAATCGGTCCGTTCACGCAATTTCAGGAAAATCCTTTTTCTCCCGATGTGCAATACGCTACCTGGGTCGATGCGAACAATTATCTACCAGGGTATGAAGTGAGATTAAGAATTAGACGTATTGAAATAGATACATATTTGATTTCTCGACAAGGCAATATCATAGATGTCACTCCAGAAGGCAAGCCAATTTATGAACAAGAAATCTCACGAAAGATCAGCGGGACAGTGTCAATCGGAAGTTCAACCGAAGTAGCAGCTTTCACTCGATTGGGTTTTGCCGTGGGATTCCCGATGGGTCTAGATATCCATAAAGGAAGCCAAAAGTACTCTTTTTGGATCGGATCGGACGATAATATGTATTCCAAACCCAATTGGGTCCCGTTTTATCAGCACATAAGTATTCATTACCGAATGAAACTTGACTTTAGAATTGCCCACTATGTATTGAGTGTTGCCTATGAAGTGCCCTCCAACGATTTTTCTATCGTAAATTTTAATCAGAAAGCCCTTTTACCACGTTGGGAACAAGGGAGAATCAGTTTCGCATTCATTACCATGTTCCTCTGACGGGTAGTACCCGAATTCCGATTGTGGTAGTATCATTGTATATCCATAAGGAGTCTGTACCATGCGGAAAATCGGATTCTTCGGTTCATTATTAACTGCGATCATTTTTGCCGCCGTGTTGTTTTTCGTAATCTATTTCTTCTTACCCTCTGTTTCCAATCAATTCTTTGGTTTTAGTTATCGAGGAGCACAAGATACAAAAGCAATGAAATCAGCTGTCAAGGAGATTTTGATAAAAGCTGATATTCCCCAATCAAGGATAGATGAATATCTCGAGCGTTGGGAAGAACCCGGATTCCAACAAAAGTTTGCCGAAGCAACCTCACAGGGTAAAGAAGCCGTATTGGACTTTTTGGCCTCTGTAGGAGAGGGCATTGATTTCAAGGGAATCGATGTTGCCGGATTCAAACGGAAACTCGAAGAAGGTTTTTCTGAATCCCGCCTTGCGGAATTCACCAGACAGCAAAAAGCTGCGATAACGCGATTGCTTTCAAATGCACTAGAGAAGCTTGAATGATAGTAGAATTGCTAGGCACTGGAACCAGCCATGGGGTTCCTCGGATTGGGTGTGATTGTCCTGTCTGTACTTCAGATGATCCTCGCAATAAAAGGATGCGTTGTTCTGCGTGGATTCGCGATGGAGATTTATCGATAGTAATCGATACCGGACCTGAGTTCAGGCTTCAGGCAATCCGTTCAAACATCAAACACCTTGATGCTGTGCTCTATACTCACGATCATGCTGACCATCTGAACGGTATCGATGATTTGCGAGTATATACTGAACAACGATCTTTACCGGTATACGGTCCGGATGAAGTACTGCAAGACATCTCTCGAAGATTCCCTTATGCCGTAGGTGAAAATCCATGGCGAGGCGGATTACCGCAACTGCAATTACACGCTATTGATCAAAAAGGTATCGTCATAGGAAATATGCACATCATACCGATACCTCTCATCCATGGGTGTAGGCAAGTTTTTGGCTACCGTATCGGAACATTTGCCTATTTGACCGACTGCAAAAGCATTCCGCAGACGAGTGTCGAGTTGCTTGAAGGTGTGACCACGATAGTAATTGATGCGTTACGTCAAGCTGAACATCCGACCCACATGAATTTTGATGAAGCGATGGCAATCGCAAAAATCATTGGTGCAGAGAAAGTCTATTTCACCCACTTGACCCATAGGAATGATCACCGGCAATTAGAGCAAACACTTCCAGAGGGATTCTATCCGGCGTATGATGGATTGGTGATAGATATGATCAAATCATAGGAGAAGTCATTGCATGTCCGAACATGAGAAGAGACCGAAATTATTTATTATTGACGGATACAGTATTGTATATCGTTCATACTTTGCCTTTATCAATCGTCCATTACGAGATAAGGAAGGCAACAATGTCTCGGCATTCTATGGTTTTTTCAACACGTTGCTCATGCTGGTCCGTCAACATGATCCCGATTATTTGGTGGTGGCCATGGATACTGCTGAACCGACATTCCGTCATATCAGGTATCCGCAATACAAGGCTAATCGAGAAAGTGCCCCCGAAGATTTACATGCCCAAGTTCCATTGATCATCGATGCGTTGAATGCTGCGAATATCCCACAGATCGGAAGAAACGGATGGGAGGCGGACGATGTGATCGCTTCTCTGATTCATTTGGCAAAGAGCCGGAATATTGATTCGGTCATGGTTACGGGTGATAAAGATTTGCTCCAGCTTGTCGATGAGTCAACAATGGCATTGCGACCACCTAGAAAAGGAGAAAAAGAGTATCGATTTTTCGGTGAGAAAGAAGTAATTGAAGAATTCGGAGTAGCGCCGAATCAAATCGTTGATTACCTTGCTTTGATCGGAGATTCTTCAGACAACGTCCCCGGGGTCGCGGGTATCGGTCCTAAAGGAGCTCTGAAATTAATTCAAGATTTCGGAAATCTTGAAACTATCTATGAGCACCTAGCCGATTGTTCAGCCTCAGTAGCTAAGAAACTTGAAGATGCCCGGGATATGGCATTTTTGAGCCAAGAGTTGATCGAACTCAAATTTGATGCACTTTCCGAATCGGAATTTGATCCGGATGCATTTAGCAGCAAGACAATCGATTGGAACAGTGTGATCCCAATGTTTGAAAAGGCTCAAGCAAGAACATTAATCAATACGGTCCAACAGATGCAGCAGATCGAAATCGATGTAAGTTCGCCTGTTGAAGAAACTGTTCAAACTAAATGGAATAAACCTGGCGTCTACCATGCCGTTACCAATTTGGCAGAATTGGAAGCACTGTTAAAAGAAAAAACGGAAAAAGGAGTGTTGTCATTTGATCTTGAGACAACAGGTATTGATGACATGACTGCCGAACCAGTTGGTTTTTCATTTACCGACAGACCCTTCGAAGCTTGGTATGTTCCTATCAAGGCAGGAGGAAAAGCAATAGTATCGCTAGAAGATGCTCTTAAACTTTTAAAAACCTATATTGTTGAAAAGAAAGTAAAGATAATAGGCCAGAACCTTAAATATGATTATAAAATATTGGTCAGATGGGGTGTCGGGACCATCATTGGCTATTTTGATACCATGGTCGCTGCATGGCTACTGGATGCTGCAGCAGGTATGTATAACATGGACCATCTGGCCAACCGATATCTGGATGGATATCGAACCCTCGAATTTAAAGAAGTTGTGGTTCAAAAAGATGGCGTATTCTCGGATGTGCCTCTTGAGACCGCTGTCAGGTATGCAGCTGAGGATGCGGATATCACTTGGCGATTGTATGAAGTGTTTTCAAAAGAATTGATTTCGAGGGGCATGGATAACTTGTTTTTCAATATCGAGATGCCTTTGGTAAAAATATTGGCTGACATGGAACTCAACGGAGTATCCCTTGATGTCAATAAATTATATGAATTTGATAAAGAAGTAACTTCAAGGATTTCTGCAATAGAACAAGAAATCTATGCTCTCTGTGGAAAAACATTCAATATCAACTCTACGAAGCAATTGCAAGAAGTGTTGTTTGTTGAAAGAAAATTACCTACCGGAAAGAAAAATAAGACAGGCTTTTCAACTGCTACAGAGACACTGGAACAATTAGCCCAGCTTGATGAAGTCCCACGTTTGATACTGCAAAACCGGGCATTGGTCAAATTAAAAAACACCTACATCGATTCATTGCCGCAGATGGTACTTGCAGATACAGGGCGGATTCACACATCGTTTGTGCAAACCGGAACAGCAACCGGACGCCTTTCAAGCAGGAACCCAAACCTACAGAACATTCCTGTTCGAAGCGATGACGGTAAACGTATCCGTGAGGCCTTCATTGCGCCAAAAGGATATTCGTTTCTTTCGGCAGACTATTCGCAGATCGAATTGGTTGTCCTGGCACACATGGCTGATGATAAGGCCCTGAAAGAGGCGTTCATCAAAGGAGAAGATATCCATCGGCACACGGCAGCCGTTATCTTCGATATCCATCCCGAGCTGGTTACATCTGATCAGAGAAGAATGGCGAAGACGATTAATTTCGGAGTCATGTACGGTATGTCTGCATTCAGGCTTGCCAACGAGCTTCAAATACCTCAAAAGGCGGCAAAGGTTTTTATCGAAGAATATTTCACTCGATTCAACGGTGTCCAAGCATTTGTTATGAGAGTACAAAAGCAAGCTGAACAAACAGGAAAAGTTGCTACTATCATGGGTCGCGAACGACAAGTTCCTGAAATCAGAAGCAGCAATAAGATGGAAAAGGCCGGAGCTGAAAGGATAGTGGTAAACACGGTAATTCAGGGAACTGCGGCAGATATTATTAAACTTGCTATGATCAAGATTGCCAAACGGATGGCTGATGATCAGTTACATAGCAAGCTGTTGTTGCAAGTCCACGACGAATTGATTTTTGAGGTTCCTGAAACTGAAATCACAAAAATGCAACTATTGGTAAAAGATGAGATGGAACATGCTATCAAGCTATCGGTGCCGATACGCGTAGGAATGGCAATTGGTAAGAGTTGGGGAGAATTGGGTTGAAAATAATAGGTTTGACTGGTGGATATTGCGTTGGAAAGAATGAGTTCGCATCGACGTTCGCTTCATTCGGAGCGATAATTATCGATGTCGACGCGTTGGGTCATCAAGCACTCAGTCAGGCAAAAGAGGTTGTTGTAAAAACATTTGGTTCGGATATTATCGATGAGGATGGAAGTATCAACAGGAAAAGATTGGGCTCAATCGTGTTTTCCGAAAACAGAGTACGACAATTGGAAGAAATCTTGCACCCGCTTATGAAACAACGTTGCATCGAATTGATAGAAGATTATAGAACGAAACACGTTAAAGCGGTTGTGCTAAATGCAGCTTTACTCCACCGTATGAATCTGGATATATTATGTGATGCTATCTGTTTCGTAACCGCATGCATGCATTTGAGGTTTTATAGGGCAGTGAGGCGTGACAATGCAGGTCTTATTTCATTTGTTCAGCGGTTGCGAGCACAGAAAGATATTAGAATCAAAGAGCTTGAAGGACACGCTGAAGTCTTCAAGATGACAAACTCAAGGGGGAAACGATTTATACATCGACAAGTGAAGGTTTTTTGCAGTACTATAGGGATAGTATGATGTCATTACGTAAGAGGATGTGTGTTCGCCTATGAAGAGGACGATATTCCCGATACTTCTAGGAATCTCAATTGTGTTGGCTGTGTTCACATTGGCAGCTATTGTGTATTTTAGGCCTGAAGTAAAAGAGAAAATCCCGATAGCCAAGCGGGTAGAAACTGTCGAACCACAACCTGCCGCAATCCAAGAAGAACCTAAACCGGTGGTCATTCCAATAGCTGAACCTGAAATAGTGGTTGAACCGGTCAAGAAGGAAGAACCTGCGGTAGTGATGACCCCGGTAGTTGAAGAATCGGTTAAAGTTGAACCGAGTTTGATACCTGAGATTGTGGCGGAACCGGAAGAGGTTGTTCCTGAAAGAGTTCCAGAACCTGTGGTCACTGTTCCAAAGCCAACATTCAATCGTGAAGATATTGGTTTGCTGCAAACAATGATTCCTCTTCCACGACTCTCATTGTCATATTATAAGTCGTTCTTTACGAGAGAAGAGATAATCGCCGAAGTACTACCAGAAGAAGAAGCAGCCGAAGTTGTTACCGAGGTACCAGAAACAGTTGAGGTTGAACAGGTCGCTGAGGTTGTTGCACTGACGATCAATGATATTGTCCAACCTCCGATGCCATCGGTAAAAATCAGTGATCTTAAGCCTAAGAAAGTACTGCCTGTAGAGCCACCGGCCGAAGTAGAAACATCAATGAGTGAAAAATTTGGAGTGGTGGCAAAACCCTTCAGCGAATTATTGAGCGTATTGCCCGAAGCAGTAAAAAGAGCTCCGATTAAGGTTGAAGCCGAGCCGATTATTGCCGAAGAGGAAGAAACCGTTGCATTTGAAGAAGGCATCCTTTCTCCCCTTTGGACAGCCCCCACAAAATGGGCTGAGGACGAAAAGCCCGTCTACATAGATCCGATCACTTATAATGAGATTATGTGGGCACGAAGACGGGACGCCGTTGACCAGATTCTTGATAACGTAATATTTGAATAAATTTAGGTATACAAAAATCGAGCCCTCATAACGAGAGCCCGATTTTCTTATGGGAAACGGATGCTTATGAAGCAACCGGAGCAGCGTCGTCTTTCGGTTCTCCACGAGTAACTTTGGACATTAAAAAGAAAGCAACTAGCATACAGACTGCTGCGAAAACAAAGAGTGCGCCATAACCAAAAAGATCTACTAAAGCACCGGTGATAGGCGGTGCGATAATTGATGCTAGCTGAGAGAAGAAATAGTACAACCCGGTATAGATTCCCATGTTAGCGTAGCTTGCCATTTGCCATAACATCGGAAATGAATTGGTGATTACAGATACCCAGAATATTCCGAACAAAAACATTAGCAACCAGAAAGAGATGAGAACAAAATTCATAGGTGCATATGTTCCTGGTGCAATTGCTTCCGGATTGGCGATAAAAATACTATGGGCGAATATCAGCAGCAAGACAATAGTAATGCCAATCAACGAACCTCTGATGGTTCTTCGTCTACCGAGCTTATGGGCGACAATACCACTTGGAATTGCAAAGATAGCGTACGAAACCCCGACCATTCCAGCTGCCAATGCCTTATTGGCGGGACTGGTTATGAGCACTTCTTCTGAATATAACCCTACGAATGGCAATACTCCCTGGTATCCGATAAACCAGAATAGCAATGAAATCAATACGAAGAACGCACTCTTATCTTTTTCTCCGAAGATCAACTTGAGGGATTTGAGTATCGGTACTTTTTCTTCAGTCGCTTTTTCCGAATACGACCCTTTTTTCTCTTTAACAAAGAAAAATAGAAGTATCACGGCAATGATTACCAGTACTCCTGCAAATGGAAATGCGAGGATCTGGTCTGTAGGGCCATATGTTGGCAGTTCGACTGTAACATTCATCAATCTTGCTAGAAATAGTGTCCCCACTATGGTCGCTATGCCCCCCATCGTATTGATTACGCCATTGGCTTCGCTTCTGATCTCACCGGGAATAATATCGGGCATGAGTGCAACCACAGGACCCCGCACCGATTGTTTGAAAACATTCAGGGCGAAAATCATGATTATCAACAATACTAATGAAGAAAGTGATGCGAAAGGAATTATACCAAATGCAATTGCGCTAAGAGGAAGGAATAATATGATATAGGGCATCCTTCGACCGATCGGAGTTCTTGTTCTGTCAGACAACGCTGCAAAAATTGGAATCAGGAAAATGGCAAAGATGTTATCCAATGTCATTATCGTCCCGATGAGAGCTTTTGATTCGATGAATTTTCTTAGAAATACCGGTACATACGTATCATACAACGGATCCATCAGTCCCATGGTGAAAAAACCGAGACCGATTAGGAAGGTGGTGAGATAATACCCCTTCATACTCTTTCGTTCAGTCATATGTTCCTCGCTTATTGATGATTCTATGGCGCTAGTGTAACAGTAATTTATGTCGCATGCAAACAATTCGCGATAAACTGGACTCAAATCGTATTATCTGATACATCATCATCATGATTGAAAAATGTTCGCCAGCAAGAAATCTAGAAGATATATCGACCATATTGCATCTCACTGATGAAGAGTTAGCATGGAAAGAAAATTCTTTTGGACTGCCCGTCCTGATCAGTCCTTACTACCTATCATTGATTGATCCCGATGATCCAAACGATCCGATCAGGCGACAAGTGGTTCCCAATTGCCAAGAACAATTCAGCATGGATTCTGAATCCCAAGATCCATTATCTGAAGAGAAGCACATGTCGGTTAATCGATTGATCCATCGATATCCCAGTAGAGCGGCGTTCTTGGTTACCGATGTCTGCGCAACGTATTGCCGTCATTGCTTTAGGCGCCGCTTCAGCGGAGGAACCGAAGGGAGCGCTTCCAGAGAGGACATCATGGCTGCAGCGACATACATCGCTATGCATAAACAGATTAAAGAAGTCTTGCTCACCGGCGGGGATCCCTTGACACTTTCGGATAGCCGCTTGGATGACTTACTAAGCATATTCAGAGAACAACGACCCGATATCATTTTACGGATTTGCTCACGAATTCCCGTTACCTTTCCGCAACGAATCACCGATGATCTTATCAAGATGATAAAAAAACATGATAGTGCTCCCTTTTACCTCTTCACCCAATTCAACCATCCTCGGGAGATCACCGAACAGAGTAAGCGGGCAATTGCCAGATTCGTTGATGCTGGAATTCCCGCCATGAACCAAACGGTATTGCTCAAAGGAGTGAATGACTCGGCTGATATTCTTGTTGAACTGGTGGAGGCTCTGGTCGCAATCAGGGTCAAACCGTATTATCTGTTCCAAGGAGATCTTGTCGGCGGAACAAGCCATCTTCGGGTTGATTTGGAGAAAGGCATGGCGCTCGAGCAAGAGATGAGACAGCGCGTATCGGGATTGGCGATGCCTGTATATGCTATTGACTTGCCTGACGGTGGTGGTAAAGTCCCGTTGGGAGCATGTTATCTTGAAGGACGAGACGCCTCAGGATATTGGGTGTTCAAGACAGTGGAAGGCTTGAAGAGGGTATATCCAGATCCGACTAAAAAGTGAGCAAGGAAAGTCAAGTATAAAAATTGTCTGGTAACTACTATGTCGATGGAGGAAATGTGAAAGACGCTATCCATGAACGAGTAGTGACAAGGATGATTGAATATATCGAGACTCATCTTGATCAGGTGATCACGCTTCGGGATCTTGCCGATGCTGGGCAATATTCACCGTGGCATTGTGCCCGTCTGTTCAAAGAACAGTTGGGAGTTTCACCGTTTGCTTATATCCGAAAGTTGAGATTAACGAAAGCGGCTGAACAGATCATTAGTTCGGATCGCAAGATCATAGATGTTGCCTTCGATTTCATATTCGATTCACATGAAGGATTCACCAGAGCTTTCTCACGTGAATTCGGAGTGTCCCCGAGTCATTTTCGAGATGGCGGACACCCGATTCCAGTGTTCCTCCCTCCGCAGTTGCGGAAGAAATGGCGATCTATCCAAAGAGGAAAAAGTATGAACGAACCATCAATGAAAACGGTTTTCGTACAGGTAATCGAACGCCCCAAGCGAAAACTCATCGTGAAATTTGCCAAGAAGGCCTCCCATTATTTTGAGTATTGTGAGGAATTTGGGTGTGATGTATGGGGTGTGCTGACCACAATTAAAGAAGCAATGTACGAGCCTGTCGGGTTGTGGTTCCCGGAGAATCTACGAAAAAAGGGAACCGGTGAATATGCTCAGGGAGTTGAAGTCCCGTATGATTTTGATGGAACAATCCCCGATGGATATGAGATTATTGATCTGCCTGAAGCTTCTTTTATGGTGTTTCAAGGGCCTCCCTTTGACGAAGAAGCATTTGAAAGTGCAATTACCGATGTGTGGGAGCTCATGAAATCGTATGATCCGGCATTATATGGATTCAGATGGGCAGATGATGCAGCTCCGCGTTTCCAATTGGCTCCGATGGGATATCGTGGTTATATCGAAGCACGTCCTGTCGTGGCATTGAAAGAAACTAAAACAGCAATCTGAGCTTCCATATGAAAGGTTTTCAGTGACTGGAACAGGGATTTTCCAAACAGAGGAACTCCCTGTTCCTTTCTAGAACATGTTACAAGGAATATGAAATTCCGAATGTGAGTTGCACATCGCTGATGGTCGGATTTGTTGAACGATTACCAGGATTCACCATATTAATGAAATCGGTTTGGGCATACATTTCTAAGCCAGGAAGCAGGGTATATCCGCCTTTGATGCCCATTACCAACATCTTGCTCACTGCATCGCGACTTTGTGCATCGATGTCGCCATTATTTTCAGTCCAATGCTTGTCAGTCGGAGTCGAAAGGTAAGGGGGCTTGTCTTGAGTGGCATCCACATTGGCTTCATTATATACATGTGACCATAACGTCCACTTGTCATGTGTGCCATGCAGCATATAGAACACATTCCCCTCGGCAAACCATTTCCCATATTCCCTATAACCGACATTTCCATTCAGGACTATGGCGTCAGGACCGTATTGGTATCCCAAGAACTCTTCAATATACACCAATGCCATATGGGAGGAAGCCCCGGCATATTCCCGATGCGCACCCACGAAGTTCATCCCGTATTCTCCGAGCGTGTGCTCCCGCTTTCCATTGTCTCTTACATAGAGATAAGGGTCGGTCTTCGCCCATTCAAATGAACCATACATCATTCCTTTGCGTATCGGATAACTAGCTTTAGCTCCAACCATCATACCAAGCGCGGACGGACGTGCTTTATCAGCGACTCCGGGAGTTCCGCCTTCGCCGGGGATGGAAAACTCGTCAATAGCGATCTGGGTATATACATTGATGTGATTGATAGGTGTGAAATCAAGTTCCAACGCCAAGAGTGAATTTGCATTAGATCTGACATAGAGATTATGGAATATCATGGAAGGGTTGAGGATCCTCAAATCCAGGATTGAATCCTGTGTGCTCGTATCAGCGGAATATTGGGTTTGAGTACCGCTGGGAGTCGATTGGTACATGATGGCTTCCGATACTACCAAACCGACCTTTTCCTTGAACAAACGCCATTCCAAGCGATGCCCGATGAACATTTGCATACCACCCAAAGGTTGGTCTTGGCTTCGTTGATTAATAAACTTACCATAGTTCGGGCTGTTCATATCATATTCCATGATTGGATAATACTGACTAGGATGAGGAAAGAACGACGTTGCAAACGTATATTTAAATGTGTCCCCGTATAATGCGATCCTTCCGGTATCATGGTAGCGGAAATGGTCCGAAAGCATGAAGTTCCCTGATACTCCGGGGCCCCAAGAAAGCTTATCCCTTCCAATTTGGACGCTCCATGCATCGCCGCCAAACGCCCCGAACACTCTGTAAGGCATGCCGAAATCAAGATCTCCGATATTGTGCCCATAGAGAAAAAACAAGTTTGAAGTCAAACCATGTACACCGTAATAATCGGAAACAGGACCGTCTGTCGAAGTATGTTCGTGATATCTCCTGCCTGTAATTGTCAGTGAAGAATAACCATAGAAATGTTCAGCGAGCCATGTTTCCAGTTTGAGATCGATCAATGGCTTCCGTTCTTCCGAATCTCTTATCCAATCATTTTCTTCGGTGAAATTCACAGTATCCGTATGGAAATATCCTTCGAGCGCAACATCTACGCCAAATTGAAACGTCTTCTCATCTTCTGTCAACATTCCAAGAACATAATCATACACTGATTGACCGGCGGTACCCAAAGTACTCCGATCGATTTTCATCAGCATCTTCATTAATTCACCCGTACTCCATGGCCCTGCAGTTGATGGCAACGCATATCCGTTACTGATATAGAGATTGGAGATGGCCTCATATACATCTGAATCGACCGCGTGGATCTTCTGGACATTGGCTGCGACACCATAAGTAAGGCATAATATGAGTACAACCACAAATACTAACGCTTTGCGCATCCGGCTCCCCCTGAGAATGATTTTGGTATCTGTGGCAGTATAGCATTGATTGCTTTGCGTAGGCATACCGAATCAGAGGGAAATTGATGTGATTCGCTCATCGAATCACATGTTGGTTCGTTATGACATAGTCTGCTGAGATGAATGTTAAAAAAAAGACATCGGGATAGTTAAGAATCGGATGTTCGGATAATCGACAAAAAAAAAGGAGACCAACAGGTCTCCTTTGTAATGATGGGGTTATTTGTTAACCCGTTCAAGATATTCTTTAGTCTCGGTATTTACCAAAATTTTTTCACCTTGTTTGATGAAGATAGGGACTTTCACCTTCAAACCGGTTTCTGTCGTGACCATCTTGGTCGCGCCGGTTACGGTATCGCCCTTGATTGCCTCTTCAGCTTCTTCAACAGTGAAAATTACCTTGGCTGGTACTTGGATATCTAACGGAGTATGCTCCCAGAATGTAACACGGTAGGTTTCGCCGTCTTTCATGATATACTGATAATCTTCAAACGAAGTCATCGGAATTTCGATTTGTTCATAGGTTTCGGTGAGCATGAAATGAAAATTCTCACCATCATTGTAAAGATATTGGCAATCACGATCTTCAACAGTAATATCCTCAGCGTTATCTTGGGTCTTCATGGTTTCGCGCAAAGTTTGTCCGGTTGAAGGGCTTTTTAACTTGAGACGAACGAATGCAGAACCCTTGCCGGGGTTTACAAATTCCCTTTCTACGCATATGAACGGTTGCCCTTTAATCAGCAACGCTGTTCCCTTGTCTATCTGACCAGCCTTAATCATGAATTACCTCTTATACTTGTACGAATTGTCTAAACACGTCATGAGATTATATCGGAAAGTGGAAATAAAATCACCCCCCTCAAATTCTTGCGGCCCATTTGCAACATCAATAATCTGTCAAATCCCAAAGCCACACCAGAGCATTTCGGATAATTTTGTTCAAACATATCAGCAAAAAAAGGATCGATATCAGGGATGACTTTAGCAGTATTGGCACGTTCCGCACACAATAACCTGTATTGTTCTTCATAATACTGGCGAATTACAGTTGCATCAGTTTCTTCAGCATAGCAATTTGCAAGCTCGACATTATGTGCATATAACTCCCAACGACGTTTGTAGGGGCTGTTTTCCTTACGTTTCGCTAAGCATTCGATTTGGACAGGATAATCTTCCAGTACCAACGGTTTGTCTTGGGGGAGGTTCGGTTCGACAAAATTAAGGAAGATTCTGTTAAACGTATCTTCCCATCGTTCTGGTGCTGACGGCAATTGCAGGCCAAGTGAGATAGCTGCTTCACGTATCTTGTTCATTGATTGAACAGCATCAAGATCGACCCCTGCATAACGTTTGCAAGCTTCGGCAACGGTCATTCTCCTGAAAGGGGGCAGCAAGGAATCAACTGTTGAAGGCAAGGCTGTCTGTGCAAATAGTCTTTCGGTAATCTCGATCGAATCCTGTTCGTCAACATCCACGGTGTAATATTCGAGCATTGTGAATTCGGGATTATGATAATCTCCGATTTGTTCGCTGTTGCGGAAACAGTGAGAAAATTGATAGACGCTCCGGTGTGTGGCAGCGATGATTTTTTTCATAAACACTTCGGGAGAAGGTACGAGGTAGAGTTCTTTTTCCCCAAGAAACTCACTGATTAGGCGCGTAGAAAAATTCTGGATGGTTGGTTCTGGAATGAGATCGGCTGATACGATAGGAGTATCCACTTCCAGATAATCGTGATGTGAGAACCATTTTCGCATTGCCTTCATGAGTTGGGATCGTGATTCGATTGCTCTGATATCCATCACCAGATAGTAATCATACAAACACATCTTTGTAAAGGAATGCAGGCTCATGGACACTGAAGAGACTGTCAAGTATACTACGTTGCGTGGAAGACAGACTATACGATACGAAAGATATAATTTATGCACTGGCTACACCTTGGGGTAGCGCGGCATTAGCAATAATCAGAATCTCTGGAGAGCATAGCATCGAGCTGTTATCTTCTGTATTCAGCAGACCAAGAGCATTGTGCGATGCAGATTCCCATACGCTCGTACACGGTTTCCTTGTCGATCCTGAAAACAAACAGCATGTCGATGAAGTTGTTGTTTCCGTGTTTCGCGATAAACGGGGGTACACCGGAGAAGAGAGTGCCGAGATTACCCTTCATGGTAGTTTGGTGGTGGTTCGTGAGGCGCTTCAGTTGCTCGGTCGCATCGGGATGCGCTCTGCAAGCCCAGGAGAATTTTCCTTTAGGGCATTCATGCACGGCCGCATTGATTTGACGCAAGCCGAAGCAATTCATGAAATCATATCCGCTCGAACCTCAGTGGGCAAAGCTATGGCGATGAACAAATTGGAAGGTGCTTTGTTTGACCGCATCGAAGAGCTGAAACAGAGGGTATTGAAGGTTGTGAGTAGTGTCGAGGTCCAACTTGATTATGCCGAAGATGAAATCGGTGGAGATATTGAATTTCCATTCGAAGAAGTGACGTTCATCCACAAACGCCTTGATGAGTTGGCCTATTCATATAAAATCGGACGCTTGTATGCAAAGGGAGCCAAGATAGTCATAGCAGGATCGACAAACGCAGGTAAATCAACGCTTTTTAACCTTATGTTGCGCCAAGAACGTTCTATCGTATCGGACATCCATGGGACAACCCGTGATTTTATCGAAGCAGAGCTCTCGATCGCCGGAATTCCGGTGCTTCTCTATGATACCGCCGGATTTCGAGAAGCGTCATCAGATAGTGTAGAGGTCGAAGGAATGCACAGGACAGGACGGTTGCTCGATCAGGCGGATGTCATTCTTTTGATGCTTGATGGTACCGATGCGCAAAGAGCAAAAGCCACAAGTAGCACATTGATTCAAGATTCCCGATGCATCGTTGTTTGGAATAAAACAGACAAGGCTCTTTCTTTGGAGATTCCCGAAGGTAGCATTGCAATCAGTGCCAAAACTGGGTTTGGAATGGATACGCTTCTGAATGAAATTGCAAAACGGTTGCTCAACGATACCACGACAACCGGACAGGATCAGATCGTTATCGAATCACAACGCCAATATGATGCATTGACTCGAGCATCCGCGGCACTGAAAAAAGCATTCGAGTTTGCAGAAGATGAAGTACCGCTCGATATCATTGCGATCGAATTGGATGAAGCTCTAGATGCATTGGGAAGTTTGACCGGTGATGTTGCCTCGGAAGAGATTCTCGAACAAATTTTTAGCGGGTTTTGCGTGGGGAAGTAACATAGTATGGATTATGATGCGATAGTGATAGGTGGCGGACATGCGGGGATAGAAGCAGCCCTTGCGCTTGCAAAAATGGGGTGTGCCACACTAATGATAACACAGAGTCTTGATGCTATCGGAAGACTTTCATGCAATCCTGCGATCGGAGGCCTTTCGAAGGGGAATCTTGTTCGTGAAATAGATGCCCTAGGTGGTGAAATGGGACACCTCATAGATAAGACCATGATTCAATTCAGGATTCTTAACCGCCACCGAGGTCCTGCGGTGCAAGCTCCGCGGGCTCAAGCCGATAAATTCTCCTACCATCGGTTTGCGAAAGAAACTTTGGAATGCCAGTCTAAGTTGTCCTTATTCCAAGATACCGTTGTTGATATACTTTTAGAGCAAGATGGCTCAACTATTTGTGGCGTAATAACGGAAAGAGGACATCATATTAGTGCACATGCCATAGTTCTCACTACCGGAACCTTCATGGAAGCAAAAATCTTCATCGGAGAATATGATGCACCTTCGGGGAGATTGGGCGAACCGGCGGCAGTCGGCTTAGGCACTGCTTTGAGAGAAAAAGGGTTCACCGTAGGTCGACTCAAGACAGGAACCCCAGCTCGAGTAAAGAAATCCTCTCTCGATTTCGATGCGATGTTGATTCAAAACGGTGATCTTCCGCTGCTTCCGTTTTCTTTTGACTATGATACTGTAAACCGGCCTTCCATGGATTGTTATATCACATGGACCAATGAAGAGACGCACAAGATTATCCGAGAGAATATCCACCGATCCCCGCTCTACGGAGGAAAGATTGTCGGAACCGGTCCGCGTTACTGTCCTTCGATAGAAGACAAAGTGGTCCGTTTTGCCGAACGGGATCGCCATCAGATTTTTGTTGAACCTGAAGGAGTAGGGACTGAAGAAATGTATTTGAACGGACTCAGTTCGTCACTTCCCGAGGATGTTCAGAGTGCTTTCATCCATTCGATCCGGGGATTGGAACATGCACAGGTCATGCGTCCTGCATACGCAGTGGAGTATGATTATCTCGATCCGATGCAATTGCACCTTTCATTGGAAACCAAACAAATAAAGCGACTTTTTATCGCAGGGCAGACAAACGGTACCAGCGGATACGAAGAAGCTGCTTGCCAAGGATTGATTGCCGGAATCAACGCTGCTTTATCTTTGCGTAACGAACCACCATTGGTGTTATCTCGTACTGAAGCGTACACTGGAGTTCTCATCGATGATTTGGTTACCAAAGGAACTAAAGAACCATACCGGATGTTTACTTCTAGGGCAGAATATCGACTTAACCTACGGCATGATACCGCTGATCAACGCCTAACTCCAAAAGGATATTCAGTAGGTCTCCAACCAGAAGAGACCATGAATCGCTTGAAGGAAAAACTCGAAAAAATTGAAGCCGTTAAAGAATTGCTTGTATCATCGAAAATTGACGGTAAATCGTGCATCGATCTGTTACGCAAGCCAGAAATTGTCATTAATGATATGCTTGATGATATTCCCCAGTTGCATGAGTATGATGAGGCAATTCGTTACCAGGTAAACCTCGATGTGAAATACGAAGGGTATATTCGTCGGCAAGATCGACAAGTGGATCGATTTGTCAGGATGGAAAAAATATTAATACCTGATACCTTTGATTATGATGCTTTAGATGGACTATCAACTGAAGCGCGAGAAAAATTGAAAAAAGTAAGGCCGTCTTCAGTTGGTCAGGCAGGAAGGATTTCCGGAGTCAGGACAGGAGATGTGGCGATTCTCATGCTAGCATTGCGAAGAAGGGGGAGAAGTACACCGGATGAATCCTGAGCAACAAATGGATCTGTTTCGTCAAGGTGTCCAATCTCTCGGCCTACAGTTGGATAAGAACCAATACATGCAGTTTGAATTATTTCTACAACAGATTAAATTGTTCAATCCGACATATAAGCTGGTGAAGGCAGATGCGGATGAACTCATAGTAAAACACCTGTTGGATTCTCTGGCAGCGGTCCCCACATTTCTATTAAAAGCACACGAATTGCAATGGGAGCATCCCATTGTGTGTGATATCGGTTCTGGAGCAGGTTTTCCAGGTATCCCTCTGGCAATCGCACTAAAACAATTCCGGTTTGAGTTGGTGGAACGTTCATCACGCAGATGTGGCTTTCTTCGAATAGTCTGTGCCGTTTGTAACCTTTCCGATCGTGTGGAGATTGTTGAAAAAGACCTGATTGAAATTAACTCAACATTTCACTTCGTGACTTTTAGAGCTTTGCACCCGTTGGTTGATATCATTCGGGATATAGGAAACATCACGACAAACGATTCACTTATCGTGGCGTATAAAGGGCGGCTTGATGCAATTGAAGAAGAATTGCGGGAAGTGAACAGCCTGACCGCAATAGGCAAATCAGGATCGGAATCAGGCTGGGACATTGGCATTGTACCTGTTACGGTGCCATTTCTCGGTGCTCCCCGGCATCTCTGTCTATTGAAAAAACATTGATTGCAATATTTAAAGGAGGCGATGTATGGCAGGTGGGAATTCGCTTATCCAAGCTATCATATTAGGATTCGTTCAAGGGCTTTCTGAATTTCTTCCGATTTCGAGTTCAGGGCATCTGATACTGATGCGGGCTATCATGGATGTACCGGAAGTTCCTTTGTTATTCGACGTATTGTTACATATGGCGACATTGGTGGTAATCTGTTTCTATTACCGCAAGTTGATCATAAGATTGTTAAAAAGCGCATACTTATGGATCACGGGTCATGCAAAGGACGTAGATCAATCAGATACGCGCCTGATTGTCACCATCATCGGAGCTACAATTATTACGGTAGCTATGGTGTTATTGTTCAAAGTGTTGGATTTCGGCGAATATGGTCCGCGCGGGGTCTCGATTGCTATGTTGGTATGTGCGGTAATCCTGGCAACCACAATAATTCCAAAGGGAACAGGTGATTATTCACAATTCACCTGGAAAACAGCGGTGTTTACCGGAATCGCCCAAGGATTCGGGACATTATCTGGAATAAGCAGGTCGGGAATTACCATCACAAGCTCACTATGGTGCCAGATGAATCGGAAGACAGCGGGTGAATATGCTTTTGTCCTTTCGATTCCCGCGGTGTTGGGAGCGTTGGTTCTTGCTATGTTTGAAGATTCAGAGATGGTGGTTCCATGGTTCTCAACATCTGATATAATCATTGCTTGTATTGTGGCTGCTGTTATAGGCTTTTTTGCATTGAGGTTACTATTATGGATGGTTCAAAAGGCAAAGCTCTGGTATTTCAGTATCTATTTGACCATAATTGGAATCATCGGATTGGTACTGTTGCCGTGATATGGGACAGAAAGGGGTAGTTGCGGTGAAGTTCTCTACGATTTTGTTGGTATGTGCACTGCTGTTATTGGTATTGGCAAGTGTAATGGTACTCGTATTAGCTTTACCATCTGCCCTGTCAGGCAATATTCAATGGCTTTCAAATAGCCTGTCTTGGTTTCATCAACACATTGGATTGGTGATGTTCGCACAGCCGGGGACTGCAATTGCGGCAATCGTTTCACTTGTGCTGTTTGCTTTTTGCTTGTTGTTTGTAAGGAAAAGGCTGCGCCATTGGTGGTGGTTACCTCCATACTGTATCGGGATCTATTACACAGTATTCTTATATTCCCGATTGTGGGTGTTCTGGAAATACGGCGGAGTGCCCAAAGATATCAGACCTTCGATGTTAACTCCATTGGCAAGTAACGCTGCAATAGGGTTGATTATCTTTCTGTTTATCTTGATTTTCCTTCTTGAAACGGTCATCTTTGTCCTTTTCACGTACCTCACTTTTAAAATCAGGAAGAAGTATCACAATCGATTGAAGATGATAAATGCGAAACTCGCTCGAACTAAAACCGGCCCCGAAGCTTCTGATGAAGCCGTTGTGGAAGAACAGCCGGTTGACATCAAGGATCCGACGAAAAAGGAAATCCGTAAGGCACAAAAAGAACGAAGGAAGATGCTTCAGCAGGAACGAAAACGACGAGAACAGGATAAAAAGGAGACTGACGAAGAAACAACTGTTACGTTGGCAAGAGAACCTCATCATCAAGAACCCTCGATGGAAACAACGACTATCGACCCTGAAGCCCCGCTTCAATTTCCACCTATTCCCGATATGCCTGAATTTAAGACCATCGGGAAAACCGAAGCCACTTTTCCTGTTGAAATTGAGAAAAAGGTCTTTGTGGGAAGTGTGAAAGTTGTTGATGAAGATAAGGTCGTTCTGACTGAAACTCCGGTAGACGAAGATGAAATCATTGCTCCGCCAGAAGTCCAATCAGTAAGAAAACCATACAATCCGATGGCGAGCCTGAGAAAAAAAATGGCAGAGGATGCCTTGTCCCAACAGATTGTATCTCCTTCCGAATTACCGCATCAGAAAGAAGTTGACATTGTTGAGGAAGAAAAGGAATTATTACACGAGACTCTTGTTGCACCAACAATCGAAAATCCGAAACATAGCGATGTGAAAGACACCAAAGTGAAACCCGCTCCTGTCGAACCCGAACAGCAAGAAGAGGAAGTTGATATTGAAGTAGCCGCGGGTATAGGTGGTCTGGTTTCTAGTAACGCGGGCTTATCCGCCTTACTCAGTCGGAGCAAGCTTCGGTATGAATTTCCTCCCGATGCTCTGTTGGTCGAATATCCTGACCATTCTACCGATATCGATGAGGATTCACGCAAAGCTGGTGAAAACCTCATCAATACGCTTGCCCAGTTCAAGATCGAAGCGACATTGGTGAATATTGTCAAAGGTCCGACAGTCACAATGTATGAAGTTTCACCTGCGCCTGGAGTAAGAGTCAGTGCTATCACGAGCCTTTCCGATAACATAGCATTGCAGTTGGCCGCACAGCAAGTTCGAATTGTCGCCCCGATTCCCGGTAAACAGGCAGTCGGCATTGAAGTGCCCAATAAAGCACGGTCAATTATCGGATTCAGGGAAATGTTGCCTTCGATTGATATCAAACACTACAACGTGCCCATGGTATTGGGGAAGACCATTACCGGAGATCCGGTGGTAATTGATTTGACTGCCACACCACACTTGTTAATCGCTGGAGCTACCGGCTCAGGGAAATCGGTGTGTGTGAATTCTCTTATCAGTTCGATTCTTTATCGAAAATCACCGAAAGAAGTCCGGCTTATCTTGGTTGATCCGAAAATCGTAGAACTACGGATTTATAATGATATTCCTCATTTATTGACTCCTGTGATCACGGAGGCAAAAAAGACCATCAAAGCCCTGGAATTTTGCCAATATGAGATGCAGCGCCGTTATAAATTGCTCAATGCGCTTGCTGTCCGGAACTTGCCTGCCTACAACAAGAAAATTGAGGAGCTCAAGCTCGCACGGGAAAAGTTGCCGTACATTGTCGTCGTTATTGATGAGTTTGCTGATTTGATGGTGACAGTAGGAAAAGAACTGGAAACATTACTGGCCCGGCTTGCTGCGATGGCCAGGGCAGTTGGGATTCACCTGGTATTGGCGACCCAACGGCCATCGGCGAATGTGATCACCGGTATCATAAAATCGAATATTCCGGCGAGAATCGCATTCATGGTCGCCGGGCAAATCGATTCAAGAATCATTATCGACGAGCAAGGAGCCGAAAAGCTTTTAGGTAAAGGTGATATGTTGTTCGTATCGAGTTGGAATCCCAATTCTATTAGAATCCAAGGAGCCTTTATGTCTGATGAAGAGGTGGAACGTGTCGTGGGATTTGCCAAACAACAGGGAGAACCTGATTATCTTGACGAAGCGTTCTTTGAAGAAGAGGAGCATCAGAACGGTGATGACGATGGTTCTGATATGGATGGCGATAGTGATGATGCTCTGATGGAAAAAGCTCTCAAGATTGTAGTCGAACGCCAGAGTGCCTCAGCTTCCTATTTGCAACGAAGGTTAAAGATAGGATATAACCGGGCCGCACGGTTGGTTGAACAAATGGAAGAAGACGGGTATGTCGGTCCTGCCCGGGGAAGCAAGCCCCGGGAATTACTTCGATATCCTGATTGAAGGCGAATATATGGACAATCTTGGGACCCATGCGGTGGTCAATGGAAAGTTAATCCTTGCTTCTGAAGCTGTACTTCCCGTACAGGATAAAGCTGTTCAAAGCGGTTTTGGTGTATATGAATCATTAAAGATAGTCCAATCCAAAGTGGTGTATCTTGAAGATCATTTGCATAGGCTAAACCAGTCTGCACAGGGGATTGGATTATCCCATCCATTCACCAATGATCAAATCTCCGAATGGATTTATTTGTTGATCAACACCGATTTGATCGTTGAAGCAACGATGAGAATTCTGTTGATGGGAACCGAGCTTCCGATTTTGATGATCACCGCCCAAGCAATGTTGAAATATCCCGACACGTGGTATGAACAAGGCATTTCTGTGATTACTTATAAAGGGGAGCGAATTCTTCCAAAATATAAAACATGTTCGTTGTTGGTTAATTATCTGGCCTTGCACCAAGCAAATGCCAACAAAGCTTTCGAAGCTTTGTTGGTGGATCGGCAAGACAGGGTCCTAGAAGGAACAAGAAGCAATTTCTTTGCGTTCAAAGACGGGGTTTTGCATACGCCTGATGATTCGTTGGTACTCGGCGGGGTGACCAGGGATAAGATTCTCAAAGCAGCCGAACTATTGAACATCCCGATATCTTGGGAGATTCCTTCGTTGATCGATGTACATGAGTTGCGTTACGATGAGCTCTTTATTTCCAGTACGAGCATGGGTGCATTGCCAATCGCATCTGTTGACGGCATCACGGTGAACCAAACCTTTTCCAGAACGTTGGCGATACATCGGCTCATCAGGAAATGGGAAACGCAAACCCTACACTAAGAATGAAAAACAGAGTATAGTTTGCTCATGAAATTCAGTGAACTACCATTGCATCATCAAGTGATGAAAGGGATCGAAGCATCTGGCTTTGCCGACTGCATGCCGGTCCAAGAGAAAGTATTGCCTATCGTTCTGGCCGGAAAAGACGTCATGGTCCAGTCAAAGACCGGTTCGGGAAAAACCGCAGTGTTCCTTCTCGCAATCCTCCAAAAATTTGCAGAAGCGAGCGAAAATGTTTTACGATTACCAGCTGAGAAAGCATTCACGGTACAATTACCTGTAGCCATGATCGTTTCTCCAACCAGAGAACTTGCCGTCCAGATAGAATCGGATGCACGATTGCTCGCATCAGGGTTTAAAGATTTTCGTATCGGATGCTTCTATGGAGGTGTTGGATACGGGAAACAGGACAAACAAATCGAGGAAGGGCTTGACCTGATCATCGGCACACCTGGGCGTCTGCTCGACTATCAACAGATGCATAAGATTGATTTTAGAAAAATCGATACATTTGTGCTTGATGAAGCCGACCGGATGTTCGATATGGGGTTCTATCCCGATGTGCAAAAGATGTTTTCCATGATGGTGAAACGTGATCAACGTCAAACGATGCTCTTCAGTGCAACACTCGGCACACGAGTTCGTCAACTCGCATGGGAATATATGAATGAACCGGTTGAAGTCGAAGTCCAACCCGAAGAAATCACCGTCAAGGCGATTACCCAGGAACTGTATCATGTAAGCAAAGAAGAAAAGTTCCTCCTTTTCTTGCAATTGTTAAATAAAGAGAATCCGCCGCATGCTTTGATTTTTACCAATACGAAAGCCAAAGCCGTAGAATTGTCAAAGCGATTGGTGGTCAATGGATTCCAAACACAGTATTTGATGGGCGATTTACCCCAGAGCAAGCGACTACAGGTAATCAACAGAATGAAGCGAGGTGAGTTACGCTTCTTGGTCGCCACCGATGTTGCTGCCAGGGGATTACAAATCGATGATCTGGAATTGGTCGTGAACTACGATATTCCTGAAGATTTCGAAAGCTATGTTCATAGAATAGGCCGCACTGCCAGGGCAGGGAAATCGGGAAAGGCCATTACATTGGCATGTGAACAGTTTGTGTTCGGTCTTGAAGCTATCGAGAATTACATTCAAATGAAAATCCCGGTGATTTGGCCTGAACCAGGAAGCCTCCCGGACGTAGAAGATAAAAGTGCTTCAATGCGATTCAGGGATCTTGTCGATGAAAGTGAGTTCTCAACGCGTCCCACAGGAAGAACCCAAAGCAAATCCGGTAGGAGTAACCGGCCTATGCCGAAACGAACGATAGGAGCTTACAAAGGTGCAAAGAAGCCCCAAACCAACCGAAACGAAGACAATCGAAAACAACATGGCAAAACGAAAATAAACCGTTTGCCAGCTGAGCAACGAACCGTGGATTATGCAAAGATCCAAAAAATGGATTTTGACGAACGTTTGGCATATTATAAAAAGACCTATACCTCACAAGAGACGGAAAAAAAAGAGGTAAGACCAAGTCCAGAAAAACAAAGGAAGTTCAATCCTGTTGAACAACCATCTCGAAATAAGAAAAATGATGCGCATGTGATACAATCGAATCCGACAGTAGAACAGCCAAAAAAGAAACAGATTGGATTGCTTGCACGATTATTCGTAAAACGGAAGAAAAATGTTTAAACGGTTCGTCGCATATTACAAACCTTACAGGGGTCTTTTTACATTAGATATGGTTGCAGCGGTTGTCGGATCATTGCTGTCAATCGCATTTCCCGTACTTACTCGTCAATTGTTGAGTGCGCATATTCCCAATGAAAACTGGACGATGATCATGTTCACGTTGGCGATGATGCTAAGTGTATATGTGATCCAGACTTTTGCCAATTATATCAGGATACGCTGGGGTCACCAATTGGGGGTCATGATGGAAGGAGATATGCGTCAGGATCTATTCTCGCATCTCCAACGATTGTCTTTCGGATATTTCGACCGAACAAAAACAGGTCATTTGATGTCTAGGATAACGAACGACCTGTTTATGATCACCGAGATAGCCCATCATGGGCCTGAAGATCTGTTAATTTCAGTGGTTGTACTTGTCGGTGCCTATGCGGTCATGTTTACCAACTCGGTGCAATTAGCATTGATCTCAATGATCCCACTCCCATTCATGCTTGCTTTCGGTATTCATTACGGATTGAAACTGCGAGCAAATTTCCGTGCGGTACGACGTACTGTCGCAGATGTGAACGCAGCAGTCGAAAACTCAATCCAAGGTGTGCGTGAGGTTCAGTCTTATACCAGTGAGAATTATGAACGACAAAAATTTAAACAAGTCACAAAAGTATTCCAGACCGCACGAAGCAATCAATACAAGGTGATGGCCAAATACGAAGCTACGATGATGTTGTTCCGCGAACTGTACTACTTTACTACGATTGCCGGTGGGGCCCTGCTGATCTATAACAAGGTCATCCCGGTGTATGACCTGTTAGTGTTTGTGTTGTATGTTGGAATAGTGCTTCCTCCGATAGACAGGCTCATAGGATTTACCGAACAACTCCAACAAGGCATGGCTGCTTTCGAGCGATTCTTGGAAGTAATGGAAGTTAATAGTGATATTGTCGATTCCTCTGACGCGGTTCCTTTGAAAATCGCTGATGGAACAATCGAATTTGATGATATCCAATTCAGCTACGATGGCTCTTCTGATCGACAAGTACTCCGCAATGTGAACATCACCATAAAGGGGGGGTCGACCATTGCGGTAGTGGGAGAATCGGGGGCGGGCAAGACTACTTTGGTCTCCCTCATTCCCCGTTTCTATGATCCCGAAAAAGGAAGAATCCTTATCGATGGGCAGGATGTCGCTCACATTACCAAGTCTTCGCTCAGACAACAGGTAGGGTTCGTACAGCAGAATGTGTTTCTTTTTGACGGTACGATAAGAGAAAACCTCAAATATGGGAAAAACGACGCTTCAGATAGTGAGATGTTAGATGCATTGGAGAAGGCAAATATCGGATCATTTGTACGTTCGCTTCCCGATGGATTGGATACTGAAGTAGGCGAGCGAGGTACCCGTCTGTCAGGTGGTCAGAAACAGCGTATATCGATAGCGCGGGTCTTTCTTAAAGATCCGAAGATTCTAATATTTGATGAAGCGACTTCTTCGCTGGACACTGAATCTGAAGCTCAGATTCAAGAGGCATTCATAAGGCTTGCACAAGGAAGAACCGCAATTGTTATTGCTCATCGCTTGACGACAGTGCAGGATGCGGACATGATTTACGTATTGGCCAACCAGTCTGTTGTTGAGTCTGGCTCGCATACACAGTTGCTTGCCAAGAAAGGTTATTATGCCAAGCTTCATCGCAACTTGGAACGTACCTGAATATCGATACCTTTGGGAGACTGCATATGCTTAAGAATATTCATCTAGTACTAGCCTTCATCATAGTAATCCCGGTATTCATCTTATCAGTAATCGTTGGCATCATTCCTGCCTATATCATGAGACTCCTTACATGCACAAAAGCAGCTGATAGATGGATTAAATTCAATGGGATTCTCATCGCGCGCATCATAATGTCGTTGGTGAATGCAAAGATGGAAGTTGAAGGCACGGCTTTGGTCCCTAAAGATGGCACCCCAGTCTGTTTTGTAGCAAACCATCAGAGTTTGTTGGATATCCCTGCGGTGATCGCAGGATTGCGTGTATGGGCTGGATTTATCGCAAAAAACGAACTGAGAAAAGTGCCTATCCTAAATTTTTGGATAGAATCCATCCATTGCGTATATATCAACCGAAAAAGCCCGAGATCTTCGATCGAAGCGATTTTCAAAGGTGTAAAGAATATCCGAGATGGATATCCGATGTTTATCTTCCCCGAAGGTACTCGTAGCAAGACGGGAGCCTTGGGGCAGTTTAAAAGCGGCAGCCTCAAGCTGGCCACAAGGGCAAAAGCTGTAATCGTGCCTATTGCGATTCAAGGTACGCGAAATGCGTTTGAAGATAAGAAAGGGATGAAAAGAGTTCGGATCAAAATGTCCGTGTGCGAACCGATACCCACCGATCAATTATCTGAAGATGAGCTAAAGCGATTGCCTGAATTGGTATTTGGCAGTATCTCAGAACGCCATATCCAGTTGATCAGGGATTGATGATGCAAGAATCAAGCATTAGCATAAATAATGTCTCCTTCTCGTATGAAGGATATGAACACATACCATTATTTTCCAACTTGCATCTGGAAGTGCCCAAAGGTTCTCACATGTTGTTGCTTGCACCGCCTGACAGCGGGAAATCAACATTGGCCCGACTGCTTTGTGCTTTGGTTCCGAAGTATCAGGCGGGCACATTCTCAGGTTCACTAATCGTGGGAGGAAAGGATGTGACTGAAAGTGAACCTTGGGAATTGACCGATATCTGTTCACTAGTGTGCCAAGATCCTCAAGAACAGTTGTTGATGACAACATGCAAGGATGAGATTGCTTTCCCGTTGGAATCATTAAAAGTAGACAAACCAACAATGGAAAGGCGGGTGAAAGAGTCATTGAAGTCGTGGAATCTGCATCATGTCGGCGAAGCCAATCCGCAGGAATTATCAGGAGGAGAACGCAAACGACTATTGCTTGCAGTGACTGAAGCTATCGCAGCCCCCGTGTTGATTCTTGACGAACCGTTTGATGATTTGGATGCTTATTGGCGAGGCGAATTGATAAACAGGATACAAACAAGTAATTCCACTGTTTTAGTGATGGCTTCGCGTTATATAAATGAATTTCACGGAACATTCGATCGATACGGATTGTTACTCGATCGCCATATCGAAGTGGAAAGCGAAGAAGATATCGTCATGCGTTTCGAAACAATGTGCGATGCTGCGTTCGCGCCTTCAAAAATAGAACATCTTGCAACACACGCTCATAAGATTTGCTGTGAGCACGTCGTTGCCTTGCATCCGCGCAAATCGATGGGAGAACTTAAGCCGTTTACCTTGCATTGCGATAAATTTCATTTGGAAAGTGAAGAGATAGTTGCATTGGTCGGTCCGAATGGTTCCGGGAAGAGTACCTTCAGCCGAGCTTTGTGTGGTCTTGATGAGGTACAATCGGGTACCTTCAGTTACGATGATGCTCAAGTAGAGCGCAAACATCTCCAACGTATCGTTGGATATGTATTCCAGAATCCTGATTTTGAGCTGTTTCTCCCAACAGTGAAAGATGAGCTGATGTGGTCAATAAAAAACGACTTACGCAAGTCCAAAGATGAAAAAGAGTCTTTGGTCGCAACGTGTGCAACCATGTTTGGGCTTAACCTCAATGCCACCGTAGCTACGATGGGATACGGAATGCGCAAGCATTTGCAAGCTGCGATCCATTATATGCTAAATCGACCGTTTTATATCCTGGATGAACTAGATAGCGGAATTACCTATGCCGCAGCCTTCGAGATGGTCACACTGCTTAAAAGTAGGGGTGCTGGAATATTGTTGATCACCCATGACAGGTCGTTTGCTGCCAATCTTGCCGAAAGAACTTATACGATGAGCAAGGGAACACTGATTGCGGAGGCGTTTGAATGACAACCAATATGTTCATCGCAGGAAAAGGATGGTTGTACACGCTCGATTCAAGGGCAAAGCTCATCGGATTATTGCTCTTTTGCATCCAAGTCTTTTTGCCTATGCGTCAAATCGGGGTATGGTTTTTGGTGCTCTTATCAATTGCAGTAGCCATAAGAAGTGTTGGATGGGCACAAGCTTTTTCTCCATTGCGAATGGTATTTCCAGTATTGCTTGTAATGTTGATGTTCGTCCCCTTTACGTATCGGGACGGAGACTCGATGTTCATCATTGGCTCTCTCACCATTGCAACAAGAGAGTCGATACTGCAATTCAGTAAGTTTGCCTCACGTTTTATCGCGATTACCTATCTATGCATACTATTTTTCTGGACAACTACGATGGCCACAATTCTGGCGACGTTGCGTTGGTTTGGGTTACCCTACAGACAATCATTGGTGATTACCCTTGCTTTCAGATTTGTCCCATTCATCGCCGAAGCGTTTAAAATGATCAGTGATTCCCATGCGATGCGGGAATCTACTTACGGACAAAAGGTCCATAAACGAAACAGGATCAAAGATATTATGCCGACAGTCACGGCTGCCTTGGTGTTTTCACTGAAATCAATCCCCAATCTGGCGATGAGTCTTGAACATCGGGGGTTCGGACGGTCCAATGTTCGTACAACATTTCGCAGTCTTGAAACAAACCGCAGTCTCTTTACCCATTGCGCTCTTTCCGTTATCATTTGCGTACTGTTCTGGATATTGTTTCATTCATAATATTTTATGGAATGGTGTAAACGGAGAGGTATTAGGAGCAACTATATGGCTGATAACACTAATCATTCAAGGCAATCTTCAAAAGTCGCATTGAAGATTTCATTGGTTGCAATCTTGACTGCTGTTGTGGTGGTCTTCACCATGGTACCTAAAATTGCTACTCCCGTGGTCAAAGGCTATATCAGCCTTTGTGATGTGGTGATTTGTTTCGCAGCTTTTCTTTTTGGTCCCTGGGTCGCAGCCATTGCCGGAGGTCTTGGCAGTGCGTTGGCTGATTTATTGGGAGGCTATGCTCAATGGGCACCATTTTCATTGATCGTTCACGGCTTACAAGGCATGATCATGGGATGTATTGCCCTTCCGACCAAAAAGAAAAATCAGACAACGCTGAACACTCCGGTGTGGCGAATGGCGTTAGCAGGTGTGGTCGGTATGGTTGTCATGGTGGCAGGATACTACCTTACTGCCAGTCTGTTTTATGGATTTGAACCGGCATTGGTAGAAGTGCCCTTGAATCTTTTGCAATCGGGTGTGGGTGTGATAATCGGCATTATTGTCGCCAAATCCACTGTTTTGGCTTACCCCCCTGTTCTTTCATTCATGCGATAGGAGAATGCTTTGATGATTCAACATACTCACGATACGATACTGGTTGTTGATTTTGGTGCCCAGTACAGTCAACTTATTGCTCGCAGGATTCGCGAACAGCATGTGTACAGCAGGATAGTTCCCTATACCATCAGTTTGGATGAAATCAAGGCGATTGGACCCAAAGGAATAATATTCTCCGGAGGTCCTGCGAGCGTCACTGCCAAGGATGCTCCTCATCCTGATAAGCGCATATTCGCGTTGGGTATCCCGATACTTGGAATTTGTTATGGCCTGCAGATCATTAGCGTGCTCAATAAAGGTGCTGTGATGCGTCCGGACCGCCGGGAATATGGATTTGCACATCTTACTCACATTGATCCTTCATCGGAACTACTCAAAGGCATGCCCGATGCTTCACAGGTGTGGATGAGTCACGGTGACTCTGTCGTTCATGCCCCGGAAGGATTCATATGTACCGCTTCGACGGAGAATTGCCCGTTAGCGGTCGTGGAAAATCATGAAAAGAATATCTATGGCGTACAGTTCCATCCTGAAGTGGTCCATAGCACTGAAGGATACATGATTATCTCTAACTTTGTATTGGATATTTGTAAGGCCAACACTGATTGGAATGTTGGCTCGTTCATTGAATCAGAAATTGAACGTATAAAATCGATCGTAGGAAATAAGAAAGTATTATGCGGATTATCCGGTGGGGTAGATTCTTCGGTCGTTGCAGCGTTGATTCATAAGGCAATCGGGAATCAGCTTACCTGTGTTTTCGTCAATAATGGAATGTTGAGAAAAGGTGAAGCTGATTTGGTGATAAAAATATTTCGCGATACCTTCAAGATTCCATTGCGATTCGCAGATGCCGAACAACATTTCCTCGACGCGCTAAAAGGAATCACTGATCCGGAACTGAAACGTAAGACAATCGGAAAAGTATTTATCGATGTGTTTGAACACGAAGCGAACGAAGTGAAAGATGTCACATTCTTAGCCCAAGGGACCTTGTATCCCGATGTAATCGAAAGTATTAGCCCTTCGGGAGGTCCTTCGGCCACTATTAAAAGCCATCATAACGTTGGCGGCTTGCCTGAGACGATGAACTTCAAATTGCTCGAACCGTTGAGAGAATTATTCAAAGATGAAGTTCGAGAATTGGGGAAAGAACTCGGTTTGCCGGATGAAATCGTCTATCGTCATCCGTTTCCTGGTCCGGGGCTTGGTGTGAGATGCGTTGGGGAAATTACCAAAGAGCGGTTGGATACTCTGCGTGAGGTCGACGCGATTTTTATCGATGAAATAAAGAAGGCAGGATTATATGGGGAGATTTGGCAGGCCTTGGCGTGCTTGCTTCCCGTTAAAAGCGTGGGAGTTCAGGGCGATGAGCGAACATATCGTGAAGTATGTTCGCTTCGTGCGGTGACGAGCGAAGATGCGATGACAGCCGACTGGTTCAGGTTTCCCCCTGAAGTACTTCAGCGGGCTGCTTCAAGGATTTGTAACGAAGTTGCCGGGGTCAACAGGGTGTTGTACGACATAACAAGCAAGCCTCCAGGGACCATCGAATGGGAATGATGCGATCCGGCATCATCTCTACATGGTGAAGTTCGCAGGGTTAAAAGAATCCTCTCCAAGCCAGAGCTCGATCTGTGTGCCACTATCGTTGTTCTCAACGGTTGCTTTCTTGATTTGCCATCCGACGAGTTTCAACCGAGTATCCCAGGCTGCGTCTCTACCTGCCATCATACCATAATATTCAGCCAACTCAGGACGTTTTTCAGTAGGATTCAATGCTTTGCGAATTTCTTGTAATTCGTTTTTATCTCGTATTTTGTCATCGAAAATAATTATATGGGCCCCGTCTTCTTCTTGGTGGAGTGAGATAACCATCCTCAGAGGATTCGATTCAAGAATATACCCGCTGATTTCACCAATCAACCTGCTTAAAAATTCTTTTCGTTTCATGATTTGAAATCCTCCTGCGGTCTGTTAGTACGATACCATTGCATGAAAGCGACAAATAGCGTTGCAGTCAACCCTCCTGCGAACCCATTGTTGTATAGATCCAATCCTCCGTGCCAAGTTGCGGTTGTTTCAACCATAAATAGATGTATGAATCCTACGATAATTCCAGCTATCCAACCAAAATGACCAGCTATCGGTGCCAATGTCGTACAGAAAAAAAGCGCCAAAATCGGACCGGGAGCGACAAGACTCTTTCCAAATACCAATGTTGCTATGATTACGCCAGCCATAACGGGCAGGCAATTCCGTACATGCTTTCCAAATCCGCCAAATGCTATCACGGTGAAAATACCCCCGAGAACCGGTCCGTTTAACGGTGCTTTTATTATCATGGCATATGTCCAGCATATAAGTGCCAGTACCCCCATATTGATAAGCGTGCCGCCGATTGAATTCATATCCGTAAAATCTGATGGTAATCTTCCGCTATGTTTTTGAATTTTAATAAAATCCTTACATGAAGAATTCCAAGAATGTTTGCCTTCGATGCATACACCGCAAATGATGAGATAAATGGCAAAAACCGGTATCAGTAACATCAGTGTCAGGTGGTTCTGTGTATTCCAAACTATGATCAAGTCATCAAGACTGTGCAGAGCCTTAAGAAAACCCGCTGCAAACAAACCAATGAATCCGCATGAGAATCCCACATTGTACAAATTGTATCCTTGATGAATCACCAATAAAGATCCCGCGACAGCCGGAAGGATGAATCCCACAGCCAATCCGACGATAATTGACAGCGGTAACATCCAAAATACCGATCCCGTCAGCTCAAAAGCCACTAAGGTAACCAATGGTCCCAATGCGGTGCCAAATAGAGCGATCAAACTGTAAGATCCCAGGCTCTTGCGCGCTAAACGGGATGCAATCCAAACCCCGAGAATAATGGGGATGCTGTTAAACGGTGTGTTCCCAAACAAACCAAACCCGGTTATGGTGAGAATTGATGCCACCGTCGGGCCGGCCAGATGGACTTCCGAGAAAAAGACAACGATAAGGCCGATGAGTCCTACCAAAGCCGCATTTACTAACGCCGCACCTATGCTTGTCACAGTAAAATCTTGAATCAGACGTGCTCTTGTATATTGTAATTCCCATATGTGTACGACGGTCTTAATAATACCATCAGTGGCGAATCCCGCTACGATCATCATGAGGAGCATCGAAAGAATTACTATGTATAGTCTTTTCTCAGTGTGCTCCATGAGCAATCCTCCTCTGATATGTAGAGATAGGGATAATACTAGAAGGTAAATGTCATGGATGGCAACATTTTTTTCATTTTATTGAATAGATTAGTGATAGGTGTAAAGTTTTTGGGTTAATCGTGACAAAACACTTTATTCAGGTACGACCAATAAGTGGTGGTTGAAACCTTGTTGTTATGGTAATTTAGTAAAATCATAAAAGGAGTTTGACAGATGCAAAGAATCAAGGCAGCCAGCGTACAATTTCATCATATTCCAGGAGATAAAGAACGAAATCTAAAGACCATCGCGACTTTCGTTGAACGAGCAGCAAAACATGATGTCAATCTCATCGTTTTTCCAGAGATGTGCATCACAGGATATTGGCATGTACGGAATCTTGATGAACATGAAGTACGCCAATTAGCAGAAATTGTTCCCCAAGGGCCATCCACTCAAGAACTGGTTAAGCTTGCTACCACATATAACATGACCATAGGAGCAGGGCTCATCGAGGTTTCTGAAAAGGGCGATTTATACAATACGTATGTCGTGGTGCTGCCAGACGGTACTGTTCACTTTCATCGAAAGCTTCATACATTTATAAGCGCTTACATGAAAAGTGGCGATACGTATACTGTCTTTGATACTCCCTATGGTGTAAAAATGGGTGTATTGACATGTTATGACAATAATATTGTCGAAAACGTTCGGATTACGGCTTTGATGGGCGCACAAGTTCTTCTCGCTCCGCATCAGACCGGCGGATGTAATTCGGCAAGTCCAAAGGGAATGAAACCAATCGATGTTAAGTTATGGGAACAACGTAAGGACAAATCTGATGAATTAAGGGCCGAGTGCCAAGGGCCGAAAGGGAGGATGTGGTTGATGCGCTGGCTTCCATCCCGTGCCCATGACAACGGAATGTTTTTGATTTTTAGTAACGGGGTAGGGCGAGATGATGATGAAGTACGTACCGGTAATGCTATGATCCTCGACCCCTATGGGGAATTATTAGCCGAATCGAAAGCGATTGAAGATGACATGGTTATTGCCGAACTGGATTTGTCTCTCGTTCCAAGCAGTACCGGAAGGCGATGGTTGTTGTCGAGAAGGCCGGATTTATATGACTCAATTGCTGTGAAGACTGGCAAAGAACAAGACACGAGGACTGTTCGTTTTACCTATGGTTAAATCGCCGTTCATTTCACATTATCGCCAGATGTTAAAGATAACCATTGCGATGACTTAGAAATATGAATTTTTAACATAAACAAATAGCCTGCCGATGGTATTGATGTATCGACAGGCTATTATCAAGACAATTCCTTCTGTTTTATATCGAATGAATCGCTTATGGTTTGTATGTGTAGGTATAATTATAGGTGAGTGAATCGTTTGGTCCCTCATACTGCAACATTCGGTCAAATCCCACCCGGGCTATGATAACCATTGTCAACAAGAGGATACATATCACGCCACCGGCTGAAGCTAATATTTTATTACTTAATTTCATCGCTATGTTTCTCCATGTATGCGTCATAGAGCGAACCGACTTGTTCTGGGCTGATCCCAAGTGTGTTCATTGCCCTGAACACGTCCGGTAATTCTCTTTCTATAAATCGGCTTTTCAACTTGTCTTTCACCGATTCCCTTGCATTGTCTGCAGTAAAGTAGCCAATGCCCCGTTTGTTTTGCAGCGTGCCATCTTCTAGTAACATGTTATACGTTCTAATCACTGTATTCGGGTTGACTTCCAATTGGACAGCCATGTCTCGAACCGACGGAATTCGCTCCCCATCTGGCCAAATCCCACTCAGTATCTGATCGTACACATAATCGGCAATCTGCAAATAGATTGTTTTATGTTCATTGAACTGCATCTGTTGATTGGACCTCCTTGACCCTAAGGTATGAGACATACCAGCAGAACGGTGCGATCAATGCCCAGTAGAAAATTTTTCCTATGATACTGAAAATTCTCATATTTGATTCGAAAGCTTGGAAATTGACGGTTATGCTATCAAAGTTCGGTGTGAAGAATCCTGTAAAATATGGTGCGAACACGATACGTGAAACAAGAGCAACGAATATTGCAAATAGGATCGAAAGCGATCCGACCGCAAGAATGGTTTTGATGAAATGGACACTTCTGAAATACGTCCCTCCCAATAAGAATATTGATTGCACCACCAAGAAATGAAGAACTAACGTCCAAACACTTCCGTTGAACGGGTTAAACATGATGAACTTGTCGCCGGTGATTGCCAAAGCGATCAATTCAGTGAAAGCTGAAGCGGCGGTGAAAAGAAGAATCAGTGCAATCGGGTAGACAAATGCATTTATCACTGCTTTCGAGAGAAACTTCTCCAATGAAGATGCCGGAGTCATCAACCATGCGTGCTGACCTTTTTTACTGAACATATCATCTGAAAAGAATATGCTCGTCATAATGGCTCCGCCAAGCATCAAGAATCCCGGGAACATCCCATAGTAGTTTTCAACATTGATGCTACCGGTTGCTTTGGCGACAATTGCCCCGACCAAATTGATGACGAACAGCACAAGGAAAATCGTGATTCCGTAAGTCCCGAAAGCCTTTCTGCTTTCATGGATTTCTTTATTTAATAGATGCAACAATCTCATTGTGCACCTCCTATTGCTGATTTTGCAACGAATTGTGAAAATGCAGCTGGTTTTGTAACTACGGCATTGAACAATGATTCAAGGTCGACTGAAGTTTCTTCCTCACCGTCCTCACGGAAAGCGACAGCCATATAACCACCGGGAACTTTCTCTTGGAACACAATCGAGCTACTTGACTGTTCGGTTCGTTCCAAAGTGAATGTAAACGTATTACAGACATGTTCCAGCGTACTGTTGAACACAACTTGACCGTTATGAAGGATGATGATCGGATCAATGAGATTTTCCATATCCCTTACTTGGTGAGTTGAAATGATAAAAGTACGATCCTCGGTCATCGCAGAAGCTACAATCCGTCTGAATTGGCTTTTACTGGGAATATCCAATCCGTTTGTAGGTTCATCGAGGATCATTAACGGAGTCTTTGAAGCCAATCCAAAAGAGAGTAAGAATTTTTTCTTCTGTCCCAGAGAAAGTTCATTGAGGTTCATTTTCAAATCGATGTCAAAAGCCTCTCTATACTCATTAAAGGCTTGTTTATCGAAAAGGGGATAGAACGGGATGTTAAGCTTGAGATATTCTTCTCCATGCATCCTCGGTAAGGGAAACTCTTCCGGGAGATAGAAAATCTGGCGTAGCATTTCCACATTTCTTTTTGTAGGATCAAATCCCAACGTCGTTGAAGTTCCGTGTTGAGCAAACAATTGCCCAGAGATCAGTTTGAGAAGTGTTGTTTTTCCGGCACCGTTCATTCCCAACAAGCCATGAATACTGCCTTTGGTGATTTCAAGGTCCAGATGGGTGAAGAGTGAACGCTTCCCATAGCTGAATGCGATATCATGCATCCGTATCATTGTCGTACTGCCTCCTTGACAGTGGTTTAGTGTACTACATAACTAATACACTAAGTACTTAGTGTCGTCAAGCTATTTTTAATAATTTTTATGAAAATTTATCTAATCTTTATGTTCTCTCTATAAAACCCATCAATTATTCGAATTATATTATTGTGCAAGTGAGATAGGAGCTTTACCATTAACAAAGGAGAAAGGGTTGAATGGCAAAAATATTCGTGGTTGAAGACAACAGCTCCCTAAGCGAGGCAATTGTTTCCTACCTTGAAGTCGAAGGTCATTCCGTTGTCCTCTTTGAGCGTATGACAGGCGTCCTTGACGCAGTCAGGATGGTACAACCATCGTTGATCATATTAGATGTTATGCTTCCTGATGGCGATGGCTTTTTATTAGCACGGAAAATAAAAAAAGAATCGGATGTTCCGGTCCTGTTTCTTACGGCACGTGCTTCCGAATCCGATAGGATTACGGGTTTTGAAATCGGTGCCGACGATTATGTTGTCAAACCGTTTTCGATGCGTGAATTGATACTCAGGGTCCGAAAAATAATTGAAAGAACCGACAAACAACACGATACGGTAGTCAACTCAATCAATTCAACTTGGATTTTGGTCGATAAAGACGGTACCAAGAACCATATATTGACTCTTGATGACCAAGCACATGAAGCAACTCACGATGGTGAGGCGGTAAAATTAACGGCTACGGAATGGAAAATCCTCTCGTATGTTGCCAAAAATGAACACATTGTTATTAGTCGTGACCAATTATTGGGTTCATGTCTTGATTATCTGGCAGAAGGCTCGGAACGCACCATAAATACTCACATGAAGAATATCAGAGCCAAATTGGATTCGGTGGAATGGATTGAAACAGTGAGAGGGTTCGGGTACCGATTTATTGGAAAGAGACAGCAATGACATTAGTGAAAAAAACCTTCTTCGTATTTCTCAGTGCATTCCTGCTTCAGATAATCCTTATCGGCATATTACTCATCATTGGTTACCGACAATCGGAACATAGATGGATGGATGTTCGGCATGAACAAGCCGAAGCCGCAGCCGTTGCCTATCTCACCCAAGATCCTTCAATGGCAGAATCTCTCGATTTCCCGGGGCAATTGGCAATCTTTAATGCAAATGGACAACTTGTTGCAACAAACCGGGGAATGGGGATACGGAACCAAATGGGTCGACAGCTGACTTTGGCAACAAAACATCCAGTAATATCCGATGGTTCGACCGTTGGGTATTATGCAATAATTGATGAACGATTCGATCAGGATGATGCCAATCGGGCTTTGTTAGATTCAATGCTTTCTATTGGCATTGTTTCATTAGTTGCTTCTTTATTCATTGCTCTTTTAGCCGCATACCATTTCTCAAGATCTGTATCCGCTCCTGCGGACAACCTTTCGAAAGCATTGGGAAGAATCGAGCGGGGAGACTTGGATAGACAAGTTACTGTCGTTGGATCCGAAGAAATCGTAAGAATAGGACGTGCGATAGAATCACTGAGGAAGAGACTCGAGAACGAACGATTAATCAGAACGCAGTGGGCGCAAGACCTTGCGCATGATCTTCGAACTCCTGTAGCTTCCATTAAAGCACAACTCGAAGGAATGGCTGACGGAGTATTGGATCCCACGTCAGAACGATTTGAGAAAAACTTAAAAGAACTTCAAAGAATGGAAACCCTCATAAGGGACCTGGAAGAATTGATGCAATTGGAAAATCCCGCGATCACACTTGAGATTCAGAACGTTGAAACACATAAATTAGTAGAAAATATAACCGGAAGATTCGAAACTGCTTTGAAAGAAAAAGAATTACTCTGCATTTCTGAACTTCAAATCGATGATATATATGTAGATGAGTACCTCTTCACCAGAGCAATTTCAAACATATTTTCTAATGCGGTCCGTCATGCAATGAAAGGCTCAGTTATTACTTTTGGATCAAAGAGAGAAGAAGACTATGAACAAGTGTGGATTCATAATTGGGGCGATATAATTTCTCCAGATGATATTCAAAAAATCTTCGATAGATTGTACAGAGGGGAATATGCCAGAGCCTCTGAAGGCTCCGGCTTGGGTTTGACTATTGCCCAAAGAATTCTTCGTCTTCATGGTGGACAGATAACAGTTGAAAGCAGCAAGGAAAAAGGAACAACCTTTACCTGTGCCTTTCGCGTTACTAATCGTCTGCCACCCTCAATAACATGAGATTGCTATTATTCCCCAACAGGCACAACTGACTGTTGTTGGGTGATAAGGCAATCTTGATAGCAGAAAAATTACCTGTTGGGACAAATGATACATGTTGGGGAACTCCGGAAATGAAATTCATCAGACTGACTCCGCAGTCTGTCGATCCGCCACTGATCAGCCACCCTTTTTCAAACGCATCATCGATGACCATATCTTTCACGTCATGGATAGGAGTATCTACCGTAGTAGCCCGATTCCATATCAATTCAGAATTGTCTTTGAGGTAATGTCCAATACCTCCTGCTTCAAAGGTATAGAGATGCTGAAACATGATTTTCGCTCCTTGAAGACTCGCGGTACTCCCATCAGGGATGGATGTGGCAAATTCCAAACAAGGCTCAGGGTTGTCATATAGCGAACCGATGGTATTTTTCATGATATGGAATGAGTTTGTCATCGGCGTGACGAATACGGTGCGTTGGTCGTCAGAACTGATGGAAAATTGATTAGGAGAATCAAATTCCTCTGAATAATCTAAAAAGGTTGCTCCGATGTAAGTCATCCCTGTAAGATCATACGAGTAATATACTATCCAGCTTTCGTAAGGGTCCAGAAAATAGATATAGTTATAGATCGGATCGACAACCGGATTGCTCATGGATTCCCAAAATTCATCGGTTTCCGAATTAGAAACTCGATAATCCAATTTAATCAGATTATTCGAAGATGCGTCGTATCTATAGATCACGATAGTTTTCTTTGCTGGACTGACTGTCACTACGATATCATCGAACAAATCAGCTGCTAACCATTTGACTCCGTAGACAGGATAGGACTCGATTTCCGGATTTGAAGTAGCTCCACTATCAGTAAAAGTCGACACGACTTGTAGCTTGTCACGTACGACTTCGCACAGTTGGAGAGCATTATTACTTGCTACCAAGATTTTCCCATCTCTCAAGAAAATACAATCACTCGCTTGGTTGAGGGCAAATTGGTTGGACCTGTCATCATAATCACCTTGACGTATAGTCTCAAGAATGACGGGTATTCCCCTATTACCATCAACAGATACGGAAAAAGGGAGGCTTACAGAACCCATACTCCCCGCTAGTGCGGTCTTGGCTACAGCATCAAGTCGATGTATTCCCGTATAGGTTGAGAATTCAACTGTCTTTCCCGATCCGATGAGTTTGCCATCGAGATACCACCGCACATCAATGTCAGTCGTACCTCCACCTTTTAAATGATTGAACGTAGCGGTAACGGGAGTATTGGGCAATATGGAATTATCAAGTCCTGAAATAGTCCCTTCGACTGGCGTTGTAATCAAGCTGTTAATATTCAATCCTTGTGATGACGGTGATTGTTTATCCATAGAAATTTGGATAATTCCTGAAGTAGTTGCATCCTTTATTATACGCAATGCTTCGGTTCCACCACCGATTTTTATGGCATTTGAGAACAATTCGTATCGCAATTCATAAGATCCTGCGGGTTTTACCGCTTCAAAAGAAGCGATTGCTGCCGGCGTATCGATAGTAAGCCCGCTAGTCACTTTTGTTTCGACACCACCCTGGTCGGTGATATATACATCCAATACAATTCCTGTGAATGTCGAATCTCCCCAGTTGAAGGTGATATCGATCATTCCATTTCCGACAAGTGTATCAAGATCTAAGTCCACTTGAGTTGAAGTAGTTGTCAAATGATGTGAAACGGAACCCGTGACCAATGGCGTTCCTTGAGCATTGAAAGCCGTGGAACTGATATCCCAAGTTCCAAACACCAATCCTTCGATCAGGACTTGCGATGAAAGTGTCGTGATTGAAAAAGTCTTATCGTTGGGTCCTGAACCTTCGATAGCATACGAGTGGATTGTCAAAGATTCTCCATCAGGTACTATTGTCCTAGAATCTTTTGTTTGCAATGGACTAGTCAGATGTACCTGTAATGTCGCGGTATCAACAGGATATTCACAACCGATGACAATACATACCACCAAAATAAGTGAAAATATCAATAGCCTTTTCATAATAACCTCCGACCATTGGACCACAGCCGTACAAGGTATTGCTTCAAAGCGAAGTCGAAAGGCTAATTTGACTGTATGCGGATATGATATTTAAGAACAAAGTCTTTTGGCTTATATGTGAGTTTGGCTTGACGAAGCCCTGGGATGCCCAGATCTTGTTCACGATTAATTTCAACGACTGAGTCGGGTAAGCTCGCAGCAAAAGCACGATTGATGTATTGGTATACGCCTCTGTAGCCAACCAAGGCTTTTTCAATATGGATAATAAAGCGGTGGGGTCCGTCATACTCTCCCAAGGTAAAGGCTACCGGGGTGTTGTTCGTATAGAGAACCGCTCCTTCCATCGAGAGTTCATTTTGATATCTGATTGCTAATTCGGTCGATTTTACATCTTCAGCGTTAACTTTGCCTTCAGCCCATGCATGTAACACGCTCATCATATCTTCAGGATCGCATATCCCTGATGGTACCAGAATTCTTTCCGGGTGGTCTTCCGCGAACTTCTGAGCATGAGCTAGTTTCTTATGTAGAGCTTGGCCGACCAGATCGACAAGACTTTGGCGATCGTATAGGTAATCGGCATTATCACGGTCTTCAACAATTTCAAGTTCGGTGTGATTCGTAGCGAGTCCCTTGCTCCAGCTTTGATAAGCTGCCTGAGAAATCGTATTTATCTCATTACATGACGCAAAAAGCCTCTCTGCAACCATAGGACCAGGATAACCTGCTGGTAAAAATGCATAAGTTTCTATTCCATTTTCCGTTACATTTTTTCCAGTAAAGCCAAAGCATAGATTCTTTTGTTCATCTAAGTAAGAAAAAACATGATAAGCTCGCTTTGCCGTGAATGGGAAAAGCGATGCCATGGACAATTCTGAAATTCCATCACGATTGGCAAGGAGAAATGGTTGAAGAATAGGCGTATGTTCAAGTTCCAACGGAACTGTTTCTGGAAATACAGGAATTGAGTGCATGAACGAAAGGATAACGAAAACATTTCAATTGGACAAGCTATCAAAATGAAGAGTCGACAACTAAGAGTCATTTTGATATTATCCGGTCATATGAAGAGATTACTCAGCGTATTAATATTAGTATTATTTGGATTGGCGGTGTTTATCCCTCAAGAAACGATTTCTACTTTTCTGTATTGGTCCATGTTTCTCGGGATTCTCATTCTTTTGGTGGTTTATTGGTTTGTCTCCTATTGGGTCAGCTTGGAAAAAGCCGCCGAAGTTATTGCCGGTCCGATCAGGTTCTCTCTATTCTGTGCAAAAGTTCCACCGGCAACAAGTGAAGATCTTGTACGTGGCCGTCTAGTGATCGCTGGTAATCAAATCTCTCTTATCCAACGAAAGAAAGATAAGGGCAAACCGGTTTCATTTGTTTCTGTTTGGGATTATCCCATCGATAGAATTACTGCGATCTCTTTTGCAAAGGTCGTTGGTTGGCGAAACGGTTTTGTACTTGAATTAGATAAAAATGATCAAGCAAGCTTTGTTTCAATACAAGCAAGACGGCTCAAACCCGTTATGATCGAAGCATTAGGATGGAACACCGAAGAATAATCACCTTGTCGGGCTAGCATAAATAGTAAGTTGAATCACACAATCTCAACGTGTACCGTTCACACACAGTTTGGCAAAAAGCTGACAGGGGGGAACGGTGAAATCAACAGCAATCCTGATTGTGTTGTTATGCGTTTTTTTATTACCAATTCATTCTAACCAGCTGGAACAGCAGGAAGACTGTTCATTGTGGACCTTCATCGATTCGGGAATTGTAGATGCTCTGTGGTCACCTCATCTGAGCATACAAGCCGGTATCGGTGTGTCGATAGCACCTGGAGTCGAGATTGAACTACCTTGTACCTACATACTCGATCGCCAAGGTGGGCATGAACAGCTATTGGAGCTCTTGCTTGAGCTCAAGTATCATCCATGGGGAACCGGTCCGTTTATCGGAGTTTCTTTGGCTCATATGTGCCTGTTTGTCGGAAATTCAGTCCCACAAGAGCGTGTTCATTATTTGAACAGCATATCATTTGGCTATACCTACCAGTTAATGGACAAATTTCGGATTGAACCCTTGATTGTCTTTACCGATCCCTCAGATTCCTTTGAAGATAGTTGGTCGTATATCCATGCCCTTGTACCTACATACTCACGGTTTCGTTTCAGGTTGCGTTTTGGGTGGACATTCGTGTCTTTCTCAACTTCAGATTTGCCAAAGTGAAGCTTCAAAGATAGAGGAGGGTATCGAATCATGAGGAAAAAAATTTGTATGGCAGGTGAACAGGTAATCTGCATGGTGCTAATCTTCTCAATGCTCGGCTGTAGCATGTACTGGGATAATACGCCAAATGCAATAATTGGAGAAAAACGCTTGATTCCCGAAGTCGCAAGGGTAATCGATGAACAGTGGGAGGTTGTATCAGAACAATTGGCTGAAGAATTGGATCAAGATTGTGCTTCAAGAGGAAGTATATCGTGGAGGAATCTTGAATCAGAAGAAATAGTTCGCCTGTCATTGGAAGAAGAGCACGGTTACCAATATGCAGCTTTATGTCATCAGATAGCATATGGGAATTCGGCTCAGGAAGTCCTTGCGTGTGCTGAACAATTAATTGATGCGGAATCATTCGATCACCTATCTGAGCAAGTACAATCGATAGAGCGTTCGATGCAAGATGACGCAATAGCATACAGCAGGACGTTGCCTCCGAATCAACGTGCTCCTTTTTTAAGAGATTTACAGAAATTGGTGACCAAGACAATTGTGTTACTGGTCGCTGGAATCACCTATGCATGTATTCCCAAAATAATATTCTGGGGAAAAGTCACCGCAGCCGCAGCGGTATCGGTTGCCGCAGGGATTGTCGCAACATCAATCTTGTCAATCTACCGCTATTATAAATATGGACAGGATTCCATGGCAGGATCGTTTCAGGAATGGGTTACGGATGTCACGACCGATCCTGTCGCAGCCTATGCTCTCGCATCTTCAATGATGACGGTTGGCAAGACCATGACTAAAGGACCGGTTGTGACCGGTTTGATTATCGCAGTGTTCGCAATTTATCAAGTGATCGATATGGTCAAGCCTATGTTGAAAAAATATAATTTTAATGCGTGACCGGGATGTTTATCATACGGGAATGGCATTGTATTTGGGAAATGAATATGAAATAATGCGACGATAGGAATAAATTTAAATACCAGGAGTCATCATGGAATATTCACCTTTTGTTGCAGATTTATTGGATCGGTTTTTACGGTATGTTAGAGTCGATACGATGAGCAACCCCCACATCACGGATCGTAGACCGACGACAGCCGGCCAGATGGACCTTATCAATATGGTTGAAAAAGAACTTCGTGAATTTGGTCTGAATGATGTGTATCTCGATCCTAACGGATACATTATTGCTCGTTTGCCCTCAAATCTTTCTGAGGGGAAACAATGTCCTACTATTGGATTTATGGCACATGTGGATACTGCTGACGACGTTATGGGCAATCATGTGAAACCACGAGTGATTGAATGTTATGATGGTAAAGACATCCAACTGAATGATGAGTTCGTCTTATCAGTTTCTGATAATCCGGAACTACAGCGATATGTCGGCCAAACAATCATCACTACTGATGGTACGACTTTGTTGGGAGCAGATGACAAGGCCGGGCTGGCAATCATCATGGCAGTGGCGAGAAAGCTTTCTCAGAATCCGGATATCAAACACGGTGAAATTGAATTAATCATTACGACTGACGAAGAGACCGGATCAGGAATGGATTTTTTCCCGATTGATACATGTAGGAGTAAGTGTTGCTATACGTTAGATGGTGACCGTCTTGGGATGGTGGAAGCAGAGTGTTTCAACGCAGCTACCGTAGAGATAGACTTTCACGGGGTTCCGTTTCATCTTGGGGCTGCCAGAGGTAAAATGGTTAACAGCGTTACCATGGCAACGCTGTTCATTGCTTCTTTACCACAGGCCGAAAGTCCTGAGGCAACCGATGGTCGTTATGGTTACTATTGTGCTCATGAAATTCATGGCACTGCTGAAAAAACACATCTCATTGTGTATTTGAGAGATTTCGATATCGATAGGTTACAACAGAGGATTGATACTTTAAAACAGTTGGCGAAAACGGTAGAAATGGTATATCTAGGTGGTAAGGTAGAAATAAATGACAAAATAGTCTATCGGAATATGTATAATGAAATAAAGAAACACCCTGAAGTGATGGAAGCAATTTTTGTCGGAGCTGAAAAACTCCAGCTTGAACTCGAGGAGAAAGTAATTCGCGGTGGTACTGACGGAGCTCGCTTGGCTGAACTTGGAATCCCTGCTCCCAATCTGTTCACCGGCGGACATAACTATCACAGTCGATTTGAGTGGGCTGCTTTGTCAACGATGGAAACAGCTGCACAATTGGTTGAACAAATTATCGCATATTGGAAAGGAGTGAGTATTTGAGACTGACTGTCAGCATAATACTTCTCATGCTCTGTCTGGCACTGCCACTTCAGCTTAGCGCTGCGGAGGCCGTGTCAGATTCATACCTTCTCATAGTTGATAAAACACTAGCAGCCAAAAATTATTCAGATGGGCTTGTCGCATCTTTTCAAATAGCGATTGAAAAACTACTGGGATGGAGACCACGAATAGCCGATGGTTCACTTAAAGTGACTTTAACGGATTTCCAGGAAATTGGTCCCGGATCGTTTGTACTTACTGTTGAAATCGAACATGGTAAAAAAGTTGTATCTACCACCATTGCCATACCGGATGTCACATCAAAGAAGTTGTCGGATGATATAATCGAACAAATGCAACATAATTTGCTTGCATTATCGGAAGTATCGGAACACATGTCACTCATCCAATATGAACATGACGGGACGTTCTCTACCGTGGTACCGAAAGATACGTTTTCTGTCGGGCACGTCTATGCGATAGAGGATTATCAGCAAACTCAGTTGGGGCAAGTGGCGGTGTCTGCAAAATATGTGGTTGAAGATGGAACAAGCGAAGCATTTGAGCTGCATCATATATGGTCGAAACGCTTATTATTGCCTTCGATGGAAATCGGGAAAAAAATCTCTCCTTGGCGTTGGTCTTTTTCAATTCCAGTGTCGATTAACACAATTAGCCTGGAAGCAACGGTTTCACGTTCGACCAAATTCTACCCATTGCGAATTCTGGGATCAACTCAAGTCGGAACGACATTCAATCTATCACGATTTGATGCAAGTCTTGGTGTTGGTATTGGAACTACGATTCCATGTTCGTATGTGTTTGGTGCAAGGCAGGGGTTTTTTGCAAATTGTTCTTTTGGTTTTTCTATGATTGCTTCGGCTGGAGTGACGTTTGGCAGTCAAAATAGGGTACGGATGATCTATGGAGCACAAGGGGAACTCTCATTTACCCACCAATGTACAGAAAACATGTACTGGATGTTTGAAGCTTCGTATGCTTATCAAGTATCGTATGATTCAGGGATCTTCAGTGTTCATGCTTCAGATCTCAGTGGATTTTCCATCTCTCCGTCAATAGGATTCATATGGTAAAAAAGTTGAGTAGAAAAAAAATTATCCTGATTATGCTTTTTCTAGCTATCGTAATGTTCCAAGGGTGCTCATCCCTAAGCTCGTTGGTTCGTTCAAACGTGGAAGGAGTTCCTGTGTGGGTGTACGAACCGCAAGTTGGCAGAGATCAAATGGCTTTCGTAGGTAAAGGCGTAGGCGGAACGGAGGGGATCGCTCGTCAAGACGCCATAGAATCGGTTCTGAATCAATTAGGAACCTATATAGGTGAAGAGATAGATGAATCTTCAGTTCGTCAATTAGCGACCGAAAGTAGAATTGAACGTTTTAACATGCGTCTGACCCAAGAATTTTCTTTAAGGGTCAGATCTCAGACAGAATATTATTTATTGGTTGTCGCAGATAAAGAATTACTGGAACAAGCAAAATCAGACGCTCTTCAGATTTTGGAAGAACAACAAGCTCGTATAGATGCATTGGAAAGACAAGCTGCCGCAGCATTTAGGGGAAATCGAGATCTTGAAGCAGCGTTGAACTATTTTGAAGCTGCGATGATCGCATCCAAGATAGAATCTGATCGCGGTGAAACCCAGTACAAGAGCTTTCTCATCCAGATTGAACGTATTCTCACTCGAATAACTATGGAATTTGTTCGTTCTGACGGGTCTATTCCCTCAGCAACCATCATGATGAGAAGAGGTACGGGGCGTTTGGCTCCCCGTGTTCAAAAAGCCCCCATGATTGCCTCGTTTATGGCTATTGACGGGGTGGGTAATCCATATGAGGACCAAGAGTCCTTTTTCACAAATGAGGAAGGCCAGAATACATATAGCCCGGGCAATCCCGGGTTGGTCGGCAACGGGACATTGGTATTTTCCATTGATCTCGAAAGTGCCTTAAGTGCTTTTGAACTCGTAGATACCGATTTTGTACAGCGAATGCGGACGATAATCATGGAGAAATCAATTTCTCTCAACTACCAAAGAATTTCCCGATTATCAAGCCTTGGAATTGTTGGAGCTGTCATGGAATATTCTTTACAGGGAGAATTGTTAACTTCGGCGTATGCCCATAACACATTTCTCTCATATTATGCTGGTAATGGGGTAAATATCATTTCAGCTATTCAATATGCTGATGTGGATGACGATGATTTTTATGATTCGATACGCCAAAGATTCCCGCAAGCTCAAATATTGGTGATTGGGAGAGTCGGAATATCAAACACAGCCATAACTGGCGAAGAACACACGGTGAGTGTTTCAGGTGAAATTTCTTTAATACGCATGCCCGCGTTCACATCGATTCGATCAACCGGCCCGGTAACTGCGATCGGAAGAGGAGTTTCCATGGAAGAGGCTACTGCAAAAGCTTTCTCACAATTTGGGCAGATAGGGGCATCGCTGCTTGCTTGGGAATTCTATCGTTAACTATCAGAGAGCTTTTTGTAAAAGCACTGGATCGTTACCAATGAGTCCTTCAACATGCAGAGAAACCAAGCGCTTGGCCTCATCAAGGTCATTCACCGTCCAAGTTGAAATTGCATATCCCTTTCTTCTCTTAAAAAAATTTATCATTGAATCATTTACAAGCTCGTGATGCGGTTTCAACACATTGGCCTTTGCAATATGGCGACCCCAGCCATGTCTCAATATTTTAGGTACATCCTCGGTGTCGCTGTAAATGATTGCACTCGGAAGTTTTTGATGAGATACCTGGTTAAAATATCTCATGGCAAACGGGTTGAATGAAGAGACGAGACACCGTTCGGAAAGATTATGTCTTTCTATTATATTGAATACTTTTCGGGCTAAGTGGGTATCCGATTTATGCTTCTCCTTCAATTCAACATCATAATAGAACAACGAGCCAAATGCATCGAACAATTCATCCAACAAGAGAATACGTTCATTGGAAAACCGTGGGTTTTTATGGCTGCCGACATCGAGTGATTTCAGATAATCCAATGTGCATTCTTCGACAACTTTTTCCACACCTGCCAATCTGGTGAGCGTATGGTCGTGGATTACAACAATTTCTCCTGTTTTACATTGGTGGACGTCAAGTTCGATTCCATCGACTTTGTGGTCTGCGCAAAGCTTGAAGGCAGCCATCGTATTTTCCGGGGCGATTTCAGAATATCCGCGGTGACCAAATATCAAGGGCTTTTCTAAACTTTTGAAAAAGGACGTGTTCATGGTGTGCTCTCCGTTAATGATGTGTAAAACTTCTTAATAGCCGTATTTCATCTTCCCATCGGTTTGGATCAGTTGTTTCCAAGATCAACGGGATATTCTCAAAGCGTTTGTCATTCATCATCACCTTGAACGGTGCCAGGCCTAACGTGCCGTCTCCCAACGGAGCGTGACGATCCACATTACTTGAATAGTTGCTTTTTGCATCATTTAAATGCATTCCCATCAACACATCAAAACCAAGGATACTATCGAATTGTTGCATTACTTTTTGGAAATTTTCTTCTGTGCTGATTTCATATCCGGCTGCAAAAATATGGCATGTGTCGATGCAAACGCCTATACGATCTTTGTGTGCGCAACCTTCGATTATCGTTGCGATTTCTTCAAACGATCTCCCTAATGCAGATCCTTGGCCTGCTGTGGTTTCTATTACAGCATACACTCCTTCAATCTGGTCCAAAGCTTCGTCGATTCCCTCGGAAATCAGATGCATCGATGTTACTGGATCGATCTGGTTCAGGTGCGCTCCCGGATGGAAATTCAATCTATCCAATCCCAATTGTCGTACCCTCTGCATTTCACCGATGAATGAATCAACGCTGATGCGCCGTTTTTGAGGATCTGGATTTCCCATATTAATCAGGTAGCCGTCGTGAGGGAGGACTTGTCCAGCTGAAAACCCTGCATCTTTCATGGCTTTGGAAAATAATGCGATATCTTCAGTGGTCAGCGGGGAGGCTTTCCATTGCTTTTGGTTCTTCGTAAACAGGGCAAAGGCATTAGCCCCGATGGCACGTGCATTTTCAACAGCCATATGGGCACCGCCAGCCGCACTTACATGCGCACCGATGTAATACATAATATTCCTCCTGTTTTGTAAAGGTACGCAAGATGCGATAGGGTTGTCAATCGTCGATTGTCGTGCTAAGGTCATCAATTGTCATTTTGACAGGAGGTCCAAATGAGTACTGAGGATTCTGGACTACAGCAAAAGAAAGTACCTCTGAGTGATGGTCTTGAGATGCACGGTTTCGTACTGCAATCAACAGATGTCCTCGAGGATTATGATGGTTTGGGTTATACATTCAGGCATCGGACAACCAATTTGGAATTATACCATGTGGCCAATAATGACGCAGAGTGCCTTTTTGGCTATATTTTTAAAACTCCGCCGCTTAATGATAGCGGTGTTCCCCATATTATTGAACATTGTATTCTCGCTGGATCAAAGTTATTTCCTGTTAAAGATCCTTTCATGGCTTTATTGAAAGGAAGTGTGAATACGTTTATGAATGCGATGACCGGTCCCGATTATACGGTCTATCCGGCTTCTTCGGTACTACCGAAAGATTTCATGAATCTTTTCAAGGTGTATAGCGACGCTGTATTCAATCCGTTGTTGCGTAAAGAGACTTTTTGGCAGGAAGGAGTACGTCTTGTAAAAGATGAGGATGGTACCATTCGCTTCGATGGAGTAGTGTACAATGAGATGAAAGGAGAGATGTCGGATCATGATTCGATCGTCGTACGGCAGAGCATTCGCAATCTGTATCCCGATACTCCATACTTTTATGATTCCGGCGGGATTCCCCAAGAAATAGTAAAACTAGATTACCGACAGTTCGTGTCGTATTATGGGACCTATTATCATCCGTCCAATTGTCGACTTTTCGTGTATGGGAATATTGATATTGAAAGTATCCTGGCGTCGTTGGACAAATTATATCTTGCTGATTATTCAGCTATTAGCGGTGCCGGTCCTTCGCCGCTGGCCAAACGATGGACAAAACCAAAAACAATGGTCGTCACAAGTCCTGCCGACAATGAAGACGATGGAAACGATGCTTCGGTGACCATTAGTTGGGCAACAACCTTATTGGAAGATCCCGTACAGACCGTTACTCTTTCGGTGTTGACCGATATCTTGCTTGGGAATCCGGGTGCTCCTCTTTACAAAGCAATCATAGATTCGCATATATCCCGCGATGTCTCGGACGCAAGCGGGATGGATACTGGATTCCGTCAGCTACCTTTCACGGTTGGATTCAAAGGTATTGATCCGAAAGATGCCGAAAAAGCCCAGGACCTCGTGCTTTCCACACTTAAGGATTTGGTTGAAAATGGTATTGACACTCAACTGGTGACCAATGCTGTCAAACGCCATGAATTCAACATGCGTGAAATCTCCGGTGATGCCCCAGTCGGTATGAATGCCTTCAACAGATGCTTGAGAGGGTGGATTCAGGGGTATGCGCCTCACACAACGATCCACATCCGCAAACCGCTTGAAACATTGAAAGAACTGGTGAACAGGCATGCCGATGGGCAAGGTTATTTCGAGCAATGGATTCAAGAACATCTTTTGGACAATCCCCATCGTTGTCTGTTAACAGTGATACCCGATTCCAATCACCTGAAGAATCAAGAAGAGATGGTTCAGAAGCGAATCGATGAAATCAGGACAACAATGGAACGCGGGACCTTGGAACAGATTGAAGCAGATACTGTATGCTTTGAAGAGTTTGAAAAATTAAGGGATACGCCTCAAGCGTTGGCAACCATTCCACGCTTGACTGTGGATGATCTGCCGAAGGATATTCGAATTCTTCCCCAGGATAAGATGCTTTTGGATTCAGTTCCCCTGTATCGGCAATCAATGCATACCAACGACATTGTGTATGTTGACGGATTGTTTTATCTCAATGACCTCTCTGAAGAAGACCATCTATTCTTACCGGTGCTTACCCGATTGCTTCATATGACCGGGGTGAACGACCTGTCTTATGATAAGGTCGCCATGCAAATCCGCAACCTCACCGGTGCGTTATATTTTTATCTTGAAACATCATCGATGCTCGATTCAGAAACATCAGCGATGTCAGCTTTCGTATTCAGGATGAAGTGTCTCGGATCCGACTTTCCCAAAGCAGTCGCTTTGCTCTCAGATATTCTTGTTCATGCGAATGTCGATGATACGGAGAGGATTGTCGCAGTCATTAATGATCTGATTTCTTCTTATGAAGCTAATGCAATATCATCAGGACACACTTATGCAGCACAAAGGGCTTGTTCGGTCTATTCTCCGATCTTGTCGCAGAACGAAAAATGGAATGGGATCTCACAATGGTTGCATCTGGCTTCATTGGATCTTGCCGATCGGCAAACAGTCGGAAGGATTGCTATAATATTGCGGCATTTGTATGAGAAAATCATCGACAGATCAAAATTAATTCTCCATCTTTGTACCAACGAGCCGTTTTATACCGATGGAATTTCTGTGATGGAGAAATATGTCGCTTCGATTCCTTGTCGTTCATCTGCACATCCGGAAGATTATGGTAAAGCTATGAATATTCCGTTTCCAAAAGAACACCATCATATAGAATTATTTAAGATTCCCGCAGCGGTAAGTTACAGTGCGATGGTGCTTAAATCTGCAGATCCGATGGATCCTAAACAAGCCCATCAAATGGTGTTGGGGTACTTGCTGACAACGAACCAACTTTGGGAACGTGTTCGTGGGATCGGTGGAGCTTACGGGGTGAGTGCTTCAAATGATTTACTCGAACGGCTGTTCGTATTCTCCAGTTACCGTGATCCGCGAATTGATGGTACGCTGAATGACTTTATACAAGTACTCGAACTCGTAGCCGAACATGGAATCGATTTGAACCTTATTGAACAAGCTATCATTTCTATCGTTGGGCGCGAGTTGAAACCGCTTTATCCCAAAGAAGCAGCGATGACTTCTTTCAGGCGGGCATTGTATGGTATCAGTGACGAGTACCGGAAACAACGCCGATCTTGGATCTTGAATGCCACTTCTGACGATATGAGGCAAGCAGCGATAGCCTTACTCGAAGAAGCTAGGCAATTTTCATCTACTGTGGTGCTTGCCGGACCAGCAGTGATCGACAAGGAGGCTCAATCTCAAAAATGGACTGCGGTAAAACCTTTCAAGTTACCGTTGTGAGGGAGGTTTCTCACCCCAAATACGCCCAAGGGAATTTGGGGTGTCAGGACGTTTCAATTTTAAGACCACGCATTGACGAATGCTGGCTTGAAGCTTAACGATATCTTCTGCCAGCGCCCTGCAAGTAGGCGAACCGCATAGTCCGCAATCAATTCCCGGAAGGCTTTTTACAATACTCTGGACTCGTTCCATCTTTCGGATGGCGTTTTCAACATCGTTGTCCAGTCTCATGGAATGTTTGGCAAAAATGCGTTCGCCTTTGAGTTTGCGGATCATAGCATCTTTTTGATATAAAATCCTTTTTGCAATTTCAACGTCGATTTCTTTTGGTAATGACTCAGCTATATGCAATAAGCGTTCGGTAGCGAGGAACCGGTTCCGGGTTGCCAAGATTCCACCTGTGCAACCGGTATCGCAAGCCCGAAGTTCTAGGAAATCCAAATTCCCCGTCGTCTCTTCTTCAAGCATTTCCAGAAATTCTATTACGTTGTGAATTTCATCGATTGCCAGGGTTCTTCCCGGCATGTCGGCACTTTCGCCCTTGGCCAGCCCCCACAGCATCGAATGAGAAGTTATGGGAGGTAGACTGCTATAATCTTCCTTGCTTCTCTGGTCCCTCTTTGATTTGGTTAATTCAGCATTGATGAGATTGTACAATGAATCGAGATTGATACCGCCTTGGATGATCCCTTCGTCAGCGGATAAAGGAGATTTGATTTGGGCATATTTTGCCGCGCAGGGAGTGATGTAGAATATACCGATCTCTTCGGATGGAATCTTTGATTCTTCCAATTCGAGACGACAAAAAAGAGCAGCCAATTGAGCGGGAGTCCGCATTAAGTTCACATTTCCCAACAGTGCTGGAAACGAAATCTGGATCAATCGGACAACAGCCGGACAATAGCTTGAGATAACCGGGTTGTTATCAGAATATACACTTATCTTACCCCCGAGGGTTTTTAAGATATCTACACCGAATTCAGCGATGTGCACATCGGTAAATCCAATGGCGTAAATCGCATTCATGATTGCATCGCAACCGACCTTATCTTCGAATTGTCCGAATAGCATGGCAGGAATGATTGCCACCCTCCGTTGATATCGAAAGATGTGCTGGAGATCGCTTTGCTCTAATTCAATGGCATTGTGAGGACATACAGCCATACATTGTCCACAGTCGATACACCGTTCTCCATTCACATGGGCTTTGCCGCCTTCGATACGGATCGCTTCTGTCGGGCATCGTTTCATGCAATGCGTGCATCCCTGGCAGAGCTCGGTTCTGACAACTAGTGTGTGGTGGAATGCAGATTCCATTTTTATCACGAAGGACCTCCACGATAGTAGAACTTCATGCTGATTTTAGTCGGACTGTCCTTTCCTGAGACAATTTCCAATTCATCGGTATGTTTTTTGATATTCGGCAATCCCATTCCCGCACCGAATCCCAACTCGCGGATTTCTGATGTCGCGGTTGACCATCCCTCGGTCATCGCCAAACCGACATCGGGTATGCCCGGTCCCACATCCAAGGCTTCCACCAATGCCTGTTCGGCCTCGATGTCACAAGTAATTTCACCTCCATACGAATGAGCCACCATATTTACTTCAGCTTCGTATAAGGCGACGATGATTCGCTTGATATCGCCAGGGGGAATGTTCAGTTGTTTCAACAATGATTTTACACTGCTGGAAATTTTACCGGCATTAGCAAAATCACCAGGTGTTACCACATAGGTGAGCCTCATGGGCTTACGCCTCCTAGTAAACGGGTTTGAGCCCTTTGGCGAATAATAATCCACTTGATTTAAACATCGAGTAGGATGTGACCAATACGGATATCTGTTGTGAACGAGCCAGATCCAGCATGGTTTTGGTAGGAACTTTATTGCGAACAAATAATATCTGTTGGATGTCAGACATTTCCGCGGTACGGATGGCTTGATTATTTGACAAACCGGTAATGAGTAATATGTTATCGGTCAGCAACGTGAGCACATCGCTCATCAAATCGGAAGCGAATCCCGATTCAACTTCACGATCTAAGTTCTCTTCACCACATAAAACAGTCGCATTAACAGTTTCCACGATTTCTCTCAGTGTCATACCTGGCTCCTTGCCGGATGAGTATAGCATATCATCACCGGGATTGTCTGTTCAGTTATCGTCTAAATAACTGTGGTCAGTATAGTACTTCTCCGATATACTTATACATCGTAACAAGTGTTTGGAGGAAGAAAAGTGAAGTATGTCGGTGCATTGGACCAGGGAACTACCAGTACCAGGTTCATATTGTTCGACCAATCGGGAACGATACGGGCTTCGCATCAGGTTGAGCATCGCCAAATCTATGTGCAACCCGGCTGGGTAGAACATGATCCGAGAGAAATATGGGATAACAGTATCTTTGTCATAGTAGAAGCGATGCGTAAAGTACGTGCGACCGCAAAAGATATCGCGGCGATCGGAATAACGAATCAGCGGGAAACCATAATCGCGTGGGAACCAAAAACCGGAATGGTCTGGCACAATGCCATCGTATGGCAAGACTTGAGAGGAAGTGCAATCATCGAACAAGTCAAAAAGACTCTCGATGCGGATACGCTTCGCAATATAACTGGTTTGATCCACAGCCCTTATTTCTCAGCGAGCAAGATTGCTTGGATGCTTGATCATGTAGATGGATTGCGTGAAGCAGCAGAAGAAGGAACGGTGGTCTTCGGTACTATCGATTCTTGGCTGGTGTGGAATCTTACCGGTGGCCGTCAGGGTGGAGTGGTAGTTACCGATGTTACCAACGCCAGTCGTTACATGCTTATGGATATCAAGACTTGCCAATGGGACCATCAAATGCTCCAAGCGTTTGGTATTCCAGAAAAAGCTCTTCCAAAGATTGTCGCATCGATCGGAGAAGTCTACGGAAAGACACTGGCATCGGGACCGTTGATGGGGGAAGTTCCGGTGTGTGGAATATTAGGGGACCAGCAAGCAGCGTTATTTGGCCAAGCTTGTTTTCATGCTGGTGAAGGTAAAAGCACCTATGGTACCGGATGTTTCATGCTGGTCAACACGGGAACTGCTTTGAGTTATTCCAACAGAGGCCTTCTTTCGACAATAGCGTATCAAGTTTCGGGACAACCGGCGACGTATGCCCTGGAAGGATCGATTGCGGTAGCCGGGTCATTGGTGCAATGGGTACGTGACAATCTCAAAATCGTAAAAAGTGCACCCGAAGTCGATGTGCTGGCCGAGTCGGTTCCCGACTGCGGAGGAGTATATATCGTCCCGGCTTTCAGCGGGTTGTTCGCGCCCTATTGGAGAAGTGATGCGCGAGGAGTAATAGCCGGCCTTACCGGTTATGCTAATGCCGCCCACATCTGCCGAGCAGCCCTCGAATCCACTGCATTCCAAGCAAAAGATATTTTTGATGCGATGGAAGCTGATTCAAATATCAAGATGAGTGTGCTTAAGGTTGATGGGGGATTAACGAATAGCAGGCCGCTTATGGAGTTCCAGGCAGATTTGTTGGGTATCCCTGTGATTAGGCCTCAAGTTGTTGAAACAACTGCATTGGGGGCTGCTTATGCTGCTGGACTTTCAGTTGGTTTCTGGAATACATTTGAAGAGTTGAAGGTCCATTGGAAAGAAAAATCACGATGGATTCCGGCTATGGATGACGATGTGCGGAAAGAAAAGATTACATTCTGGAATAAAGCTGTCCAGAGGACATTGGATTGGCTGCCGGTAGAGTAAGAGCGGGGGAGGAACTGAACTGATGTTCGTCGAAGTATTGGCGAAAATATGGAGCGTACTCGGTCCGATTATTGAAATCGGATTGCTCAGTTATGTCTTTTATCGCTTTTACATGGCAGTTGCCCAGACCAAAGCCCAGCAAATTTTCAAAATAGTATTTATCCTTTTGACCGTCTATAGTATTGCTTATGTCGCTCGTTTGAATACCTTATTATGGCTTTTCAAGCATATGGCCGTGCCATTGGTCATTTTTATATGTGTCGTTTACCAACCGGAACTTCGCCGTGCGTTTACCCAGATGTTCAGTGGCCGCAACCGTTTGTTCAGGATGGGAGTCCAAACCACTGCTGAGCAAATCGACAGCATTTTAAATGCATGTACGGTGTTGGTTTCAAAAAATAGAGGAGCATTGATCGTTTTCATTCGTCACCTGGGGATCAAGAATATCATCGATTCAGGGACAAAACTCAATGCGGATCTTTCATCCGCGTTGATACTGACGGTGTTTGATCATGACACTCCGTTACACGATGGAGCGATGGTCATCCAAGGTAATAAGATTGTTGCCGCTGGTTGTTATTTGCCACTGAGTGAACAGACAGACTTAAAAAAAAGTTTCGGTACCCGTCACAGGGCTGCCTTGGGATTGGCAGAGGAATCGGATGCGATCGTATTGGTGGTTTCCGAGGAAACAGGAGCTATCAGCCTCACATATAACGCCAATCTGTACTATGATTTGGATACGGCGACAGTTAAGCGGATGCTGATTGCCTTATTAAGTTATCATGATGTAACACCACAAGATATAGCGGAGGCCACAACCGATGAAACGGAATAGTGGATGGCAGGCTCTCCTGCAAAATTGGCCGGTAAAAATCATAGCATCAGTGATGGCTATATTCCTCTTCTTTGTCGTGAATTATACCACTGAAGTTCGTCGCGAAATAGATATTCCGCTTAAGGTTACCCTACCGCAAATGTATGATGCCGCCAGTTCAATCCCAGCTACCGTTACGCTAATAATTATCGGAAAAGACCAAACTGTTCACCTGATAGAGCCCTCACATATTACCGCAGAAGTGGATTTTACTCTTGTAGCTGCTGAAGGTGTCGCATCAGCACCGGTGTTGCTTTCTCAAAGCGATTATCCGATTTCGAGCAATATCGTATTGAAAGTACATCCCGAATCCCTTAAGGTATTCTTTACTGCGAAACCTGTTGCGACACAGACTGATGTTGTCGATTTGGGTGGAATATCGTTATAGCATATGGCAAATATTTTTGGCATCGGTATCGATGCAGTTCAAATTGACAGGATGGACCCGGAAAAATTATCCGCACATGTTATTTCCAGGTTGTTCCATCCTGACGAGATAATCGAGGCACGTTCTCTCAATGAGCGAATGCAAGCTCAGTATTATGCTTCGCGTTTCGCAGCCAAGGAAGCATTTGCAAAAGCATTGGGAGTTGGATTTACAAAAGTAATTCCTTCGGAAGTATGCGTTAAAAGTGAAGAATCGGGAAAACCTGAATTGTGTATCGAAGGTGCAACCGCGAATTATGTTAATGCAAGGTCAATGAAGATCCACCTGTCGTTGACGCATGAAAAAAACATGGCGTTAGCAATGGTGATATTGGAACGATTGGAGGAATGTGATGGCAAGAAGTGATTGGAAACGTCCCACAGAATTTCCATTGGCTCCAGGCTATCGGCGAATACGAATAACGGTATCCTATGACGGGGCTTCCTTCAGCGGGTGGCAACGCCAACAGGATGCTCCGAGTGTCCAGCAGGAGATTGAAAAGGCTCTGAAAAAGATTCTGAAAACTCCGGTTACGGTCTCAGGTTCGGGTAGGACCGATGCGAAGGTCCACGCGATAGGGCAAATAGCCCATTTCGATATCGCAAACCAAAGCGTTCCCGTCAAGGCATTCCCTGTTGCCATCAACCAACTGCTACCGCATGCTATTCGAATAACCGATGCATGCGAAGTCGACGGAACTTTTCATGCTCGATTCACATCATCTTCCCGAGAATACCGTTATATCGTCAAAGAAGAAAAGGATTACACACCTTTCGACCGGAATCGAGTAGGACGTGTCCGACAATTTCCCCCGCTTGATGTGCTCAATGCTTATGCTTCTTGTATCATAGGAACTCACGATTTTTCTACTTTTTCAGCAAGCGCCGACCAAAGTCATTCAAAGATCAGGGATGTGTACATCTCAGAGTTCTATCTGGAACCATCCCAATGGGGCGGGATGCAATTGGTTTACCGAGTATGTGCCAATGCATACCTGATGCATCAAGTCCGATCAATGGTCGGATCCATGTTACAATTCGCATCCAAAGGATATCCTGTCGAAGAATTCAAGCGTAGGCTCATAGCATGCGATCGATTCGAAGCAGGGCGTACCGCAGGCCCTGAGGGATTGTATCTCTATAGGATTTCATATGATCAATGACAAACCGGTAATGACAGCTGAAGAGCTCGAACAAAAATTGCAGGAATTATGGGTGTTAGAAGAGGACTTGAAAAGTTATGTCCTGGACGAACCTGCCCGGCAAGTGCCTACCATGACTTCCGTCGTAGAAAAACTTTCGCCGCTCACTTTTATCAATAAAGATGATGAAATTATTAGCTGTTCTCTTAGCCAATTAGAGCTCAAGGTCGCTGGCTGCACACGATGTAAACTTGCAACAACCCGACGAAACGCTGTCGTGGGAGAAGGAGTTGTCCCAGCTGAAGTAATGGTTATCGGCGAAGGCCCTGGTGCGGATGAGGATGCCACGGGAAAGCCTTTTGTGGGTAAAGCAGGCCAATATTTGGACAGATGGCTCGCTTCGATCAGTCTTTCGCGTGATAAGAACGTTTATATCGCAAATATCGTAAAATGCAGGCCTCCCGGGAACAGAGATCCTGAAAGTGATGAAGTATCGTCTTGCATGCCGTATTTGAAACGTCAGATTGAACTGATACGGCCACATGCGATTCTGTGCCTTGGCAGGATAGCTGCCCATAATCTTCTCGGAAACACGGATACATTGCATCAACTACGTAACCGATGGTTCCGTTATGAATCGGTTCCCCTGATCGTTACCTATCACCCGAGTGCGGTGTTGCGCAACCAATCTCTCAGAGCTCCCGTATGGGAAGACTTGAAACGACTTGCAAATTTATTACACATCGAGCTTCCTGGAAAAGCAAGGTGATGCGATGTTTGTGCATGTATTGTTAAACACACCATTGACAAGAGAATTTACCTATGACGTTCCCGAAGGCATACAAGCTGAAATTGGCATGCGGTGCATCGTGCCATTTGGAAATCGCGAAGTAACCGCATACATCGTTGGTGTAGCTTCTCATATGCACGACACTTCATTCGAAATAAAACCTATCAAACGACTTATCGATAAACAACCGATTTTTTCGAGCGATTTAGTCCGATTGGCGTATTGGATGAGTAAGTTTTATCTCTGTAGTCCTGGAGAAGCTCTTTCGACCATGATACCGGGCGGACGGCGTGATGCAGGTATTCCCCCATTTGTCTTGGCGGATGATTTTTCACAGATTGAAGATGCCGATTTAAGCAATGAACAGAAACAAGCGATAGATTTGATTACCAATGGGCAAAGCAGTTTGCATTATCTTTACGGGATTACAGGATCAGGTAAAAGCGAAGTGTTTCTCAGAGTCACCCAACACGTGATCGATCAGAAGAAACAGGTTATCTATCTGGTCCCTGAAATTACGCTGACCCATCAGTTGGCCGGCCAAGTTCTCAACAGATTCAAGGGGAGGGTCGCTATCCTCCATTCCGGACTAACTCCTTCGCAACGACTCGCAGAATGGCGAAAGATTAAAAATGGCGAAGTCGATTTGGCTATAGGAGCACGTAGTGCCGTATTTGCTCCGTTCGATCGATTAGGAATGATCATCATCGATGAAGAGCATGAAAATTCTTATAAAGCGGGCAATACTCCGAGGTATCATGCCCGCCAGGTAGCCCAATATCGGGTTTCAATACACGGAGCGTTATTGCTTATGGGAAGTGCGACTCCATCGTTGGAGGCTTGGCAAATGATGGTTGAAGGCCAAGTGATGAGACATGATTTGTCTACTCGAGTCGCGGGAGGAGTCCTTCCATCGGTGTCTATCGTGAATATGCAAGCTGAACAAAGGACGCTTTCACATAAGCTGCTTGGTATGATGGACGAAGTTCTTTCGAGGAAGAAACAGGTGATTCTATTTCTAAACCGCCGTGGCTTTTCATATTTTTTCCATTGCAAATATTGCGGATTTGAGATGACCTGTCCCCATTGTTCTGTTGCCTTGACCTTCCATAAAGAGCTGAACAAGATGGTATGTCATTATTGCGGTCACAGGCAACAACCGATAAGTGTATGTCCGGAGTGTTCTTCCGTGGATGTCGGTTATTCAGGATTTGGAATCGAAATGGTCGAACAGGAAGTACGCAGTAGCTTCCCATACGCATCAATTGCTCGCCTCGATACCGATATCGCGCATGAAAAAGGGATTATGGCATCTGTTCTCGATGATTTTAAACAGGGGAAGATCGATATCCTGCTGGGGACGCAGATGGTTGCAAAAGGATTGAATTTCCCATTGGTTGAGTTAGTGGGCATCGTCAATGCGGATAGTTCTCTTAACCTTCCCGATTTCAGAGCACAAGAACGTGCCTTTTCACTTATCGTACAAGTGAGCGGACGAGCAGGCCGTTTTAACAACAAAGGGAAAGTACTTGTCCAAACATTCAGGTCGGATAACCCTGCGGTGGCTTTTGCAACAAGTGGTCAACACCAACAGTTCTATGATCAGGAATTGGCAGCACGCAAAGCTGCCCGATTTCCACCATTTTCACGTCTTATTAATTTTACCGTCCGATCGGCCAGTAAGGAAAAAGCTCGTATTGAGATAGAGAAAATCGCTCAAATCGCACTGACAGCGATCTCGCATCTGGAACAAACACATGCGATTGTTTCCGAGCTACCGGAAATTGTTGGGTATGCTCCGTGTCCTTTGGAAAAAATTGCAGGAAACTGGCGTCAGCATCTGGTTCTACGTGGGAATCATGTTTCAAATCTCTTACGTGTCGCAGGCTGGATTCACAGCCATTACAAAGCTCCGTCGAGAGTGTATCTGGAAGTCGATGTCGATCCTCTCCAGATGCTATGACAGCCAAGTTGACGGTACCACCATTTTATCGTTATGATGAGCATATGTTAGATATATATACATTAGGGGACGAGGTGCTTCGCACCAAAGCCGAAAAGATAACACAATTTGACAATGCTTTATCGATTCTGGTCGATGCGATGTTCGACTCCATGCTTGAAGCTGATGGAGTAGGGCTCGCCGCACCGCAAGTCGGTGTATCGAAACGATTGTTTGTTGTCGATACCAGAAAAGAAGGTGAACGCATTGCGTTTGTCAATCCTGAAATCATACAGATGTCACACGAGAGCATCGCCCATGAAGAGGGGTGTTTGAGTATTCCCGGAATGTATTACGATATTACACGTCCGGCAAAAGTAACGGTCCAAGCCCAAGACGTGAACGGTAAATCTTTCGTGCTGGAAGCTTCAGGTTTATTGGCTAGGGTAATTCAACATGAATATGACCACCTTGAGGGTGTGTTGTTTATCGATAGGATGGACGAAGAATCCCGTAAGGCTTTAATTGCCTCATATGAGCGTCGCAATAACAAGAAGAAGAAAAAGAAATAGGACATTTACATGAAATTGGGCGATCTGAAAGTAGTATTTGCCGGAAATCCGGAAATCGCCGTAGGGGCATTGGAGGCCTTGGCCTCCGTATGCGATGTCGTCGCCGTAATAACGAATCCCGATAAACCTACCGGGAGGGGCAGACATCTTGAAAGCCCTCCTGTGAAAATCGCAGCCGCGAAACTATCTATTCCCGTACTTCAATACGATCGATTGCTGAAAGAAGCTCGTGATGAAATTCGACGATTAGCACCCGATGTATTGGTCTCTTTTGCCTGTGGTTTTTACTTTGGTCCAAAATTTCTTTCACTGTTTCCTGTCGCATCTGTAAATATCCATCCTTCACTATTACCATGTTACAGAGGCTGTTCACCGATACAGTACACCATACTCAATGGAGAAAAGAGCACGGGAATCACCATTCAAAGAATTGCCGCCGAACTAGATGCAGGTAATATATTGGCGGTGGAACAATGGGACCTTAAGGGACATGAGACTACTCAAAGTCTTTCGGAAGAAGTCGCACGACGTGCTGGTCCGTTGTTAGTCTCTGTATTGGATCATATCATATCAGGGACTGTGGTCGAGCAGATCCAATCAGATGACCTTGCTACTTATGCTCCGATGTTATCCAAAGACGATGCGTACATAGATTGGAATAGCAGTGTCGAAGCAATTCATTGTAAAGTGAGGGCCCTGAACCCATGGCCGAGAGCCGTAACGACCTTCGAAGGACGCCAGCTTTCCATCACTTCGGTGTGGGGGACTCTTGATCAAACCAAGAATGAACCTTTGGCTACCCCATATGAGCCGGGAACGGTAATTGGACTCGTAAAGAATAAAGGACTCTCTGTTGCTTGCTCAGACGGACTTATATATATTGATCGAATGCAATTGGCAATGAAACGTGAGATGGACAGCGAATCGTTTGTACATGGCCATCCAAGTATCATCGGTGCAATATTAGGGCACTAAAGGAACTGTTAATGATTGCCAAATATAGTGTGATCATACTTTTATTCTTGGCAATCGTGCTTCCACTACAAGCTGCCGAAACCGTATCTGCTACTGTGGCAGAGCTACCGGTATCGATAACCACCTATGGATTCAATATGGCTGAGCTTGACTTAACACCAAAAATCGCTTTGGTGTTATCAGGCGGAGGTGCTAGAGGCTTTGCACACCTACCGGTTATCCGGGCAATAGAAGAACTGGGAATCCCGATAGACATGGTGGTGGGAACGAGCATGGGGGCTTTGGTAGGGGGCTTTTATGCAGCAGGTTATTCTCCGGGTGATATAGCACGCCTGATAGAAACAAGCGACATGCTTTCCCTGTTCATAGTCTCTCCGGTTGAACGACCCCAACCCGAACCAGAACCATTACGCACCTCACGCGATAATATATTCACCCTTTCATTCGATTCGCAAGGAGTGGGAAACGTTTCCGGGTTGTTGGGAGATCAACGAATCATGCAACTGTTGAACGATTCTCTTTCCAAGGTTTTGGCAATAGATGATTTCGATCGGCTGGCAATCCCTTTCCGTTGTATCGCTTCTGACGCTGTAACCGGAGAGAAAGTGGTCTTTTCTTCAGGTTCGCTTGTCGAGGCTATCAGAGGGAGCATTTCCATCCCATTAATATTTACCCCTTATCCGACCGATGGTCGTTACGTCATTGATGGAGGAGTAGTCGATAATTTGCCGATTCTTGTTGCAAAAGAAGCCGGAGCTGATATCGTCATCGCTGTCGATGTGAATGCTGGAGATTATGATATCAAGACCGAAGATCTGAATTCCCTAACAGCCATGATCACTCATCTATTGGTTGTCGTTACTAAAAATACGGTCGTACACCAACTAGATCAAGCTGACGTTCTGATTACACCCGATTTATCCAAATACGATATCATGGCTTTTACAAACGCTTCAGGAATTATTAAAGAAGGCGAGATCGCTGTTCAGGAAAAAATTGAAGAGTTACATCAGATTGTCCGACTTATCTCTGAACATAGGCCTTTACAGAAAAAGGATCCTGACCGGGTCGGACACTATTTTGATCTCCCCGATGTTTGGATTTCGACGATTACGCATCGGATACTTCCGGGTTCTCCTGAAGATACCTATGGATTTGATCTGAAACCATTTGGAAAATTCTCCGGACTTCCGTTGGATACGAAACGTAAATCCGAGCTTGCGAGAATATTCGAACAACTTCGTCGAGACGGTAGATATGCGACGGTTAGCTATGGATATAATGCAAGAAAAATTGACAGTCAGCAAAATGTATTGGGAAATCTTGAAATCCAAACCCGTTCGTTCCCTCCTCGGGATGCGGCCATTTCCTTCGGTGCCTTCGGTGCGTCTGGTTTCCAATGGGATGTTCACAACAAGAGTTCATCATTATTGTTCGACCCGTCAGCGACTGTCTCCTTTAAGTATAATAATGTTGGCAATTCGGTCGATATTTTTGCCAATTTAGCCTTTGATGACGCATTCCATTCGGAAGTCGGATTTGAGGTTCCTTCTCGGCAATCACTTTATTCCACATTGTCCTTAGGGTTCTCCTCAGGAGGATTACATCCAGCAAATCTTCGCTTTTCACCGATTGATGGACATAATTCGGACAATCTCTTGAGTGCTGCTCTAGCCGGAACCTATCGGTTTTCACGATATGCAATGATAACGGCAAAGTTTCAAACCGATATCATCTGGTACGGAGGAGACAAGAACCAACTCGTACAAAATGCAGACCAATGGTTTGTAGTACTCCCGATAATAAAACTTGAAGGAGTATATAATTCATTAAATTTTGGCCATTACCCGATGGGGGGGGTCAGGTTCGATGCTTCCGTCTGGGTCACATTGGCAGAAGAAATCCCGATGTTCAAGTTCGAATCACGGCTTAGGCATGTGATTCCTTTAGACGATAGATTTTCATGGCTCTATGACCTGCATGCCGGTGTGAGTCGGACCAGATACCCGCTCAAGAATCAATACCTTGAGTATGGTGGGTCGATGGGTATGGCTGGTTATGGTCCCCATACCTATGTGGACGAGATGGTACTGGCTCGTACTGGCCTTATCTGGAATTTCGCAGGTAGTACGTTACCATTCTTTATTAAGGCTACTGCAAGCATTGGCACTTCTTCCTCTTCGCTGTATGAGCGTCTAAGAAATTCCATTCCAATCGTGGACAGTTCTTTACTTTGGAGTAAGTTGCGTCCGATTGAAGCCGGAGTGGCGATTTCAGTAGGGTTTACCTCAAGTTTTGGTGATTTGCTCATAGGAGTAGGGTTTGCTTCTCAATCAAAAATAACCCTTTATCTGGAGTTCATCTAATGCATGACAGGCGTTACAATGACTATGCTACGGCTCTTGAACAAACCTATGGCGAAAAGGTGTACCGTATTGGGGTGGACGGTGGATTTTCTTGCCCGAATAGGAATGCTGACGGTAGCGGAGGTTGTTCATATTGTGATGAAACCGGTTCGGTGGCTGTCTACCATCGAGTAAGTGAACAAAACAAAGGGTTTTGTTTCGATCCGCATAGTACGAATCCGAGAAGGCTCCCCGAAGATACAGAAGAAAGCCTTTCCAAACGTAAAGAACATCTCTTATGGCAAATCGATCGAGCGAAGATGTTCCTCGACCGAAGATATGATACAGGAGGTAGGAGTATTTACTTTCAAGCCTTCACCAGTACGTATGGGCGAATTGAAATTTTGAAACAACTTTATGATGTTGCCCTTTCTACAGGGTCTTACAGAGAATTTATCGTCAGTACTCGTAGCGATTGCCTGCAGCTCGAAAAAATCAATTTGATTGCCAGTTATAAAGGTCAGGTAGATGCCCTTTGGGTAGAACTCGGATTGCAAAGCGGAAATGATACGACATTGCATACCATTGCTCGTAATGAAACCGTTAACGATTTTCTTGAAGCATGTACGTTGGCCCATCGATCAGGCATACATGTATGTGCTCATATCATTCTCGGATTACCCGGTGAATCATTCGATGAAATCGATAAGACTGCTGAGGTCTTGGTTAAAGCCGGTGTGGAAGCAGTCAAGATCCATAACCTTCATATCGTAGCCGGCTCACGTCTGTTTGAAGAATTCAAGGCAGGGTTACTCACTGCCCCGTCTATGGAACGGCATCTCGCCTATACGATACATGTGTTACGACGACTTCCTTTTTCTATGATAATCGAGCGTTTTACCAGTGATACACCAAAACACCGATTGGCAGCACCGAGGGATTTTGGAGATAAGCATGGCTTTGTCAGGTGCTTGAATTTAGAGATGGAACGTCTGGATGTGCGTCAGGGAGATTTGTTGTGATGCCAAGATGGTTTGTACTTTCAGCGCGAGTAGCAAGCGCCATTATCACAATAGCAATAATATTATTTTCATTATTGCCACAACAACGAGTTTCCGATGTAATTCGGATTTTTCCGCTTAGAGACATCGGTGCTCACGCTGTCGCCTATTGTGCCTTTGGATGCTCTTGGTTCGCCACTTTCTTTCATTACGATGGTTCAAAACATAAATATTCGACAATAATCGTCTCTTTTATTGTCGTTTTGTGCGGCATTTCACTTGGTTTTGCCTTAGAGTTATTACAACCGTTGTTCGGTCGTTCGGCTGAATTCAAAGATTTGGTCGCAGATTCCATTGGAGTGGTTACTGGTGTGGCGGTTGCCTATGGTTTCACTACATGGTATGTAAAAAATCGTGGAGAAAAAAAGTAATGATTCGAATCGAAGATATCCGCGAACGTGTGAAAGACGGATTGCTCTCAATCTCGACAGGCTTGGAGCCATCATTGGTCGAACGCTTGCAAAAAGCGTTGGATCAAGAGCGAAGGCAATTGGATGATGTAGCATCAAACTGCAAGAGATCCAATGCGATCAACGCAAGCATCGCCGCCTTGGAAGCAATCATGGAGAATCTGGACATTTCCGCATCGACCGGTCTTCCCATGTGCCAAGATACGGGTATGATATGGGCATGCGTAGAAATTGGTCCTGATTGTCCTGTTTCAATCGACCAGATCCAAAAAGGTTTGGAAGCCGGAATCAGTGACGCGGTCTGTCAAGGACATTTTCGGCTTTCAGTCGTTGACGATCCGCTATTCAATAGGACCAACACGAAGACAAATTTGCCTGCGGTCGTTCATTGGATGGCTAACAGAGAAAAATTGCTATCAATACATCTTATGTTGAAAGGATTCGGATGTGAGAATTGTTCATCGGTCAGGATGCTCAATCCCACTTCGAACGAACAGGATGTGATCGATGCTGTTAAGGACATTATGAAGACAGCCGGAGGTAAACCTTGTCCCCCGGTTGTGTTGGGTATCGGAATCGGCGGGACGATGGATCAAGCCGCACTGAATTCAAAATATGCTCTATGTAGGCAAGTAGGACAGCACCATAAAGACAAGTCGTATGCGAAATTAGAACTGGATATACTGGAAGCGGTACAGACATTGAATATTGGTGCAGCGGGATTTGGAGGATCTGTTACTGCGTTATGGACTGCAATCGAGTACACGCCTACCCACATCGCCGGGTTGCCGGTTGCTGTATCCGTGAGCTGCTGGGCAGATAGGAACATTACCATAGAGTTCGGGGGTACCGATGGATTGGCACATTGAATTACCGTTTAACCGGGAATCATTGTTAACACTGCGGGCATATGATCGGATATGGCTTTCGGGAACATTATTGGTCGGTCGTGATCAAGCGAACAAACGCTTGGTTCAGATCATCACCAACGGTGGTATGTTACCCGTATCGTTGACTGGCCAGTTATTGTATTATATGGGACCTGCGGCCACTCCACCACAGATGGCTATCGGCTCTTGTGGCCCGACAACATCCGCAAGGATGGATGCATACGTTCCCGCATTGATGGATCATGGATTGGCTGCCACCATGGGGAAAGGCCCCCGAAATCAGACGGTCGTTGAATCAATCGTCAGGCACAAAGGAATATATCTGGCAGCTTTTGGCGGATGTGGAGCTCTCTATGCCAAGAAGGTGGTTGTAGCTGAGATTATTGCCTTTGAAGATTTGGGACCTGAGGCATTGTATAGGTTGAAAGTGGAAGAATTTCCGGCAATAGTGGCAATTGATAGCCTTGGAAGCAGTGTTTATTGAGCAATAATACCGATAAAGGTGAATTTTATGTAGACGTGTGGTAACTTTACCGTTACCATCGTTAGGTGGGGTTGGGGAAGAGGATGTGAGATTGTGATTGTTTCGAAGATGCTTGGGAAAATCTTCTTCTCGCTGCTAGTCTTACTCGCATTACTTGTCAGTCTTTCATGCAAAAAAGATGACAGCGATGTCTTACTTATGTTTCCTTCGAATGAAAGTACGCCATCACAGACTACCAATACCGAAACGCAGGTCAAAGAAGAAGTCGTTCAAACAACGGTAGCTACAATTACAGAACCTGAAATTAATGCCTCCTCAAGCGCAACACAGGAGCTCTATGTCGGTTTGGCCCAGATAGAAGCCTTGGAGAAACCGACATCTCTTGAAGAACGTTTCAGTTATACGTACGGTTTTCTTGTGATGGATGCGGCTTTTCGTGATCTGGAAGAGATTGATTCAGAGTACTTTATCAAGGGAATCCTTGATTTTACCCTAGATAACACACCTTTTTTCACAAAAGAGCAGATGAGTGCGATACTGTTTGAATATAATGATAAATTGGTTTCAGAGGCCGCTAGCCGTTTAGCTGAGTTTTCAGAACGAAATCTAAAAGAAGCTGAACAATTTCTGGAATTGAATACGATGAGAGAGCAGGTCGTTACCACGAGTAGCGGATTACAATATGAAGTGCTTCGTGGTGCAGAAGGTAAAAAACCCGGAGCAACAGATACGGTGCGAGTCAATTACCAGTTGATGTACCTTGATGGGAGAGTCGGGGAGGCTTCCCCGAAAGGGAATCCGAGTACATTTACTTTGTCAACCCTGATTGACGGTTTCAAAGAAGGGTTGATGCTGATGCCGGTTGGTTCGGCGTATAGATTCTGGGTACATCCGAAGCTTGGTTACGGTGAACGCGGTTCGGTTCAAGTCGAGCCGAACTCTCTGCTCATTTTTGATGTTGAATTAGTTGAAATCGTTGATTAAGACGTGCAAGCAACGTCGGTAATTCGTCCATACTATTGATCTCATATGTAGGGATAGCCATGCGTGGCGTCTCTTTCGAGGGATTGAACCAACACGTGTCGATATTTGCAGCATTTCCACCGGCTATATCCGATGATAGCGAATCACCTATTATGAGGGCTCTCTTTTTTTCTGATTCATCCGGGAAAGCATGTGAGAAAAACTCAGGATCCGGTTTCTGAATTCCTAATTCTTCACTGATATAGATATGATCATACAAGTGTATCGTGTGGGTAGCTGCGAGTCGTCCCCTTTGTACGGAGGCTATCCCATTGGTAATCAGACTGATGCGATACCCTTTTGAACGTAATGAAGTGAGTAGAGGAACTGTCCATTGGTAGATATGGTCACTTTTTCCCAAGAATTCAAGATATCGCAGACTTGCTTCGAACGGATCAGTCTGTAGTCCCATGATGGTAAAGAAACGTTTAAAACGTTCGATTTTCAATTCAGGTAATGTGATGAGCCCGGTTTCGAACATTTTCCATAATGATTGGTTTACATCGTTATAGGTGTGCAAAGTAGTCGATGACGCACCGAGACCCAATTCATTAAAAAGGCTTGATAATGCAAATTCTTGAGCTTTCTCAAAGTCATAGAGGGTTCCATCAGCATCAAATAATAAATGGTTGTACATATCGCTCCTTTACTTTGTCATAAAAACCAAGGATACTTAACTATAGCGGAAACGGGTTATGTATGCATATGCCCTGAAATAGGAGGAACTGTATGAAACGGTTTCAATGGATTGCACAATTATTGTTGGGCATCGTGTTGGTCGGTATCGGTTTGTTTATCATGATCGGAAATGAACAGATATTTGTAAAAGTAGTATTGGCAATATTTGGCGCATTGGCAATCATATCCGGAATAGCGAACATTGCGACGATGGCAAAGTATAATTTTGGAAAATTCAACCACACTGCGGTTGTCATTAAAGCGACTACCGCGATCATCATCGGTGTTATCGCCATCATATTCCCGTTTGTCATCGAAAAAGCGATCAATGTCTTCATATATCTGCTTGCAGTCGAGATGGCTCTATCGGCAATCATCGCATTTGTCCAGGCGGTGGCAGTGAAATCGAAAGGATTTGAGAATTCTCACATGGTTCAAGAAGGAATCCTGTCACTAATCATCTCGGTGGTACTCTTCATCATTCCCAGCCATATCGCGGGTCTTGTGAAATTACTAATGGGTATCATCGTCATGATCGTAGGCGCAACTATCATATCGTTGGCGATATACAGCCATAAACATAGGGATAAACAGACTATTGAAAGTGTGAACGTCGAAGTCACCCAAGAGGAACAAGTGTAGAAATTACATCTTCAGCTTTCCATTTAGTACTTTAAGTGCCTGGGTGATCTCAATAAACCTTCGTTGCGCATTTCGGGTTCAATGTGTCAAATAATACTATTGCTGTGGCTCATTTAAATAGTTAACTGCAATTACGCATAGATTCATTATGCCAAATGGAAGTGCCTCCTCATCGAAGGTAAAGGAAGGACTATGCGGGACAAGTGGTTCGCCATCACCAAACTTTGCTCCAACAAGGAAATAAACACCGGGAATCTCAGTAGTGAAATTTGAGAAATCTTCTCCGCTGCTTTGGGGCTGAGCTTGAATAAAATGTTTCTCTCCGATGACCCCAGAAACCCATTTTTTGCATTTTTCGAACATTTCTTCGTCATTTATTACAGGGCCGTAACTTTTTGTGAAGGAAACCTTTGCAGTAAGCCCACCAGCTGTGCAAATACCATCGACTATCTCTTGTATCCGTTTCCTGCACAACGCACTGCTCTTTTCATGATAGGAGCGAGCGCTTCCTACGAGTCTGGCCGTATCAGGAATGACATTGTGCCGTTTACCCGCTTCTACCACACATATTGACAGGACAACAGTATCAGCCGGATTAATATTTCTTGAAACTATGGTTTGTAGTCCGAGGATTATTTGTGCGGCACAGACGATCGGATCCTTGGTGAAGTGAGGCGCGGAAGAATGCCCTCCTTTCCCGAAAATATCAATTGAGAAAAGATCTGAGGTTGTAAACAAGGGGCCACTCTTACTCGCAATATAGCCAGCAGGAATATGAGGAGCCAGATGTTGCCCTATCACGAAATCAATCGAAGGCTCATCGGTTAAGACCCCTTCTTTAATCATCCACTGTGAACCTCCGCCATTCAAACCGTCTTCTTCTGCAGGTTGGAAGATAAGTTTTACACACCCTTTAAATCTATCTCGCATTGAATAGAGGATTCGTGCAGCACCAAGCAGCATTGAAACATGCCCATCGTGGCCACAAGCATGAGCAATCCCAGCATTTTCTGAGGAAAATTCAAGTCCTGTATCTTCAGTGATATATAAAGCATCCATGTCCGCGCGGATGCCAATGGTCTTTCCAAATCCTTTTCCCCTAATTATTGCAGCGATTCCGGTAGTATAATACGTCTTCATCTCGGTGATCCCAATTGCGTGCAGTTCCTCAATAATCTTCTGCTGGGTGCGGAATTCTTTCTGAGATGGTTCCGGATGGCGGTGGAGGTCTCTTCTTATCTCAATCACATGCTGCTTGAGTTCAAGGGCTTCTCTTCTAATTTCAATTTCATACATTCGCATATCCTCCAGGAATACAAGAATTTTATTTTACAACAACATGTTTTGCCAACATGTATACGCAATAACGAGTTCATCCGAGTCTCGATTCTCCATTTGCTCCCACATCGATTCACTTGAAATAGAGGGTTCCTTGCATGCTCTTTCCAAGATAGCTCGATATCGGGGTTTGAAAACTATTCTATAAAATTGGACAAACCGCTATTTGCATGATAACATTATTGGATAAATCGATAGATTTTTCTACATATATTACTAACCGTATACATTTCTCATCATCAAGAATTTTCAGGGGGGGAACAATGAAAAAAGGAGTATTTCTATTTGTTTTTTTTGTGGTTCTTATCAATCTAGCATTTGCAGGTGGGGTAAAAGAAACGGTTGCTACACCTACAAGTGTTGGATATCAGAACGTGCTGAAAGTTGGAATAAACATGGAACCGATTACCATCTGTACTCCTACAAAGGGTACTAACGTGATGTGCCATATGATGAGTTTTTCCACTCACAATACGCTTGTTACCATCAGTAATGAAGATAACGCTACTATCAAGCCATGTTTAGCAGAATCTTGGGACATCCTTGATGGAGGAAAGACAATCGTGTTCCATCTTCGCAAGGATGTGAAGTTCCATAATGGAGAAACCATGACAAGCGAAGATGTGGTGTACTCCTTTAAAGAGCGTATTCTCAAAGGCGGGACAAGTCGTGCGCTGTTAAGTTCTGTAGTAGACGTTGTGGCGGATGACGATTATACCATACATTTTGAATTATCAGGTGCAGATCAAGATTTGTTCTATACGCTTTCCGCGGCTCCCTCATGTATTATAAGTAAAAAAGCGGTTGAAACCGAAGGTGACGAAGGCGAATGTTACGGAACGGGTGCATTTAAGATTGAAGAGTATGTTCAAGGCGAATTTGTAAGAATGGTTCGTTTTGACGATTATTTCGGTGAAAAACCGAAGACGGAAGAGATCGACTGGATTATTTACCTTGAAGACTCAGCCCGTGAACTAGCTCTCGAGACAGGTGAGATCGATATTTGCTATTCTCCTGCAAATTCAGATCTCCCCTTCATCGAAAAGAATCCGGATTTGAAACTGATCAGCGTCAAAGGCCTCAATGTGTACTATATTGGTTTCAACACGAAAGTTGCACCATTTGATGACGAATATGTCCGACAAGCGATAGCAAGCTGTGTCAACAAGGAAGATGCAATCACAGTGGCTTTCGATGGATTGGCTGACGCGGTGGATAATGTTATGGCACCGGCTGTTCCGATGTATACCCATGTTGACGGGTATACTTACAATCCGACGGCAGCCAAAGAGCTACTTTCCAAGTCTGGATATCCGGGTGGTTTTAAATCAACAATCTGGGTTGACCGCGCGGACGAAGAACAGATGGCTTTGGTGTTCAAGGAGAATCTGGCACAAATAGGTATTGATCTCACTGTCGTACGTCTTGAGGCCACTACATTGAAAGCTTCATGGAATAACGCCGATTACCAGATGTGCTTACAGAAGTTTGGGAACACAGGAGGTCCGGGAACGAGTTTCAGTTATGTGTTCACATCCAAAGCTCCTGCGAACCGCTCAAAAGTGAGCGATTCCAATGTAGATTTACAGACAGCTGCCGCAGCTGTGGAGACAGACCAGGTAAAACGGCAGGCAATGTACAGGGATCTGAATGAATATATTACAAAAAAAGCTTATTGGGCACCGATTTGTGTACCGCAGATTTTCGTTGGTATTAAAGCCTCGGTCAAGGGTGCCGTCTATAAAGGCAACGGATCCCATATATTAACCTACGCTTACATAGAAAACTGATTTTCCGATGCAACTATTAGGGTCTGTGCTATTGCATAGACCCGCCAATTTGTTTATGAGGTGACCTAGGTGTATCGTTATTTTCTTAAAAGATTATTCTGGCTCATCCCGGTAATGCTTGGGGTCTCGATTTTCATATTCATAATAATGGATTTCTTCCCCGGGGATGCAGCTGATACAGTGTTAGGCGAAGCCGCTTCACAGGAACAACTTGAAGAATACCGTGAAGCACATGGTTTGAATGATCCTGTGATGGTGCGCTATGTCAGATACATGGCAAATCTTCTGAAGGGAGATATGGGCATCTCTTATGTAACCGGAAGAGATGTTTTTAAAACATATATGCAGCGACTTCCGAATACACTGTTGCTTGCATTTTCTGGAATGACTCTGGCGATACTTTTTTCAATCCCCATCGGGATCATCACTGCTTTGAAACGTGGCACTGTATTGGATGGAACCCTCATGATTATCTCGTTGTTAGGACTTTCAATGCCGCTCTTCTGGTTGGGTTTGCTTCTCATTATTGGGTTCTCGCTGAACCTCGGATGGTTTCCGACTGGAGGCTCAGGGGATTTGAAGCATCTGGTTCTGCCCGCAGTGACACTTGCTGTTGCAAAGATGGCCATGCTTGCGAGGACCACTCGATCCTCAATGCTAGAAGTTCTGAATGAGGATTATATCCGTACGGCCCGGGCAAAAGGTGTGAGTAAAAGGAAAGCGACCTTAAAACATGCCCTTAGAAATGCTCTTATCCCAATTATTACGGTTATCGGTATTGAATTGGGCTCCTCACTCGGAGGATCAGTTCTTTGTGAAACCGTTTTCTCTTGGCCCGGAGTAGGTCGGTTGATCATGGATAGCATAAGCAAGAGAGATATTCCGATGGTTACCGGAAGTTTGATCCTTACCACCATGCTGGTGGCCTTTTTACTGCTGGTGGTCGATATCATCTATGCGTTTGTTGATCCGAGAATCAAAGCACAGTATCAGAGGAAGAAATGATATGAAACAGAAAAAAACAAAACGCCGCAGCACATTCTCTGAAATCTGGCGCAATTATCGTAAGAATTTCAGTGGAATGTTGGGCCTTATGATCATCGTGGGAATTCTTGTCACTATTTTGGTTGGTAATTTCATTTATGATTATGACACGGATGTTATAGGGCAAAACATCTCGGAAAGGAAGCAAGCTCCTTCATCAGAGCATCTTTTCGGGACTGATGAATTTGGTCGCGACATTCTTACACGCATCATCTGGGGAGGAAGGTATTCTCTGGCCATAGGTTTGGCAGCGGTACTGTTTTCCAGCATCATAGGTGTAGTTCTCGGCTCGCTCGCCGGCTACTATGGAGGAGTGATCGAGACGATAATCATGCGTCTCGCCGATATCTTTCAAGCGATCCCTGCAATAATGCTTGGAATATGCTTTGTGACCGCTTTCGGTCAAAGTATCTTCATGCTTACGATAGCTGTATCAATCGGTGCGATTCCTGCGGTGACCCGGGTGACCCGGGCTTCAGTCATGACAGTGAAGGATATGGAATACGTTGAGGCTGCAAGGGCGATCGGAGCAAACAATTTTGTAATTATCTTCCGTCATGTTCTTCTCAATGCGATGTCTCCCGTCATAGTCCAGGCAACATTGCGTATTGGGGGTGCGATTGTTGGAATTGCGGCACTAAGTTTTATCGGTCTTGGCATTACCGCACCGACTCCAGAATGGGGCGCGATGCTTTCCTCCGCTCGACAATATCTTCGGGGATATGACTATATGGCGTTGTATCCGGGCCTTGCAATAATGGTTACGGTACTTGGGTTCAACCTTATCGGTGATGGCGTTCGTGACAGTATGGATCCAAAGCTAAAGAAGTGAGGTAAGAATGGATAAGCATGAATTTGCTCTTGACGTATCGAACCTCACGGTTGAATACGTCACATCGGATGGGATCGTACACGCTGTAAATGATATCGATTTAAAGATACCTCCTCAAAAAAGTGTGGGTTTGGTTGGAGAAACCGGAGCTGGCAAGACAAGTACTGCGCTAGCAATAATGAATCTCATACCGTCTCCTCCTGGGGTAATAAGAAGCGGGAAGATTATTCTTAATGGCTATGATGTGCTCCATATGAAAGATTCTGAGTTGAATCAAGTGAGGGGAAGCGAAGTCGCCATGATTTTCCAAGATCCGATGACAGCGCTGAATCCAGTCTTGAATATTGGAGAGCAAATTGAAGAGAGCATCCTGTTACATGAAGACGTTACCCGCGATGAAGCGCATGAACAAGCATGCGAGATGTTGGAAATGGTTGGAATAGATCGTTCCCGTATTTACGATTATCCACACCAACTATCAGGTGGAATGAAGCAACGTGTCATCATAGCAATCGCACTCTGTTGTAATCCGCACCTTTTGATTGCCGACGAGCCGACCACCGCTCTCGATGTTACGATCCAAGCTCAAGTATTGGATCTCATTTCGAATCTTCGGGATGAATATAGGACTGCAATGCTCTTGATTACGCACGATCTTGGAATCGTAGCCGATATGTGTGATGAAGTCAGTGTCATGTACGCGGGACGAATTGTCGAGCATGGTACAGTGGAGGAAGTGTTCACCAATACAAAGCACCCGTATACTGAAGGATTATTTGATTCTCTGCCAAAGATAAACGATAGGAAATCTCTCCTCAAGCCGATTATCGGGCTTATGCCTGATCCGACGGAACTGCCCGAAGGTTGCACATTTGCTCCTCGTTGTCGTTATGCGATGGATAAATGTTTCAAAAGGAGACCATCACTCAATGCGATAAGCGATACTCATGAAGTGTCTTGTCTTGCATATGAGGATCCTGTATTTTCAATTGAGAGGAATAAACATGGTAGATAATATTCTTGAAGTTAGAAACCTTACAAAATACTTCAAGACCAAAAAAGGATTGCTCCATGCGGTTGATAATATTAGCTTTACTCTTGAAAGAGGCAAGACACTGGGGATAGTAGGTGAGTCCGGATGCGGTAAATCAACGATTGGACGCTCGATTCTGCGTCTCATTGAACCTACTTCGGGAGAAATCATCTTCAATGGAGAGGATCTTATGAAACTCAATACTTTGCAGATGCGCTCGATGAGAACAAAGATGCAGATTATCTTCCAAGATCCTTATTCTTCGTTGAACCCCAGGCGAACAGTAAGTCAGACGATAAGCGAAGCTATTGAGTTAAATCATTTGATTCATGATAAAAAGGATATAGAAAAACGAGTCTCTGAGTTAATGGACATGGTCGGCCTGGCAGACCGTTTCGCTAATTCTTATCCGCATGAACTAGATGGTGGAAGGCGCCAGAGGATAGGTATCGCGAGGGCATTATCGGTCAACCCTGAGTTCATTGTCTGTGACGAGCCTGTGTCCGCCCTTGATGTCTCCATACAAGCCCAAATTCTAAATCTATTGAAAGAACTCCAATCCAAACTCAAGTTAAGTTATATCTTCATCACGCATGACATGTCTGCCGTGAATTATTTTTCTGATGATATCACCGTAATGTATCTCGGAAAAATGGTTGAAAAATCTCCTGTTGAAGATTTGTTCCTACAACCTGAGCATCCGTATACCAAAGCATTGCTCTCCGCCGTTCCAATCCCTGAATACCATAAGGAAAAACGTAAACGAATCATTCTGAGAGGAGAAGTTAAGTCCCCGATAAATCTTCCCGACGAGTGTAGGTTCAGCTCGCGTTGTCAAGAATTTTGTGATGTTTGTAAAGGAAGCGAACCACAATTGAAGGAGATTCGAAAAGATCATTTCGTAGCGTGTCACAATGTTACATAACGTTGGGAATAAGTGGCTCCGTAGAGATTAGAATGGCAGGGTAGGATGGTCGGAATTATACTGCGACACCAAGTAAAATTTCCTGGGTTGGGGTGTTAGCGCATCACATCCGTATAATGTCGATACCTGCTGATAAATCATAAAATTCGACCTGGCTAATGGCAATGCACTTGTGGGATTGACAACTTCGGGTACTGACGATACTGTACATTCATGAATAATGTTTTTGTTAAAGGCCATCACCATCCTCATATTGCTAGCTGACGGGATGCGTGTATGCTTTTAAGTTGAGACTCCGCATTCCGCGGAGTTTTTTCGTATTCGGGGGAGTGCCATGAAAGAGTTGTTACGGATCGCAATCCAAAAGAGCGGACGATTAAGCGAAAAATCATTGCAGATTATTAAATCGTGCGGCATTCGATTTGGTTCTGATGCTCGTTTGCTTAAGGAAGAAGCAGAAAATTTTCCTATTGAATTTCTTTATCTGCGTGATGATGATATTCCTCGTTATGTATACGATCAAGTTGCCGATGTGGGGATTGTCGGACGCAATGAACATGACGAGCAGAACCTTCCTCTCGAAATATTGCGAGATTTGGGCTTCGCCAAGTGTAGGCTCTCGATTGCAGTCCCTTCAGGTACTTTCTATGACGGATTGCCATCGCTTGACGGTAAACGGATCGCAACAAGTTATCCGAATATTTTATCAACTATTCTTAAGAAGGCCGCTGTAACGGCAAAAGTACTTGAATTATCTGGTTCAGTTGAAATTGCTCCGTCAATTGGAGTCGCCGATGCAATTTGCGACCTTGTCAGTACGGGAGCGACCTTGGCTAGCAATGGGTTGAAAGAGGTCGAAGAAATCTATAACTCATCAGCCGTGATGGTTGGCAGGAAAAACCTAGAAGGTGCTAAGCGGGCAATCCTTGACCGATTGCTTTTACGTATTGATGCGGTCATGAAGGCTGACGATTACAAATATGTCATGTTTAACCTTCCAAAAGAGCATGTCGGGGAGATTGCCAATATCGTCGGTGGCATGAAAAGTCCGACTGTGACCCCCTTGCTCGATGAACAATGGTGTGCGGTCCAGACCGTAGTCCACGAACAACAATTCTGGGATGTCCTCGAACAGTTGAAAGCTCTCGGCGCACAAGGGATTCTTGTGACAGCCATTGAGAAGATGGCAGATTAGGTGGACTAGATGATACGTTTGATTAATCCTGACATGAAACTTCTTACCCAATACTTTTCCCGAAAGAGCAGTGATGATCAAGCCATCCGTGAACAGGTGGTAAAGATTGTTGATACTGTTCGCCAGCAGCAAGACACAGCATTGCTGGAGTATGTACGCAGATTCGATCATGTCCAATTACCATCTCTTGAGGTGACTCAAGAAGAAATCGAACAAGCGTCTTCAATGATTGATCTTCCACTTCGAAGGGCGATCGATCAGGCAGCAGCAAACATCTTGAAGTTCCATCAGCAACAAAAATTCAATGAGCAACCAGTGGAAACCGAACATGGAGTGTGTTGCTGGCGTAAACGTGTGCCGATACATAAAGTCGGACTATATGTCCCCGGGGGAACAGCTGTGCTATTTTCCACGGTGTTGATGCTAGCCATACCGGCGATGGTTGCCCAATGTCCTTTTGTGGTACTTTGTACCCCTCCAAGGCGTGACGGGACAATCGATCCTGCTGTTTTGTATTGTGCTTCCAAAGCGAACGTATCCAAAATTTTTAAAGTCGGTGGAGCCCAAGCGATCGCGGCGATGGCATACGGTACGCAAACTATCCAAAAGGTTGATAAGATTTTTGGTCCTGGGAATCGTTATGTGACGATGGCAAAACAATTGGTGGCAAACGATGCGTGTGCGATAGACATGCCTGCCGGACCTTCGGAAGTGATGGTGTTGGCCGATACTTCATCACGTCCTGAATTTGTTGCTGCCGATCTGTTGAGTCAAGCAGAACATGGCAATGATAGCCAGTGTATCCTTGTGATAAAAGACGAAGATCTTGGTAAAGGCGAGTCGTTTGCCTTATCGGTTGAACGACACATTAAGCAACAGATAAAAGATCTGAATCGTATTGAGTTCATAGAACATTCATTGTCGCGATCGGTTGCCATCATTGTGAAGAGCACTGACAGGATGCTTGAGATTTCAGAGACCTATGCACCAGAACATCTGATTATCCAAACGACCGATGCGGAAACATTGGGCGAAAGAATTATCAACGCAGGATCTGTATTCATAGGACAGTGGTCTCCCGAATCTGTCGGGGACTATGCATCGGGAACCAATCATACATTACCTACGGCCGGATGGGCTGTGTCGTATTCAGGTGTTTGTGTTGATAGCTTTACCAAAGCCGTCACATATCAGAGATTGACACCCGGTGGACTCAAGAACCTTGGTCCGGCGGTTGTCACAATGGCCAACGCCGAGTCATTGGAAGCGCATGCAAATGCTGTTAAGATAAGGTTGACAGAACTCGTAAAGAAGGAGTCCATATGAAATATTCGATACAACAGCTAATGAGGAATGAAATCCGAACACTTGTCCCTTATTCTTCTGCTCGGAGTGAATTCTCAGGACATGCGAGAATATTTCTCGATGCCAATGAAAATTGGTTTGATGCTTCGGATGGGAAGCTCTACAACCGTTATCCCGATCCGCTTCAACTCGAATTGAAAGCAAAAATCGAACGTGTGATGAATCTCCCTGCGGACAAGATGGTGTTAGGCAATGGGAGTGATGAGATGATCGATTTATTATTCAGGGTATTCTGTACTCCAGGAAAAGACAAAGTAATGGTGCTCCCCCCTACGTATGGGGCTTATAAGGTGTTTGCCGATATAAATGCAATTGAAGTTTCTTACTGTCAGTTGAACGATGATTTTTCCATTAATTTCATGCGATTGGAAACGATATGCAAATTTATCAACTCGGGGACTCCCGAAGCCGGCATGCACAAATTGATTTTTATCTGTTCACCGAATAATCCATCGGGGACTATCATACCTCTTGAAGCAATCGAACGGATTGCGTCACATTTCGCTGGAATTGTTGTTGTCGATGAGGCTTATTATGATTTCTCCGATGGATCAACAGCTATCTCGTTATTGGATACATACCCTAATCTTGTTGTACTAAGAACCTTCAGCAAAGCCTGGGCGATGGCGGGAGCAAGGGTGGGAATGGCTTTTGCCAGTCATGCCATCGTCGCGGCGATGAATAAGGTGAAGTATCCTTACAATCTCAGCGTGTTGGCTCAGAAAGCGACACTGGAAGTACTTGATAAGACAGATGAAATTTACCGAACCATCCGGCTCACGATTGAAGAACGTGAGAAAATGACAATCGCTTTGAAAGGTTTTGATTTTGTCGAAGAGGTGTTTCCAAGTTCAGCAAACTTTCTTCTGGTCAGGGTCGTTGATCCTGATGGGTTATGTACATATCTTAAGAATCATCAAATCATCATCAGAAACCGATCGACAGTCAGAGGGTGTTACGGATGTGTTCGCATAACCATAGGTAGCCCCGATGAAAATGCCGAACTCTTGAAAGCCTTGAGACAGTGGGAGCGTGAGGTATGAGAGCATGCCAGCCATTATTATTCATAGATTTGTATGGTGCGCTATTAGCGGATGAAATGTTGACCTCCGGATATCCCGTGTTACGAAAAAATGTGATTTCTTCACTCGGGCAGATCCGAACAACCGGTATCTATCATTTTGTGCTTTTTGGCACGCCAGCGAAAACAGGTCAGGAAACACTGGCTCAAGACGTACTTCGTTTACTGACAGGAGAATCTATCGCTTTCGAATATAATATGGTCGGAATGGATCAAGAAATCATCGCAGCTCACTTTGGAACCGGATGTTGGGATTTACAACATTCGCTTGTCGTCGGGGATGTTACTCTTCATTCCCGATTGGCAACTCTTTTACATTGTCGAATGATTTCATTTGGACAGACACATTCTGAAAAAATTATTGCTAACGTGGAAGATTGGGACGCTCTGTCGAGATTATTAGTACCGGATCAATCGAACCGGATCAGCCGACGAGCTTCCAAACAGCGTAAAACAGGAGAAACTGAAATCCAATGCGTTGTTGAACTACATGGCACGGGGCAGGCCATTATAACGACAGGTCTTCCTTTTTTTGACCATATGCTTTTTCAAGTTTTCAAGCATGGCTTGTTTGATGGGGAAATTCGGGCACATGGAGATTTGGATGTCGATGAACATCATACAGTCGAAGATATAGCTATCACATTAGGATCCGTGATCGCAGAAGCATTGCATGATAAGCGGGGAATCAACCGCTATGGATTTTCGTTACTTCCGATGGATGATTGCTTAGCAGAAGTAGCTATCGATTTCGGCGGGAGACCATGGTTTGTGTGGGATGTGAAATTTTCCCGTGAAACGATCGGGACGTTTCCTGTCGAATTATTTTTTCATTTTTTTAAATCGTTTAGCGATGAGGCAAAATGCAATTTGCATATGAAGGTGAATGACGGCAATGCCCATCACCAGGCGGAGGCTTTGTTCAAGGCCTTTGGCCGTGCTTTACGGCAAGCGGTATTCAAGCATCAATGGGATTCTAGCCTGCCTTCAACAAAGGGAGTGCTTTAATGCATCGTTCTGTGGCGATCGTTCGTTATAATGCGGGGAACACCCGCTCTGTTCTCTGCGCGTTACATAGATTAGGCTATGATGGAATCGTCACAGATGATCCTGTCCGGCTTGCCAAGGCTTCGAGAGTGATATTCCCGGGAGTGGGGGAAGCTTCCTCTGCCATGAAGCATATCATAGGCAATCGGCTATCTGATACGATTGCCACATTGAGACAACCATTCTTGGGAATCTGTCTCGGGATGCAGCTGATGTGTAGTCATAGCGAAGAGCAAGATACGCAATGCCTTGGGATATTCGATACTCATGTGAAGAAGTTTCCGAAGGGGTACATGAAAATCCCGCATATGGGATGGAACACCCTTTCAAGCAATTCATTACCGATATCTGCTGATCAGACACTATTGCCCTGGTGTTATTTCGTCCATAGTTTCTATGTGCCCTTGTGTGATCAGACAATCGCTGCATGCGACTATGGCAACATTGCATTCAGTGCAGCTTTGGGAAAGAATAACTATTTCGGACTTCAATTTCATCCTGAGAAAAGCGGACAGTACGGAACGTTACTGCTACGAAGTTTTATTGAAGAAGATTGGATGGGGAGATACTGATGGAAGTAATACCGGCAATCGATATCATTGGAGGAAAATGTGTACGTTTGCGTCAAGGAGATTTCAATGCCGCTCACGTTTATGACGATGACCCGGTGGTGGCGGCGAAGAAGTTTGAAACTGCGGGGCTCAGAAGATTACATGTCGTGGACTTAGATGGGGCAAAGGCAGGCCATCCGATCAATCTTCGAATCATCGAGCAGATTGCCAGACAAACCGACTTGATCTTGGATGTCGGCGGAGGATTGAAATCGGGTGCAAATTATTCGGATATATTCAATGCCGGTGCAGCCATGGCAACTGTCGGAACGCTTGCGGCAACGAACCGAGAGTTAACTTGTGCTTTGTTACGCCAGTGGGGACCGACTCGCTTGATATTGGGAGCTGATAGCCGAGATGGTTTTGTTTCAGTATCAGGGTGGCGAGAAACGACAGCACTTTCAACAATCGATTATGTATGCAACTATCTCTGTGAAGGGTTTACTACGGTTATATGCACGGATATTGCAAAAGATGGCATGTTACAGGGGCCATCGCTCGAATTATATGAAATGATGATAGCAAAGGCCTCATCGTATGGTCTTAAGATTAATCTTATCGCCAGTGGGGGTGTTGCTTCAATCGAAGACTTGGATCGGTTGAACACCATCGGATGTTCCGGAGCAATCATAGGCAAAGCGCTCCATGATAACCTCGTGGATGCTGCATCATTAGCTCAATGGGAGAACAAGCAATGTTAGCCAAACGAATAATTCCATGTTTGGATGTACGCGACGGACGAACTGTCAAAGGAGTGAATTTCGTCAATTTACGAGATGCCGGGGATGCTGTTGAGTTGGCTTCCCTCTATGCTTCTCAAGGAGCTGACGAACTCACTTTTCTTGATATCACGGCAACCGTTGAAGAGCGTAAAACCTTTACGGCCTTAGTACGCCGGATAGCCGATGTTATCGATATCCCGTTCACTGTCGGAGGAGGAATCAAGACAGTATCTGATGTTGGTGTTTTATTAGAATCTGGTGCTGACAAGATTTCGATAAACAGTGCTGCGGTTCGTGATCCTTCACTCATAGACACGCTATCGAAAGAATTTGGATCTCAGTGTGTCGTTTGTGCAATCGATGTACGCGAAACCTCAGATTCACCGTTCCGTTGGGAAGTGTATGTAAATGGAGGGCGCTTGGCCACAGGTCTTGACGCAATCTCCTGGGGAAAAGAAGTCGCAGATCGAGGTGCGGGAGAAATCTTATTGACCAGTATGGATCATGATGGGACAAAACAAGGTTTTGCGATTGAGCTAACCAATACGTTTTCCAATCAATTGGATATTCCGATTATTGCTTCGGGTGGCGCAGGGACAATGGAACATTTTGCTGAAATATTGACAAAGGGTGCCGCTGACGCAGCTTTGGCAGCCTCCTTATTTCATTTTCATGAAATCGATATACCTGATTTGAAGATTTTTTTACAAAAACGTGGTATACCTATACGCCTGACAAATTAGTGGAGGGGTGGAATGCAATTGCAGGTTGATTTCCAGAAGGGCAAGGGTTTGGTCCCCGCAATCGTTCAGGATGCGGTGACAAATCGTGTGTTGATGTTGGGGTATATGAACGAAGAAGCCTTGCGAACCACTGAAGAACGTGGGTTGGTAACGTTCTATTCTCGTTCAAGACAACGGATATGGACCAAAGGGGAGACAAGCGGGAATTATCTTACCGTACGTCACATCATGGTTGATTGTGATAATGACACACTTTTGATCAAGGCGGTACCTTCGGGTCCCGTCTGTCATTTAGGTCATGATACATGTTTTAATGAAGAAAACGATCCTGAATTAATAACCACAGGAGAATTTTTACTCTACCTTGAACAGATAATCCACGACAGACGTGAACATCCGATTGAAGGATCTTATACGAATCATCTGTTCTCAAGAGGTATCAATAAGATTGCTCAAAAAGTCGGGGAAGAAGCGGTCGAGCTTATCATAGAAGCCAAGGATGAAAATAAAAATTTATTCTTGGGAGAAGCTGCCGATCTGGTCTATCATATGCTTGTCCTTCTTGCTTACAAAAACATCAAGTTTTCAGAAGTAATCGATGTGCTAAAAGGTCGGCATTCTCGGTAATCCCACAACAATGCGGGTAATAGTACCGAGAAAGGAATGATGTCTATGGCAGGCAATAAAACACCCGCTAAGAGAGGTGTGAGAGCATCTCTGATCTCTATTGTCGCGTCTTTGATTCTTGCTGGGATAAAACTGACAACCGGTCTGATTGGAAAGTCACACGCGATGGTTTCCGATGCGGCGAATTCCATATCGGATCTCATCACGTACACCGTGGTGATGACCGGCGTCGCAATATCAGAAAGAAAAGCCGACTCCAATCACCAGTACGGGCATGAAAAAGTTGAGAGTATAGTTGCGGTGATGTTGGCATTGGCAATATTCGCCACCGGGACAGCCATCGGGTACAAGGGTGTCAGACTCATCATGAATCCAGAGCTTATCGTTGTTCCCTCACTCCTTCCGATGTTCGGAGCAATGGTATCAATCATTGTCAAATCAGGATTATTTATCTATGTCAGGAAAGTCGCGAAGAAGACTAATCTCAGTTCATTAAAAGCATTGTCGATCGATCATCTCACCGATGTGTTCGCGTCATTAGGTGCCCTAATCGGTATTGGCGGAGCCAGGTTGGGAGTCCCTGTACTGGATGCGGTGGCTTCAATTATCATATCACTTTTAATCATCAAATCCTCTATCGACATTTTCAGGAATTCAGCGAATATCTTACTCGACATTTCAGTTGATGACAAAACGGTCAGCGAGTTGAAGGCTTCAATTCTCATGAATCCGCAGGTGCAAAAAATTGATATTCTGAGAACTCGGAGTACAGGTCCGGGATTCTTCGTTGAAGTGGAAATATGTTGTGCAAAAACCCTTACGCTCGAACAAGCACATGCGATAGCACAAGATGTTCATGATAGGATTGAACGAGATTTCCCAAGAGTAAAGCATGTGATGGTCCATACCAATCCGTGTGATATCAAATAGGAATGATAATTATTTAATTACAGCCTTCCCATTTCGATACTCTTTTCCCATAGCTTCTCTGCGACACCTACGTCGAGGGCATGAGGTGCGGGGGTCTCTTCAGTGGTGAAATTGTAAAACTTCCCGCTGACATGTTCCATTTCATCCGAGACTCCGAGATAGTAGAGGGCTTGTGCTGAAAGTATCGGAGATCTGGCAGAGGGATTGATGATCAGATGCTTGAAGAATTTATAGATATTTCCGTTGTTTTCTCCCATGTTTGTCTTTACATCGCCAGGGTGCATAGCGTTGATTGTCACTTTGCTTCCTTGGAAATAGCTGGAAAATTGAATCATGGAAAGTAATTGTGCTGTTTTTGCCGAACCATATCCTTTCAGTCCAGTATATCGCTGACGTTCCCAGCGTAGGTCATCGATTTTCAATCCCGCCATAGCAAACCTATGCCCTTCCGAATTCACGTAGATGATTCGCACTGTTTTTTGGTTTCTCAATTTTTCTTTCAGGCGATAGTTGATGATAAACGATGCAAGGTAGTTTACTTGGAACACTTCTTCAATATCGTCATCGGTAAACTTTTTTTTCGTATTGTACACTCCGGCGTTATGAATAAGAACATCAATATCTGTTTCAAGATGTGACAGCATATCTGAAGCGGCATGAATCTGGTCAAGGTGTACGAAATCGGCAATAAAATAATCGCATTGTACGTTGTAGTCTCGTGTGATCTCCTGTTTGAATTGTTCAGATTTTTTTATATTTCGGTTAATCATCAATAGCTTAGCACCATGAGAGGCAAATAGCCTTGCTGTCTCATAACCGATGCCTGAAGTAGCCCCAGTGATCACTACCAGATGTCCTCGGAAGTCTTTATGCTCTTCTTTTGGTGTGGATTTGTTATTCTTCAGCATCGCTTGGATATTTGACCATGTGTATTGCTTCAGGTATGGGTTCATTTCAGTATCCTTTTAACCGAATTTCTTACGCATGAATTTTCGGTACACCTTGTTAAACCTTGGAATGTTGTCGAAGATGTCTCCCCAGAGGTCGTAATAGTCACGTTGTTCAATTATTTTCCCGCTTTCATTTAATGTAACCCTGCTTGATCCGAAAATAGATGAGTTGGGATACTTTTTAAAACTCAAACTCATTTCCCATTCCAGAAATATGATATGTTCATTCTGGGCAACATTCTTCACATCCATCTTTAAATTGTTTGAACGGGCAATCAATCGTTCCGTCATGGCTTTGAATTCACTCATGCCATGGATTTGTTGAACACTGTCACAGAAATAAATGTCATCATCATAATAAGGCAAGATATGCGACCAATCCGGTTTCCCTTCGGTATTATATATATTTGTCCATAATTTCTTTAACTGTTCTTTGCTTTGTATCGTGTTGTCCATCATGCACCACCACATTCCTTATATTGTTCAGTTATAGCATGATTTTTTGAAATGAATCACAAAAATGATGGTATATCGGATCAAGAAAATAATTCTCCTTTCTGAAGCATGGGCAAGAACACATGCATGCCAAACAAGAGTATGATTTTGAGGTGATAAACCTATTAATCGGTTTAAGAAAGACATACATGGGATAGAGTGTCGGTAGGCTATCTATCATCGAACCGTATGTGTATGCCTGCCTATTGTAGACATACACTTATCAATCGATTCTTTACAGGAAATCACATGGTTATGTGGTAGTATGGTTCCATGAGGAGTCAAGATGAACAAGGTGGCTGTGATCTACTATTCACTGGAAGGGCATACTCAATTCGTAGCGGAAAAGATAAGTGAACGATTGGGTTGTCCCGTGATACGAATACGATTGAAAAAAGAATTTTCAACTGTCAATACATTTTTCAAATTCTTTTGGGCAGGAAAAAGCTCTGTCTTTCGTGAAACACCTGCCCTGGCGGACCAGAGCCTTGATCTCGAAGCGTATGCAACTATCATCCTGGCAACTCCAGTCTGGGCAGGAAATCTCAGCTCGCCTGTACGTTCGTTCCTTTCGAAACATAGGTTGGAGAAAAAACGAGTATTCTTGGTCGCCACGAATAGCGGAGGTTCGTTTGAGAGGTGCTTCGCCACCATGAGAACACTATTACCGACAGGCTCGGTTGCCCGGGAAATCGGTTTTATTAATATTTCGGAAGAAACTTATCCTATTCATCGAAAGCAACTTGAAGATTTTTGTGATGATATTACCACCTAATTGTCAACAGGTGTATAACTAGGGTGTTCAGTAGCATCATCTTTATCTCAAGGACTGATAAGCACAACCAGTTACGCATACATAATCTTTAAAGTACTCAATTTTGTCTGCGGTATCCTGGAGTCGGAGGATTGCGATAGTTGTACAACGTCATGATACGTATCGTGGCTTCAGTTGTTTATTGTCGTTCACATATACTCACTGGAACGATTGTTTTTAATTTTAGATTAGACGGTTATCTTGTAGAAATACACGTTGGAATGATAGCATGGAAGGAGGTAAAGGGTGAAACTTGATGGTTTTGGTCTGTTTGTGAAGGATATGGGAGTGATGATCCGCTTTTACCGGGATGTTTTGGGATTTGAGATCAAGGAAGCTGAAAATACTTCCAATGTCTATCTGCTCAAGGATGGGACATTGTTTCTGTTGTATGGAAGAAGTGATTTCGAAAAGTTGACAAATCGGAAATTTGTGTATGGCGAGGGTTTTAATGGTCATTCTGAGATTGCTTTGTATGTTGATACATTCGAGAACGTGGATGAGGAGTATGTAAAAGTAATCCGGAAAGGAGCTGTTTCAATCATGGAACCAACAACAGAACCCTGGGGTCAAAGAACCTGTTATATTGCTGATCCGGAAGGGAACCTGATAGAGATAGGATCGTTCAATAAGCCCTTCAGGCGATAGATAGGGAAGGACATTGTTACTTCATCCAGATGCGGGCATTGGATTTTCGTGTCGTCATGATCATTTTTATTGTGAATAACCCGGCTCGATCTGTCGATTCACTACTTCGGATCATCTGTTACATTCATGAGATACTTCCTGTGGGGATGAATGTTGCCCAGTTTATGGCTAACTCACTTCGAGTGGATTTCCTACAATGCCAAAGAATTCCCATGAACAAACAGCTTCTCATACCCTTCTTTGCTAACCCGACCGTCCGCTTCCTCCCATGGGGGTTGACTTACTCCCAAAATAGAGTATCTTATGGGAGAAAAGCAAGGCAGGTGGGACAATGGTGCGCGAATTCGATTACCGCAAGTTGAGGGAAAGCTCATGGGATGCCGAGGTGCTTTCGTTCGTCGCACAGATACGCGAGCACAAGGGCAGGCAAGACCTATATCTCAGGCAGAAGCCGGTCGAGCTGCAACGGTTGGTCGAGGTAGCGAGGATCCAGAGCACCGACAGCTCGAACAGGATCGAGGGCATCGGGACCTCGAACGCACGGATGAGGCAACTGTTGGAGGATAGGGCGACGCCTCGGACCCGTGACGAACAGGAGATCGTCGGCTACCGTGATGTGCTGAAAAGAATCCACGAAAGCTACGAGCATATCCCGCTCAAGGGCTCCGTCATCCTGCAGCTGCACCGGGATCTGCTTGCGTATACCGACAAGACCTTCGGGGGGAAGTTCAAGAACACCCAGAACTATATCAACGAGACGCATGCGGACGGAACGTCCTTCACCCGATTCACTCCGCTCGAACCGTTCGAGACACCGGAGGCAGTGGAGGCAATATGCACAAGCTATCGGGAGGCCCTTGCACGGCACGTGGTGGATCCGCTGATCCTGATCCCCATATTCATCTGCGATTTCCTGTGCATCCATCCGTTCAATGACGGCAACGGAAGGATGAGCCGTCTGGTCACCCTGCTGTTGTTGTACCAAAGCGGCTTCATGGTGGGCAAGTACATCAGTATCGAGCAAAAGATCGAACGTACGAAGGAAACATACTACGACGTATTGGGGAAAATCTCCAACGGATGGCATGAGGGTGGGAATGATTACACTTCCTTCATCAAGTATCTCCTTGGCATCGTCCTGAGCTGCTATCGGGATCTTGAGGAAAGGCTTGGCTCGATGGACCGCAAGAGCACTCCGTATGAAATCGTGCGCAAGGCTGTAGACAACACCTTGGGAATGTTCACGAAGGCACAGATCCTTCAGCTCTGCCCGAGCATCGGAAGCTCCTCGGTGGAGGCAGCGCTCAAGCGCCTCAAGGACGAGGGGTACATCCTCCGCCAAGGCAGTGGCAGAAACACCGCCTACGTACGAAATCCTGATTATGTATAATCTCCCACGGATACGATTACATGGGAGATTGTTGAAGCTCGTGGGAGCATCCATCACCCTCCGGGTTTCCTCACCAACTCCAATAGACTTAACCATAGTTCTATTGATCTCTGGAAAAGGCTTTTTAGCATAGCAGCCCATATATCTGGAAAACTTTACCTGTCCAGAAGGAATTCGATGATATTTCTTTGCCTGATTCCATTTCGATTGAAGTTAATCAGGGAGTCTGTGGAAATCACTACCTTCTCATAATTATCGTCAATAGCCTCCAAGTGATAGAATACTCAGTTTCCAGAGAATGTGTGAATTTACGGTGGCTCAATCACTTTATATTACTGAGTACAGGGTGGCTCTCAAGTGATAGAATACTCAAGTAATGTATAAATATCCGGACTCATTGGTTATTGGATCGATCAAAAAGCTTTAGTTCTGGTTTTTTCACGATTCAAATTTGAAGGACAATATGTGGTAACTAAAGAGAAGATTGAATTGAATGCCAAGATTAAACATTACAGTTTCGGAAGATAAGCATTATTTATGGGAATGTCAAAAATGGAGGATTTAAATGAGTCAAATGATTAAAAGAGGTAAAGAGATCATCAGGATTTGTCCAAGTAACAAGCAAAAAATTGAGTGTTCGACAAATGATGGAAGGTCCTGGAGTACTAGGTATTTGAGCAGTGCTTGTGGTGATTTTACGGAGTTCACCGATAATGGCAAAGAGATTTTAGGGGTGACATCGAAAGGGTTGTACTATTCAACAAGTGAAGGTCGTTCTTGGTCAAAGCGCAGTTAGATTCACGGCATTTGATCAAGAGTCCTCTTTCTTAGATCTCTCATTTTCCACGCTTGGTGGTAGTCTTAGTATCAATTTAGTGAAGGCTATTATGGCCTAATAATGGAGTTTTATATGGAGATCAAAGAGAAAATATCAATCGAATATCAACGCATAGAAAGTATAGTCACAGAAGAAAACCCGCTTATAGATGGGGCGATAAAAGATGGAGTTCTGAACGAGAATGTATACAGACATTCCAAACATAAATGCTGTTTCATCCTGAAAGAACCGTTTGATGATTTCGACGACGAAGCAGAGTATGGAGGAGGCTGGGATTTTTCGGTAATTCTCTCTTACTGGGAACCAGATAAGGGAAGGCGAGACTCTACCTTGGCTCGCTGTGCAGCTATAGCCTACTCAATCAATAATAATTTTTGTGACACGGAGAACCTTACAGCAGAACAGTTGAAAGAGGGGCTGAGTATGTGTTGTTGGATAAATCTCAATAAGGCTCCTTCTAGAAGCACAACATTGCAAAATGCTTCGTTCAAGAAGAAGGCTGAGCTGTGGAGTCCCGTTGTCCATCTACAACTGCTGGACGCAAGTCCAGATATCATCATTTTTGGAAATACTTGGGATATGCCGTTTCATGAGTATCCATTCACTGACGTTGACAGCACCAAGAAAAAATACACAGATGAATCAGGTAAGTGGTGGGCAGCAATAACCAAAACGACCTATGGAAGAATTCACGTGAATACATATCATCCTGGCCGAAAAGGGATCGAATATGAAACCATGGTGGTTAATGGGATTAAGGATTTTTTAGGTTGAGAGATTCACAACAGCGCTCCTTGGAAAAATTTTAAAACTTGGTGTAGTGTCTATTTTTCGTTAACCATCGTTTAGTAACTTTAAACACCAAACAAACACCAACAGTCTGCCTGAACCTGCAAATTAGGCGCTCCCTTGCATGCTTAGGGCATTTTGATGTACGGAAGTGTTTTTCACTGAAAATAAGATGATCCAATACACGTATTCCAAGCAACTCACCAGCTTGGATAAGGCGTTGGGTAACTCTGATGTCGTCTGTACTGGGTATGAAATTTCCACTGGGGTGGTTGTGAGCTACGATGACCGCTGTCGATCGTTCTCTGAGAGGATTGCTAAATACTTCCATCTATACCAGACTAGCAAGAAAATAACTAATTTCTTGTAAAACAAATATCAAGGATACACTCACAGTTGATCAGCTACAAATAGGTAGGCTCAAGTTATGTAGTACATTACCAAGAATCACCTAGGTCCGGCTAATCCGTCAACCATCTCCGCTTTCCCTCTGGGACAAGGGAGCCCGGATTGACAGGAAACGATTGATTCAGTGTTCTCCCCATCGATGCGAGGCTCATGAGAACAATCACTTGCAACATGCCTAATGTTTGTCCGAGGATTCGGTGAGCAGATAATCTATGATATTCATGTGTATTATGCCATTGCGTGAGCGATTGACCGGGTCCATCGAAAGAACCATCTTGGGATAGTTGTCATCAATCGTTTCCAGTGGGGAAAACTCCCTTTCAATAGTGGTCGGCTCCGCCAGGAGGTAGGCAACTTGGATATAGAACTTCTCTCTTCCTCGGATTGCAATGAAGTCGATTTCCTTGTCTTCAAGTTTCCCCACGAATATCTCATAACCTTGTTTTCGAAGGTGCAGATATACAATGTTTTCGAGTATCTGGCCTATGTCGAGTTCGTTGTCGAAAAACAAAGCCCTGAATCCCAGATCATTGACGAAGAATTTCTCGTTCGTTTTCAACACGTCCTTTCCCTTGATGTCGAATCTGGGAACACCATGGATCAGGAAAGCTTCCTTCGCGGCATCAAGGTATTGATAGATGGTCTCTTTAGATAAACGCCTGCCCTCGTTCTTCAGATATCTAGTGATGGATGCTGCGGAAAATAGTTGACTGCAGTTCGCGAAAATATATTGCATGAATCTCTTCAGCAGATCAACGTTTCGGATTGAATGCCTCTGGACAATGTCACGCAACAAGATTGATTGGTACATGTCTAGCAGATAGTTTTTGGCAATCGAACTTTCATCGAACTGTAGTATTCCGGGCATTCCTCCACTTTGGATGAATGTCAGAAATTTTTCCTCTCGTGTGGAGGCCGGTATATGTGGGTACATCTCCTTGAAGGATAGCGGGAGAATCTCAATCGAGTAGAACCGCCCCGTAAGATAAGTCGCCAACTCCCCCGATAGGAGGTTGGAATTGGAACCGGTGATGAAAAGTTCTGCATTCCCTTTGGCATGCAGGGAGTTCACCACTTTCTCAAATCCCTTGACCTCCTGTATTTCATCGAGAAATACGAAATACTTGTTCCCGTGCTTCATACGTTTGCTGATGTAATCATAAAGCACCCGATACTCACGGATGGATTCATATTCCATCAATTCGAAATTGATGCTGATTATCCGTTCTTGCGGTACACCGTCAGACAGCAACTGTTCTTGGACTTGTTTGAGGATGGTTGATTTTCCGACACGGCGCATCCCCGTAAGGACCTTGATGACGTTTTTCCCTGTAATCAAACGGATCATTTCAAGATAACTATCGCGTTGAATGTACATGGATACCTCTTGTTTTCAGTATAAAGAAGTAAAGTCTTTTATACAAGACTAAATTATATCTTTATTATGATTAGTCTTTTATGAAATAACTATCTGTAATTATACGTGCCAGGCTGGCTTTCCAAAAATCCCACATACTGGAGTGTGATATGGTTACGTTAGAGTATACACTTTTCGCGATAGCGAAGCACATTTTGGAGACACTTTTTCATCGATTGCCTCCGTTTTTATAAGAAAATGACTTTTCTCATAATGGATGCTCTCATCTTTTATAAATAACAAGACTTTTGTATAAAAGAGAACCACTCAGACCAATGGTACAGGTAGGATCCTGATTCTCCATATTGTTCATGTATGCTTAGTGCTTCACTTGTAACCCAAGTATTGACTCCATTGGATCAAAATCCCTGTCATTGTGTAAGAGTTCGAACCCGTATTCAATACAGAAGGTCGCTATGAGGACATCGATGGTTTTTCGAACTGTGATCCCTTTTTTTCGAAGCTTCCGAAAGTTCTGTGCAGCCTTCACGGCTACCTCTTTTCCAACGAAATCATGATACTCAAGCGAATCCATCATATTCTTTGCTATTTGGTATTGTTTTTCGTTACGAAACCCCTGGAGAAATTCTACTATGATCAAATCACCGGTTGCGATTCTGTTTTGTCCCAATTCCCTATCAAGCATATCGGTTTGTTCAGAGAGCACTCCATTCGCATAGTCGATCCAAACAGAGGTGTCTGCGACAATCATACATCAGTTCTCATTTCATCAAGATCTCCTTCCCATTGCAATTTGCCTCTGAGTTTCCGAATCTTTTCTTGCTTCTTCATACTGATGAGGAGTTTCAGTCCTTCTTCTACCGCTTGCTTCTTGGTCTTCATGCCTGAGACAAGCAACGCCTCACTCATCAGTTGATCGTCAATTATAATGTTTGTCCGCATAGAAGCCTCCCGCCCGTCTTGTGTATGATTTATTAATATCATACACATATACCCGGGTGGCGTCAAATCTTGTATCATCTTCTGGGGGTTCTTCTTTCATAATCATCAAGTCAACTCATTTTCCTCGAGCATCGAGCGGAAATTGTCTTCGCTGAAGATGAGATGGTCGAGTACTTTTATACCCAGTAAATCTCCTGCTTTCTTTAAACGCAGCGTTACATTGATATCGTCCGGGCTAGGGTTGAGATTACCACTGGGGTGGTTGTGAGCGACGATAACAGCCGTAGCCCTTTGTCGCAATGGGTCAGCAAAGACCTCTCTCGGATGTACGAGCGTGTGGTTTACTAATCCGATTGAGACAACTTGAATGGTTACTACTTCATGAGCCCCGTTGAGTGATATCGTTAGAAAGTGCTCTTGATTTCGATTTCCATAATGTCTGATAAGTGGAAATACATCTTTTGGGAAGATGATTTGTTTGCGTCGCTGTGGCATTCGGCGTCTTCCTATTTCTAATGCTGCACTAATCACTGCTGCTTTTGCCAAACCGATGCCTTTTATTTCAGTGAAATCAGCGATACCCAATTCGTTATCCATAGGAGCTTGATCCAAGACATCTAATACTTTTCTGGCAACTTCATATACTCCGATTCTTGGAGTCCCTGATCCGATGAGAATTGCCACTAATTCCAAATCAGATAATGATGTTGACCCGTATGTTTCAATTTTCTCCCGAGGTTTTTGATCGTTAGGCATTTCTTTGATGTTCAAGGTCTTTTTTTGCGATTCTTTGTATGTTTTCATAATCATCGAATCACTATTCGACAAATTATGCTTCGATTCATCCATATGGCTTGTTTCGATTGATTCGTGCTACAATGAAAATTCGGTTACCATGATGAAAAAGCGGTCAAATTTTAGACGATTCCTTGGTTATGTGAAACCTTATAAATATTTCATTCTCTTTGCTGCGCTAGGAGGGATGGTGAAGTTCACCACCCCCCTCGTATTTCCCCAAGTATTGGGGTATTTGGTAGATAATGTGCTCAATGTCAATTCCGTGATGAGTCTTGGGCAAAAGCAAACCACGATCATAACAGCTGTCATCGTAGTGTCAGCTCTTTATATCTTCGTGTATATCCCGATGACATTTGTGCGCCACTATGCTGCTCAAAAAGCATCAAATAATACAATATTCGATCTTCGATATGATCTATATCTCCATATCCAAAGGATGAGTGCTTCTTATTACCATTCGCGTCAATCGGGAAGTATTGTTGCCCGCTTGATAAGTGATATATCCCAAGCACAGAATCTCATCGGAACAGCACTTACCAATGTCTGGATTGATGGTATGGTGTTGTTCGTATTGCTATTTGTCATGTTACGGATAAGTGTTCCGCTCACGCTGATTGCACTGACCGTACTTCCTCCTTATATCGCGATGACTCGTTTACTGAAACGCAGGATCAAAGAAGCAAGTAGGAACGTACAGGACAAGATTGAGGTAATGCAAGGCAACCTTCAGGAAAAGGTTACTGCTTTCAATGTTGTCCAAAGTTTTACGAGGGAACCCGAGGAACAAATGCAATTTCACGGTGAGGCTAGATCTCTGATGCATGAGAGTTTGCGAGGTGCTAGGTGGAGTGCCGTTAATGCGACCACAGTGGGATTCCTAACTGGAATAGCACCTGTACTTATTGTTTTTGCCGGCAGCTTTTTTATCTTGAAAGAACAGCTAACATTGGGTCAGATGATATTATTTTATTCTTATCTCAGCCATTTTTATATGCCGGTGAATCGCTTTTCAGAACTTACTCAGGTATTTAGTACATCGATGGCTGCGATTGATAGGATTTTTGAAGTCTTGGATTTGGAACCAGAAATAAAAGATGATGTGAATGCTGTCGAATGCACCAATGAGTTGGCAAAAGATGTGAGATTTAAGGATGTATCTTTTTTTTATCCCGACGCGTTAAGCCCAACTTTGGAACATCTTTCCTTTACTATCGCCGAAGGGGAAACTATTGCGATCGTCGGTCCTTCAGGATCTGGAAAATCAACCATAATAAATTTGATAGCCCGGTTTTATGATGTAAGTGCCGGTTCGATAGTTATTGGTGGCAATGATATTAGGAAGTACAGTCTGAGATCGCTTCGGAAAAGTATAGGGATGGTGTTCCAAGAATCGCTACTCTTTTGTGGGACGATACGGGATAACATCAGGTTCGGCAATCCCAAGGCGACCGAACAGCAGGTGATTGAAGCAGCGAATAAGGCGAATGCCACTGCTTTTATTAATGAGCAAGAACAAGGATTCGACACCATCATCGGTGAACGGGGTACGCGTTTATCCGGGGGACAACGCCAACGAATAGCCATTGCCAGGGTGTTTCTAAAAGATCCGAAGATCCTTATTTTGGATGAGGCAACATCTTCACTCGACTCTGAATCGGAAATCCAAGTCGAATCGGCATTGGAAGAATTGATGGAAGGGCGTACGACGATTGTAATCGCCCACAGACTCTCGACCATTCGCAGAGCTGATCGGATTTTTGTGGTTGAGGATGGAAACATCGTTGAAACGGGAACTCATCAAGAACTCATGAAACATCATGGAGTATATCGTCATCTCTATCTCACTCAGTACGGTTTGAGTGAGTAGCCACCAACTGGTTTTTTCATTTGAAAATCTTCAAAAAAGTGATACAAACAGAGTAAAACTAATGTTGTTTTTTTTGCTTTAGTGTTACAATCCATTCAACGATAGAGAACGTAGGAATTATCCCTGCGAAACCTTTTGGCAATGCAGGCCAAATTCCGCGCTCCCGAGGAAGGTAGCTGTGGAATATACCATTATAAAGGAAGCAGTTGTCCACGAAGACGACGATCCTCCGCTCAAACAGAATGACGTACTTTCGAGTACGTCGCACATAACTGGAAATGTTGTATGCAGCATTGCTGCTACTGCTGGGAAAACCAAAGTATTTACCAGCAAGTCGAATATGTTCAGAAAACGGTTTTTTCCTGACGCTACGATCGTCCAATGGAATGACTGGCACTGGCAATTAGCCCATCGAATAACCACCTTAGAACAACTGACTCGTTTTCTTAAGCCTACATTGGAAGAGCGACAAGCCTTGGAAGATTGTGAAGGGAAGTTCCCGTTCTCAATTACCCCATATTATTTATCGTTAGTTGATTTGGCCAACCCAATGGATCCTTTGAGGAAAACTATTGTCCCGACTATTGGGGAAGCGGTGGTTTCGTACGGAGAAAAGCCGGATCCTCTTGATGAGGATCGGACAAGCCCCGTACCTGGGATTGTTCACCGGTATCCCGACAGGGTATTGTTTCTCACCACAAGTTTCTGCTCGGTGTACTGCCGTTATTGTACTCGTTCACGCATGGTTGGCGGTCATACCGAAGCATTAGAATTTCATTGGCACCGCGCTATCGATTACATCCGAAAAACTGAAACGATTCGTGATGTGGTCATTTCCGGAGGAGATCCGCTTACATTGGCAGATGATAAGATCGAATGGTTGCTCAAACAGCTGTCGGATATTCCCCATGTTGAAATGATTCGTATCGGGACCAAGGTCCCCATGGTCCTTCCCCAAAGAATAACTACTGAATTGGTCAATAGGATAAAGAAGTACAAACCCTTGTATCTGAGTGTTCATTGTACCCACCCCAATGAGATTACAGCTGAGTCAAAACGGGCGTTTGATAGGTTGGCGGACAGTGGAATCATCATGGGAAGCCAAACCGTTCTGCTTCGTGGTGTGAATGACGACCCTGCCGTGATGACAGCATTGATGCACCGGTTGCTACAAGTTCGTGTCAGGCCATATTACTTGTTCCAATGTGATCCTATTGTTGGATCGGCTCACTTCAGGACTTCTGTAGACACCGGCAAGGAGATCATTCGATCAATGCGTGGGTTCACAAGCGGTTATGCGATTCCCCAATATGTTATCGATACTCCGGGAGGTGGCGGGAAAGTTCCAATTTTGCCTGAATATGAAGTAGGCAAGGATGCCGATAATCTTTATTTACGTAACTATGAAGACAAGGTGTTTGCCTATCCTGACCAAGCTGTGAAGGAAGCTATTGTTTGACATGCGTATTGGAATAACCTATGACCTCAAGGATGACTATCTTAAAGCAGGCTTTGCTCCTGAAGACGTTGCTGAGTTTGATTCTATTCAAACCATTGATGCAATCGACTTTGCTTTGCGTAAACTTGGGTTTGAAACTGAACGGATCGGTAATATCAAAGATGTGGTGGCATATCTGGCCGGAGGAAAACGGTGTGATGCGGTTTTCAACATTGCCGAAGGATTGTATGGATTTTGTCGGGAAGCACAAATCCCGGCAATCCTTGATGCCTATCGAATACCATACGTGTTCTCCGATGCGCTGGTCTTGGGCGTAGCGCTACACAAAGGATTCGCGAAAGCCATCGTAGCCAGAGCGGGGGTCTCCACGGCTGAATACCGGGTGGTGTCATCAGTAAAGGAAATCGATCAACTTGCGATGAGGTTTCCGCTCTTTGTAAAACCTGTTGGTGGTGGCACTGGAATGGGCATCGATTCGTCATCGATCGTGTATGATTCGATACAATTGCATAATGTAGTTGCCAAGATTGTTGGTAAGTACCATCAGGATGCAATAATAGAAACATATCTCGATGGAAGGGAATTTACCGTCGGAATTACCGGTACGGGAGATGAATCCCGTCCGGTGGCGACCATGGAAATCCTCGTTGATAAAGAAAGCGATATGGGAATCTATTCGTACAAGAGTAAGCAACAATATGAACGATGTGCTAGCTATCGATTGGCGGATGAAGCAGCTAGGATCAAGTGCGAACAAGTTGCCTTGGGTGCTTGGAAAGCTTTGGGGTGTCGTGACGGGGGCAGGATTGATCTAAAGATGGATACAGATGAGCACGTGTATTTCCTAGAGGTTAACCCATTGGCAGGACTACATCCGATTGATTCTGATTTGCCTATCTTGGCCAGAATGGTTGGCATCGGGTACGACCAATTGATCGGCATGATAATGAATTCAGCAATAAAACGCATTGCTGGGAGAACACGAGCATGAACGTGCTGATCGTGCATGACCGGCTATCGAACGAACCTTCCCAAGACGAATTGGATACCATGATCGAAGTTGCTCAAGTTTCCTCTGCGTTACGAGCAACCAAGCACCGGGTACGGCAGCTCCCGTTTTCAATGAATCTGATCAAGATGAAAGAACAGATCGCCGTACTGCGTCCCGACATTGTGTTTAATTTGGTTGAGACATTACATGGGAGTTCATTACTCCATCTAGCACCGTCATTGTTTGAATCCATGTCTTTGCGTTATACCGGGGGAAACTCGGTAGGAATGATGCTTTCATCGGATAAATTGGAAGCTAAGAAATTAATGAGAATGGCAGGAATCAAAACTCCTGAGTGGGCTTCGTTATCTTATACACAAGATTTGGACTCATTGATCAATGTTCCGGTTATTGTCAAACCGGTAAATGAAGAGGCTTCCGTAGGAATCAACGACCAATCGGTCTGCACATTTTCTACGGAGGCATCCATACTGGATTTTCTTGCAGACAGACAAGGTTCTGTATTTATAGAACGCTTTATCGATGGTAGGGAATTTAATATTTCCGTACTATCTGACAATCATGGAGCCAGGGTATTTCCTGTTGCTGAGATGAAATTTATCGATTTTCCGCAAGACAAACCAAAGATTGTTGGTTATGCAGCCAAATGGGAAGAAGAATCTTGGGAATATATCCATACGAAGCGTGATTTTTCTGCAAATAAGGCCGAACCTGAACTCATCGACCGGTTACAAAACATCAGCTTGATGTGTTGGTCCCTCTTCGGAGGGAAAGGCTATGCACGGGTAGATCTTCGTGTTGACCAAGTACGTACCATATGGGTGCTCGAAGTTAACTTGAATCCCTGTATCGCAGAAGATAGCGGTTTTGTTGCGGCAGCCGGTCAGGCTGGCATTTCGTACAAAGATCTAATAAACAAGCTTTTGGAAGGATGAATATGGATACGCTTTCATTCAGGGAATCTTGTTTGCCTTCAGACATCCTCGCCGTAGGACGAATCCTTCGCGATTGTGGGTTCTTCAATGAAGCGGAACAAGAAGTCGGGGTCTCTTTAGTAACTGAACGACTGGAAAAAGGGTTGGACAGCGGATACTTTTTCATGTTTGCGGAACAAAATGGCCATGTGGTCGGATATACATGCTTCGGTCCGATTCCAGGGACAGCTTCAAGCTATGACTTGTACTGGATTGCCGTATCGAACGAATTGAGGGGGAAGGGTATCGGGACTGTCTTGATAACAACGACAGAAGAGAAAATAAAACACTTTGGAGGGACTCGGGTATATGTTGAGACTTCTTCAAAAGAACTCTATGTGCCTACCCGTAATTTTTACGAATCCAACAACTATGTTCTTGAAGCTTCATTAAAAGATTATTATGGTCCCGAGGATGATAAGCTGATGTATGTAAAAGTACTTTGATTAGATCAGATCACCTGATGTTTCTGCCATTTGGCATTACGATAGCGCACGACAAAGCATAGAGCACGTACTACCCAATCCAAATACATCGCCAACCACACACCGTGCAATCCGAGCCCAATGATATGGCTGAATAGATAACTGCCGCCTATTCTGATCAACCACATCGTGGAAATCGATGTGATCATGGTAAATTTCACATCTCCGGCTGCTCTCAACGCTTGGGGTAGTGTAAAGGCTAATGGCCAGATCACCGCATTGACGATATACAGCACCCTGGCGATATCGATTGCAAGGGTGGTCGCTTCGGAACTCAGATTAAACATGGTGACCATCGGAACCACTGAGATGAAGAGAATGATTCCGATACACGCCATTATGATATAGACGATCGTGATAAGACGCTTCACATAGTAATAGACCTGTGAGTAATCTTTTGCTCCGACACATTGTCCTACGACTGTTAGAGTGCCGAGGCCGATAGCTCCCCCTGGAACAGCCATAAGTGAAGTAATCGTGTTGAGAATCGCATTTGCAGCGATTGCAGCGGTTCCTAAGCTTGCGATAAAACTTTGGACGATGATTTTTCCAACTTGGAATACTGTTCCTTCTACGCCGCTGGGGATACCGATACGTAAGATTCGTTTGATCATCATCCAATTGAGCTTGATCTTCAAAAGGTTGCCGATTGGGATGATATGATGCCGTTTTGTCATGGCTATTACCATGATAGCCGCTCCTGTAACCCTTGCTAAAACTGTCGCGATTGCAGCTCCGGCAACACCCCAACCGAATACATATATTGTCAGCGCATTCCCAAAAATATTTATGAAGTTCATTACCAATGAGATGTTCATGGATATTCTACTATTACCCATTGATCTGAATATTGCCGATCCGGAGTTGAATAAGGCAAAGAATGGATAGGAAAGGAGGGTGATGATAAAATATATTTCAGAATTATCCATCACCGATAGCTCAACCTCGCCGAAAATTAATTCAAGTAAATTCCGATCGGCAATAAGGAGGATTGCCATCAGTACTATCGATAAAAGTGTGCCAGACCATACTAACTGCCTCGCAGCTTCGCCTGCTTGAGAATACTCCTTTTTCCCCATATATTGGGCTACCACAACCGCTCCTCCGGTTGCGATTGCAGCAAAGAATTGGACGAAAAGGATATTCACACTGTCGACCAGAGAAACTGCTGAAACTGCGGCCTCTCCTACAGAAGAAATCATGATTGTGTCAAACAGTCCGATCGATACTGCCAGCATATGCTCGACAATCAAGGGTAATATCAAGCGTCGGAGATCAGCATTGCTGAACATGCGTGGTAATGTAATAGTCGAATCCTTAAGAGTGTGTCGGGACAATCGATTGCCTGCCCAAAAAAAGGTTAATACGTTATACCGTGAGAGTGTCGCGTAAAACCTCTTTAATTGCAATAATAGAACGAAAAAGATTCTATGAAACTTGTAAAAAGAGATATTCGTCTCATATACGATTGGTTACATGCTTGTGTGCCAATGGTGATGAAAATTGTGTTTGCATGTACTATTGGGTACGATTTTTAGTCTTGGTCACAAGAAAAACAACCGATCACATTATTTATCAACGAAGGTCCTTTGCTATTGTCTTTTGAGAATACCCATCAGTCGCTCTTCATCAATCAAGCTGATTTCAAAGATGTACTTTCCTGAGGTTTTGCTTAGTTGCTAATTCCCCCTTGAAACCAGTCATTACCACATTATGGTATGTGCCTACGTTTACTCACAGAATACTTCGCATCCCGGTATTGGTCGCAATTCCGATGACTTCTGACATGCTGATTTAAAAACATCGGCGATTCAAGATGGCGTGGGAAAAGAGTAAGTTCCAGTAATTAATGATGAATGCGGCGGGATTCGAACCCACGACCTCTGCCTCCGGAGGGCAGCGCTCTATCCAGCTGAGCTACGCATCCTCTTATCTATTATATAGTTATCTCAAATATTACCCTGATTCAAGACACTGTCGCAATTGTAGCGTTGTTTAGCGTTAATGTAAATATATCGCGATGCATCAAAATAAAAATCTTACCTTTGTGGAATAATTATGATTTTATTTGATAAAGCGATTTTTATCATTAATATGTCATATGTATAAAATATATAAATATTTGTAATAGAAATATATAATAATATTATTATAGATTTGTCTCCTTCTTTTTAGTTTCTTTAACCTAATCTGTTGACATCTGTACATCATCCGCGTATATTATTACTTGTTCAATTGTTGTTAGCTGGCCTTTGGAGGTAGGATTGATGAAGGTGCGAGCTTTATTCGTACTCTTGTTACTAGTATGTGCGATGGCATTGCCCCTGTCAGCACGGACTGTGTACCTGGAGACAATCGAAGTCACTGGACAAATCGGGTTGCAAGAAAACTTTAGAGTCGATTTGCGACAGGCTGATCCTATCGTGCTGGACAAATCGTTTGCCGGGCAGGATATGGAAATCGCCACATATGAATTCTATTCCAATAACTCTGATACCGTATATAATCTCAAAATCACTCCGGCCACCCTAGGCGGTTCTCGCAGTGAGAAATTCATGTTTACCTATGTAGGTGGAAGCGAGACCGACCTTAAGAAAAAAGAATCAATGATTCCGTTTACCATTAAATTGATGAGTATCGGTGATGAGAATCCAATATTAGGCGTTCCCAACGATAAAGAAATCTCCAAGAACATTGGCATGCTTGATGGAAGCAATTATCGTGAAACCGGAAGCATCATCATCACTTTCCCGACTGAAGCGAGCGGATTCAAGTTTGAAGAACTCGCTTCTGGGTATTACAGGGCCGCACTGACCATAGAAGTATCTGCCGATTAGATACACTCATCGCTTTTCTGTTCAAGGTTCTTCATGTTATACTCCATGACGATTGTTATGTCATGGAGGATATGTGTATGAAACCGACACTCGTAGTTCTAGCAGCTGGTATGGGAAGTCGTTATGGCGGAGTAAAGCAGATCGATGCGGTAGGTAGATATAACGAAGCTTTGCTTGATTATAGTGCTTTTGATGCAATGAAAAGCGGCTTTGGCAAGGTCGTGTTCATAATCCGTAAAGATATTGAAAAAGATTTTAGGGAACGAATTTTCAATCGTGTTGCGAGGAATTTTGAAGCGACATATCTCTTTCAAAGCCTTGATTCGCTGCTTACTCCCGAACAAATCGCTCGTTCAAAAGACAGGAAAAAACCTTGGGGGACTATTCACGCGATCCTCTGTGCACAGGATGCCGTGCACGAACCCTTCTGTGTTATTAATGCCGATGATTATTATGGTCGTGACGCTTTTGCCACCATGGGCCGTCACTTATCAAATATTCCCAATGATTCGACCGAACATGCCATGGTGGGGTATGTGTTACGAAATACTACAAGCCCAAGCGGGTCGGTTTCTCGTGCGATCTGTACGGTAAAAGACGGATACCTGGTATCCATGCGAGAAAATACCAAAATATACCATGAAGGGGACCGGCTCATCAGTGATATAGATGGTAATTTGAAGACTCTTGGAGGAGACGAGTGGGTCTCAATGAATTTTTTTGGTTTCGCACCTTCGGTATTTCCGCTCTTTCAAGATTATTTTGATCGTTTCCTCAAAGACCACATCACGACAGATAAAGCTGAGTGCTACCTGCCTGAGGGCGCGAGTGATTTGGTGGTAAGCCAGAAAGGTCGGATTCGCTTCTATACCACACATGAAAAATGGTTTGGAATGACCTATGTTGAAGATCGGAAAAAAGTTACCGAGGCTATCGCTGAAAAAATCGAATCAGGTTACTACCCCGATAGATTGTGGGACTGATTTGTTCAGTTCAGTGTTCACGTTTGCTTTTCGGTTTTGGAATTGGAGCCATCTGTTTCGCAGCAAATGTCGTACGGCGTGGTCCCTGTGAATCGATGGAAGCCGGGACGACTTTTTGCATCGGCGTGAAGCCTTCTCCAAGTACTTGATATGCTTCTTCGACTATCATGAAAGCTTTCGGATCGGTATGATGCACCATCGAAGTCAATTGTGATATCTGTTGGTTGGGAATCACCGCCATCAGCATTTCGCGGTCTTGTCCCGTATAGATGCCTGTTCCGGTGAACATTGTCCCGCCATGATGTAAATCATTAATAATCAATTGCTTTATGATATCCAGCTTTTCACTGAAAATGTAGACCGTCTTCGCATACTTGGTCCCCGCTACCATGATCACGTAATTGATCATTTGTGTGGATGTATACACAGTGATGATGGCATACATCGCTCTTTCAATACCGAATATGAAAGCAGAAGTCACGATTACCAATCCGTCGGCAAACAGCAAACTCGTGCCAAGCGGGAGTGGCGTGTAGCGGCTAATTATCTGAGCGATGATGTCCGTACCGCCGGTGTTGGCCCCCCCTTTCATCACAAACCCGATTCCGGCTCCGATGAAAATTCCTCCGAACAATGCTGACAGAAGCACGTCCACAGAATCGGTGTACGGTATGATTCCTTCATAGCCGATGATAAGGCCGAACAAGCTGACCGATAATGAAAACAGGAGCATGCCAACCACTGATTTGAATCCGTATTTTGGTCCGAACACTTTCATGCCGGCTATGAATATGGGGATATTCATACACAGCATGGCAATTCCTGGTTCGAATCCAAGTGTATGGTAAAAAATGGTTGCCATCCCGTTCACACCACCTCCGGCAATTTTAGCCGGGGTGGTGAAAGCAGCGATTCCAAACCCTGCGATCAACGATCCGATGATGATCATCACATAATCGGTGATGGTGCGACGATTGATTTTCATGTGAGCGGCGGCCCCCCCTTGGAAACGCTATGCCCTATCAATACCCATCAATAGCATCGATCGAGGGCAATAGGATGTAATCATCACATCAAGTCATTCCAACTGAGAACAATCATATCATAAGTAAGTGCATTGTTGGATAGGTCAGCTGAATTTCGATGGTAGGGAAAGGTTCATCTTTTCCATCTTTTCGAGCAATCTGGGCGGATCCGAATCGATACAGAGGGAGTTAAGTAATATAGGTTTCAGAAAACCTTCGTTGCTACTATGAATGAGAAATTGCATCAAATGCTGATAGAATCCATTCGTATCAAGCAGTCCGACCGGTTTTCGATGATATCCAAGGTGAAGCCATGTGAAGACTTCCATGATCTCTTCAAGGGTTCCGACTCCTCCGGGAAGAGCGATGAAAGCGTCGGCTTTTTCATACATCAAAGCTTTACGTTCATGCATGCCGTCCACGATTATTAGCTCGTCTTCCCTATGTTCATGGTTCTTGACGGCTTCATAAAGTTTTTTCGGGATTATTCCTGTTACCTTCGGGACTTTTCGGTAAAGAGTGTTGGAGACCAATCCCATCAACCCGATGCCCCCTCCGCCGTACACGAGAGATATCTGGCGATTGATAAGTTCCTGTGCCAGTTCGAGAGAACCGTCTCGGTAGATCGGTGAGTTCCCTTCGTAAGAACCGCAAAAAAGTCCAAGTGTCTTTATCTTATGATCATTCGCCATGTAATGAAGATATCCGAGAGAAACAATGAACGCAAGCTGTTAATTTTAGTGATAATGAGACTAAAAAGCCCCTATTTATTTATTATTCGCCTGCCATACTTGATGCGATCAAGGTCATGTAGATATATTGAGAGTGTCTATATGGAGGTTGGCATATGAAAAAAACTGGTGTTGTCCGAGTTGCAATATTGGTAATCATAGGCATTTTTTCAACGATGATGCTTTCCGGCGGAACAGTTTCCATCACATGGGGATGGAAAGCAAGTCAAGACGGGGTGCTAGCCTTCAGATACCAACTAGACGGTGAAGATGACTCGAACTGGGCTTATGTGGACAGTAGTATCCTCAGTTATACCTCACAAGAACTTGATGCTGCGGTACATCACACATTGTTCGTTCAACAGACAATTGATGGACTGACATGGAGCCCCAGCGGCTATCGAACGTATGAAGCGATAGCTGATCAGGATGTTGAGTCACAACCGGACGAGGTCGTTCCTCCTGCGGTCATCGAAGAACCTGTTGCCAAGATCGAAGTTGTCGCTGCCGGGCCTGCGGTAGTAGTTGACGAGCCTGTTGAAGAATCGCCGGTACAAGAGCCTGCTGTTACATCCAGTGTGGTCCAACCTGTTGTTCCGCCCGTACGAGTGACATCGAAAAAAGCTACGAAATCTATTGAATTGGCAGCCTTTGGTGCGGGTAAGCTCGATAATTATCTATTTACCGGTTGGTTTGATCTTGCAGGTGCATATGTGAATATGAGAACAATGGTACTACCATCAGCCACCTTAGACTTCATCACCGCCAATTTCAAAACCCCCGAACAGAAAACAGCACTTGGATTGCGTTTCGGTCTTGGGTACCAATTATATGAAAGCAGTGGGACGAATGTACATTTCGGTGATGTTCATGCTTTGGGTTCGCTTACGTTCTCACTAAGTGAAAAGGTACAGCTGGATATAAGTGCGGGATTAAGCGGTGTCGTCGTGTTGGCAGATATCAGCGGTGTATCAGTTAGTGCATTCAATGTCGCATCGATTGATTGGTTTTACGGACCGGTGGCACAGGTATCGTTCAGATATATGCTCGGCGAAGCATTTTCACTCGGTCTAACAGGAGAAGCCCGATTGCTATTCAGTGGTCTGGCAGTACCATATGAATTGACCGGGGCGTTACGAGCTTCGCTGGGGTACTGGTTCTGATCGATATGGTTGGAGAATTTGATACGATTCTTTTTCATTGAGGGAAACAATATGCATAAAACTGCTCTTGGGGAGATATAGAATTGGTGATATAATGCCCTTGTTGTCTGCGCCGAATCGAATCGCAAGCCAGCTCATCAATGGAGGATGCATGAAAGAGAGCCGACTGCAGCATTACCTGGATTTCATTGGTTTCAGCATGGAAACCGAAGGATATCGAATGACAGCCTTGGCTGAGCAATATATTCAACAAGTGCTCGCCAAAGAACTGTCTGGGGATGAAGCCGTAAGTGAAATTGTCGACAGGTACGGGCTGTCTTCAGAATCTGACACTACCCGAACTGCCGACGGATGCTATGAGGGAACCGACATCTATATCAACTATTTCGGCCTTCGGGATCAAGAACTTCTTGATGAGATAGAGACCTTGATCGTGGGTGTCCGTATGGCCGAAATCATGATCGGAAAACGTGAATGGACCTTCAATTTTGAGCATCTAAAGGCAATTCATGCCCACCTGTTTGACGATATATATCCTTTCGCAGGTGAAATCAGATATATTGCCATAACCAAGCGAACCGTGTTCTGCCTTCCACAATACATACAACAAGTCGCTGCCGAAATATTTGATAAATTAAGAGATTATCATTATCTTCGTCATCAGGAGCATGAGGAGTTTGTTGATAATCTCGCCTATTTCATGGCAGAAGTACATGCATTACATCCTTTCAGGGATGGAAATACGAGGACCATGCGTCTTTTCTTCTATCAATTGTGTTATTCAGCCGGATGGTTGATGGATTTACCGAATACTGTCGACAAGCGATTGTTGGAAGCAGATATCGCTGCACTTGAGGGAGATTATCAACCGCTCATAGGGATACTCCATGAAGCCATAAGGGCACTTGATTGACTCATATACGAACGTCTGTCTGCGGTAGGCCTACTGACAAGGAAGGATTACATGATTAACGGAATACTCTTCGACATGGATGGCGTGCTCATCGATTCAGAACAATATATCAATAAGGCTGCGGTCGAATTTTTTTCACGCAAGCATGTTAAGGTGAGAAGCGAAGACTTCATTCCGTATGTCGGTGCGGGAGAAAACAACTATCTTGGAAAGGTTGCGGAGAAGTATGGGTATCCGATTGATTTGGAGAGTGCAAAGATTGAGACCTATACGATCTATGGTGAATTGATCGAGGGGAAGGAACAGGCACTTCCCGGGGTAATCCGTTTTATAAAGAATGCCCATAAGGCAGACATCGCGATGGGTATTGCCACCAGTGCTGACCGCATGAAGATGGAAATCAATCTCAAAGTGATGGGATTGGATCCTGCTTGGTTCAAAGTCTTGCTCAACGGTCGCGATGTGGAACGCAAAAAACCATATCCTGACATGTATGTTGAAGCTGCCAAAAAGATGGGAGTGCCGATAGAACAGTGTGTGGTGTTCGAAGATGCCATCAATGGGGTCCAGGCTGCCATGGCCGCAAAGGCGTTTTGTTGCGGACTGACAACAAGTTTCAGTTCAGGACAATTGCTTGGAAATGGGGCTGATGTGATTATCAGTACCTTGGATGATTTTTTCGATTTTTCGACAAAAGAACAATTCAATCGTGAATTGACCCGGTTGAAGGCAAAACAATCGGCAATCGTCGCAAGGGAGCATGCCTATACTCCGTATTCGAAATTCAAGGTAGGCGCTGCTGTCGTAAGCAAGGCTACCAATGCGATATATAGTGGTTGTAATGTTGAAAACTCATCGTATGGGGCAACCATTTGTGCAGAACGTGGAGCGATGATGAAGGGGCTTTCTGTTGAAGGTGATTTTACAGTCGACATGATAGTTGTTGTTTCGGATGATAGCCCTCCTGCACCGCCTTGTGCTTTATGCCTTCAAGTATTGGCAGAATTTACCCCAAGCGATGCGGATGTCTATTTACATGATATGAACGATACTGCGGTGCACTATCGCTTTAATGAATTGCTTCCCCATCCTTTCATATTCCCAGATCAACGGGGCCGGCGTCCATGAAGAATTTTCGGTTCTTCCTGCACTTGTGCCTTTTTCTCTGTTCCTTGAATCTGTTTCTTTTTTTTTCCTGTGCCTCACTTCCTCCTCCCTATACGGGTGAAGGCTTACGATTGACTGTTCAAGAAGCTCTGGACAGCTATGGTTTGCCCAAGGTAACGGTAGATTTTCCCGAATCATATTTCGAAGGCGATCAATGGGGAAAACGGGCAGCAGAATTGATTTATTCAGCCAAAGAATCAATCATCTCGACGGTATTTTTAGGATCTTACAGTCCACAATCGGCAATTGTTTTGGATGCGTTGTCAGAACGAGCCAGAGAAGGGCTTGCCGTATATCTGATTATCGATTCGATTTCAAATCTTGAATACACAGCATCGAGTGAACAGATGAAATCCTTACATAGGATGCGTATCGATGGGGTGCACCTATTGGAATTCAATCCATTCACAGGTGAACGGATTTTGATGTTGCAGAACCTTTTGCTCAGAGAACATCGAAAATTCCTTATCATTGACGGAACAATAACGGCCCTGGGCGGGATGAACTATAATTATGTATCGTTACATGACTCACAGAATCCCAATGGTCAAAGAGACTCGATGTATGTGTTCAATTCTCCAAGTCTGTCACAGTTGTTACTTTCCAATTTTATCCAATTCTGGAATGAACAGTCTTGGGATACCATCAGTTATGACATGCTGGATGAGAAGGTAACTGCAGAGGAGCTTGATCATAACGCATGGGTAGCAGATCAGTTTAATAAAAACGAGTCGGTGAAGCATATGTTTAACGCCCTGATCGATGCTGCGGATCATGAGATCGTGATGCTCCCGTTTCTCCCTTTTCTTGATAAAAACATGTCCGAGTCGATTAAACGGGCTATCGACAGAGGGGTTTCGGTAAAGATGCTCGTACCTTGGGATATGCGAAAAGAAAATCGGATGGCGGTACAGTATGCGGCCCTTGATCTGTTGGATCTAGGAGTAGAGCTCTATAGGGAACATGAACCTGCCAAAGATTATAGTTACCCATTGCTCCATGAAAAACTGATGGTCGTGGATTATGTATATACCATGGTCGGTTCATCGAATTACAATTTCAGGTCGATGAACCTATCAAATGAATTGAGTATCGTAGTGGAAAGTGAACAGCTCAATCAACAATCCAGAGCTCATTTGAGCGAATTGTTTTCGCACTCGAGGAAGATAACGCGAGAAGAAGCCCTCACTTGGCGTCGAATCGAAGTATTGCCAAATTATTGGTTTACTTTCATCGGAGGCTGAGATGATACAGAGAATGGCTAAACTTATCGTGTTATTGACGGTTTTTTTATCATTGTCCACATCTGTTGCAGCTTCAAAGACAGCTGGCTACGGGTGGTCTGTCGGAGGTGCTAGTCATCTGGACGACACGACACAATCATACAGTTTCATCGGCATGCGTCTGTCGGTACACCCCTTAGGTTGGCGATGTTTAGATCCGTCGGCATATGTCGATATCAATATCGGAACAAGAAATCGGTCTGTATTGATCCATGATATCCAGGCAGGGATAGAACTGACTCTCTTGAGGACCATACGCCATCCGTTCCATTTTTTAATGCCTACGAATATCACAGCCTTTGCCCCGTCGATTTCACTCTCTTTCCAATGGGAAGGTATGGGGGCCTTACGTCTTAAGTTTTCCGCTTCGCCTGTTCGGCTCGCTGAGAAAGACGCTACCTATAGTTGGTTTTCTCCATTTGTCACCGTTGACATGGCAAATTGGGAATTTGTACATTGGGGCATTGCCCTGTATCAGATTTCATATCTGGTCTGGTGAGGCGTGCGGTCATGATCAAGAGATTACGATATGTTGTGTCATTGCTCATTCTGTTATCCCTTACGCCTCCGATGTTTTCTTTGGCAAACGATCTAGGCATATCGTTTGGACATGTGGGATTGTTCGATCAGTATTATCACGATGGCTTGCATGTGCATCTCGGAGTTGTCAAGGGAATTACCGAGCGTCTGGAAGCCAATGTATTCACTCAAAGTGAAATCACCCCGACAGTGTTCGGTGATGTACAAGTAGGCTTGGATATCGCATATTCCCTTCTCGGCAAGCGATGGGATAAGCATGGTTATGCTGGTTCGGGTGTGAATATGCTAGTCTCTCTCGGCGTGCTCGCCGGAAGTCATAATCCACGTTCTGCTTTTACCATAGATTCGCTATATGTGAAGTTTACACCGGTTACGGTAGGTACTCCTCATTCAGGCAAGCGTGATAGATTCCTCTCGATGGGAGTCAATTGGAATATTCATGCCAACACATTCTCACTCGTGTGGAATTTCATGATCAGCGATATATATGTTCTCGGTACGTGGCGTGATGAAGTGAATTAGCAGGATTTACATCCGAGTGCCTTCATTTTATTTACCCGGGTGGCATGCCGGCCACCTTCGAATTTGTTATCGATAAATGCATCGAGCATCGCGGTAACCGGTTCTTGATAATCTATCCGACCACCGAAAGCTAGGAAATTGGCGTTATTGTGCATTTTTGCCATTGATGCTGCGAATACATTCTGGGGAAGCGCACATAATATTTTATCGAATTTATTGGCTGAGATTGAAATGCCTATGCCTGTTCCGCAACAGACCACACCAAAATCATAACCTCCCTTGAGGAACTCTGTACACGCTGCTGCAGCCATATCGGGATAATCAACAGAATCATGAGACACTACTCCGAGATGGTGTACCGAGAAGCCTCGTTTTTCAAGATGTTCACGAATAATATTTGCCAGCTCGACCGCCCCATGGTCATTTGCCAGTACGACTTTACCCATTCGAATTTCTCCTCATAATCTATGCTCACTTCATTGTCCATCAATGTTTCGTTCAAGGTCAAGGGGCAATGGCTACAATATTAAAGGTGTTTTGATGGAGAAGTTATTGAAATAATTATAAAAAATATTTACATTTACAGCATGAAAAAAAATGTGACTGTAATCGGTGGTGGATTTGGAGGGCTTAGTTGTGCGGCATTGTTGGCACAAGATGGATTTGATGTCACGTTGCTTGAGAAACTTGATACGGTCGGAGGACGCGCCCGGACATGGGCCGAAGGCGGATTTACCTTCGATATGGGGCCTTCCTGGTATCTCATGCCAGAAGTGTTTGAACGGTACTTCCAGTTGTTTGAAAAGGAACGTAAAGATTATTACAGACTGTTACCGTTGGATCCTTATTACAAAGTCTTTTTCGGAGAAGGTGAAAGCGCACCGCTCAGTCCTCGGCAAGAAGAAAATCTTGCTCTTTTCGAATCATTCGAATCCGGTGGAGGTAAGGCTCTTGCGCGATACATTGATCAAGCCAGTTATAAATATGAAGTGGCTATGAAAGAATTCCTTTACAAGGATTATCGCCATATCGGTCAATTTCTTAACCTCAGAATCATGACTGAAGGACTTCGTTTGGGAATTTTCAAGAAACTGGACAAATTCGTAGGTTCGTTTGTCCATGACCGACGCGCAAAACAAATCTTGGAATATGCGATGGTGTTTTTGGGAACAAATCCAATTGACGCACCGGCGATCTATTCGATCATGTCGCATGTGGATTTGAAGCTCGGGGTCTATTTCCCCGAAGAAGGGATGGCAGGTGCAGCCAGAGGATTTGCCAAGCTTTGTGGCCAACAGGGAGTGAAGCTCATTACCGGCGAGGAAGTTGTTAAAATTGAAGTGAAGGGTGATAAGGCTATCGGAGTTCACACAACTAAGGGATTCTACGAATCAGATATCGTTGTTGGTGCCGCTGATTATCATCACACGGAGACAAACCTGTTGTCGCCTGACTATTCGTCCTACTCCAGATCCTATTGGAATTCGCGAGTCGTTGCTCCTTCGATGTTCATCGCCTATCTTGGATTGAACAGGCGGTTAGAAAAACTTGAACACCATAACCTCTACTTTGCCAAGGATTGGAACGGTCATTTCGATGCGATTTTCAAACATCCCGCATGGCCGGAAGATCCTTGTTTCTACCTGAGTTGCATATCAAAAACTGACAGCACATCAGCTCCTCAAGGAGGTGAAAATGTATTTTTACTCGTACCGACCGCTCCGGGGCTAGATGACAATACTGCTCAAAGAGAGCAGTATTTCGACATGTTGCTGAAGCATGTCGAACGGGTGACCAATGAAGATCTTACCGATGGTTTGTCTGTACGGCGATTATATTCACAACGAGATTTTATCGCTGATTACCATGCATACAAAGGTACCGCTCTCGGACTTTCACACACATTGTTTCAAACAGCGGTATTCAGACCTTCACACAGAAGCAAGAAGGTCCAAAATCTGTTCTATACCGGTCAGTATCCGCATCCGGGCGTAGGTGTTCCGATGGTGTTGATAGCAAGTGAAATTGTTGCAAAGGTAATCAAAGATAATTATGCTCCATGAACAACACGAGAAAGTTTTTAGAAAGGGTAGCACGACCTATTATTTCAGTTCGTTCTTTTTCCCGAAAAAGGTTCGGCAGGACGTATATATCCTCTATGGATTCGTACGGATCGCAGATAATCTAGTGGATGACCAGCCTGTAGAATCAGAAAAATTCAAGGCGTTTGTCACACAATATTATGATGCGAAAGAAACCGGTATACAGTGCGGAAATCCGATTATCGATTCGTTTATCGATCTGGAAAAACGTAAGCAATTTGATCCTGCTTGGACCAAAGCGTTTCTTGATGCGATGGAACGCGATCTTGGACAAACACGATATGAAACGCTTGATGATACCCTTTCTTATATCTACGGGTCAGCTGAGGTGATCGGATTATGTATGGCCAGAATCCTAGATTTGCCGGAACAATCGTTATCATCCGCAGCAATGCTCGGCCGGGCAATGCAGTACATTAACTTCATCCGCGATATCGAGGAAGATAATACGTTATCTCGTCGTTATCTTCCATTGGAGGAAAGTTCGCTCGGTTCTTTGCACCATGAAGAAGTGATAAAACAACCGACAGAGTTCTCAGCATTCATCCTAAAGCAATTGCAACGTTATGCTTCATGGCAGAAAGAGGCGGCCAAGGGTTACAAGTATATTCCCAGGAGGTACCGGATCCCCATCATGACGGCAGCGGACATGTACTGCTGGACAGCAAAGGAAATCAAAAAGAATCCGATGATCATATTCGATAAGAAGGTAAAACCATCTAAAATCCGGATCCTGATGCGTGGTATCTTTCATATATTTTCACTGACAACCGGATGTGGCGAATGAAAAAATATGATCGATGGGTGGCTATCCTGACCCCTCCTTTTTATATCATAGGTACAATAGGGCATGCAGTCCAACAGTTGCTTCCGATGATGATCGCTTTCACCCCCTTCACGATAATGGCAACCGTGATTATCGCTTATTTACCTGCGATTTTGCAGCGTAATTTTAAGTTATTGATATGGCTTGGCATAACTTTCACCATGACGCTCATACTTGAAATTGTAGGAGTAGCGACTTCATTGATATTTGGTTCGTATGCCTACGGAGCGACTTTGGGTGTAAAAATCTTTGCGGTCCCATTGGCAATCGGACTGAATTGGACCGTTGTTATCCTTGGGATCATCTCATTCTTAGATCGTAACATCAGTCAAAAAACTGCGGTGGTCATAGCGACAGCTTTAATGGCGGTTCTGTTTGATTGGATCATGGAACCGGTTGCCATAGCATTGGACTATTGGAGTTGGGAGCATACGGTGATTCCTCTTCAGAATTATCTTGCATGGGGCGTGATCGCACTGATCTTCGCAGGATTGTACAAGCTGATGAAATTGGAGTGCAAAAGCCATGTGCCCTCCATAGTCGTGGCAATTCAAAGTTGTTTTTTCTTGGCTTTACGATTCATCGTTGCATAGTCACCCTGTTGCAAGCTCTCTGGCATTGTTCTAGGATTAGTCAATACTATCGGAGGTTTCGATGGGAGAAATCTATATTACAGGACACAAGAATCCGGACATGGATTCGATTTGCGCTGCATATTCATATGCAGCATTGAAAAACATTCTTGATCCACATAATCATTACATCCCTATCCGTTGTGGGCATATGAACGAAGCTACCAAGGACCACTTTAATCGTGTCGGTGCGGAAACTCCCAGATTCATCAAGGATGTACGTCCTAAAGTCGGGGATATCGTATCTAAAGACACCATGGCACTCGGTCCTGAAGAGCCGGTACACAACCTTGTGAAATTGTTTGGGAGCAGGCGGGCTTCGGTAGTTCCCCTCATCGAGGAGGATCAGTTCATCGGGTTGTTAAGTCTCGATGAAATCACTTCGTTCTTCCTTCGCGAGAATTCCGGGGAGCGTCCACGCTATCAATTCAAACCTGAGAATTTCGGGGAAGTGATTCATGGGGAAGTCATCAAGAAAGGCCATGACGAACGTTTCAATGCTTATATCATGACAGGAGCGATGGAGTTTGAAGTCTACTGCAATCGCTTGAATGCCCTCTATCCAGATTTACCCGTTTTAGTAGTCGGAAATCGTAAGCGCCATATCGAATTCGCTATTGAAAAACAATTTCCGGCTATCATTCTCACTGGATTAGAACCTAGCCAACTACCTGATGTGGATTTTTCCCAGTACAAAGGCACAGTTTTTCGCTCGTTTGATGATACGGCCGAAACGATTCGCTTGCTCAGGATGAGTCTTCCGGTAAGACATCTGTTGGCAACCAAACCTCCTGTGGTGAATGTTGACGACTTATTCGATGATGCCAAGAGGAAATTGGTTGAATCCGATTTCAGAGGATTGCCTGTATTTGACGGTACTGAATATGTTGGCTATGTGACCCGAAGATGCTTTTTGGAACGGCCTAGAAGAAAAGTAATCATGGTCGATCACAATGAACTTAACCAAAGTATCGAAGGTGTGGAGGATGCGGATGTAATTGAAATCATTGATCACCACCGATTGGCCGCTGAAAAAACGCGTAATCCAATTTTCATTGCGAGCGAACCTGTGGGAAGCACCTGTACGATCGTCTATCACCAATATCTGAGGTGGCAAGTACCGCTGTGCAAGACAATCGCCCATATCCTGCTCGCTGGCATCACTGCGGATACGGTCATGTTGAAAAGCCCCACAGCCACCGATGCTGATAAAGAAGCGGTAAAGACACTATTAGAAATTGTTGGAATCGATGACTTGGATGAGTTTGGGAAACAATTGTTCAGTGGAGCTTCGGTATTGACCAATGCCAACTTGCAAAGAGTCGTGGAAGCTGATTTCAAGGTCTATGAAGAGGTTGGCGTACGGTTTGGCATCGGCCAGGTAGAGGTGTCGACGTTGGAGAATGTGGATGAGGTTGCATCTTCTGTCATGATGCAACTGGAGACGACAGCTCAACGACGTGCTCTGGATTGGGCGATGCTGATGATCACAGATGTGGTAAAAGAGGACAGTATCCTGATTACAAGTACCTATCCAAAGGCCGAGAAGGCTTTGGTGTATCCGATGGCTGCTTCAGGAACATACATCATGTCCGGCGTGCTTTCGAGAAAGAAGCAGTTGCTGCCAGAAATACTGAGGGTGTTGGAAGAAGGGTCTTGATTACAACGGATTGATTGAAATAATGGCTGGAATAGCTTTTATGCTCTTCACGACTTTCTTGAAATCTTCTTCGTTGGCCACTTCCATAGTGAAACTCCCAATAAGGCGATCCTGTTCTCCGTCGTCCAGCCGCCCTTCGATAAGATGCCCTTTGTATTTCTTGATGGCACCTTCGATTTCAGCGAACAGATCCTGCGTGATTCGGCTGACTACCCTGAATCGACGGTTTTGCAGCGGGTTTGCAGATTCCCATTCCACTTCGATGCTGCGTTGATCGATTTCGGTCATGTTTTTTAAATTGTGGCAATTCTTCCTGTGAACGATGATGCCCCTTCCTCTCGATACATAGCCGATGATTTCATCGCCACGGCGAGGATTGCAACATTGTGCGAGCGAAATCATCAGGTTTTTTTCATCACCGACGCGGAATGCGAGTTTGCCTTGATCGATTACCGATCTGACGATCTCCTCGGGACTGATCAATGAAGAGGGTTGAAGCGAGGGTTCTTGGATTTCAGACTGTTGGGCCAAAACCTGTGGTTTCTTTTTGGCAATGATGTTCTTCGCAATGATGAGATTATCATCATTTTTATTTAGCCATGACCTGATTTTTTTTCGAGCATTCGTGGTTTGTGCCAAACGCAGCCAGTTGATGTTGGGGCGGGCGTTCGGGCTGGTCAGGATCTCAATAACCTGGGTATTTTTCAGTGGTTGGCTCAACGGGATGATTGATCCGTCAGCTTTTGCACCGGTACAGTGATTTCCGATTTCGGTATGGATATGGTAGGCAAAGTCCAAAGCCGTTGCATTGGCAGGTAACTCCACGATATGACCTTGCGGAGTGAACACATAAATCGTGTCTTTGAGCAGCTCTCCCTTGATATCGTCCAGGACACTCTCGGATTGTTCGATTTCTGTGCTCCAGGATTTCAATCGCTTGAGAATTTTTGAAAAATGTTGGTTGTCGGTTTCGGTCCAATTACCGGTATCCAATCCCATTTCTGATTTATATACCCAATGAGCGGCTACTCCATACTCAGCGGTGACATGCATTTCTTTTGTCCTGATCTGGACTTCAAGCAGTTTGCCATCAAGTGCCATCACCGTAGTGTGGAGACTCTGGTAATTGTTCGCTTTCGGCATGGCGATATAATCTTTGAAACGCCCTTCTATCGGTGGCCACAACCTATGTACCAATCCCAATAGGGTATAGCATTCGGTAACTGTGTCACAGATGATCCTAACGCCAAGGATATCTCCTATTTCCTCGAGTTCTTTTTTGCGTTTCTTCATCTTCATGTACACGCCGTAGGTGTGCTTTGTTCTCGACTGTACCGTAACGTTGCCCAATCCTTCTTCTCCGCAAGTTCTGTACAAAATCTTTTCAATCCTGTTTAAATACGCCGTGCGTTCGCTTTTCTTCGATAGCAAGTATTCTTCGATGTACTGGAAGGTCTCGGGTTTGAGGATTTTCAAAGATTGGTCTTCCAACTCTCCTTTCAACCAACTCATTCCAAGGCGATCTGCCAAAGGTGCGAAAATATCGAGACATTCGCTGGCGATCTCACGAGCACGCATCGGAGAAAGATGTTGCAAGGTTCGCATATTGTGAAGCTTATCGGCTAACTTGATGATGATCACCCTGACATCCTTTGCCATTGCAAAGAACATCTTGCGGATCGTTTCCGATTCTTGTTGGGTTTTGTTCTTGGCTTTCAGTGTCGAGATTTTTGTTTCACCTTCGACCAAGTCAGCAACGGTCTGACCGAATTTCTCGACTAACATTTCATAAGTGGCTTCAGTATCTTCAAGAGTATCATGCAGTAAGCCGGCAACTACCGTGTCCACATCCATTTTTAACGACATGAGAATTTCAGCTACGGCAAAGGGGTGGATGATATATGGTTCACCGCTTTGCCGTTTTTGCGAACCATGAAACTCAACAGCGAACAGGGCGGCTTCGCGGATTCTTTCTTGTTCCGCTTTGTTGTAGCGAAAAGCTTTTTGGACAAATCTGTTGGTCAACTCTTCGTACACGCAAACCTCCCGATAACCACCCGGCCTAAATCTGCGAGGTCGTTTGCCTTGATTATTGGCGAAAAGCCATATGTCTCAAACAATGTGGCAACCGCCGATTGTTGCCTGTAATCGCATTCTACAAGCAAATATCCTCCGTCTTCCAGATGTTTGATCGCCCCTGAAACCAGTGTTCTTATCGTAGCAAGACCATCGACATCACCCCCGACGAGAGCGGACTTCGGCTCCTTCTTTACTTGATCGTCCACCATCCTATACCACATATCGTTCAGATAGGGCGGATTGGCAATTATCATATGGAATCGGTGATTGTGCAAGGCTTCATAGAGGTCAGTTTGTATTGTTTCCAATTTTCTGCCCAGCAATCGCTCACTATTTAATCGAGCAACTTCCAGGGCATCAGAAGAAATGTCAGCTAGCGTCACTTGTGCTTGTGAGCTGTTTTTCGCGATTGTTATCCCGATACAACCGCTTCCGGTACACATATCCAATACACGCGGAGAATCAAACGCAGGTAATAATTCAAGAGCTTGTTCTACGATGATCTCGGTATCTGCCCGGGGGATGAGCACCCGTTCGTCGATGATAAAATCCAAACCGAAAAACTCACGGTGACCGGTTAGATATGCTACCGGTTCCGCATCACACCGTTTTTGGACCAATTGCTGAAAATACTGCTGTTCTGCAGAAGTCAATTCACGATGAGAGTATGTGAAATATTGTTCTTTGGTGAAATTTGTCGCATGGCATAGAAGTAATAATGCGTCAAGACGACTGGTGTCGGAAACCGCAGCTTGCTTTATTGCCTGATCAGCTTGGTTCAGTGCTTCACGCATCGTTTCCATTACTGCAGTTCCTTCAAGGCCTCTTCACCAGCTGCAATCTTTAACGCTTCGATGATTTCATCGAGTTGTCCTGAGAGAATCAAATCCAATTTATAGAGAGTGACATTGATTCGATGATCCGTGAGACGATTCTGAGGGAAATTATAAGTCCTGATACGCTCAGAACGGTCACCGGAACCGACTTGACTTCGTCTGTTGTCAGCACGTTCTTTCGCTTTTTTAGCCTCTTCCATCTCAAACAAACGTGAACGCAAAACCCTGAGGGCTTTGGCGCGGTTCTTGATTTGGGATTTCTCATCCTGGCAAATAACGACCAGACCGGTTGGAAGGTGGGTAAGACGGACGGCACTATCGGTGGTGTTGACACATTGGCCCCCCGGACCTCCGGCTCTCATCACATCGATCTTTAGATCCTCTTGTCTTATTTCAATATCGGTCTCTTCAGCTTCGGGTAATACGGCAACGGTAACCGCAGAGGTGTGGATCCTTCCTCCAGATTCCGTTTCGGGAACACGTTGCACTCTATGTACGCCGCTTTCCCAGCGAAGCGTACCGTATACATCTTTACCTGAGACTGAAAAGATGATTTCCTTAAGACCGCCTATGCCAGTTTCATTGGTGGACATGATTTCGATCTTCCAGCGCCTGCTTTCGGCATAGTGTGAATACATACGATACAAATCGGCAGCAAAGAGAGCGGCTTCTTCTCCACCGGTTCCGGCTCGGATTTCCATGATGATGTCTTTCCCTTCCATCGGATCGGGAGGAATGAGTAACATCTTAGCCTGCTCTTCCGTATTTTCAAGTAGTTCTTGTAACCGGGAAAGTTCTTCTTTGGCCATCGCCAGCAATTCAGTATCATCTTCTTCGTCGAGCATCGTTTCAGCTTCTTCAATCTGGGTGGTCAAATGTTCAAGTGAATGCAATGTATCGACAATCGGAGCCAGTCTGGCATGTTCTTGCATGAGTCTACGATACGTTTGCATGTCTTTGGTCACATCAGGATCGGCAAGCTTCGTCTCGAGTTCTTTACATTGTTCTTCAAATCCTTTTAGGATTTCAATCATCGTTGTTCTCCAATACAACATCTTTTCCTGTCAAGCAAGGAGATGAAAATGTGCGGGACAAAGTATACTTACAATCGGCCTATATGTCGAGCAGCTCGAGTTTCTTTCTGTTATTCTCAATTGTCTTAGGATCTAAAATATTGGTCTTATAGAAATACAATGCACCAAGAAGGAAGAATATCGCAGGGATGGCTGCCATATGGAGGCTGATTCCAAATTTGGCTAAACCGGTAATATTGTGTTCGTCAAACCCCGTAGCTTCGTGAACGATATAGAACACCAATGCCTGGCTGGCAATCGAAAATCGCATGAAAAAAGCCCTGATACCCATATAGATACCTTCTTGGCGCTTCTTCTCCTTTACAACGATCGAATCGACCACATCAGCCATGGCTGGTCCCATGAATGTCCAGAATCCTCCGAATCCCAATCCCCAAAGAGCCATGAAAATGGTAAACCCGATCGAGGACGAGATAAAGGTCATAGGGAAGGCGAACACTGCCATCGCCAATGAAGCCACGATCAAAAGGCGTTGATTGTTTTTCATCTTTTTAGAGATCGCGGTCCAGATCGGTATCGAAACCAACGCTCCGATGAGCATGCCGGCAAAGATAATCGTTGTCCCGCTGGCAGGGACGTTGAGGATATAATCGCCGACATAGTGTATCGAGCTGGTCATGCACATGCATGCTGACTGATAGAGGAATAGCAATACGACAAAAGATACAAGTTCCTTATGTTGCAATGCTTTTCGCATTGAGGTGAAAAAACCCATTTTTTCACCTGCTGTTTCTTTTGTTCTCTTCGCCTGGACTTGTTGGCGACCGATCATTTCTTTTGTTTCTTTAATTCCTGGAAGTAACAAAATGATGCCGATAAAGGTAATCGCAGCTACGATAAGTCCCATGGTAAAGAAGGATTCGGGATTATCGTAATCAAAAAACATCGGGGGAACGATAAATCCTGCGGCAACCCCTAGTACGCCGACTCCCGTTGAAATTGCCGCGGCTTTGGTGCGTTCTGATTGGCTTCTGAATTTATCGGGATAGACAGCTTGGTAATTGACTTCCCAAAGCGAATAACTCGCATCATACAGGCAAATGGTGATTACCATCCACACGAATACTGCTAGCGGGCTGGTAGCGACAGTATTGCGCATCGATTGGGGAACGCCGAAGATGATTGCGAACAGTATCGCGCACAATGCCAAGCCCAATATGATCCAAACAAACCGTTTTCCAAGGATTTTTGAAAACGGGGCTTTGCGATTGCTGGCAAATCCGATAAACGGATCGTTAATAGCATTCCACACCGAATAGATGATGGTAGCGATGGCCACGAGCAACCCGCTGAGGCCAACGGTCGTCTCATAATATTTATAGGCGATCGCACCGTAAGCACCTGTGAGGAACTCTGCAAGGAACTTCCCCATGCCATATGATGCCATTACACCAATGCCGTGTTGCTTACTCTCCATTGAGGGCCTCCTTGGTGTACAATAAAAGCATGATTTTTACGTGTTTACAACATAAATCCTATCGTTTCTGGTGATGTTGCTGATAATAACGCACCACCATGTGTACAACAGCAGGAGAAGCCGAGGCGTTTTCTATCGTATGGAAGATATCACAGTGGTATGCGAGAAAATCTCCCTTATGCAATTCAGTAGTATTATTTCCGGCGGTGACTTTCACCGAACCTTTTAGTACGGTAAGGTACTCTTCGGTTCCGCTGTAATGTGGCTCGCTCGGTAATGAACACTTAGAATCGAATTGTAATATATAGACTTCTATGTCGCCGGCCATCTCCAAGGGAGAGAGTACTTTGATCATGACGCCATTTTCTCCGGTATCCAAGGAAGCTGACATTTCACTGCGGTTGATGACAAACTTCCTTTTGGGTCCGGCCTCTACATCCAACAGGTCTTGCAAATCGACACCAAGGCCTCTGGCGATCTTCCATACCGTCGCGACGGTGGGGTTGACCTTGTCAGATTCAATCTGGCTGAGCATCGCTTTTGAAACCCCGGATCGTTCTGACAATACGTTGAGGGTAAGGCTATTGCGCATTCTGATTTTTTGGATATTTTTACCGATCATGGGAGGGTTTTCCATTGCTGACTCCTTGCGACCATGTCCTTATAACTTGTTTGACATGTTGAAATTTGTTCAATATAATGAACACAGCAATTGTAAGACGGCTTGGATTGGTTGTCAAGGAATCCTCGCCGGGGAGAAATGGATGAAGCGTATCCTGATTGTCGGTTCTTTAGGTCAATTAGGTTCGGAAATTGCGATATCGCTGAGAGATATCTATGGAAAAGAACAAGTCGTACTTACCGACATCCGTGATGATGTGAACCTTGCATTGATCGAATCAGGACCGTTCTATAAATTGGATTGCACAGATGGTCCCGCTTTGGCTTCGATTGTACAACGCCATGCAATTGATACGATTTACCATTTGGCAGCAATTCTTTCAGCCACGGCGGAGAAAAACCCCCAGCGAGCTTGGCACATCAACATGAACGGCCTGCTGACGACGCTTGAAGTTGCCCGCGAATATCGTTGTGCGGTGTTTACTCCTTCATCGATCGGCGCGTTCGGACCATCTACCCCAAAACTATTTACGCCCCAGGATACGATTCAACGGCCGACTTCCATCTATGGCGTCACGAAGGTCGCCGGGGAGTTACTGTGCGACTATTACTACCACAAATATGATGTCGATACTCGTGGCGTGAGGTTTCCCGGAATCATCAGCCACATGACAAAACCGGGGGGCGGTACGACCGATTATGCTGTGGAAATCTATTATGATGCCCTTGAGCGTCACCATTACGATTGTCCTTTGGCCCCCGATACATATCTTGATATGATGTATATGCCCGATGCGGTCAAAGCAGCTATCCAAATCATGGAGGCCGACCCGGCAAAGCTCAGGCACCGCAATGCATTCAACGTAGCGGCAATGAGCTTTTGTCCCGAAGAACAGGCTGCATATATCCGTACCCATATTCCTGATTTTACCATCGGGTACCAGATAGATCCGCTGAAGCAGGCAATTGCCAACTCATGGCCAGATAGTCTTGAAGATTATGCTGCCAGGGTGGAGTGGGGTTGGAAACCCACGTATGACCTTGCTTCAATGACAACCGATATGCTTGCAAAATTACGCGAGCGCATGCATGGAGGGTAAAGATGCTTACTTCTGCATTGCAACAAGAACTCACCGGATTCTTGAATGATCTTAAAACTCAGGGATTGTATAAAACAGAACGTATCCTTGAAAGCCCGCAACGAGCTTCTATTACGGTCGGTGGGAAAAACGTGTTGAATTTTTGTGCCAACAATTATCTTGGCTTGTCTGATAATCACGAAGTGATAGCAGCCGCCCAAAAGGCAATGGATGAATGGGGGTATGGTCTTTCATCGGTACGCTTCATTTGTGGTACGCAGTCATTACACAAACAATTGGAACAAAAAATCAGTGATTTTTTAGGAACCGAAGATACCATTCTGTTTTCATCGTGCTTTGATGCCAACGGAGCGCTGTTCGAACCGTTACTCACTGAAGAGGACGCAGTGTTGAGTGACGAATTGAACCATGCGTCGATTATTGACGGGGTAAGGCTTTGCAAGGCCCAACGATTTCGATTCAGACACAGCGACATGGCAGATCTTGAAGAAAAACTTTGCAGTGCAAGTTCCTGCCGTAGAATTCTGATCGCCACCGATGGAGTATTCTCGATGGACGGTGATATTGCCAAACTTGAACAGATTTGCAACCTTGCCCACAGGTACGGAGCGTTGGTGATGGTCGATGATTCACATGCCACAGGATATATCGGGCCAAACGGTAAGGGAACAATCGAACACTGTCATGTGCAACAAGAGGTTGATATCATTTCAACTACCTTTGGTAAGGCATTGGGCGGAGCCAGTGGGGGATGCATATCCGGGCGAAAGGAAATTATTGCAGTGATGCGCCAACGTGCCAGGCCGTATCTGTTTTCAAATACCTTGGCCCCGGCGATTGCCGGAGGAACATTGAAAATCCTTGAACTGCTGGAAAACGGGAATCCGTATCGAATCAAGACCATTGAGAATGCCTCCTATTTCAGAAGCAAGATGGGAAAACTTGGATTTGATTTGGTGCCCGGAAATACGGCTATCGTTCCAGTGATGATCTATGACGAACCTAAAGCAGTGAGCATGGCAGATGCATTGCTACAAGAAGGCATTTATGTCATCGGGTTCTGTTATCCGGTAGTTCCGAAGGGTAAGGCAAGGATCAGGGTACAGCTGTCCGCGGCCCACACTAAAGATGATATCGACAAAGCTATCGCTGCTTTTGCACATGTCCGCGAAAAGTTAGGTTAAAGACCTATTCGTTTACGCAGTCCATTAGCCCACTGTTCAAGTTGCAGCAAAATTTCCTTATCCGCTGCCTTGACATCCATATCAGCTAGTTTTCCATCAATTATCTTGTGGAACTTTTCCAGCGATAGCAATGAATCTACCGGTGGCTTGAGCAAACGCCAAGCACAGAAACTTTTCCAGCGTTCTACTTCATCTGGTTCTTTTCCTACTGTTTCTCGATAATTTCGGCAGATATAACGCCACAGCATTTCATGGGCACGGTTATCGTCAAAATTTAAGTTCAAATCCCACAGTTTCTCTGGCTCGGTCGTTCGGATCTGGACAAAGCGGCGTTGGTCGGCATCACTGAAGAAGTTTCCCGAATAGATACTTCCGTCAACATCCCTGATAACGGGATATTGATTCTGTTCGGCATCTGAACGGACTCTGACCGCAAGCATCGGCAATTCGAGCAGTTTTTCATAATTGCGCATGCATTGCTGTACATCGATTCCCAATCGGGTGGAAATCTTATCGGTTAGCACTGACATCGGGGATATGAAGGGGCTTCGGTTAGCGGCGATCTTTGTAATACCATCGATAGCATAGACCGGACGTTTGGCACTGCCAAAAGCTTTAGCAAGTCGCTCGATCGTGGTCGTACAACGATCGAGCATCGTAGACATTTCGTTGTCCGTTGTAGTTTCAGCCAGCAGGCTTCTCGCCGAGGCGGCAACAAACAATGCTTCTTCGGCTTCGGAAAACGAATTTGCCCATTCTATCAGAGCTGTCGGATCCTTTGAAAGATTGAATGCGATGATGCTGTCCGCATTACGCTCTAGCGATGCGATCGGAGCGACCAATGCGGAACATCCTTGAGTTGAAGTGTATTGAGCGGCTGTGTGGAGTACCGGTTCGCCAAAAGGGACTTTCAGCATTGCATGAACTTGGTGTTTATCGCGGAGTTCAAAAAAATAATCAAAGAGTTTCGGTTGTTTCTCACGGATAAGTCGGGCTATTTTCATTGTTGCGTGCACATCATTGAGTGCATCATGGGCGTGTTCGTTATCAAATCCGTTGGCTTCCATCAAATCAATCAACGTAAAAGAAGGTTTGCCTGATTCTTTTGATTTCGGCCAGTTGATTCCTTCCGGACGAAGATCGTAGGCAGCGCGTACCAGATCTATGATGTCCCATCGGCTGTTTCCATTTTTATATTCACGCTTATAGGGGTCGATGAAATTCCTGAACAAAGTATTGCGAATGAATTCGTCGTCGAACCGAATCGAGTTGAATCCAACGGCACAAGTGCCCGGAACGCTGAACAAATCATTGATTTTTCCGATGAATTCACTCTCGCAAAGTCCTTTTTCTTCAACTTCCTGTGGCGTGATGCGGGTAACAAGACAAGCTAGAGGATCAGGGAGGTAATCATCGCTCAAGCGACAATAGAGTACCTCCGGATCTCCGATTTGCTGTAGGTTCATCGTAGTTCTGATACCGGCGAATTGAGCGATGCGGTCATATCTGGGGTCAAGGCCAAATGTCTCAAGATCGTACCAAAAAAAAGTTTCTTCAGTAATCATGTTACCAATGTACCATGTTCTTGTTTATTTTGACAGTAAGGAAGTATTTTGGTATCGTAGGGAACGGGGAGGTCGTGCGATGTATAAGCTCTCAAAGGTAGTTGCCGTTGCACTATTGGCTTTGACGGTCTGTTCATGTGCACTTGTCGGTTTCGGAGGCAAATCACATCAGCATGTTTCAGGGGATTTGCCTCCGGTAAAAGAAGCTGATTTGGTACATGTGAAAGAGCTTTCAATCTTATTGGTCGACAATGTGTTGAACGGACGTGTGTCTAGTGAAGAAATATCTGTTGTCTCTTCAGGATCGAAGGGGATTCTTCGGTTCAAGGACCTTGATCTGAGCTTGATTGAGTTTGCCGATGGATCCAATTTGCTTGAAACTTACGCCAATACCCAATTTTCGAATACATGGAGTAAAGACTTTCATGAAAAAGGGCAATTCATCCTCACGGGTTTTCTCGACCAAAGCGACGGGAGAACCTTGGAGATGCGGATCATTGTTGAGGGGATGGGGGTATCCGAGCGATTCCTCTTTGAAGCAGTAATCGATCGTTTTACCGACACATGGACTGCCAAGGTCGATGGCGTCGAGTACAGAATGTAAAGCCGTGAGACGAATAATCATCGTATTTCTGTTGGTGGTCAACGGAGTTTTGTGGGCAAATTCAGTTTATAGACCAACCGACAATGAGGTTAATGTCGCAGTGCAAGGAATCGTTGTCGCTGCCGTAGCTACCATGGGAGCCCAAAATCTACAACCACCGCTCTATTTTACAGAAAGTCGGTTTTACAGCGAATCGTTTTTCAGTTATATGTCATTGGCAATGAATAAGGCGGATGTGGGTTCGCTGATTCAAACGTATCTGGCGAGCCCTCCGCCGCCACCGGCATCGGATCTTTATTTCGTCGATATATTGAAGAAAAGCCTTTCACCTTTTTCATCCGATTACCATGAATATGTGAATTTCCTCCAACGCCAAAAAGTCAAAACAGGTGAAATCATCTATACCGGGAAAATGGACGGCACATTGATGGTCAGTGCATATCCATTCTACTATGAAGGCACAGCTACGTTCGAGGTCTCGGGAAGCAGGTTTGCAGAGCCGTTTATCCTTGATTTTTCATTCACCATTCCGATGGAGGGCCCTTCTGCTTCCTTATTGGTTCCAAAAACCCTCTATGCCAACGGATATGATTATATTCATATCGCCCATTCAATTTTCATGATCAAACAAGGTTCCTAGATAAACTAGACATATGCCTTGAGTTCTCCTACAATGGGTTTAATTTCGTAGGGAGACTCGCATGGATAAGATTATTGAAAAAACCGAAGCATTCCTCAATAGTTGGCACCTAGGTCCTGATTCGATAGACATGGATCAATATTGCTCTCAGTTTTTGCAGGAAATGGATGCCGGTCTTGCAGGCAAGAACTCTTCGCTTGCAATGATTCCCAGTTACACCACCACTGAAGTATCCATCCAGCCTGGTTCAAGCGTGATTGTGCTGGATGCCGGCGGGACCAATTTTCGTACCTGTCTTGTTACTTTCGATGAAGAACTTGTTCCTCACATCTCACACTTTAAAAAATGCGGGATGCCTGGAGTCAAACACGAAACAAGCGCACAAGAATTCTTCAAGATCCTTGCGAATGAAGTAGAGCCGTTGATCGACTTGAGCGATCATATCGGATTTTGTTTTTATACGCTGCTAAGATCACTGCGGATCATGACGGGATTCCTATTGTGTTCTCGAAAGAAATCAAAGCACCCGAAGTAATCGGTATGCCTGTCGGAGCTTCACTATTAAATGAGTTGGCTGTAAGAGGTCATAACATAACTAACAAAAAAGTTGCCGTTGTAAATGATACGGTAGCAACACTTCTTGCGGGAAAAGCCGCTGCGGGAACTACGGCTTATGGAGGATTTGTTGGATTTATCCTCGGTACAGGAACGAATACCGCGTATGTCGAGAAAAATTCCAAAATCACCAAAGCCAAGATTAATTCCAACGGTTCACAGATCATTAATGTGGAATCGGGAAACTTCGATCTTATCGTGGGACCATTGGACAAGCGCTTTATCGATAGCACGAAAAACCCCGACGATTATCATTTCGAGAAGGTAATCAGCGGAGCATACCTTGGTAAATTCGCTCATCTTGTCGTGTCTCAAGCTATCGAAGAGCAGATTCTTTCTGAACGATTTTCCAAGCTCTTTGCCACGATCACACCATTGGATACTACGAGGATGAGCCATTATCTGGAGATGCCCCATAACAAAGAATATGACCTGGTAAAATGCATCACTAACGAAGAGGATGCTACAGCTCTCTATGTAATTCTTGATGCTGTCATCGCTCGTTCAGCTAAACTGACAGCGGTCAACCTAAGCGCTGCCGTCCTCAAATCCGAAGAGGGAATGAATCCCCGATACCCGGTTTGTATCAATGCTGATGGTACTACTTACTACAAGACAAAGTATTTACAACGTTATACAGAACAGTACCTCTATGAGTTCCTTGAGCGAAAGCATCATCGTTATACGAGTTTTGTTAAGATTGATGATTCACCTATTTTGGGTGCCGCTCTTGCCGGGTTGTCATTGGCTTGATGCCCGATCGTCCGCAGCCTTGACCAATGCCCGTTGCCACGCGAGCAAATAATCGTGCCGCTCTTGATCGGTTCCGAGTGCATCGACCAAGATGCGAAATACCGGTTCGGTCTGGCTGCCGCGCATCCATATGAAATCTGTTGGTTGCTTGTGTGCGTCAAGAAAGAGAATCTTGAGCCCTCCTTTGGCCTTTGCAGAACGAAAATCGGGACCCACTCCGACCTTACATGCGATATGTTCAGTCTGTTGCTCGATCCATCCGTGGATTCCGAATCTGGCCGACAGCTCGTTTTTACGCTCTTCCCACGCCTTGGCGAATTCACTTTCATACGCGCTTTTCAAAACGGCATGATCGGTAGTGTTGATGTTCATGATTGCTTCACGGGAGAACGAACCGGTAATGGTTCGTGTCGGCAACATGGACAACGCATGTTCCATGTCCATCGGTACGCCTTCGCCCATACCCACAAACCGGGCTATTTCATCGAAGAGCGTTCGATCTGAGAGCAGTTTCAATAAGGAAACGAGAGTATTCATCGGATCGCGAACTTTTGAAGGATGCGTGATATTGCCCCCGTTCGAGCCTTCGCCCAGAATTCTTACCACATAGCCCCGGTCACGTAAACTTCCGGCAAGTTGAACGACATTCGCTTCACCGACTTCCGCCCTTGCAACATGTACCTGTAAGGCTTTGGAGATATGTTCAATCATCAGGGAAGTCGGTCCATTGACCGCTATGGCCAGGTTTTTTTCGGTCCGGCGCGTGAGGGTCAATTCAACTGCTGCGACCAATGCGAACAGATCTTGTGCTCCTAGGATATGGGCAGACCCTGTCGAAGGTGTGATGTACACGATATTGCCACGATCTCCGTCATTATCGGGAACATACCCCAATTGAAAGATGGGATTTTCCTTGTAAGCTTGTTCCAGTAGGCTCCTGCATTGTTCAAGGTTTTCACCTTCGGGAACGATCGGATGGACAATCGTTCGGCATGTGTCATTGAAAAACCGTGTTTCGATGCCAAGCGAAGCCAGGAACGTTTTATCTGCGGATACGCATCGTGCGCTACCGTTCAATTCGCCGACTATCCCGACAGGATGGTCAAGCAATTGTCTTTTTAGCAAAGACAGTTGATGTTCGATTTCCTTTGGTTTTTCACTTTGGGTGGCTGTGATCCGTAATAGGGTGGTATAACGATCCAAGGCAATTTGCTTATTCTTTTCGACAGAGTCAAGTACCTTCCGGTACTCTCCTTCGTCTACCGCCAACGATTTGACTAATTGGATACTCTGTGGATCGGCAACCAAATCCTGAAAAGTGCTGATAATATCGGCCACTTCAGTCGCACTGAGCACGCCTCCGTCACGACCGATCTTAAAGCCGTTATGACCGATTGGATTATGGCTGGCAGAGATATAGAAAAATGCGTCACAAGGATACAGGGCACTGTCGGCCATGATCTCAGGTGCTGATGCGATGAAGATATAACGGACACGAAGTCCGGATGCTAAGAACGTCCTGATCGCAGCGTCGGCCAAAGCTGGTCCCGTTGGTCGTGCATCCAAACCTATGAGGACCTCTTTCGCAGTGCCAAGCGTTCTACTGATGGCAATCGCAGCCAAAGCCGTCATGTACAGGTCGGCCGGGTTCACGTTTTCTCCAGCATCTTCTTCATTTCCACTGGCTGCGAAAACTTTGCGCCAACCGGATGAGCTGACGATAAATGTCCGGTACGCTTCAAGTAGTTCTTGGTGTGTTACCGATTGTTCGAATGGATTGACTGAAGGATCAGCGATGAAAAATCGGGTTGTCTTGTCAATATAACGCATAGTGGCCTCCTTGGCCGAGTATAATCCTCTTGTATCGACAGGACAAGACTGATACTCTAGTTCAGTATGAAGAGCATTGCCGCCATTCATGATCTGTCCTGTCATGCCAAATCTTCACTTACCGTGGTTGTGCCGACGCTCGCCGCGGTTGGTGTGGAAGCATCGATTTTACCTACCGCATTACTTTCGACGCAAACTGATGGGTATATCGGTTATCACTACCAAGACCTTACCGATACGATGAAAGCCATCATAGCACATTGGGAAGCTCTCGATTTGAAATTCGATGCTGTCTATAGCGGATTTCTTGGATCGCAATTACAGGTTGATATCGTTACTGAATTCATGAACTATCAAAAAACTGTTAATAACTCGCATCTGTTGGTCGATCCTGTCCTTGGGGACGATGGAACACCATATAGCCCGATCACAGATGAATTGATCACTAAGATGCATTCGCTCGTCGCCATCTGTGATACAACCACTCCCAACCTGACGGAAGCTGCTCTTTTGTTAGGTAAACCGTATCCTTCCACTATCGATCTCGATATCGCTTCACAATGGGCGAAGTCGATTAGTCAGATCGGTCCGAAAGAGGTGGTGATCACCGGTGTTCCTCAAGATGATGGCGGAACGACCATCTGCTACTGCAAGGATGAAGATACCATACATTACTATCATAACGTATATGCCCCGGTAACATATCCTGGATCCGGGGATCTGTTTGCCAGCATCCTCTGTGCGTTGATCGTAAAGGGGAGGAGTTTTTCAGAAGCGGTAAAGTTAAGCTCTTCATTGACTTCAACCGCAATTTATAGAAGTTGGCAGCAGGGTATCCCGCGCAGAGAAGGTGTTGCCGTTGAATTGATCATGGAAGAACTGGTCGGGGTATCCAAATGATCCTGGTCGTTGCCTCCAGCAATACAGAACTACAAGCTTTCGATTCTAAAGACGGATTCAGGACGATTTCGATCGGAGTTGGAAAGGTGGCCGCGGCAGCTGCCACAGCGAAGGCAATGGTTGATTATCATCCCCAAGCAGTGATAGGTATCGGTACATGCAAATCTTTGGTTGATGCTTATACAATCGGTGATGTGTTGGTAGCCTCAGAAGTTATCCAGTATGATTTGGATCTTCGATTGTTTGGCTTATCTCGTGCACAGACCTTTAGTGCCGATCGAAAAGCGGTGGGACCCTTGGTTCCGGAATTATCAACATATGGTGTTCCGCCACGGTTTCCTCTTGTGACTATCGGAACAGCTGACATGTTCCTTACAACTTCAAAAACAAGAATGATGCCCTATCTTACCGAAGAATTGCATGTCGATGCGGTAGATATGGAAAGTTATGCTATCGTGTATGTTGCCAAAGCATTTGCTATTCCATCATTGATCGTCCGTTGCGTTTCTGATACATCGCATGGACATATCCCGAAACATTATGATAATTTTTTAAAATGTGCGTCTGAATCGATGAAGATTGCAGTACTTGAAATACTTAATCAAACTGTACCCAGTGAAAAATCACCAATGATTTTATAAACATCGTGGTCTTTGACCACTTCAAGATTTCGGTTAGGGAAATGGATGGGTACTATCGTTCTCAGAAATCGAATGGCTTCGTTTTCAATTTCATCCCTATCTTTTGGATCGACTTTTGCCAAAGTGGACATTTCGATGTCCACAAGATATCCACGACCTTTTTTACTACCGTACCCAAGAGTGAATTTGGTACCGGTACTGAATAGTCCATCATAAAACACGCTCGAGGCTTTTCCGCGGGGCAAGCGGTTCGGATGAAGCGGATATCGATCTCCGAACATATCTTCAAGGTGATGATCGAGTTCGATGCTCATTTTTCTGAGCTCATCTTCTAGTTTTTGTTGTTTTGCACCGGTCATGTACTTTGATGTAATGCGCTGGAAAGCGCGGTCGAAGCTCGAGGCCTTCTACAACTGGTTGAAGGCCTAACTACCAATGGGCGACAAAATTCGGTGATTGCCACATCGTTTTCTTTGGAAATATCATGGGCCGCTTCAATCATATATGAAAGTGTCTTGGAATCAGTTTCATCTAGTTTTACGACCTTCGACAAATCTCCATGCACCCTTACATAATCAAGATCCCCTATCGCTGCGGCTATCTCATTCGAAGTACGCATTTGGGAGGAAGCATACACACGATAAATCGGAGTTCCCTTCGAGGGATCGAGCCAACCGATCACTCCCGTTCCCGATCGTTCGATTTCCAGTTTATAAGGAGCGGTTGCCGTAGATACCGATAGGACATGGAATCGTTTTGCTTCGGGGTAGAGTTTTTTAGCTTCCATGTACGCATATAACACCGGATTATTCGCGACAACCCCACCATCGATCAAAGTGATGCGTTCACCGTTTTGATTGTCAGTGATGTGAATCGGTGCAAAGTATGTAGGTGCGGCCGCCGTAGCCCTGGCAGCGACGCGCATGGACATTTCCGATTTGTCATAACTCGAAATCAAGTATGGTTTGTCATTAAGACAGTCATAGGTTACGACCATTGTCGGAACAAGGGCATCAGCCATCTTCATCTCACCGAAAATTTGGTATAATAACGCTACGAAAGATCCGTCATCATATTTGTTGTTGAACAATTGACCGATAAGGTTTAGTTGAATCAATGACGTGCTTCTCGGGAAAATAATTTTTCCGTACCTTAGATAGAGTTCTACGATGCTTTTGATGTTGGGCCCTGGATAAATGTCATCAAATCCTTTTCGTATCTTTCTGGATAAGTCATCACGTTGTATTTGTTTTTGCACGAGTAGTGAAGTAGGGCTACTCGGAGCACTGAGAGCCAATGCGATCAACCCGCCTGTCGAAGTACCCGCAATCAGGTCAAAATGTGAATAAAGAGGCCTGTCGTCTCCCATAGAAAAGAGTTTTTCCTCGATGTCACCAAGAACGGTGGCCGCGACAACACCGCGCATTCCTCCCCCGTCAAGACAAAGGATATAACGATCTTCACGGAGTTTCCGTTCTTTACTTTGTTTGAGATACTCCCATAGTCCCATGGAACATAACATGGTATATTTGTCGACGGAGGTCAAGGACCTGAATGCGTGAGGATCTGAATAAATATTACCGACTCTGTAGGTTATGTCCCAATATGTGCCTAGTTGATCGTCTTTCTGGACAACTGGGAATCTGTGGTGAAAGCGATACAATGCGTATCGCTTGGATGGGTCTTCACAAAGGAGAAGAACCCCCGCTTACAAAAAAACACGGATCCGGTACCATATTTTTCAGCGGTTGTCCACTTCATTGCAGATATTGTCAAAACCATCAGATCAGTCGCGCCGGAGGTGAAAAGCCAGCGATAGCGGTGTCTGAACAAGCATTGGCAAGATTGATGATCGACTTGCAATACAAAGGTGCTGCCAATATCAACCTCGTCACCGGAACACATTATATCCCATCGATCATAGCAGCACTGGAGATAGCACGATCAATCGGATTGTCGATACCGATTGTTTGGAACTCCTCCGGATACGAATCGATTGAAGGCTTGGAGGCAATCGATCCGTTTATCGACCTCTATCTTATCGATGCCAAAACGTTCGATGCGAAAGTCGCAAAAGATTTTTGTGGAACGCCTCGCTATGTCGACCATTTGGACGATATGTTCTCGTGGTTGTTTTCAACTCATCCGGTGACGTATGTCGATAACCATGAAAATCTCAATGGGATTCTCATCAGGCATCTATTATTCCCGGGGACTATGGACTCGACAAGACAATTTCTCGAATGGTTCGCTAAACGTGCGAAATCACATGCCTGGCTTTCATTGATGGTTCAGTTTGTTCCTCCTTTGCAGGATCATCACTTCACTGAAATCACACAAGCCGAGTACGATGAATTGTTAGTCATATTGGAAAAGTTGGAAATCGATGAAGGTTTCGTCCAAGAACTGGCTGACAACATTCCTTGGATTCCCGATTTCTCAAGGGACAATCCCTTCCCCGCGTCCTTTGCCGATCCTTTGGAACAATTCATCGCGATGAAGCCTTAGCCGATCACGGTTCCTTCAAAAGATCTGCCTTCAAGAATCGCGATTGTGTTGTCGATATTGCGCCCATCGGCGCATATCACTTTCAACTGCATCTTTTGAGCTTGCTTGCTGGCTATCGGATCAAAGGGTACGTTTTTACCCGGGCTCCATGTTTCGCCGACAATTTGTCTGAAGCCCTCCCATCCGATCGAATCGATCGGAAATGCGGTGGGATCGGTTTTCGGATCAGCGCTATACACTTTAGCGATATTTGACAGGTTGATCAGTGTTTTTGCACCAAAACGTTCTGCTAGCAATACCGCATCGGTATCGGTGGAAAATCCAGGTTTCCATCCGGTGGCTACCAGCACTCTTCCTGTAAACTCAAGATCAGCTGTCGGGTCGGTGACCAATGTAGCACGGCAGAATCGAGGAAACAAAGCTTTTACCAAAGCTCCGTTAAGCCTGGTAGCGGCAATTCCGATCCAATCCTGCTCATCGGCATCGTGTTCTTCCATTATTGTCCTGTAAGCTTTTTGATATGTCCGGGCAGGACTCCCTCCGCCGGTAACGATTATCAATCTTTTTCCGGGATATGTATCAAGATATTTCTCTATCGCTTGTTTGAATTTGGTGAGGAATTGCGTGTCCACTTGCTCAGGTGCAATGATAGAACCACCCAAGGAAAGTACGATAGTCTCTGTCATGACGGCCTCCGACTATTAACATTACCAGAAAAAGCGTGAAACGACATCAGATTATGAAATAAAAATGCATTAAAAAGGTTTCATGAAGAGTATTTGGATGAAGGTATGAGTATCATCGAAGTATCTAAGACATGTACCTCGAGCAAGTTGAACATATTAAGGTTTCAACTTTGTTTGTTCATGAAAATTCTGATCCCGTCTTTTCCATTTTTCTTAATCTCATACATTGCCGAATCGGCATTTTTTAAAAGGGTCTCGCTATCGTTGCCTGAATCAGGGTAGACAGCGATACCTATGCTAGCGTTGATTTTACACTCAACCGAACCTATATGCATGAGTTCTTGTAGGGTTGTGCGTATTCTCCTGGACAGATGGTCCAAGCTCTCACTATCAACAATATCATGAACGACAACAGAAAATTCATCTCCACCCAGGCGTGCGACAAAATCAGTTTCTCTGATACACTCTTTCAAACGATTCCCGGTTGCGATGAGGACCTGGTCACCGACTTCATGCCCATACGTATCGTTGATATGTTTAAAGTCATCTAAGTCGATGAAAAAAAGAACAAACTTCCTCGTATCTCTCTCACACTCTGCCACGATCCTTCCCAATCTTTCAAAAAAACATCTTCTATTTGGTAATCCGGTCAGCGGGTCGTAATTTGCAAACCGTTCCAATTGGAGTGCGGTTTCATGAAGATGTCCCGCTTCTTCCTGGATTTTCTTATTCTCAGTCTCCATGGTTTGCATCAAAGCGAATTTTTTCAGTGCGTAGAACACGGTTCCATAAGCGGCCACTGCTAGCGAGACCAATAAAATCAAAGGCCACTTGTTAATAGTCAAGGTGTTCTGGATATCATCCGTAACAAAAAAGTAATAGGAAAGATTCAGAAAGATGATAATCATCAAACCTGAGAAAATTGGCCAGTTGTTGACCGCTGATCGGTACGAGGGGAGAAAAAAGCGTTGGAATAGGAAAATCACGAGAAGGTAGAGCACGAACCGAAAGATGGTGTTGGCGTATTGGGGCATGCTAGATAATTTCCCGAGATGAAAGCTAAGGATGATGATTATCATCGCAATGTTTATGGTTGTGACGAATGTGAAGCACCATTGCATAAAATTCAACCGTGTCAGGGGTTTGAGGGCGATTGCGACCACAATGAACAACACCAAGCTGAAACGAGAAAGTGCGGTGAGGTCTCCATAGACATAAAACCATATGGTGGTGGACATGTTCAGGACAAATACGAAGGTAATGAATAAAACCGTGCCGGTACGTCCAACCTTGGATTTTGTCAGGGTAAACAGAAGTAGTGAATACATGACCAAAGAGACGCTACCTCGAAGAATATTGCTTATCAGGTCATTCATTGAAGCTGCTCCTTCGTTTTCATTCGTTGTTAACTGATTTCCTGCTCGGTATGAATTAAGTCTGTCTGATATGATCGTAACGTATCGATAAGGGACAATATGTGCAAAATTTATCGCAATGTAGTGCATTTTTCGAATATTGTTTTTAATGTCAGATCTGGAATCAACTCTCCCGGAATTAAAAGAATCAGATGTTTTAAGTCTCAAGAATTGTATAGAATACGTGGTCCGCATTCAAGTGAGCGCAATGCCGAAACGCATGAGAACTGCTCGGATATTTGCAACAAACTTCGCGATAGCTAAGCCTGTATGGAATCTTGGTTTCGTTATAAGTGGGAGACACTAGATAGAGCATGGGCAATGTAAGGCAAAAGCCACATGGT
>Ga0172382_10000052_pt1 | contig 174820 bp, 159 predicted proteins | sample Leawel138RmetaG_FD_122245 | JGI IMG/M metagenome (GOLD analysis project Ga0172382, IMG submission 122245) | Leachate microbial communities from a municipal landfill in Southern Ontario, Canada - Leachate well 138R metaG | ecosystem: Engineered > Solid waste > Landfill > Unclassified | place... | reverse complement strand
GGCAAATGGCTCTTTACCAAATACGATAAATTTGGACGAGTCGTCTATACAGGGAGTATAAACAATGCTGCAAGTAGAGAAAGTTTGCAAACTACCGTGAATAGTTTTGAAAACAACAACGAATCCCGAACGACGCAAAGTTTTACCCAAAACGGAAGTACTGTCTATTATACCAAGACCGCTTTTCCAACGAGTTTTTCGGATGTGTTTTCCGTGAATTACTACGATACTTACGACAATTTAGGATTCACAGTTCCCAGTTCTATCTTGGGCGAAAGCGACTTGCGAAAGCTCAACGACCAAACCAAAGGAATGCCTTTGGCTTCGTTTGTACGTGTTATAGGTACTACAAATTGGGAGAAAACCTTTACAGTGTACGATAAAAAATCACAAGCTGTGGGCGTTTACAAAACCAACCATCTCGGCGGTTTTACCGAAACCGAATCCAAACTAAAATTCTCAGGAGTACCTGAATACACCTTGACCAAACACAAAAGAGCAAATAATGGGTTGGAAGTAAAGATTAAAGATGAATTTACGTATGATTCGCAACTTCGATTGACTTTGCATACCCAAAGTTTAAACAATATTCCTCAAAAAAACCTGATAGCTAAAAACGAATACGATAAACTCGGCCAGCTCATCACCAAAGAAGTAGGTGGAACACCAAGCAACGCAACGGATCGTTGGCAAGAGATTAATTACAAATACAACATCCGCGGATGGCTTACCAACATCAACGACATCCGTGAGTTGATGGCAGGAAAGGGGTTACCGCCCCCATCGCCAAGTGATGATTTGTTTTCCTTCGCCATTCAGTACAACCAGCTCATAGAACCAGGAAGTGGAGATTACACAAGTCCTCTTTACAACGGAAACATCGCTCAAACCTTTTGGAAAACGGCGAGCGACAACACCCTTCGTGGTTACAATTACGAATACGACCAGTTGAATCGTTTATTGAATGCTGAATTTTACAAAAAAGGAACGAGTCCGTATTCAGGGGCTTACAAAGAGTCGCTTGCGTATGACTTGAATGGAAACATCACCAGTTTATACCGAACCACAGCAGATGCCAACAACAATATGGTGGAGATGGATGATTTGACGTATGCCTACGAAAGTGGCAACGGCAATTCCAACCTATTGAAAAATGTAAGCGATGCCGTTTCCACCCAAAATACCGACGGTTTTGTGGACGGAAATACAAGTCTAAGTTTGGATGATTATGAGTATGACCAAAACGGAAACATGATTAAAGACCGCAACAAAGGCATCGAAAGCATTCACTATAACCATTTGAATTTACCAGTGAAAGTTACTTGGTCAAATGAGAAAAACATCAGTTACCAATACAATGCAGCAGGACAAAAACTAAAGAAAACCGTACGAGACAATGATTCAATTAAAATTGTAGATTACTTAGATGGCTTTCAGTACGCAGGGAATGTACTTCAATTCTTTCCACACGCAGAAGGTTATGTAAAAGCATCGTCTTTAAGCATTGGTGGAAACATAATGAACTATGCGTATAATTATGTGTTTAACTACACGGATCATCTTGGAAACGTTCGATTGTCTTACACCAAAGATCCTCAAACAGGAACGTTGGACATCTTGGATGAAAATCATTACTATCCGTTCGGATTGAAACATGGGGTATATGCTGTAGGGAATCTGAAAGATTTCACGCTAAACGGAGATATTGACACGCCTATTTTGGAACAGGTTTTAAAAACAGATTATAATTATAAGTACCAAGGTCAAGAACGCCAAGACGAGTTGGGGCTTGGGTGGTATAGTTTTAAATGGAGAAATTATGACCCTGGTATTGGTAGGTTCTTTAATATAGATCCATTAAGCGAGAAATATGTTCATCAATCCCATTATAATTTTTCTGAGAATAGAGTTGTTGACGGATTTGAATTGGAAGGATTAGAAGTAGTTTTAATAAACCCTACAAAATCTGCTTCCTCAGCACAACAGAAAGCTTCTGACCAAAGAATTGTAAGGGGAGCAAAAAACATCTCACACAGCAATACATTAGTTACTGTAACAGCTCACGGAAGCCCTACGGGAATTTCTAATGATTATGGAAAAAGGACTACAACGGGAGCAGGACTTAATACGGTTTTGACGGCAAACAGCGATGCTTGGAAGAGCAGAGAAAGTAACGAGGGAATGACCGTTGTGCTTTATTCTTGTAGAACAGGTTCAGATGAAAAGAATAAAGACGGTTCATCTAAAAACACATCTATTGCACAACAAATATCGGCTTCTGAAGAATTTAAGGATGTAGAAATCATAGCACCAGACCAAAGGGTATATTTTTCAGACAGTAAACCAACAGGTACTTACGAAGCAAAATATTCGGGTGCAGATGATGAATATAAGAGGAACGAAAACAACCAAGTAAAAAGTAAGGAGAGGTCAAATACTACGGGTAATTGGAATGTTTACAAAAATGGGGAGCTGATACGAAGCTATCAGGGAGATTGGCAACCAACAGACAACCCAAGTCTTTGGGATAGATTAACTAAAGAAAACTAATTATGAAATCAGGCATTATTTTTTTCAAAAGTATAGTTATTATCCTTTTGCTGACTACAAGCTGTAATAAAAAGAAAAAAGACTTCCCTATGAACAGCACAACTAATTCTGATAGAATTTTATACAAAGAAGAAGCTCTTATCAAAGGGGATACTTCCGCCTATTACCAATTAAGTTTGGATTATATGGACTCGCCATACGAGGGATTTTTATATACGGCTATGATAATGGCAAATAAACACGATTATCATTTAGCGTATTTTGATGTTTATGAAGTTTTAACAAGCCACGACCGTAAAATGGGAGTACATGAATTAGAAGATTTAGACGAAAAGACCTGTGCAATGGCATTGGATTACCTGAAAGCAGGAGCAGAAAAAGGAAATAAAGAATGTAAACGAATATTAGGAAGGCTTTATATAGAAGGTAATTATATTGAAAAAAATGTAGAATTAGGTAATCGTTTATTAAATGATGGTGACGATTAGTAAAGTTTTTGAAATATTAAAAAAGAATGCAAAATTGTTTTCAAATTTTACTTACGAAAGTGGCAACCCGATGGGGGATTTGCAATCTGTGAAGTAATACTGCATTTATAATCTGTATTTTTCACTTCTAAAAATTCAATATCTTTAACCTAAATTAATGAGAAACTTTCTTTACATAGCAAATAAAAATTCCAACCAAAACACAGGTGGTTTTGTAGATGGAAATACAAATCCAGCACTCAATGATTACGAATATGATGCCAATGATTTTCGAGTAAAAAAGATTGAGAATCTTTTTTGCGAAGAAAGCGAGCGTAGCTCAATCACCAGTTTATACCGCACCACGGCAGATGCGCACAACAATGCGATACAGATGGATAATTTGACGTATGCTTATGAAAATGGAAACGGCAATTCCAACCTATTGAAAAATGTAAGCGATGCCGTTTCCACTCAAAACACAGACGGTTTTGTGGACGGAAATACAAGTCTAAGTTTGGATGATTATGAGTATGACCAAAACGGAAACATGATTTTGGATAGAAACAAAGGTATTGAAAGCATTCACTATAACCATTTAAATTTGCCAGTGAAAGTTACTTGGTCAAATAAAAAGCATATTACTTATCAATACAACGCAGCAGGACAAAAACTAAAGAAAACCGTACGAGACAATGATTCAATTAAAATTGTAGATTACTTAGATGGCTTTCAGTACGCAGGGAATGTACTTCAATTCTTTCCTCATGCGGAAGGTTATGTAAAAGTATCTCCTAACCAAGCTCATTCCTTAAATATGTTCAATTACGTTTTTAATTACACTGATCATCTTGGAAATGTACGATTGTCTTATACCAAAGATCCTCAAACAGGAACGTTGGAGATATTGGACGAGAATCATTACTATCCTTTCGGATTGAAACATGGAATATATGCTGCAGGAAACCTGAAAGATTTCACGCTAAACGGAGCTATTGACACGCCTATTTTGGAACAGGTTAGGAAGACGGAGTATAATTATAAGTATCAAGGGCAAGAACGTCAGGACGAGTTGGGGCTTAACTGGGACAGCTTTAAGTGGAGAAATTATGATTATGCTATAGCACGCTTTATGAGCGTAGACCCCTTAGCGGAAGGATATGAGTGGCAGTCTGTTTATGCCTTTGGCTCTAATCAGCCTGTCCATGCTAAGGAAATAGAAGGAATGGAATCAGAGGATGATAAAAGTCTTATGAATAGAGTTGGTAGTGTATTAATGGATGGTATGAGATGGGTAAATGAATATATAAACCCACTAACTCCAATTGTAGAAACCGTTACAGGAACTAGTTATGAAAGTAATTGGACAGAAGAAAAGCCACGCTTACTGTCGGCTGGTGAAGCAGGTATAAGTTTCTTGCCAGGTGGGAAAGCTGTCGGAACATTTGAAAAGGTAACTTTGAAAGCTGTTGAAAAGGAAGCTGTGAAGGATGTGGCAAAAGTTAGTTTGGATAATAATGCTTTAATAGCAGCAGTTGAAGGTGGAGAAAAATCAGCCGTAAAAAATGCCATTGGGGATAGGCAAGCAGTTGTATCAACTCAAGCTGCAAAAGAATTTTTACAAAAAGGGGACAAACAAAGCTTGAAAAATTTTATGACGGAAACAGGTGCTAAAATGTCAACCAAAGGTGGTTCAGAATTTCAAATAAAACAATTACAGAGCAAAGCGTCAGAAATAAACAGAGTTTTGAAATCAGGAGACGCTAAAGTAGCTGCCGATGCAGTAAACAACAAAGCCGGGGTAATAACTAGAGATAAGAAATTTCAAAATTTATTGATTGATTTTGGTGTTTCGGTTACTTCATTTTAATTCTATAATTATGAAAGAGAAGGATATAATTAATTTTTTAAAGGATATAGAAAATGGCAAATTATCTATAAATCCATTAATTAATCTAGAAGATGTATATTCTGATAATATCATTTATTCTGTTAATAATGGTTGGGAAATTACAATTTTTAAAGATGGTGATTTTTGGGATTATATTGATAATATAAAAACATCAAACGGGGAAATAATAAATTTCAATCAGCTTGATTCAATGATTAATGTTCGAAACTATGAGCCACCTTTAGAAATTGCCAAAAGGGTATATGGGCTTGATATTGAAAAATAAAGAAAGAGGATTACCTTACAATTGAGCAAGAATAGCAGTAAGGCGATTTTGGTCATAGCATAGCAACCTCCTGTTTTTGGTCATAGCAGTAGAAGATCATAAAGAATTGTAAGTGATTTATCAAAAAGAAAAAGCTTTTACATATAAATCGGAGCATAATGAAAATCAGTATAAGGGGTTCAAAGGGTCTCCCTTGCAAGTGGGCAAATTAGATTGGTTACGGGGTAATTTGCTAAATATAAAAACAAAGAAAACAGTGGATTGGGTAGTGTATCAAAGGTGTTGTTTACAAAAATTAGAGTTACACACAATTGAAAGTCAGCAATTAAATCATTTAATATAAGGAAATAGAAGATGGCCTTAGGTTCATCTTCTCTAATCTTAGGTCTTAAAAATGCATCGAATGGAACAATATAAGAGTTCGTGTATCAGAAGTGTTGGTGGGAAAAAATCAATATCTTTCGACTTAGAAAACTTTTGAGAAAACCTTTTTGCAGTTTGGAAGCTTCCCAATATGGGAAGGCTGTCCGTTCTTAAAGTAAAAATAAGTAGACCAATCGGAGAAAATCATTATTTTAAACTTGAAATGACTGCTTAAATTTTCTATTTTTGTGGAATGGCAGAGAATCTATTGGATAAAGAAGTAAATACACCTATAAATACCTATACGGAAGACAACATTCGAACCCTCGATTGGCGGGAGCATATTCGAACGCGACCGGGGATGTATATTGGAAAGTTGGGCGATGGCTCTTCGCAAGATGATGGAATTTACATTCTTCTAAAAGAAGTCATTGACAACTCGATAGATGAATTTGTGATGGGTGCGGGAAAGACGATTGAAATTTCACTTTCAGAAAGTGAAGTCGTCGTGCGTGATTACGGTCGTGGAATTCCACTGGGGAAAATGGTCGACGTAGTTTCAAAGATGAATACAGGTGGAAAATACGATTCACGTGCTTTTAAGAAATCTGTGGGGTTGAATGGAGTGGGAGCCAAGGCAGTAAACGCACTTTCCTCGTTTTTTAAAGTGCAGTCTATTCGTGACAACAAAACGCGAGTTGCAGAATTTGCGTACGGAAATCTAACGAATGAAGAAGCAGAAAAAGATACGACCATTCGAAAAGGAACGAGAATTACCTTTGTTCCAGATGCAGAAATTTTCAAAAACTACAAATTCAGAAATGAATATGTAGAAAAAATGCTGAAGAATTATGTGTATCTAAATCCGGGATTGAAAATCATATTCAATGGGGAAGAGTTTTATTCTGAAAATGGATTGAAGGATTTACTTCTCGATACAATTGATGAAGAAATTGTGTACGACATCATTCATCTAAAAGGAGAAGATATAGAAATCGCATTGACTCACAGTTCAAAATCGTATTCAGAAACCTATTATTCCTTTGTAAACGGTCAAAACACGACCCAAGGAGGAACGCATTTAACAGCATTTAAAGAAGCGATTGTAAAGACCGTTCGTGAATTTTTCAATAAAAATTACGACCCAAGTGACATACGCAAATCAATTATTTCGGCGGTTGCAATCAAAGTCATCGAGCCGGTGTTTGAATCCCAGACCAAAACAAAACTAGGCTCTACGGATATGGGTCCTGATTTGCCCACGGTTCGAACGTTTGTCAATGATTTCGTGAAAACCCATCTCGATAATTATTTACATAAAAATCCAGAAGCAGCTCAAAATTTCGAAAAGAAAATTCGACAGGCCGAAATGGAGCGAAAAGAACTTTCGGGAATTCAAAAATTAGCCAGAGAGCGTGCCAAAAAAGTTAGTCTACACAATAAAAAACTACGGGATTGTCGTCAACATTACAACGACCAGAAATCTGAATTGAAATTAGACACCACCATTTTCATAACCGAGGGAGATTCTGCAAGTGGATCGATTACGAAAAGTAGAAATGTAGAAACCCAAGCGGTTTTTAGTTTGCGAGGTAAGCCTTTGAATTCTTATGGATTAACAAAGAAAATCGTGTATGAAAACGAAGAATTCAATCTTTTGCAAGCCGCTTTAAACATTGAAAATGGATTGGAGGAATTGAGATACAACAACGTTGTGATAGCAACGGATGCGGATGTCGATGGGATGCACATTCGATTACTTTTGATTACCTTCTTTTTGCAATTCTTCCCCGATTTAGTTCGGGAAGGACATTTGTATATTTTGCAAACACCGCTTTTCAGAGTTCGAAATAAAAAGGAAACCCGTTATTGTTATTCAGACGAAGAGCGTTTGGATGCTATTGAGAATTTAGGTAAAAATCCCGAAATCACACGATTTAAAGGTTTGGGTGAAATTTCGCCGGATGAATTTAAAAACTTCATTGGAAAAGATATGCGTTTGGAACCAGTCATGATCGGAAAAGACACAACCATAGAAAAACTATTGGAATTCTATATGGGGAAAAACACACCCGACCGTCAAGAGTTTATTGTAAATAATTTAAAAACCGATGTTTAATCCTCCATTGTAAAAAAAAATGAGAATAAATAATAAAAGAGTAAACGTATTTGTCGGTGCATTTTATAGCCTCTTCTTATTGGGACTATTTTTTAGTATATTACTACTCATTATACCCATTTCACAAATCGTAAATAGAATTTCTCCTTATTTATTAATACTTATCTTTGGATTGTTGATTTATTTATTTTATAAATCAGGCCATCAGAACATTGAATACAACAGCGATGGAGAAGTATTAAATATCCGAACACAAGATCCATTCTGGGTTCAATACTTCCCAAGTCAGAAAACACTAACTGATTTTCCGAAGAAGAAACTGACGGGTTTTAAAATAAAAAAAAGCATATTTAGTCGAAAGCTCGAATTGTATCTTACAAGTAAACGAAGCCAAAAAGGCTATGTTCGGCTTAGCTTTCCGATTACATATTTAAACAATTCGGAAGTATCAGATTTAAAAAAATCATTAGATCGAATCATAACCAAAAATAAAGAGGCTGAAAAAAATGAAATTAATTAAACGATGAGCGAGCATCAAAACGAAGAAACCATAAAAAAAATATCGGGAATGTATGAGGAATGGTTCCTCGATTATGCATCCTATGTAATTCTTGAACGTGCGATTCCTTCTATTTTTGATGGATTGAAACCGGTTCAACGACGTATCTTACATTCCATGCGTGAGCTGGAAGATGGTCGATACAATAAAGTAGCCAATATTGTCGGAAATACCATGAAATACCATCCCCATGGCGATATGTCTATTATTGATGCCATGGTTCAAATCGGTCAGAAGGAATTATTGATCGATATGCAGGGAAACTGGGGAAATATTTTGACCGGTGATGGCGCGGCTGCTGCTCGATATATTGAAGCGAGGTTAACTCCTTTTGCTCTCGAAGTGGTTTTCAATCCCAAAACCACCGTTTGGCTTCCGTCGTATGATGGTCGAAATAAAGAACCTCAAAATCAACCGATGAAATTCCCACTCTTGCTCGCACAAGGGGTGGAAGGAATCGCTGTGGGACTTTCAACCAAAATTCTTCCGCATAACTTTATTGAATTAATTGACGCTTCGATTGCGCATTTGAGAGGAAAGAAATTTGTACTCTACCCGGACTTTATAACAGGTGGTTTGATTGATGTGAGTGATTACAACGACGGACACAGAGGAGGAAGAGTTCGCGTTCGTGCGAAAATTCAACAGGAAGATAGACAAACTTTAAAAATCACGGAACTTCCGTTTGGAACAACGACGGGAAGTTTGATTGATTCCGTAATAAAAGCCAATGACAGGGGCAAAATAAAGATTCGAAAAATCGAGGATAATACATCGGATAAAGTGGAAATATTGGTTCACTTAGCGCCAGGCGTTTCGCCAGATACGATGATTGACGCCTTGTATGCTTTTACCGATTGTGAAATCTCCATTTCGCCTAATGCTTGTGTCATCAATGTCGATCATCCGGAATTTTTGAATGTTTCTGAAATTTTAAGACGAAATACCGATCATACCGTTGATTTATTGAAGCAAGAATTGGAAATTGAACTGAATGAACTTCAAGAGCAATGGCATTTTTCTTCATTGGAACGCATTTTCATTGAAAATCGAATTTACCACGACATTGAAGAAGAGGAGACTTGGGAAGGTGTAATTCGGGCAATTGATGAAGGTTTGAAACCTTTTACTGGTCATTTGTTGCGCGCGGTTACGGAAGAAGATATTCTGAGACTAACGGAAATCCGAATCAAACGGATTTCTAAATTCGATTTGGATAAAGCCCAGCAATATTTGGAATCATTGGAAAATAAAATCGCCCAGGTTCAATACCATTTGGAAAATCTGATTGAATACGCCATTGATTACTTTAAAAATCTAAAGACGAAATACGGAAAAGGAAAGGAAAGAAAGACTGAAGTTCGAATTTTTGATACCATTGATGCAAGTAAAGTAGCAGCGGCGAACGTTAAATTCTATGCAGATTTTGCCGAAGGTTTCATCGGGACTTCACTTCGTAGAAACGAACTTCTTTTTGAATGTTCGGATATAGACGACATCATCGTTTTCCGAAAAGACGGAATTATGATGGTGACCAAAGTAGATGCCAAAACCTTTGTAGGAAAAGGAATTATTCATGTAGCGGTTTGGAATCGAAACGACAAGCGGACGATATACAATTTAATTTATCGCGATGGTAAAAATGGTTCATCCTTCCAAAAGCGTTTTTCTGTAACTTCGATTACACGTGATCGAGAATACGATTTAACCAATGGTACCAAAGGGTCTGAAATCCTTTATTTCACCGCAAATCCAAATGGAGAGGCCGAAGTGGTTCAAGTTTTATTGAAGCCCAATCAGCGACTCAAAAGACTTCGTCTGGATATAGACTTCTCGGAATTGGCGGTAAAAGGAAGAGCGAGCAAAGGAAATTTAGTTACCAAATTCCCGGTAAAAAAAGTGGAGTTGAAAGAAGAAGGCGTTTCCACTTTGGCCCCTCGGAAAATTTGGTTTGATGATATTGTGAAACGTTTGAATGCCGAAGAAAGAGGAGAATTATTAGGAGCTTTCAAGGGTTCTGATAAGATTTTAACCATTACCGAAAAAGGAGAAGCCAAATTAACAACCTTTGAATTAGGAAATCGATACGATGAGGAGATGTTGGTGATTGAAAAATGGAATCCTGAAAAACCGATTACCTGTGTGTATTATGATGCGGATAAAGAACGTTATTTTGTGAAGCGTTTCCTACTTGAAGATACATTGAATCCGCAACCGTTTTATTTCGCAGAAAATTCAAAATCTTTCATAGAATTAGTGACCACTCAAAAATCACCCATCGTAGATTTGATTTTCTCCAAAGTAAAAGGAGAACAACGCGATACGGAAACCATTGATTTGGAAGAGTTTATTGTGGTGAAAGGAATCAAAGCACAAGGAAATCAGTTGACGAGCCATAAACTGAAACAACTAAATTTACATCCGCCTGTTGAAGAGCCGGAAGTAGAGGAAGATGCAGAGGAAATTTTTAATGCAAATAACGAAGATAGTGATCAAGCGACCTTGTTTGATCTTCCACCCCATTCTGATAAATCTGAGTATTAAAAAAAAAATAAATTAGAATTAAATGACATTAATTACCATCCTCATCATAGGAATCACTGTTATATTCAGTTTTAAAGCTTTTAGCAATCATTCTCTTTTCGATCGCTATAAATTTCAACCGCAAGCTATTTTACAAGGAAAACAATACGACCGACTTTTAACTTCCGGTTTTTTGCATGTGGATTTGACGCATTTGCTATTCAATATGCTGACCTTGTATTTCTTTGCCAATGTGGTAATTGGATTTCTAGGTAGCCAATTGGGTGGATTACCGAATGGTTCGGTTGCATTTGCCGTTATTTATTTGGCGGCTATTATTGGTGGGAATTTATTGGCTTTGCTTTTTCAAAAAGACAATCCAAGATATTCCGCAGTAGGTGCGTCGGGTGGAGTTTCGGGGATTCTGTTTGCTTCCATCGTGATTTATCCGGATTTGGAATTGTATTTGTTTTTCTTTTTACCGATGAAAGGATGGGTTTTCGCTTTTTTATATTTGGGATATTCCATTTATGGTATGCGAAAACAATTGGGAAATATCGGACACGAAGCGCATTTAGGTGGTGCAATTGTAGGTTTGGCTGCACCCTTACTTATTCAACCTCAATTGATTCAATCCAGTCAAGTCCATATTTTAGGATTTCAACTTCCACTGGTTGTTTTGTTGTTAATTCCAATTGTAGTTTTGTTGGTGATGGCAATCCAAGCAAGAAAGTAATCGCTAGGAAATACGTCGATTTAAGAAATAAAAAAACCACGATTGATTCGTGGTTTTTGCATTTTTATTGTTCGGATTTTTTTACAGATAATTCTTTAATTCTACCAATTTATCAATTACAGGAACTTCATCAATCCACAAATGATTTTCGAAAAGGGGATTAAAGAAAATCGCTTTCATTCCAAATCGAGTTGCGCCTACCATATCTGCAATCCAATCGTCGCCGACATACAAGGATTCACTGATTTTAGCACCGGATTTATCTACCGCTGTTTGAAATGCTTTAGGATCCGGTTTGGGAATGCCTGCACTTTCAGAAGTGGAAATGGTTGAAATATAGTCTTTGATGATGCATCCATTTATTTTTTTATGGGTTACTTCTTCAAAACCGTTCGATAAAATATGAAGTTCATATTTTCCTTTTAAGTATTCCAAGATTTCTTCTGTTCCTTCCACCAAATGTTGGCTATCCGCCACTTCATTCATAAAACGAAATTCCATTTCTGCTGAAAATCCAAAATTCTGAATCCCTAGTTTTTCAAACGTTTCCGGAAAACGTCTTCGATGCAATTCCTCTTTTGAAACTGTTTTCTCTCGATAACCGTCCCATAATTCTTGATTTACCAAATAATAGGCTTCGTAGAATTCATTGAAGATTTTACCGTAGGTGTTTTCTATATCGTATTCTGTAAATAGATTTACCAAAGTCAGTTTTGCATTTTTACGATAATCCCAAAGGGTGTTATCCAAATCAAAAAAGATATGTTTTATATTTTCCATAAGCGGGCAAAGATACTAAAATCTAATCTTTGTAGGTGAAATTTTATTCTTGTTCTAATTGAAGTGCTTGGTTTCAAGTTCTTTCCATTTTCCAATTAGGAATCATTTTGAAACTGAATTTAGAAATAGCGAATCGAATTCAAAGTCAGATGCATATTGCTTTTGAAAAGTTTATCTTTGTTTTTTAATTATGAATCCATTGAATCCAAAACATATTTTGTTTTTATCGTCATGGTATCCTTCCCGAGTTTCCAAATTCGCGGGAGATTTCATTCAACGCCATGCGATGGCAGCTTCCGAAAGGAATCAAATTACTGTTTTGCATGCTGCCAAAGATGATTCTATGGACACGAATTATGAAATTGTTGAAAACCAAGGAGAAATCCGAGAGGTCATTGTGTATTTCAAAGGATCTTTCTTTCGACCTTTTAATTTAATCAAACGTTTTTTAGCCTTCCATAAAGGATATAAAAAAATAAGTGAAGTGGATTTAATTCACTTGAATGTTGTTTTTCCAGCGGGTGTGTATGCATTGTATTTAAAGTGGTTTAAAAATAAAAAATATGTACTGACCGAACATTGGACGGGCTTGCATGCAGAACGTTTTGCGGAAATTAATTTTTTAGAAAAGTTTCTCATTCGAAATGTTCTGAAAAACGCAGAAATTTATTTACCTGTTTCTTTGGATTTAGGGAAAAGTATGCAAGCGATTTCACCCAATTCAAAGATGGAAGTCATCCCCAATGTGGTGGATACAAATCGTTTTCAGATTTTTACGGATTCTGAAAATTCATCTACAATTCGATTTTTTCATATTTCCATGTTGCGTGAAGAACATAAAAATATTTCGGGAATGTTGCGGGTCGCCAAACGACTGGCTGAGGATAGATTTGATTTTGAGTTTCATATTGGTGGAAATGGTCCGCTGGAATCAATTGAGAAATTCATTCTAGAAAATAAATTAGAAAAACAAATTCAGACTTTTGGAACTTTAAGTCACAAAGAAGTGGCTGATAAAATGGCGAAATACGATTGTTTTATACTTTTTAGTAATTACGAAAATCAACCCTGTGTTCAGATTGAAGCTTTTTCATCTGGAATTTCATTTATTGGAACCGAGGTTGGTGGGATTTCAGAATTTCTTCCGAAAGATTTTGGAATTTTAATTCCAAAAGGAGATGAAGAAGCACTTTATCAAGCAATGCGTTCGGTTTGTGAAGGGAAAAGTTTTGCTTCCAAACAAGAAATGCATGATTATGCCGTTGAAAACTTCTCGAAGGAAGTCATTTCTATAAAATTTGATAAAATCTATAATCGCATATTAAATTGAATTTTGAAAATAGCAATCCTTTGTACCCTTCCAATTAAACAATACATTTGTTTTGAACATTAAAAATAGAGAGTTCTTGCGGAAAATTAATCCAAAACAATTTCAGACCAAAAACTTCAAAGGCGCACTTTCTTTGTTAGCTGGAAACACGATTTCCAAAGCTATTTTAACGATAGGTGGACTTTTTTTAGCCAATTGGTATGGACCTGAAAGTTATGGAGTTTACAGTGTTTTTTTGAGTTATATTGTAATTCTCCCTGCACTTTCTAGTTTACAGTTGGATAATATTTTGATGCTTCAAAAAGGAAGTACAGAAGTTAGAAATGTGTTTAGCGGAACAATTCTAGTCACTGCTTTTCTTACTTTTTTGATTATTTCTGTGGTCTTTGCGTTAAACGCTTTTGGAATAATATCCGTTCCATTACCGCCTTTTGTGTTATTTCTATGTGGAGTCGGTGGAATACTTACAGGTTGGAATTTATCCCAAAACGCGATGTTTACCAAGTACAAACTCTTTAATCAGATTTCCACGGCTTTTATTTTAGCTTCTTCCTTTTCCGTTGGTTTTCAATTTCTATTTTACGCACTGGGATGGAAAGAAAATGGATTGATTTATGGTTGGTTGGTGGGATTGTTTGCTTCTTTTCTTTACAACCTCAGGGTTTCCAAAGACAGATGGAGACGGGTAGATTTCCCTTCTTTTAAAGAAAGTATCCGAGAACATAAAAACATTGTGAAATACCAATATACTTCCACAGCTATCAATACAGTAGCAAATAATATTTTGCCGGTTTTAGTGATTTTGTATTTTGGGAAATTGGAAGTTGGAGTTTATGCTTTGTCTATGAAAATACTATCCACACCTTTGGTACTTATGGCGAGTTCTGTCTCAAAAATATACTTTCAAAAGTCTGTGCAATTGTATTATCACAATCGAAAAGGTCTTCAAAGGTTGACTCATAAAGTTTGTCTTTCTTCTTTTCTTGTCATTTTGGTTTTTGTAATTCTAATCAATACACTAGGGATTCATATTTTGGAAATGATCTTCTCGGGTGATGAATGGGTTGGATTGAGAAAATATACTTTGATACTTAGTATTTGGATTTTATCAAGAAGCGCAATCAATCCCATTACAAATATTATGGTTGTCATCAACCGAAATCAATATTCACTTATTTTTAATGTGTATTTGTTAATTGTAAATTCAATAGCCATTTATGTTGGAGTTTACTTCAACAGTTTTGAGTATTGTCTTTATATATTTGCAGGATTCTCAAGTTTAGGATATTTCACGCAGTTGATTGCGATTTTAATTGATCTTAATACACTTGCTAAAAATGAAAAATAATTTTAGATAACTTCCCAGAATGGAACTTAACCAATATTTTATATCTAATACTTCCTTTGAAGTGCCACAAGATGGGGAAACTCTTATTCTAGGAAACCTGAAGATTTGGGCACATTCCAATCTAGAAATCACAGAATTTCAATCTATACATGGTACTTTGGTTCTGTTGGGATTTTTTATGCATCCGGATTATCCTAAAAAAACCAACAAAGAAATTTTAACGGAATTGTCTTTATTTGTTGTGCTTTCAACTGATTTCTTTCAGTATTTCAATCAATTGGTTGGTAGATTTGTTTTGATTGTGAAAACAGAGAATGATATTTTGGTTCTCAATGACCCTGCTGGGCAAAGGCAAGTTTTTTATACTTTTCGAGGTACGGATTTTCACTGTACTTCTTCTCCTAAATTATTGTATGATTTAATGGAAATGGAATTTGAAATCCCAAAAGAGAAACAGGAAATAATTAACTCTAAACGGTTCCGATTGTTGGAGGAATGGTTTCCTGGAGATGAATATTTGGACACTAATTTAAAACGTTTATTGCCCAATTTTTTTATAAATATAACAGAACAGGAAATAAAAAGAATTCCATTTAGGGTAAAGGATTTTGACCCTGATGCTTTAAAAAAATATGTTTTCAACCAGGTTTATGGAGCCATGCAAGCATGCGCTTTTCGATTTGATAAAACACTTTTAGCTGTAACTGCAGGAAGCGATAGTAGATTTATTCTTAATTGCTTACCCGTCGATGAATCCATAGAATATTTTATTTACAAACGTGAATCAGAAAATGACATTGATCTTAAAATCGCAACAAAGTTGAGTCAAAAGAAAAAGATCAATCTTTTGGTCATTGAGCCTGGAAAGTTATCTGAACCGTTTTTCACCTTTTATAAAAAGCAATTTTTACGACCTCGAATTCTTTCTAAATTAAGGAATTTAGAATGGTTGATAAATAATTTAAAAAATTCAAATACGGTTATTATAGCAGGTTATGCTGGAGAAATGTTGAGAAACAGTACCAATAGTATTAATCCATATCATAAAAAATTTGAAAACCCAGAGGATTTCATAGATTATCTTCATTACCCCAAGTCCGAATATTTAGAAAACTCAATGAATAAATGGTGGAAATCACTGCCTGAATATCTGGATAACTGCCAAAATCTTTCTCCGATTGATTTGTTTCATTGGGAACATCATATGGCTCCTTATTGTGCGCAATATGCGTATGAGCAAGATATTACAGAGGTTGAGATTTTCTGTCCATTGGCTAACCGCCAAATGATATTGAACTTAATTCATAATACAACCATCGAAGAACGCTCAGCGCCCAATGGACTTCTTTATCAGATCATCAACGAAGCTTCCCCTGAATGGAAAGGCATCCCCTACAACCCAAAGCCTTTTATTAAAATGCTGAAAAACAATTTGTTTAAAGCTTTGCCATTACACATAGTAAATATGATTATAAATCGATGATTACCGAATTATCTTATTTTTATTAAAAAACGAATTTAAGAGATAGATACTGTATCTTTTCAGAAAAAAAATCTCTACAGAGTTTATATTTGGTTCCAATCCGAATCGATGGATGTTTTGAGGAAATTCATCCGTTTTCATCCTTTGGGTCGCAAAAGTTAAGTCACAGCTATTTTCTTCAAAAACAGATTTAAAAAAATCATTTTTCACTCCATCATCTGTAAATGGAAACGAGAAAATTTTGTAATCCAGATTTAATTTTTCTTTTACTTCCGTTACGCTTGTTTGGGTTTGTTCGATTTGCTCCTCCAAAGAAATCAATTTGTACAACGGATGGTTAACGGAATGCCCACCGAAATAAAAACCTTGGTCCTTTAATTCTTCAATTTCTCGCCAATTCATATAGGGCTTTTCTTTTTGAAGGAATTCATAGAAATCCAAATCCAATTCTTTGGCGATGGCATTTATTTTCGGAATATCGGTATGGGTTAGTTTCAATAATTCTTCCGAAGAGATCCTTATATTTTGTTTTGTGTTCTGTAATTTGTCAATGATTAAACTTATTTTGTAGCGGTAAAATAGATCTTTATTTCCAACAAAGGCTGTATTTAAAAAAAACGCTGCAGGAATATTCCTTTTATTGAGAATCGGTGCAATGACGGTATAGCATTCACGAAGTCCATCATCAAATGTTAGGAAAAAGGAAGGTTCTTTGGGTTGGGTGTTTTGGTGTATGTGCAACATCAATTCTTCCAAATCCATTGGGCGATACTGTTTTTGCAAAAAGTCCAATTCCTTTTCAAAATTCTCGATTCGTTTGATGGGATATAAATGTTTCACGTGTGGACAGTCCTCATCGGAAATAATGTGGTAAAATGGAAAGATAATTTTCTTTCCAGAATGTTTAATTATATTTTTTAAGAACCAGTTGATCATGTGAAAATCGTATCGCCGTCACCCATATAAATTTCTTTGTCTTTAATTTCGGGGAAATTCGCTAGAAGTTTATTTCCTGCAAAGTAACCTTTATTCCAATGTTTGGAATAAATAGTTCCTCCTTTATTTTTCATTCTTCTGATTAATTTATCATCAGTCATTACCAGTGAGCTGATTTTTTCTTTCCGAATTTCATTCATTAAGAAATCTGAAAATGTTTTAACCTCAAATTCCGATTCGCAAAAGCTGTAATAAACCTTCATCATTTCATTTTTAACTGCATAAAACAAAAAACCTGTAATTTTATTCTCTTGTTTTGTAACAAATGCTTTTTGATAAAATCGCTTGGCCGTTGTGGTAAAATAGTATTTTTTATCCAAATCATTGTCTTCTTCTTGTTGTTCTACCCACGGATGGTCTAAAACCCATTGAAGTTCTTTTGTGTTCCTTTTAAATAAAGAGTTTGAATTGTATTTAGAAATGAATTCGTCTAATTCCTCTGAAAATTCGGCTATTTCTAAGGGAATGTTTTTGTTCTTTTTGGGAAAGAGAAAACGGGTATCAAGAACCATGTTTCCTACCGTATCCAAGATGCTTAAAAGTGGTTTTGATTTTGAAAACAGGGGAGACTTCGGAGGTAGAATCTCAGACAAGGAAAGTCGATAGTAGAAACGATGTCCTTTTATAAATCTGAAATTAGTTAAATCGGATCTTTTGGAATACAAAGAGAAAGACATAGATCCGTAATTTGTTATAAAAATATGTTGATTGTAATCTTTACTGACTTCATCAAAAATAATCCGTGAAAGACCTTTTTTTCTATATTCAGGATGCGTCCAAGAACCGCTAATCCAAATCGAATGTATGGGTTTCTCAAATTCGGAATAAAAGTAATCCTGAAAAACACTTCGGTAACTTACTAATTGATTGTCTTTGTACCCCAGATAGAGAACAGGCAATTGGTCATTCTTTCGGGGATTGGAAAGATAGGAATTCACACGTTTTGTGGAAATAGGCAAAGGATTAAATTCCGATGATTTATACGAGCGAATAAATTCACCCAAATCTTTTAGTTCTATTTTTTTTATTTCTAATTCCATATTATCTGAAATTAGAATATTGAGTAAAATAACTTACTTCTCCACGAAGTCCACTAAAGAATTCACTTACGCTGGGAATTGACGAGCCTTCAAAATCAAAAAGCTTCTTTTCGTCGGCATATTCCTTAAATATGGAAGCTAAAATAACTGTGGGCGCTCCCAACTTTTTACCCAATTGATTTGCTCCGGAATTTATGTATATAATTCGATTTTGTGTTGTTAGAAATGTACCATACGCTATCAACTCTCCATCTATCTCCGCAGTACGAATGGTTAAATTTTCTTTTGATTTTGTCTTTTCTAAAATTTTTGAAAGATTGGTTTCAGAAAATCTTGTTAGGCTTGTACTTTTCTTGAAATCTATTATTTCTTTTATGCTTTTTGCTTCGTTAAAAATTTGACAATCGGATTTCTCAAAAGTTTTTAAATCGTGTTTTCTGTTTTTTCTAAATGCGCTTGTTATCTTTGTATACGGACGATTCAAATCCAATATTTGATTTGTTTTTTGTGTCCCTATTGGTGAAAAGTGAGAGGTATTCTCTTCATTAAATTGATACGCTCTCACTCTATAAGAATGAAGTTTTTTCTCGAACTCAGAAAATAATTCATTTGAAATTTCTTCTTGATAAAAAACGCCCAATTGTTGACAATACGTAGGTTGAAGGACGAACTTAATACCCAATTTAAACTGCAAGGGAATTGGCATAATTACTTCGTAATCGCCATAAACCAAGCATTCCCATTTTTCATTCGTCAAAACGTCTAAATACCAATATTCCGCATAGATTCTGTAATTCATTGCATTTTCCAATGCACGAGAATATTTTTCTACATCTAAATCTTTGCGTTTTATGCGTTGAATTTTCATGAAGAGCAAAAATAGAACAAATATTTAACTCTTAAAATAAGTGGAAATAATGAGTGAAAAGGTATTTAAAAAGTTTGCATAAGGAAACAATTCAACATTCCGCATTCAAAATTCATCATTTAGATTTAGGCGGATATTTTCTAAATAATTTCTGAACTCCTTTCTGAATTTTTGTTTCAATAACTTCCGGTCTCGCATTTCCAGGCATTTGAATTTCCAGTTGACCATTCCAAATCATTTGATTTTCTGAGTTGTAGAGTGAAATCAAAAAGTGTCGATTTAACTTTTGGGACGTAATCGGAATTCCAATTCCAATCGAAGTTCCAAATCCGTGATTTCCACCGCCCATTCCGATTCCAACTTGGGAATTTTGGTTCTTACTGATGTATTCTTCCGATGAAATCGTCAATCGAACATCTGAATCCGGATTGAAATTCATTCCTTTTCCTGCCAATTCACTTTGGATGGCGGATTGAATCCGTTGAACATCCAATTCATTGGACGTATTTTCTAACCATTCCATTTTAAAATCCTTGATTTGACTGAAATCTTGATGACGGTCAAAATCCACAGAAACGGTTTGTGTACTGCAGGATAAAATCAATAAAAAGCTGAAAGTAAATAATATGTTTTTCATAATACGAAAGATAGCAAAAATAATTCCGAATGCGTTTTCAAATTTACACTATTAGGAGGAAAGTAAAGGAGTGAAAATATTTCATCTTGGCTCAATTGAAGGAAATCCTTATTTCTTCTTCCGTATTTTTTGAATTCGTTGTTTGGCATAGTCCGAATTGTTTTTTAAGGTGTCAGAATAAACATACCGAGTCACTTCATGGGAGTTTAAATTTATTTCCACAATCATGGGTATTTTCTCGTCATTGTTTTCGAGTAAGATTACAGTATGGTCATCTTTCCAAAACGCATCTTCCACCCAATACGAAGGGCCGTAAAATCCGATTCGAGTAACGGTTTTTTTGGGAATATTCACGACGTTTATTTCTTGATCGGGTTCAAAATATACGTCATCATCTTCAAAGGTCATGCTGTAACTATCCATGTCGATGTACATTTCCTTGGTGGAATTGTAAATCAAAAAAGGTTCGTATTTTTCATCAAAATCTTGATCATACAAGGCAGAGACACTGCCTGGCATAGTTTCAAGTTTATGCTTATCGTCAAGTTTGAATTTATTCAGTTCAAAATCGGTATCCAAACTTTTATAATAGTCTTTCCAATTCACCATGTTGGAATGGGTGTCTTTTATAACAGCCTCACTCTCATTTTCCGAAAGGGTTTGGAATGGATTTTCTTCCATTTCTATTTTCGAATTCTCCTCATCCTTTTGTTTGCAACCAAAACAAAAAATCAATATAAATACAGTCAGCAGTTTCGTTTTCATAATTAATTCTTCAATATTTTAGCTATTTCCACTTTGTAATTCTCATTTTCATTAACTCCGTTATGACTTTGTCCAGAAAGAGTAATTAATTCAACATCGGATTTTAATTCTTCTTTTAATTTTAAAGAAGATCCGTAATACACTACTTCATCTTCGTCGCCGTGAAATATCACAATCGGCATTTTACAGTTTTTTAAATATTCATTGGTTTTCAAATTGTACTTTAAAAGAAAGGACGGAACGTAGGGATAAATATTTTTCACCAAATCAGCCATACTATAATAAGGTGTTAGTAAAATCAAACGTTTGGGGTGATTAGTGGATGCCAATTTCGCAGCGAGTCCCGTTCCAATGGAATGACCGAGAATGGTGATTTCCTCTTCGTTGTATTTTTTCTTTAACGCGTCGTATGCGATTTGATTGTCATTGAATAACTGTTTTTCGCTTTTTATAGTTCCTTCGCTTTTCCCAAAACCTCTATAGTCTAGAAGGAAAACATCGTAATTTAAATCGGTGTAAACTTCAGCCACACCTCCCCAATTATTTAAATTTCCTGCATTTCCGTGTAAATAAAAAACAAGTCCTTTTGAATTCTCTGATTTAAATAATAGGCTATTTAGTATCGTTCCATCAACTGCTGTTATATTAATTTCTTCGAATTCTTGTTGGAAATGAAATTGAAAATTCCGTTTTAATTTCTGGGGAAAGAAAATTAATTTCTCTTGGAATACGTAAAGAAGTCCACCCAAAACAAGGAGAAATCCGACTAAAGGTAGAAATAATTTTAAAAGTAAATTCATTGTAGTTTCAATTTCATTTTGTTCAAGAATTTGTTTTGGAATCCATCGTTCCCAATGAGTGTTGTGCAAGTTATTGCTAATTTTTCTTTCGGTAAAATTAATTCGTTCTTAGCTTTAATTTTCAGGAAATATGGGAAGGTTCTGAATCCAAAAACAGTAGTTTAATTAAATAAAACCTAAAAATTGATTGTTTTTTTTATCTTTGGTTCCTATCAAAAAGGAAATACACAGAGAATGAGAAACCTATTTCTAATGGTTGGCATCTTCAGTATGCTGACTTTGAGTGCGCAAGAGATAACGTTGGAAGGGATTTGGGGTGGTAAATACTATAGCCAAGGTTTGTATGGAATTAACTCACTGAACGACGGAGAGCATTATAGTCTGCAAGAAAAGGGAGGGATTTATATGTATTCCTATTCTTCTTTTGTGAATAAAACCGATTTCAAAGAACTTATTGTTAAAGGTACATACGATGATTATTCGTTTAGTTCTGATGAGAAATACCTTCTTTTGGCTGAAGATACCAATCCGATTTATCGTCATTCGTTTACCGCAAAATGGAAAGTATACGACCGAACGTCCAAAGAAACCCAATTAATTTATGACGGAAAACCGGTTCAAGAACCTACATTTTCGCCTGATGCGACCAAAGTGGCTTTTGTGTTTGAAAACGATTTGTATTATCAAGATTTAATGTCCGGAAACGTATCGCGCATTACCACGGACGGAAAGAAAAATGAAATCATCAACGGAATCTGTGATTGGGTTTATGAAGAAGAATTCGGATTTGTTCGTCATTACGATTGGAACACAGATGGAACCGCTTTGGCTTTTGTTCGTTTCGATGAAAAGGAAGTTCCGGAATTCTTTATTCCTATTTACAATGCACAACTCTATCCCGGAGAAATGCGGTTTAAATATCCAAAAGCAGGAGAGAAAAATTCCGAAGTGAGTTTGCATGTTTTTGATTTGAAATCGGCAAAAACCCAAAAAGTGAATCTTTCTTCGATAGAGAATTATTACATTCCGCATATAAAATTTACCCAAGATAAAAATACATTGGCTGTATTGACAACAAACCGTCATCAGAACAAAGTAGATGTGAATTTTGTAGATATACAATCTCAGAAATTGACCAAACTTTTCACAGAAACCGATGATAAATGGATCGATACCGATGATTTTATATTTGAATTCATGGCGGACAATAGTTTCCTATGGGGTTCAGAGCGCGATGGGAATCGTCACATTTACCAGTATTCAAAAACAGGGAAATTAATCAATCAAGTTACAAAGGGAGATTGGGAAGTGACGTCGTATTACGGTTACAATCCAAAAGACAAAACGATTTATTTCCAATCCAATGCCTACAATGGAAAACGAATTTCGACTGAAAAACAAATTCATAAAATAGGAATCGATGGAAAAAAATTAATTTCCTTGACCGATAAGCACGGAAATAATTCTGCGCAATTCAGTAAAACATTTGATTATTTCATCAATTCTTTTTCATCCATTCAACAATCAAACACTTTTTATTTACGAAGTGGAAAGCAAAACAAAGAATTGGCAGTATTAAAAGACAACAAAGAAATTGCTGCTCGATTGGTTACAGACGGAATGGGGATCAAAGAATTAACAACAATCAACGTAAACGGAACCGAGTTGAATGCGTGGGTCATAAAACCCAAAGATTTTGATCCCAAGAAGAAATATCCAGTTTTGATGTATCAATACAGCGGTCCGGGATCGCAACAAGTTTTAAATTCATGGCATAGTTTAAATGATCAATGGTACTTTATGTTGGCACAAAAAGGCTATTTGGTGTATTGTGTAGATGGACGTGGAACAGGCGGAAAAGGAGTAGCTTTCAAGAAACAAACCTATTTGAATTTGGGGAAATTGGAAGTAGAAGATCAAATTGGCGCAGCCAAAGAAATCGGAAAGTTACCGTATGTAGATGCAAATCGAATTGGAATTTGGGGGTGGAGTTACGGCGGATATATGTCGAGTAACTGTGTTTTCAGAGCGGGCGATGTATTTAAAATGGCGATTGCAGTAGCGCCGGTAACCAATTGGAGATATTATGACACTGTTTATACCGAGCGTTTTATGCGAACTCCGCAAGAAAACCCAGGAGGTTACGACCGAAATTCACCGATTACGTATGCCAATCAGTTTGACGATAAGAAAAATAAATTCTTATTGATACATGGAACGGCAGATGATAATGTACACGTTCAAAATGCAATGGATTTAGCCGAAGCGTTGATAGCAGAAAACAAACAATTTGATATGATGATGTATCCGGATAAAAACCACGGGATTTATGGCGGTGCAACCCGACTTCAATTGTACACTTTGATGACGAATTATATTCTTGAAAATCTGTAATCGTTTTTGAGCGAAATAAAATGAACACAAATTAAAAATTAAGAGAAAAGAGAGAGAAAGTAAAAGGATAACTGCAGAATAGGGTTTTAAAAATAAAATCAAATTCTTAGAAGGAATTTATTTACTTTTGAAGATTCCAAAAGATTTGCAGTGGGATGTTTAGGAATGAAACTGTAAATCAAAATGAAACAAACGAATTAATTTAAAGAGAACGTATAAAAAACTAGAATTATGAGCCAAGAAAAAGACCCAATTTTAATATCGCACCTCGCGAAACAAGGAGTTGATGATAGAATGGTAATGGGACATCCTGCGGGATTGTTCGTATTATTTTTTACAGAGATGTGGGAACGTTTCAGTTATTACGGAATGCGGGCATTGTTAACCGTGTTTTTAATTACAGAAATTGCGAAAGGAGGTTGGGAATGGACGAATGCGGATGCGATGCAGTTGTATGCGTGGTACACAGGTTTGGTTTATTTAACTCCGCTTCTTGGAGGAATTATTGCCGATAAATTCACAGGATTTAGAAAGGCAATTTTATTGGGAGCTTTGATTATGACTTTGGGTCATGCTTCCATGGCACTGGAATTAATTAGTCCTACTTTCTTTTATGTTGGGCTTGTATTTATGATTTTAGGAAATGGAATGTTTAAACCGAACATTTCTTCCATGGTTGGGAATTTATATCCCGATTCAAGTGCTAAAAAAGATGCAGGTTATACGATTTTCTACATGGGAATTAATGCCGGAGCATTCTTAGGAATGTTATTGTGTGGATACATTGGAGAAAAAGTAGGATGGCACTATGGATTTGGTTTAGCGGGAGTGTTTATGTTGTTCGGGATGTTGCAGTTCTATTTTGGACGTAATATTTTTGGAGTGATTGGTGCAGAACCTGTGAAACAAACGCCCGAAGAAATTGCACAAATCGCAGCGGATTCAGATGAAATAGAAACACCCGCTCATATTGTTAGAGATCGACTAATTGTTGTGGGAGTTTTGATGGTTGCCAGGATGTTTTTCTTCTTTGCTTTTGAACAAGCAGGAGGTTCCATGACGGTTTTCGCCAAAGATTATACACAAAGAGTTCTGGAAGGAAATACCGGATTAATATTTAAATGGGTCGATGCAATTTTGACAATTTTCCCAATTTTAATTGTTTCTTGGGTACTGTATGGTTTAGGTAAGAAAATTTATAAAGACTATCCAATGACCATTATTTTCACGGGAATTTCTTTTGTAATTATATGGATTTTAGGAGGATGGAAAGTATACAGAGAGTTTAGTTTAGAGCAGACTGAAGTAACGGTTTCATGGTTCCAGATTTTGAACTCGTTCTTCATAATTACTTTAGCTTCCTCTTTTAGTAGAATGTGGGAAAAAGTATGGAATCCGTCCGGTCCTGTTAAGTTTGCACTGGGTCTAGCTTTGGTAGGATTAGGGTTTGTGGTTTTATCTTTGGGAGCCAGCACCATACCTCAAGGCGCAAAAACGGCTTCTGTAAGCATGATTTGGTTGATTTTGGCTTATTTCTTCCATACAACGGGAGAATTATGTCTATCGCCGGTAGGTCTTTCGTATGTATCAAAATTATCGCCGAAACGTTTAGCTGGTTTGTTATTTGGATTGTGGTTTACAGCTTCCGCGATAGCGAACTTTATTGCGGGAATGACCGGATCATATATTGATAAAATTTCTGAAACCTATTCGATGTCAACCTTTTTCTTAATCATTGCCGCGATACCTATTATTGCAGCCGTACTTCTCTTACTATTAAATCCGAAGTTGAAGAAAATGATGCACGGAATTCATTAATTAGTTTTATCATTCAAAAATGAATACAACCAACCGCGCATTGTTAAATTCTGAATTGGAGAGGATTCGAAATTTTAAAGGAAAATATCCAAAACAAATTTGGAGTCTTTTCTTTTCCGAAATGTGGGAGCGTTTTTGCTTCTATGGAATGCGCGGAATGTTGGTTTTCTTCATGATTACCCAATTGGATTTTCATGAAAAAGATGCCAACTTACAATACGGTGCCACCCAGGCTTTTGTGTATGCTTTTACATTTATTGGTGGTTTGTTTGCCGATAAAATTTTAGGCTTTCGGAAATCACTTTTCTGGGGTGGTCTTTTAATGATAGTGGGAAGTAGTTTACTCGCCCTTGATCCTCATGGACTATTCTTTGCGGGATTATCATTTATTATCATCGGAACCGGTTTTTTTAAACCGAATATATCAACCATGGTTGGTGAATTGTATAAAGATGGAGATGCCCGAAGAGATGCCGGTTTCTCCTTATTTTACGCAGGAATTAACTTGGGTGCATTCTTGGGTGGTTACATTTGTGTAGCGATTGGAAAAGGATATATGTTGAGCAGCGTTATCGATGAAGCACACCGTTGGAATGTTGCTTTTGGACTCGCCGCTGTGGGAATGGTTATTAGTTTGATTAATTTTTCTTGGACCAAAAAGAGTTTGGGTCCCATTGGATTACAACCTGGACATCCGGATGCGATTGTGAAAACAAGGGCTTTACCTAAATGGGTTGAGTATATAGTATATGCTGGAACTTTAGCACTTATTCCGATTATTCAAATCATGGTTACCAATCCGGAATATACCGATTACTTTATGTACACCATTGGTCCGTTGACTTTGATTTACTTGTTTTATGAAATGAGTAAAGTAACTTCAAAAGAACGTAAAAAATTATGGGCAGCTTTGATTTTCATTCTTTTCTCCATTGTGTTTTGGGGAATTTATGAGCAAAGTGGAGGTTCACTTAGTATTTTTGCAGCCAAGAATTTAAATGATAATTTGCTTGGCTTTACCATTGATCCAAACGGCGTAAATAATTCTGCAGGTGCTTTCTTTATTATAGGATTGGCGCCTCTTTTTGGATTGTTATGGATCTGGATGGCGAAAAAGAAAATCGAGCCGAATACAATTGTAAAGTTTGGTTTGGGATTCATTTTCCTTGGATTGGGATATTATGTTCTTTTCGCTACTCGATTTTTCGCAATGGATGGCGTGAGTTCTTTGGATATATTCACCACTGCCCTGTTAGTTATTACCATAGGAGAAATTTGTTTGTCTCCGATTGGGTTATCGATTATGACTAAATTATCGCCTGCCAAGTTGCAAGGAATTATGATGGGAATGTGGTTTTTGGCATCTGCTTACGGTCAATATGTGGCGGGTTTGATTGGAGCTGATTTGGCTACGGCCGACGAAAACGCTTCGGCCATCGTTCGGATGAATGATTATACCGATGGTTATAAAATGTTGGGAATTTATGCGTTAATTGCAGGAGTAATCCTCATTGCGCTTTCCCCTTTGATTAAAAAATTAATGCAAGAAGTGAAATAGGTGCTGGGTATCATGTACTTGGTGTCAGGTAATAAGAGTGTTTAAGAAGTAAAACAAAAATATGGAAACAATAGAGAATAAAAAGTCTTTCAAAGAAACGGTAACATCACTAAATAAGACCTTTTGGACTGCGAGTGTAATGGAGCTCATGGAGCGTTGGGCATGGTACGGAATGTTTGCTCTTTTGGGACTTTATTTGGTGGGCTCTACCGATGAGGGAGCCTTGGGGTTAAATCATATTGAGAAAGGTAAAATCATGGGTGACATTACAGCCATCCTTTATTTATTACCTGTTTTCTTTGGAGTAATTGCTGACCGTATTGGATATAAACTTTCGTTGGGAATCGCCTTTGTTATTATGATACTTGGGTATTTTTTAATGGGAGAAGCCAATACTTTTTGGATGATGTATATGGCATTTTTCATTGCTGCCATTGGTGCTGCATTCTTTAAGCCGGTTGCTTCGGCAATCGTAGCTCGAAATACAGATAGTACGACCGGAACTTTAGGATTTGGAATTTTCTATATGATGGTAAACATCGGTGGATTTTTAGGCCCAGTTTCTTCATCTTCTTTACGAAATGAATTTGGATGGAAGATTATTTTTATTCAAGCCGCTGTTGTAATCGCAATCAACTTAGTTATTTTGATCTTTTTCTTCAAAGAGAAAAAGATTGTTAATGATAAACCTAAAGATTCAATAGGAAAAGCTTTGAAAGATTCGGTATTGAATATTTTCGAAGCTTTGAAAGATGTTCGTTTGAGTGTTTTATTATTATTGATGGTTTGTTTCTGGACCATGTTTAATCAATTATTTTACACCCTTCCAAACTTTATTGATGATTGGGTGGATTCAAGAGGAATTAGTGATTGGTTGAATGCAAACATTCCATTTTTAGGAAGTGCGATGACAAAAGATGGATTGGTAAAAGCCGAATGGTTTGGCCAAATCGACTCGTTTATGATCATTCTATTCCAAGTAACGGTTTCTTATTTCGTGACCAAAATGCGTCATATCAATGCCGTAATTCGAGGGGCAATAATCGCAACTTTAGGTGTGAGTTTGACTTTCTTCACCCATGATCCCTTGTTTACAGTTTTAGGAATTATGGTTTTCGCTATTGGTGAAATGATGTCGAGTCCAACGGTTTCTTCGTTTATTGCTTTGATTACGCCTAAAGGAAAAGAAGGTTTGTATCAAGGAACGTATTTCTTACCCGTTGCAGTTGGAAACTATGTGTCTGGATTTATTTCTGGAGATTTGTACCAAGCTTGGTCTGATAAATTAAGTTTACTTCAAAGAGAATTGGGCAGTCGGAATATTGAAATGCCGAAGGTTGTTTCTTCCACTGAATTTATAGAAGCCGGATCCAAAGTGTTGGGAATGAGTATTACAGATTTTGAAAATCAATTTAATTTGAAAGCGGAAGTTGTGGATTGGCCAGCTGCGATCAGTTCATTCAAAGAATTTGCTTTGAGCAAGAGTATTGACATTTCCAATGTCTCCACTCCTTTCTCAAAGAACGATTATTTCGCCTTAGCTGAACAGAAATTAGGATTGGGTCATTGGGAAATGGCGAGTATGTTGTGGGAAAGTTACAATCCAAACAAGATCTGGTATGTTGTTTTTGGAATTGGAATGTTCTCTGTGGTCACATTAAGTTTGTATGATAGACTTATCATTCGTCCAAGAGAAAAGAAAATGAGTTAGTAGAACTAACTTAAATTGATATAAAAAAGTCCACGATTTATTCGTGGACTTTTTTGTTGGTATAAATTTAAGAGATAGGAATTGATGTGAGAAATTTCTTCCAAAAATTGTAATTAACTTCTAATTAAGCAAAAAAAAAACCGCTCCAAATTGGGAACGGTTTTCTTGTTTTGATAAAATTGTTTTTATCTGAATTCAACTTTGAACACTATAAAGTGCAAAATTAAGCTTCACCTGGAGGGCCAAAATTCATGGGCATAGCTGCAGCTTGAGTGTCTTTGATATCACCGAATTGCTTTTCAAAGCGGCTCACATTTTCAACCAACGCATTTGCCAAACGTTTCGCATGTTGTGGAGTCAAGATAATTCTCGACTTCACTTTTGCTTTGGGAACTCCCGGCATCATTTGAATGAAATCAACCACAAACTCGGTAGGCGAGTGGTTTATGACAGCCAAGTTGGAATAAATCCCATCTGCAGTCTGATCATTGATTTCAATATCTATGTTCTTATTTTTGTTTTCTGTTGACATTACATTACGGTTTTTGCATTAACTAATTCTTCATACTCCCTGTTGGAACCCACGATAATACTTTGGTATTCCTTCAGTCCGGTACCTGCTGGAATTAAATGACCTACAATAACGTTTTCTTTCAATCCGTTTAAGTCATCTACTTTTCCTGCAACAGCCGCTTCGTTCAATACCTTGGTTGTTTCCTGGAAGGATGCAGCCGACATAAACGATTTGGTTTGAAGAGAAGCTCTTGTAATCCCTTGTAAAATGGGTTGAGCGGTTGCAGACATTGCGTCTCTCGCCGTTACCAAATTCTTATCATCCCGTTTCAGAAGTGAATTTTCATCACGTAATTCACGTGTTGAAATAATCTGACCCGGTTTCAAGTTTGTACTATCACCCGCATCTTCTACGACTTTCATTCCGAAGATTCGATCGTTTTCATTCAAGAAATCATCTTTGTGCTCTAAGTTATCATCCAAGAATCGGGTATCCCCTGAATCTACAATTCGAACTTTACGCATCATTTGACGAACGATGATCTCAAAGTGTTTATCGTCGATTTTTACACCTTGTAATCGATAAACTTCCTGAATTTCATTTACCAAATATTCCTGAACAGCGGTTGGGCCTTTGATTCGTAAGATATCTTCCGGTGTAATTGCCCCGTCTGAAAGTGGCATTCCAGCATAGATGAAGTCATTTTCTTGAACCAAGAACTGGTTAGAAAGTTTTACCAAATAGGTGGTTTTCTCACCTGTTTTTGCTTCTACCATGATTTCACGGTTTCCACGTTTAATCTTACCAAATGAAACTACACCATCAATTGCAGCTACTACGGCTGGGTTGGATGGGTTACGTGCTTCAAATAGCTCAGTTACTCGTGGTAAACCTCCGGTGATATCTCCGGATTTTGCAGAACGACGAGGGATTTTAACTAAAATATCACCCGCTTTAATCTTGTCACCGTCATTTACAATCAAGTGAGCTCCGACTGGTAAGTTGTAACTTCTTTCCTCACCATCTGCTGTATGAACTTTCAAAGTTGGAATCAACTTCTTGTTACGAGATTCAGAAATAACTTTTTCCTGGAATCCAGTTTGTTCGTCAATTTCCAATTGGAAAGTTACCCCTTGGTCAATATTTTCATATTCAACCTTACCTGCAGATTCTGCAATGATAACTCCGTTGTATGGATCCCAACTTGTAATTACGTCTCCTTTTTTAACTTTTTGTCCTTGTTTAATATGAAGAATCGATCCGTACGAAACGTTGTTATTCATTCGAATATTTCCATCCGCATCAATCAACTTCATTTCCGAAGAACGGGAAACAACTACTGTTGCAGGATTTCCTGCTGTATCTTCTCCTTTTACAGTTCGTAGATCTTCAATTTCAACCACTCCGTCTGCTTTCGCAACCAAAGAAGAAGATTCAGAAACGTTTCCTGCTGTACCTCCAACGTGGAATGTACGAAGTGTCAACTGCGTACCTGGTTCTCCAATCGATTGTGCGGCTACTACACCAACAGCTTCTCCTCTTTGAACTTTCTTACCGGTAGCTAAGTTTCGACCGTAACATGCGGCACAAATTCCCGTTTTCGCTTCACACGTTAACGGTGAACGCACTTCTACAACATCAATACCTGCTTTTTCAACTGCCTCTGCGATGTCTTCATCGATGATTTCGTCTGCTTTTGCAACTAATTCTCTTGTATTTAAATCGTACACATCATGAAGTGAAGTTCTACCTAAAATTCGAGAACCAATGGATTCCACGATTTCCTCGTTTTTCTTTAAGGCAGTAATTTCAATACCTCTTAAAGTTCCACAGTCTTCTTCCATCACAATTACGTCCTGAGCCACATCCACCAAACGACGGGTTAAGTATCCCGCATCAGCCGTTTTCAAAGCGGTATCTGCCAAACCTTTTCGCGCACCGTGTGTAGAAATAAAGTACTCTACAATCGATAGTCCTTCACGGAAGTTAGAAATAATTGGGTTTTCAATAATTTCACCTCCACTTGAACCTGCTTTTTGAGGTTTTGCCATCAATCCACGCATTCCAGCCAACTGACGAATCTGCTCTTTCGAACCACGTGCTCCCGAGTCCAACATCATATATACGGAGTTGAATCCTTCTTGGTCTTCGGTCATACGCTTCATTACAATTTCAGTCAAAGTGGCATTGGTATTGGTCCAAACGTCGATTACTTGATTGTAACGCTCGTTGTTTGTAATCAATCCCATGTTGTAATTCACCTTGATGCTTTCTACTTGTTCAATCGCGTTGTCAATCAATTCTTTCTTCTTTTCAGGAATAATAATATCACCTAAACTAAAAGATAAACCTCCTTCAAATGCTTTCTTGAATCCTAAATCTTTCATTCGATCCAAGAATTCAGCCGTTGTAGGGAAGTCTGTGATTTTCAGAATTTTATTAATAATAGAACGCAACGATTTCTTGGTTAATACTTCATTGACAAAACCAACTTCTTTGGGAACGATTTCATTAAATAAAACACGTCCAACCGTTGTTTCGATCATTTTATTAACCATTACTTCTCCTTCAAGAACATCCGCTTTCATTTTAATTTCAGCGTTCAAATCCACACTTTTCTCATTGTATGCGATTTGTACTTCTTCGGGTGAATAGAAAGTAATTCCTGATCCTTTGGCGGATTTTCTACTTTTAGTCATAAAATACAGACCTAAAACCATATCCTGTGAAGGAACAGTAATCGGAGATCCGTTGGCAGGATTCAGAATATTTTGAGAAGCCAACATTAACAATTGTGCTTCCAAAATTGCTTCCGGTCCCAAAGGTAAGTGAACAGCCATCTGGTCACCATCGAAGTCAGCGTTGAACGCCGTACATACTAATGGATGCAGTGAAATCGCTTTTCCTTCAATTAATTTAGGTTGGAATGCTTGAATACCTAATCGGTGAAGAGTAGGAGCACGGTTCAATAGAACCGGATGCCCTTTCAATACATTTTCCAAAATATCCCAAACTACGGGCTCTTTTCTGTCAATTATTTTTTTTGCAGATTTTACGGTTTTTACAATTCCTCTTTCGATTAATTTACGAACGACAAACGGTTTGTAAAGTTCCGCTGCCATATCTTTTGGCAATCCACATTCATGTAATTTTAAACTTGGTCCCACCACAATTACCGAACGAGCGGAGTAATCTACTCGTTTTCCTAATAAGTTTTGACGGAAACGACCTTGTTTACCTTTCAAAGAATCGGACAATGATTTCAACGCACGGTTTCCATCTGCTTTTACAGCGGATGCTTTACGTGTGTTATCAAACAATGAATCCACAGATTCCTGAAGCATACGTTTTTCGTTACGTAAAATTACTTCGGGTGCTTTAATTTCTATCAATCGCTTTAAACGATTGTTTCTAATAATTACTCGACGGTAAAGATCATTCAAATCCGAAGTTGCAAAACGTCCTCCATCCAACGGTACCAAAGGTCTCAATTCAGGTGGAATAATTGGAACTACACGCATAATCATCCATTCAGGTCGGTTTACATGGTCAATGTTTGATTCACGCAAAGCTTCTACAACCTGAAGGCGTTTCAATGCTTCAGTTCTTCTTTGTTTCGATGTTTCGTGGTGCGCTTTATGGCGTAATTCGTACGATAATTCATCCAAATTAACAGATCGTAATAGATCTTCCAAAGCTTCTGCTCCCATTTTCGCAATGAATTTGGTTGGATCAGAATCATCCAAATACAAGTTATTGGCTGGAAGTGTTTCCAAAATATCCAAATACTCTTCTTCGGTAAGGAATTCTAATTTCTCCAACTCACTTCCATCGGGCATTTTAGCAGAACCTGGCTGAATAACGATGTATCTTTCGTAATAGATAATCATATCCAACTTTTTGGAAGGTAATCCTAAAACATAACCGATTTTATTTGGTAAAGAACGGAAATACCAGATATGCGCAACAGGCACCACCAAATTGATGTGTCCAATTCGCTCACGTCTTACTTTCTTTTCGGTTACTTCAACACCACAACGGTCACAAACAATTCCTTTGTATCGGATTCTTTTGTATTTACCACAGGCACATTCATAATCTTTTACAGGACCGAAAATTCGTTCACAAAACAAACCGTCTCTTTCGGGTTTGTGGGTTCTATAATTAATCGTTTCAGGTTTTAAAACCTCTCCTCTTGACTCTTGCAAAGTAGCTTCTGGAGACGCTAACCCAATACGGATTTTTGAAAATTTACTGGTTTTATTTCTATTTGACATTTTCTAAATTGTTTCAAGCTTTAGAATTCCAAGGACAGTTTTGAGGCTTGCCTTTGTTTCTCTAAAACAAATTAAATTTATTCTTCTAAACTTATGTCTAATCCAAGACCCTGTAATTCATGTAACAATACGTTAAATGATTCCGGTATGCCTGGTTCTGGCATTGGTTCTCCTTTCACGATGGCTTCGTAGGTTTTTGCTCTACCAATCACATCGTCCGACTTCACTGTCAAAATTTCACGAAGGGTGTTAGCTGCACCGAATGCTTCCAATGCCCAAACCTCCATTTCTCCAAAACGCTGACCTCCAAACTGCGCTTTCCCACCCAATGGTTGTTGCGTAATTAAAGAGTAAGGTCCGATGGAACGCGAGTGCATCTTATCATCAACCATGTGTCCTAATTTCAGCATATAAATCATACCTACTGTAGCTTTTTGTGTAAAACGCTCACCGGTTCCACCATCGTATAAGTACGTTGTACCGTAACGAGGCAATCCAGCTTTGTCAGTCAATTCATTAATGTCTTCAATTTCAGCACCATCAAAAATAGGTGTAGCATATTTTTGGCCTAATTTGGCACCTGCCCATCCTAAAACGGTTTCGTAAATCTGACCAATGTTCATACGAGAAGGTACACCAAGTGGATTCAATACGATGTCTACCGGTGTTCCATCTTCCAAGAACGGCATGTCTTCATCACGAACGATTCGGGACACAATCCCTTTGTTACCGTGACGACCTGCCATCTTATCACCCACTTTCAACTTACGTTTCTTAGCGACATAGATTTTAGCCAATTTCACAATTCCTGCAGGCAATTCATCTCCAACTGAAATGGTAAAACGCTCACGATTCATGGCTCCATGTAAATCGTTGTATTTGATTTTATAGTTATGAAGCAATTGTTTTACTTGATCATTTTTTGTTTCGTCAACGATCCACACACTATCTGCACCTGTTAGATTTAAATAATCATCTACAGAAGCCAATACTCTTTTGGAATATTTTGTTCCTTTTTTGATTACCTCTTCACCCAAGTCATTGAAAACTCCTTGTGCCGTTTTGGAATCCAAAATAGAGAACATTTTTTCAAGTAAAGTATCACGTAATTCGTCAAACTTCTTATCAAATTCTGATTCAATACTGTCGATAATTGCTTTATCTTGAGATCGTTTTCTTTTGTCTTTAATACTTCTAGAGAATAATTTCTTGTTAATTACCACTCCATGCAAAGAAGGAGAAGCTTTCAAAGAAGCATCTTTTACATCACCTGCTTTGTCACCAAAGATCGCACGTAGAAGTTTTTCTTCCGGAGTTGGATCCGATTCACCTTTGGGTGTAATCTTTCCAATTAAAATGTCACCTGGATTAATTTCAGCTCCAACGCGAATCATTCCATTCTCGTCCAAGTCTTTGGTTGCTTCTTCCGAAACGTTTGGAATATCGGCCGTTAATTCCTCCATACCCAACTTCGTATCACGAACGTCCAAAGAGTATTCATCGATATGAATCGAAGTAAACCAATCTTCACGTACTACTCTTTCACTGATTACAATTGCATCCTCAAAGTTGTATCCTTTCCAAGGCATAAATGCTACCAACAGGTTCCTTCCGATTGCTAATTCTCCGTTTTCCGTTGCATATCCTTCACAAAGAACTTGGCCTTTTTCAACGCGATCCCCTACTTTTACAATCGGTTTCAACGTTACGGTTGTACCTTGATTCGTTTTACGGAATTTCGTTAATTTATAACTCTTTTCAGGTTCGTCAAAACTTACCAAAGCTTCTTCTTCTGTACGGTCGTATTTAATTGAAATCGTATCTGCATCCACATAAGTAACAATTCCTGCTCCTGCTGCGTTAAACAAAATACGAGAATCAATGGCTACTTGTTTTTCCAAACCAGTACCTACGATTGGAGCTTGTGGCTTCAATACAGGAACAGCTTGACGCATCATATTTGATCCCATCAACGCACGGTTCGCATCATCATGTTCCAAGAATGGAATCAACGAAGCAGAAATCGATGCAATTTGGTTGGGAGCAATATCCATGAATTCTACAGATTGAGGTTCCACAACTGGGAAGTCACCATCTTCTCTTGCCGTAATACGGTCATTAACAAAATGACCTTTGTCATCAATCGGTGCATTTGCTTGCGCAATTACTTTTGACTCTTCTTCTTCCGCGGTTAAATAAGTTGGAACATCGGATAAATCAACCACACCGTTTTCTACTTTACGATACGGAGTTTCAATAAATCCTAAGTTGTTCACTTTTGCAAAAACACAAAGTGAAGAAATCAACCCAATGTTTGGACCCTCAGGGGTTTCAATCGGACAAAGTCTTCCGTAGTGTGTATAGTGAACGTCACGAACCTCAAAACCTGCTCTCTCTCTTGACAGACCACCAGGTCCTAGTGCCGATAAACGGCGCTTATGTGTAATTTCAGAAAGTGGATTCGTTTGATCCATGAACTGAGACAACTGGTTGGTACCAAAGAAGGAGTTAATTACAGACGAAAGTGTTTTTGCGTTAATCAAGTCAATCGGTGTAAACACTTCGTTGTCACGAACGTTCATTCGTTCACGGATGGTTCTTGCCATACGTGCTAATCCGACACCAAATTGAGAGGCCAATTGTTCTCCCACCGTACGAACACGACGGTTAGATAAGTGATCAATGTCGTCAACTTCCGCTTTTGAGTTAACCAACTCAATTAAATATTTAATAATGGAAATGATATCTTCTTTGGTTAAAACCTGAACGGTTTCAGCGATATTCAATCCCAATTTTTTATTCAATCTGTAACGACCTACTTCACCCAAAGAGTAACGTTGGTCTGAGAAGAATAATTTGTCAATAATTCCTCTTGCTGTTTCTTCATCAGGCGGCTCCGCATTTCTCAATTGACGATAGATGTATTCTACCGCTTCTTTTTCACTGTTTGTTGGGTCCTTTTGAAGGGTGTTATGAATGATTGCAAAATCAGCTGATTTGTTGTCTTCTTTGTGAACTAAAATTGACTTCACACCGGAATCCATAATTTGATCCAAATGGTCTTTTTCAATGATGGTTTCACGATCCAAGATGATTTCGTTTCTTTCAATAGAAACTACTTCTCCTGTATCTTCATCCACAAAATCTTCGTGCCATGTATTCAATACACGTGCAGCCAATTTTTTACCAATCGCTTTTTTAATCGATGTTTTGCTTACTTTGATTTCTTCAGCCAAGTCAAAGATTTCTAAAATGTCTTTGTCTTTTTCATATCCAATCGCACGTAATAAAGTGGTCAATGGAAGCTTTTTCTTACGGTCGATATACGCATACATTACACTGTTAATGTCGGTAGCAAATTCAATCCACGATCCTTTGAAAGGAATAATTCGGGATGAATAAAGTTTGGTACCGTTTGCGTGGTAAGACTGACCGAAGAATACACCAGGGGAACGGTGAAGCTGTGAAACAACTACACGCTCTGCACCATTGATAATGAAAGAACCCGACGCAGTCATATAAGGAATCGTCCCTAAATAAACGTCTTGAACTACGGTTTCAAAATCTTCGTGCTCTGGATCGGTACAATATAATTTCATACGTGCCTTTAAAGGAACGCTATGCGTTAGTCCTCTTTCAATACACTCATCAATGGTGTAGCGAGGTGGATCTACGAAATAGTCTAGAAATTCTAGTACGAATTGATTTCGGGTGTCAGAAATCGGAAAGTTTTCTGCAAAAGTTTTGTATAATCCTTCGTTCTTTCTTTGGTCAGGACGAGTCTCTAACTGAAAGAATTCTTCGAAAGAGTTAATCTGAATGTCCAGAAAGTCTGGGAATTTAGAATGAACTTTTGTCTTAGAAAAACTGATTCTCTGATTTCCTTGAGCTTTTACATCTTTTTTACTCATAAAAATTTTAAGAAAATAGGTTAAAAAAATATTTTGTTCTTTAAAAAAATATCAGACATTTGCTCCTACGAACGAATGTCTAACTGCAACACTGGTATATCTTTTCACAGTGTAGTGCAAAATACTTTTCTTACTTTTCCCTTTTAGACGTTAAAATTAAATGACATAACTACAAACGAAAATTCCCCTTCCATTGGGTGGAAGAGTTGATTTTCAGTATGTTGTTCAAATATAACTATTTAATGCTTTCAAAAGGACGACAAAGGTAAGAATAATCTTCGAAACTATTGCAGTCTTTTTTAAATCGATTTTTAATTCGTTGGAGTTTTTAGTTTGTTTTTGGAATTGTTTTTTTTTACCTTTAGTCAAATTCATTTTAATTCTTGATGGTATGAAAAATAAGATTCTATTTATCTCATTGTTTATAGTATATTTCTGTAACGCACAGCAACAAGAATTAATTGAAAACACGTGGTATTTGGATCGGTTTGTCGTGGAGAATGAAACGTATTTCCCGCCTTCCAATCAAGAGGTGCAGCCCACCGACATTATTCTTAATTTTGAAGAATACGTGGTTTACGCGCATTCAGGATGCAATACGCTGGGTGGAGAAATAGTCTTCAATGACGAGTTTTATTTCTTCGACTCAGTGGATGATTACTGGGGAATAACGCTGGCGGAGTGTTATTTAGATGAAAATAATTTGTTTGAGTCGAATTATTTCTATTCGTTTTGGAGTATAGATTACGATGTGATTCCAGATCCTTTTCATTATGAAATTTCACCAAATGGAGAATCACTTCATTTAATTATCACAAACGCATTAGGCAGCAAGGCGTATTACAACAATACCTATCTTTCAACATCCGAAGTTTCAAATTTAGACTTCTTAAACTTCCAATTGGTGTTTTATAATAATGACTTGATTATTCAAAGTTCAAAATCCATTGCTAAGTCGATTTTTATATACGATTTAAATGGGAGGTTAATTTTAACTGTGGATGAATTAGCGAATCAAAGAATAAATGTTGGTTCGTTGCGTAAAGGAGTTTACATCGTGAAAGTGGTTGATGTTGATGGTAACATCTCTACTTATAAAGTAAGAAAATAAAACGATTAAACCTCATTTGTGAAAAATGGATCAAAAAAAAACCACCGCAATGCGGTGGTTTTTTTATATACTTGGAAAGTAAAATTATTTCAATTCAACTTCAGCTCCAGCTTCTTCTAATTGCTTTTTCAGTGCTTCTGCTTCATCTTTCGAAACTCCTTCTTTAACAGGTTGAGGAGCGGTATCTACTAAATCTTTCGCTTCTTTCAAACCTTTTCCAGTCAAATCTTTTACCAGTTTTACAACTGCTAATTTAGATGCACCTGCGGCTGTTAAAATAACGTCGAATTCAGTTTGCTCTTCAGCAGCAGCTTCGCCACCACCTGCAGCAACCATAACTGCAGCTGCAGCTGGTTCGATTCCGTATTCATCTTTTAAGATGGTTGATAATTCGTTTACTTGAATAACTGTTAAGTTTACCAACTCTTCAGCTAATTTTTTAATGTCTGCCATTTTCTAATTTTTTTTTGTTTTACAACTTTATTTAAATACTGTGTGAGTGTTTCTTACTCTGATGCAGGCGTTTCATCGTCTGCTGATTCTGCTGCAGGAGCATCTTTTGGCTCTTCTGCTGAGGGAGTCTCTGTAGCTTCTACTTCTGGAGTCTCTACTTCTGTCGCTTCGGCTACGGGAGCTTCTGCTTCGGTTGTATCTTCGTCCGTTTTCGGAGAGGCATTCTCTTTGTTTTCCAATTGAGAAAGCAAAGTTTGAATTGGAGATTTCAACAAAGCAACGATGTCTGCGATCATCTCTTCTCGAGATTTCAATGCAGCCAATGTACCTAATTTGTCGTCACCAACATAAACATTGTGTTCAATCCAAGCTCCTTTAAGAATAGGTTTTTCCGATTTTTTTCGTAATGTTTCGATCACTTTTGCAGGAGCGTTTCCTTTTTCTGCGATCATCATAGCTGTGTTACCAGCCAATGTTTCAAACAATCCTGAAAAATCTTTGTCCTCAATACGTTCCATTGCTTTCTTTAACAACGTGTTTTTTACTACACGTAAAGAAATGTCGTTTCTGAAACAAGCTCTTCTTAATTCTGTTGTACTAACGGAGTTTAAACCTGAAATATCAGCAAGGTAAACTATGTTCGACTCTGCCAACACTGCAGTTAAATCATCAATCATTACCGCTTTTTGTTCTCTTGTCATTGCCATATCTACCTACTTTTAAACGTTTAAACTTTTTGGATCAACCGGAATTCCCACGCTCATTGTGCTAGAAATTGTAATGCTTCTCATGTATGTACCTTTCGATGCAGTTGGTTTTAGTTTTTCCAAAGTGGTCACTAATTCCGTTGCATTTTCTGTAATCATTTCAGGTGTAAAAGAAACTTTTCCAATTGCTGCATGAATGATTCCGTAACGGTCAACTTTAAAATCGATTTTACCTGCCTTCACTTCAGCAACTGCTTTTCCTACTTCCATAGTTACAGTTCCTGCTTTTGGGTTTGGCATCAATCCTCTTGGACCTAAAATACGTCCCAAAGGTCCTAACTTACCCATTACAGCCGGCATGGTAACGATTACGTCAACGTCTGTCCATCCGTTTTTAATTTTATCTAAATACTCATCCAAACCTACGAAGTCTGCTCCAGCTTCTTTTGCTTCTGCCTCTTTATCAGGGGTTACCAAAGCCAAAACTTTTACATCTTTCCCAGTTCCGTGTGGTAAGGAAACCACTCCACGAACCATCTGATTTGCTTTTTTAGGATCTACTCCCAAACGTACCGCAATATCAACAGATGCATCAAATTTAGTAAGGTTAACTTCCTTTACCAAAGCTGCTGCTTCGTTAATTGCGTATAATTTGGTTTTATCTACTTTTGCGTTTGCTTCCTTTTGCTTTTTTGTTAACTGCGCCATTTTTAAAATTTTAAAATGTTTTACTCCGGAGCTTGTCCTCCTTTTACGGTTATACCCATAGAACGAGCTGTACCAGCTACCATCTTCATCGCAGACTCTACAGTAAAGCAGTTCATATCTACAATCTTGTCTTCAGCTATTGATCGAACTTGATCCCAAGAAACGTTTGCAACTTTTAATCGGTTAGGTTCTCCTGATCCTTTCTTAGCTTTTGATAAGTCCATTAATTGAACCGCTACAGGTGGAGTCTTAATTACGAAATCAAAAGACTTATCTTGAAATACCGTAATGATAACCGGCAAAATTTGTCCTTGCTTTTCTTGTGTACGTCCGTTAAACTGCTTGCAAAACTCCATAATGTTGACCCCTGCAGCACCCAATGCCGGTCCAACCGGTGGCGATGGATTTGCTTGGCCTCCTTTTACTTGAAGTTTTACAACTTTTTCAACTTTTTTTGCCATTTGTTTTGTTACTAATTTTTATGAATAAAAATGAATATTTGGAAGCATTTATATTCGGCAGGATTCTCTTCTCACATGAAAACCTGCTTTTTTTTGGACTGCAAAAGTATAACTTATTTTTAATTCTGCAAAAGTAATCGATTGATTTTTAGTTGAATTTAATTTTTTAGAAATGAATTGAGTTCGAATATTCCTTTCTTTTCTTTATAAGAACGGATTCGGAGTGTATAAGTAAATAGTAAATAATTTAGAATAAGTAAGATAGAATGCCTTTAATTGATTATTAACCGGATTTCTGTTTTTAAGTCTACACGAATTTAACTCCTTAATTTTTTGAATTTTAATTTCAATAAATCGTTCCTAGTTATTCTTTTTGGAGGAATACTTTGTGATTTTTAAGTATAGAAGTAACTTTGCAGTCCAAAATACGGAAAATGGCAGACAGTGGATTACTTGAAAAGTTAAGAGCGATTAGACAACGGTACGACGAAGTGGCGGATTTAATCATTCAACCCGATATTATTTCGGATCAAAGTCGGTATGCCAAATTAACAAAGGAATACTCTGATCTGACTGAAATCATCGAAAAGCAACAAGAATATGAATCGCTTATCAACATCATCGACGAAGCGAATGAAATCATTGCCGACGGAAGTGATGCTGAAATGACCGAAATGGCAAAGATGGAGAAGGACGATGCGATTCATAAAATTCCTGAATTGGAAGAAGAAGTTAAATTCTTGTTGATTCCCAAAGATCCGGAGGACGAGAAAAATATTGTGGTCGAGTTACGCGCCGGAACGGGTGGGGACGAAGCGGCTATTTTTGTCGAAGATATATATAGAATGTATAGTATGTATTTTAAAACCCGCGGTTGGACTTATGAGATTTTGAATTCCAACGAAGGTTCGGTCAAAGGATTCAAAGAATTAATTCTACAAGTTCAAGGAAATGCGGTTTTTGGAACCATGAAATACGAAAGTGGTGTCCATCGTGTACAACGTGTTCCTGAAACGGAATCCCAAGGTCGTGTACATACATCAGCGATTACCGTAGCGGTTTTACCGGAAGCAGAAGAAGTGGATGTGGAAATTAATCCATCGGATTTGGAATACCAAACTTCGCGTTCCGGTGGAGCAGGAGGTCAGCACGTTAATAAGGTTGAGACCAAAGTAATGTTGACCCACAAACCTACAGGAACGGTTATCGTTTGCCAGGAAGGACGTTCACAACTTGCAAACAAGGAAAAAGCACTTCAATTACTTCGAACCAAACTGTACGATGTTGAATTCGAGAAAAAACATGCAGAACGATCTGCTCAACGAAAATCTTTGATTTCAACCGGAGACCGTTCGGCGAAAATTAGAACCTATAATTATCCACAAGGTCGTGTGACCGATCATAGAATCAATAAATCAATGTATAATTTGGATAGTTTTATGAATGGCGATATCCAAGAAATGATTGATGCCTTGAAGTTGGCAGAGAATGCAGAGAAATTACAAGGATCGGATGATATTTAATCTCGTTAACTGTTCTTTAGCTAAAAAATAAGTCGTAACTTTCAGCTTGTGTAACCTAAACCTATAAAACAAGTTGAAAGAGAAATTACTCCATTTTATATGGCGTTTTCAGCTTTTAAATACACTTCCGTTAAAAACTTTGGACGGAAAGCCAATAGAAGTGCTGGAGCGCGGTGGTTGGAATAAAGTAGATTCTGGACCTGATTTTTCGATGGCAAAAATTAAAATCGAAAATCAAATTTGGGCGGGAAGCGTCGAAATCCACATCAAATCTTCGGATTGGGATCTACACAAACATTCGACCGACGAAGCCTATAAAAATGTAATTCTTCATGTAGTCTATGAACACGACCGAGAAGTTTCAATTTTAAAAGAAAGGAATGTTCCGACTTTGGAACTGAAAAGCTACATTCCAAACGAAGTTTTACGGAATTACGAAAGCCTGCTCGAAACCCATCAAAATTTTATTCCGTGTGAAAAAAGTATTCATTTAATCCAAAAAGAAAAACTTGGATTTTGGTTGGAACGTTTAGTCATTGAACGACTGGAACGGAAGACAATGGAAATTGAGGATGCGTATTTGAAGAACAATAAGAATTGGGAACAGTTGTTATTCAAAAAGTTAGCGTATGCATTTGGATTGAAAGTAAATGCGGAAGCTTTTGAATTATGGGCAGATTCCTTTGATTTTAAAGTCTTGACCAAATCCCAATTTAATCCCGATGCAGTGCATGCTTTGTTTTTTGGTCAAGCGGGATTTCTAACCACAAATTCAAAAGATGAATTTATACTTCAATTAAAGAAAGACTATGAATTTCTCCAATTGAAATACGATTTACAACCTTTAAACCCCGTGGTATTTAAGTTTTTCAGATTACGACCTGTGAGTTTCCCAACCATTCGAATGATGCAATTGGCCACACTTTATACCCATTATCAGAACCTGTTTGCTTTTTTAATGGGAACGAGTAGCGTGGAAAAGATCTTTCCTGTTTTTAGTGAATTGGTCTATCCTGAATTTTGGGAGAGTCATTTCACATTGGACAAAGAAAGCAAAATCAAATCGATCAAGTCGATTACAAAAAGTATGGTGGAGCGAATCATCATCAATGTACTTATTCCCATAAAGTTTGTATATTCCAAAGAACGAGGCGTGAATGCTAGCGAGGAACTTATTGATTGGTTACGGAAGTTACCACCAGAAAACAATTCGATTATCGATGGATATATGAATTTAGGATTGAAACCAATGAATGCTTTTGAATCCCAAGCTTATCTTGAATTGAAAAAACATTTCTGCAACGAGAAAAAATGCTTAAATTGCGCCATAGGATTGCAAATTTTAAAAGATGTTCGAAAGACTTAGAAACTTTCTTGAATTCAATGGATTCAATGTGATTTCCCGAATCGCAGACCGTTTGGGCGTACGGGCTTCCAAATTACGTCTACTCTACATCTATTTATCCTTTGTCACATTGGGCGTTACTTTCGCCTTCTATTTAATTATGGCTTTCTTTTTATGGGTAAAAGACGGGATCGTAGTGCGACGAAAATCGGTTTTTGATTTATAAATAAGGAAAAACTATGATATTTGTCAGAAAGTTTCTATAGTAGTAGAACATTAATCAATAAAATATAGTATTAAAAAAAACATTTTTTGTGTTCTTATTTAGTGGGATTATTTTTGATTCTTGCTCATCTGATGAAAATGATAAAAGATTAAATGAAAATGTATTGAATGCGTACCAAAGAATTTCTTTTCAATCAAATTTATTGAGCCAATTGAAAGTAGTTAATCCACAAGAGTTTAATTCCAATACAAAGATAATTAACTCAAAATTAGATAAATTTAAAAATCTTTACTATCTTAGAACATTGTATAGTAATGATTATGTGACAATAACATTAATGAACTTTACCAATGGAGTTCAAGGCAAAGATTCTTTACCTCTTGTTGCAACTTCATGCACGTCTCATGCGTGTTAAAGAGAGAGAGGTTGTCAGCCAAAATTGAAAGGTTATTGCTCAGATTGCACAGCAGGTCAAAAAGACTGTGTTAGGACAACAAGTGTATTGTAAGAACAGTTTGTCACGAGAAAGTAGAGAGGTTATGGGCGCAGGTACTGCCCACATTAAAAATAAATCACATGAGAACTTTCGCAAAATCCCGAATTCGTTATAGCAAATCGCAACGGTTGGGGATTTTTGCTTTTATGGTTGTCATGGTTGGATTTGGAATCTTTCCCACTTTATTTAATAAACCATCGGAATCGGTCGAGATTTCTGAAATCCCACCCGAAGTATTGACGATATTGTCCGCTCATTCCGAAAGTAAGAAAGGAGAAATTCTTCCCAAAGAAAATTTAGAAAATTTTGATCCCAATGAGCTGTCCGCTGAGGAGTGGCGAGAATATGGTTTTTCTGAAAAACAGGTTAATACAATTTTGAAATACAAATATTCATTGGGTGGTTTTTTTTCGACCAAAGAAGAAATTCGAAATTGTTATGTAATCAGCGAAAAGAAATTTTTGGAATTGGAACCATATATTCAAATTGGCGAAAAAACATCGAGTTACAAAAAATATGATGGCGAATCTTCGTCCAAATACAATTCGGACAAACCGAGAATAAAATACAGTAAATTCAATCCCAATGCCTACAGTCAGCAAGATTGGGAGCGGATTGGCTTTTCTGAAAAACAAGCAATTACCCTCTTAAAATATAAACGAAGTTTGGGTGGCAAATTCAAATCATTGGAAGAAATACGGTCGGCCTATGTGATCACTGAAGAGAAATTTCAGGAAATGAAACCGTATATTGTTTTGGGCGTTGCGAAGTCGGAATACAATCAAAAAGCGGAAGTTGTAAAAGAGGAAAAGCCGGTTTCAGTCAAACGTGAGAAGTTCAATCCCAATAGATTGTCAAAAGAAGAATGGATGAATTTGGGTTTTTCAGATAAACAGGCAAGTGTAATTTTAAACTATAAAAACTCGCTCGGCGGAAGTTTCTCAGATGCTGAGACTTTGAGTAAATGTTATGTAATCAATGAAGAAAAGTTCAATGAATTCGCCCCTTATTTAATTTTTGAAGATTAATCTCTAAATAAGGAAAGAATGTTTTCAAAGCTTTGAAGTTCAAATTTCTTTAATATTGTTTTCATCCATCATTTTTTCATTACTTTTGGACTCAATTAATTAAAAGAACAGAGAACATGAATTTTGAAATATCCGAAAATCAAAAAATTATTGCAGAGTCTGCACGTGAATTCGCAAAGCAGCATATTGAACCTCATATTATGGAGTGGGATGAATCCCAGCATTTTCCGATAGAAGTTTTTAGAAAAGCAGGTGAAATGGGCTTTATGGGAATTCTTGTTCCCGAAGAATACGGTGGAAGTGGACTTTCTTATTTCGAATACGTTGCCATAGTCGATGAAATTTCACAAATAGATCCATCGATTGGTTTGTCCATTGCCGCACATAATTCTTTATGTACCAGTCATATTTTGGCTTTTGGAAATGAAGAACAAAAAAAGAATTGGATTCCAAAATTAGCAAGCGGAGAAGTAATTGGCGCTTGGGGATTGACGGAGCACAATACTGGCTCAGATGCAGGTTCTATGAGCACGACAGCAAAAAAAGAAGGCGATCATTGGATTGTAAATGGAGCGAAAAACTTCATCACACATGCTATCAGTGGTGATATTGCTGTAGTTATGGTTCGTACAGGAGAAAAGGGAGCAAAAAATAATGCAACGGCTTTTGTTTTCGAAAAAGGAATGACTGGATTTAGTTCTGGAAAGAAAGAAAATAAATTAGGAATGCGCGCGTCAGAAACTGCAGAGTTGATTTTTGACAATGTGAAAGTTCCGGATAGTCATCGTTTAGGGGAAGTTGGAGACGGATTTAAACAAGCATTGAAAATTCTGGATGGTGGACGAATTTCAATTGCTGCCTTAAGTCTAGGAATAGCCAAAGGAGCGTACAAAGCGGCATTGAAATACGCCAAAGAACGTCATCAGTTTGGACAACCGATTGCGAATTTTCAAGCAATCAACTTTAAGTTGGCAGAAATGGCGACTGAAATTGAAGCATCTGAATTATTAATCAATAAAGCATCCTATTTAAAGAACAACGCGATGAAAATGACAACGGAAGGAGCCATGGCGAAGTATTATGCGTCTGAAGCATGCGTTCGAATTGCAAACGATGCCGTTCAGATTTTTGGAGGATATGGTTACACCAAAGACTTTCCCGTTGAGAAATTCTACCGAGATTCCAAACTTTGTACCATTGGTGAAGGAACTACAGAAATCCAAAAATTAGTAATTGGACGAAATTTAGTAAAGGATTAATTCAAGAAATAAGTCAAAGTAAAAAGTAAACTCATTTAAAAAGAATAAGCCAACTGGGTTTTGAAAATGATTCTCGATGAGAAAATAAATAAAACCTATTTTTTATTTGTCAAATAAGAAAACAAGCTTATCTTTGCAACCCAAAAATAAGAGAATATTATGTTAATTATACCAGTAAAAGACGGAGAGTCTATCGACAGAGCATTAAAGAAATACAAACGTAAATTCGACCGAACTGGAATCGTTCGTCAGTTGAGAAGTCGTCAGCAATTCTCAAAGCCTTCTGTAATTAAAAGACAGCGTAATGCGAGAGCTGCTCACAAACAACGTTTGTTGAGTAAGTTAGAAGATTAAATTTTACTGTCAAAAAAACACCTCCTGTTTAATGAAGTTTACTTAGCTTTGTTGAACAGGATTTTTTATGTCTATACCTAAGTTTTTAGATTATCTACGGATTGAGAAGAAATACTCACTACGAACCATTGAAAGTTATTCCAATGATTTGATGGATTTCCAAGATTATTATACATCTGAAACTAATTCTAAGGACTTGACAAAGGCTCAGAAACTGATTTTTCGGAATTATTTGATGAAACTATCTGAATCCGGTTTGTCGGAACGATCCATCAATCGAAAAATTAGTTCTTTGCGGTCCTACTATAAATTTCTCCTAAAGACCGCTGAGATCAGTCAATCTCCATTGGCTGGGTTCCATTTTTTAAAACACACCAACAAAGTTCAAGTTCCTTTTTCGGAAGATGAAATGACGAGTTTATTTGAAACAGAAGGCATTTTTCCGGATAGTTTTGAAGGTCGTCGTGACCGTTTGGTGATGGAATTATTCTATCAAACCGGTATTCGAAGAAGTGAATTGATTCATTTAAAGGTTTCAGACATCGATTTCGACCAGGAAACGATTAAGGTTATAGGAAAGGGAAGTAAGATGCGGATTTTGCCGGTGGGTGGTGTTTTATTGGATGCGATTGATAATTATATAGTTGAACGATTGAATGAATTTCCATCGGCCGGCTATGAATTATTTTTGACAAATAAAGGGAAAGCTTTTTACGATAAGTTTGTTTATAATTTAGTAAATAGTTACCTTAGTTTAATAAGTACGAAGCAGAAAAAAAGTCCTCATATGTTGAGGCATAGTTTCGCTACTCACATGTTAAATCGTGGAGCAAATTTGAATGTGATCAAAGAATTTTTGGGACATTCAAGTTTGGCAGCCACTCAGGTTTATACACACAGTAGCGTAGATCAATTAAAAAAAGTGTTTAATCAAGCTCATCCAAGGAGCGAAAAAAAAACTAAACAAGTATGACAATTAATCTTCAAACAGTAAATTTCAACGCCAAACCAGGTTTGGACGAGTATGTTGAAAGAAAATTAAGTAAAGTGGAGCAGTATTATGATAAAATCATTGCAGCGCACGTTTCATTTCGTGTAGAAAACGTATCTGAGAAGGAAAATAAATTTGTGGACATCCGATTGGAAGTTCCTGGAGATGACATAATCGTGAAGAAGTCAGGTCAGACATTTGAGGAATGTATTGATTTGTCGGTAGATACATTAAAAAAATTAGTTATTCGAAAGAAAGAAAAAGTTGCCGATAAATAAGAGATTGAAAATATTTTTCCAAAAATTTGGAGAATTGACAAAACTTCGTACATTTGCAGTCCGTTAAAATAAAACGGACTGTTCTTTTAAATAGAAACGAAGATAATTGCCGGCATAGCTCAGTTGGCTAGAGCAGCTGATTTGTAATCAGCAGGTCGTGGGTTCGAGTCCCTCTGCCGGCTCAACAATAATCTAAGTTAAGAATGATTGGGGAGATACTCAAGCGGCCAACGAGGGCAGACTGTAAATCTGCTGACTATGTCTTCACAGGTTCGAATCCTGTTCTCCCCACCAAAAGTGACAAACTCTGAGAGTTTGACTAGATTAAGTTTAAGCGGGAATAGCTCAATTGGTAGAGCGTCAGCCTTCCAAGCTGAATGTTGCGGGTTCGAGTCCCGTTTCCCGCTCAAATTTTTGGCCGATGTAGCTCAGGGGTAGAGTGCGTCCTTGGTAAGGACGAGGTCACGGGTTCAATTCCCGTCATTGGCTCTAAGGTTTAGAGTAAAGTATTCAAGTTTTGAATACGGAATGATGAAAGGATGAATTAAGGTGTTGGGCAAGGAGTCCACCACAATTTTGTATTGAAATAACATAGAATTAAGTATAACAATAGAAATTAATTAAAATGGCAAAGGAAATTTTTAATCGTAATAAGCCGCATTTGAATATCGGAACCATTGGTCACGTTGACCATGGGAAAACTACTTTGACTGCAGCTATTACAAAAGTATTAGCTGATGCTGGTTACTCAGAAGCAAAAGCTTACGATCAGATCGATAACGCTCCAGAAGAAAAAGAAAGAGGTATTACAATTAATACATCTCACGTGGAGTACGAAACAGCAAATCGTCACTATGCGCACGTTGACTGTCCAGGTCACGCGGATTACGTTAAAAACATGGTTACAGGAGCTGCACAGATGGATGGTGGTATCTTAGTTGTTGCTGCAACGGATGGTCCTATGCCGCAAACTCGTGAGCATATCTTATTATGTCGTCAGGTAAACGTTCCTCGTATCGTTGTTTTCTTAAACAAATGTGATATGGTGGATGACGCAGAATTGTTAGAGCTTGTTGATATGGAAGTAAGAGACTTATTGTCTTCTTATGAATACGACGGTGATAACACACCTGTTCTTCAAGGTTCTGCATTAGGAGCATTGAACGGTGAGCAGCAGTGGGTTGACTCTGTATTGAAATTGATGGAAGCAGTTGACGAGTGGATTGAACTTCCAGTTCGTGATCAAGATAAACCATTCTTGATGCCTGTTGAGGACGTATTTTCAATTACAGGTCGTGGTACCGTTGCTACAGGTCGTATCGAGTCAGGAGTTATCAACTCTGGAGAGCCGGTTGACATTGTAGGTATGGGTGATGAAAAATTAACATCAACTGTAACTGGAGTAGAAATGTTCCGTAAGATTTTGGATAGAGGAGAAGCAGGAGATAACGTAGGTCTATTATTGAGAGGTATCGAGAAAGAAGATATCCGTCGTGGTATGGTTGTCGTTAAACAAGGTTCTGTTAAACCACACAAAAGCTTCAAAGCTGAGGTTTATATCTTGACAAAAGAAGAAGGTGGACGTCACACTCCATTCCATAACAAATACCGTCCTCAGTTCTACGTACGTACAACTGACGTAACAGGAGAAATCATGTTGCCAGAAGGTGTTGAAATGGTATTGCCAGGGGATAACTTGACGATTACTGTTGAATTAATTCAACCCATTGCCTTGAACGTAGGTCTTCGTTTTGCTATCCGTGAAGGTGGTAGAACAGTAGGAGCAGGTCAGGTAACTGAAATCCTTGATTAATCATAGATTAATATAAAATTAGAGAAGGGTGTTTTCGGTTTTCGGATTCGAAGACACCTTTTTTAAATTACGGGCATAGTATAATGGTTAGTATCGCGGTCTCCAAAACCGCTGGTCAGGGTTCGAATCCTTGTGCCCGTGCAGACATGAAGAATTATGAAAATATCTGAATTTATTAAAGATTCATATTACGAATTTAAAGACCATGTAACTTGGCCTTCTTGGTCAAGCTTGCAACAGGATACCATCATAGTAGCGATTTCAACCGTTATTTTGGCTGTCTTCCTTTATGCAGTTGACTCTTTATTCGGTAATATTGTAATCAAGAGTATATTTGAAATACTTAGATAAGTTAATCGTTTAGAAAGTACATTGTTATGAATGAGAAGAAATGGTACGTATTGAAAACTGTAAGTGGTCAGGAAATTAAGATCAAAGCTTACATTGAAAATGAAATCGAGTACCATAAATTACAAGATTTCGTAGGGCAGATTGTTGTACCTATGGAGAAAGTAATACAAATTAAAAATGGAAAGAAGGTTCAGAAAGAAAAAGTGCATTATCCAGGCTATGTGATGATTGAAGCTATTCTTACGGGTGAAGTTCCACACATTATTAAAAGTATTCCGAATGTAATTAGTTTCTTGAGCTCTACCAAAGGAGGGGATCCTGTTCCCATGAGACAAGCAGAAGTAAACCGAATGTTAGGACGTGTTGATGAATTAGCGGATTTAGATGATTCAATGATGAGTATTCCTTTCATAGAGGGAGAAACTGTGAAAGTAATCGATGGTCCATTTAATGGATTCAACGGAACCGTTGAGAAAATTAATGAAGAAAAACGAAAGTTGGAAGTTATGGTTCTTATATTTGGGCGTAAAACACCGCTTGAACTATCTTTTATGCAAGTAGAAAAAGTGTAAATTCAATGGAATGAATATACAAAAAACCGTCTTATTTCAAAGTAAGACGGTTTTTTTGTGTTAAATTCAAATGAATTCTATGTGTAGAATCTTATTTCGTAAATAGTAATTCGCGGTATTTAGTCAATGGCCAAATTTCATCGTCAACCATCATTTCTAATTCATCTACATCTTCACGAATCGCGTCAAATAGTGGTTTTACCTTATATGCATATGCATCTCCTTTTGCCTGAAGATCTTCTATCGCTCTGGATTTATCCAATTCCGATAAGAGTGAATCCACATTTATTTTGATGTTTGTGATTTTTTCAGAAATGGATTTAATCAAGCCCATTTGCTCTTTTGCTAAATTTTTCAATTCCTTTTCAGAAAAAATATCTTTTAGACCTTGTACATTTTTTATTAATTCATTCTGATAAAGAATTGCGGTAGGTGTAATGTGATTTCGCGCTAAATCTGCCAAAACCTGCGCCTCAATATCGATTAAGGTTGAATATTTATCTAATTTCAATCCATTTCTAGCCTCAATCTCCACTTTACTCAAAACGCCATTCTGAATGAAAACATCCATGAATTTCGGTTCCAATTCAATACGCAAAGCATCTGCTGTAGTTCTTAAATTTCTAAGATTTCGTCTTTCCGCTTCTATTTCCCAATCTTTACTATAACCGTCTCCTTCAAATAAAATATTTTTAGATGTTTTGATGTAATCTCTAAGGACATTGAACAAAGCTTCATCCTTGCTCAATCCTTTTTCAATCAATTCATCCACTTCAATTTTAAATAATTTCAATTGATGAGCGACAATTGTATTAATTGCCATAATCGGTTCTGCGCAATTTGCAGCAGATCCAACTGCTCTAAATTCAAATTTATTTCCCGTGAATGCAAACGGTGAAGTTCGATTTCGGTCGGTATTATCCAAAAGTATTTCTGGAATTTTCCCAACAATATTTAATTTTAAATCCGTCTTTTCGTCCGCAGATAACTTTCCTTTTTTTACTTTTTCTAATTCATTCAATACCGAAGTCAACTGGGAACCTATAAAAATAGAAACAATCGCAGGCGGTGCTTCATGTGCGCCTAAACGGTGGTCGTTTCCGGCACTCGCAACGGTACTTCGTAAGATATCACCATAATCATTAACTGCTTTGATAGTATTAATGAAGAACGTAAGGAATTGTAAGTTTTTCTTCGGGTTTTTCCCTGGACTCAGTAAGTTCTCACCCGTATCCGTGCTCAATGACCAATTGTTATGCTTACCCGAACCGTTTACCCCAATGAATGGTTTTTCATGCAAAAGAACTCGGAAGTTGTGCTTTTTTGCTATTCGAGCCATAACATCCATTAACAGCGAATTGTGGTCCACCGCTTGGTTTGCTTCTTCAAAAATAGGTGCACATTCAAATTGATTGGGTGCTGTTTCATTGTGACGGGTTTTTAAGGGAATTCCTAATTTCAAGGATTCCACTTCCAATTCCTGCATAAAACGAATGACACGAAGAGAAATCGAGCCAAAATAATGATCGCCCAATTGTTGTCCTTTTGCAGCGGTATGTCCCAATAAAGTTCGCCCCGTTAATTGCAAATCCGGTCGGGAATTGAATAAGGCTGCATCCACCAAGAAATATTCTTGCTCTGAGCCTAAAGTGGTAATTACCTTATTCACATTTCGATCAAAATAACGCGCCACATCTGTCGCTGCTTCGTCCACAGCTTGAAGTGCACGTAACAAGGGAGTTTTGTAATCCAAAGTTTCTCCGGTATATGAAATGAAAACGGATGGAATACACAAAGTGGTATCGATAATAAAGGCAGAAGAAGTGGGGTCCCATGCGGAATATCCTCTGGCTTCAAACGTATTTCGAATTCCACCACTTGGAAAACTCGATGCGTCTGGCTCTTGTTGAACCAACATAGAACCATTGAATTGCTCAATCGCTCCATCACCGTCACTTAAGGTATTAAAAAAGGCATCATGTTTTTCCGCCGTTGTTCCAGTCAAAGGTTGAAACCAATGTGTATAGTGTGTTGCACCTTTTGATAATGCCCATTCTTTCATCGATGCTGCTACTTGATCGGCAATTTCTCGGGGGATTTTATCGCCTTTATCTTTGGCTGCTATAATGTGCTTGTATGCACTCGCTGTGAGATACTCTTGCATGGTTTTGTCGGAGAATACATTTTGATTGTATAATTTCGATAAACGGTCCGGAATCTCTACATCGATAGGAACTCTTTTGAATGCTTGTTTCAAAGCATAAAATCTTAATTTTGACATACACCCCTAGTTTTATTGATTTGATATGCAAAATTATAGTAAAAAAATAAAAGCACCCCTACTTTTATAGGGTTAAATTTAAAAAACTTGAATATTTAAAGAAATTAAGAATTTATTATTTTTCTTAATTCCTTGAATTTAGGGAATGAAAAAACCCGAAAGTTGGGATTCCTTCGGGTTTTCTAACTTTTTGAAAGCTTTAATTATTTCATTGAATCCTTGGCGTCATTCAGTAATTTAATTTGCGCTTCATATCCTTTGGAAGGATTGGTTTGATTGCTTTTTACTTTCAGACTGATTGCTTGATCGATTAGATTTTTCAACATCATAGTTAAGCTTGGATTGTCTTTGGCATACCATTTATGCACTTGTTTGTAGTTCGAAGCGACAATTTCAGTCGAAGCCATATCATCGGAACTCAACACCCAATTGAATCCTTTTTCCAATTGATTACCCAAAGTTGGATCCTCATATTTCGTAAATAAATAGAATGCAACCGATTCAGCTGCAATTTTTAATTTTGATTTGTCATTTTTCGAAATCCATTCATCAAGTAAAGCACCAATTAGTTGCGGATTGGTAGAAATTACTTCCTCTTCCAAATTCGATAAAGTGGAAATCTGAGAGGGATCCAATCGTAAAACTCCATTTGCTGCTGCAGCTTGTACACTATATGAATTACTTTTTAATCCAGATTGAAAAAGAGCCAAATCCTTTTCTTCCATTTCATTTAATTTACTTAAAGCCGCAGCTTGAACGATGGTTTTCGAATCCGAACTAGCTAATTTCTTTAAAAGAGGAATTGCCTTTGCTTTTACTTTGGAATCTTTTGCATCTAAGAAATTGATGGTTCGAACGCGAATTCCTTCATACGGATCATTTAAACCTGCCATCAACGTGTTCAAAGCAGCTTCGTTAAAGGATTGTGCATTTGAAACTTTATCCAAAGCAAACAAGCGGGTAATGAATTCCCCTTTTCCGTATTTGTATTGAGCGGCAAACTCTTCGGTTGTTTTGTTGTCGTTTATATCACAAAGTAAAACCTGATCCGCATTGGGAATAACTACCTCGGGTTGCTTTTGAGCATCGAATTCATAACTATTTTCTTTTTTCTTCGCTGCCCAAACATGGTGTCTTGTTATTTTTCCGTCCACAACTACATCAACTGCAAAAGGGAATTCAAAATAATTAGGTTGCGACTGAACCACCGTAACTTTTACTTTCTTGGAAGTTGGATTGTAGTTGTAGGCAATGTTTAATTTCGGATGACCACTTCCAAAATACCATTGGTCAAAAAACCAATTCAAATCACGACCACTAACCGCTTCCAATGCCAATCGGATTTGAACAGCTTCAGCGGTTCCATATTCATGATCGTGTAAATATTTACTCAATCCACCAAAGAAAGCATCATCACCCAAATAGTTACGAAGCATATGTAAAACTCCTTTTCCTCCTTTGTTGTAAGAAACGCCATCGAATAGATCTTCATGGTGATTGTAATGCAAACGCACCAAATCTTTGGTGAAATTAGCAGGGTCTGATTTATAACTTTCTAAATCGCTGTATTTATCCTCTTCCGCTTTTTCTTTTCCATATTTATGTTCAAACCATAAATATTCCGAATAATTCGCAAGCGATTCATTTACGGTTACTTGAGAAAAACTTTCCATGGTGACTAGATCTCCAAACCAATGGTGGAAAAGCTCATGGGCAATGGTTCCTTCCCAACTATTTCCATCGATCAATTGTCCGGGTTTTTGCTGTGCTCTTTCCATGTGAAGAGTTGCCGTCGTGTTTTCCATGGCACCACTTACATAATCACGTCCAACCATTTGATCGTATTTATTCCAGGGATATTCATATTTTAATAAATCCGAGAAAAAAGTCATCATTGCAGGTGTGTCTCCAAAAATATCTTTGGCATAAGGTGCATATTCATGCTCTACATAATAATTCACTTCTTTCCCTTTCCATGAATCTTTTACGATGGTAAAATCTCCAATTCCAACAAAGAAAAGATAAGGCGCATGTTTTTTGGTGAAATTCCAATAATCCGTTCGGGTTCCATCCGCATTCTTCGTTTGTTTTTCTAATTTCCCATTGGATAGCGTCACATATTTATCTTGAACGGTTAAATAGATTTCTTGAGAAGTTTTTTGATTGGGTTCATCAATGGTTGGAAACCAACAAGAAGAAGCGACCGTTTCTCCTTGTGTCCAAATTTGGGTGGGTTTGTTGGGGTCTTCTCCTCTTGGATTGATGAAATAAATTCCCTTTGCGTCCGAAATCGCTGCACTTCCTTCTTGTTTCACCTCGTTCGGTCGTGCGGTATATTTAATATATAAGGTATACTCTTCCGTTCTTTTGTAAGTTTTATCCAAGTCAATTTGAAGTTTCAAATCATCGTACGTAAAATTCAACTTCTTTTTTGTTCCCCCTTTTACCAATTCTACTTGGTGAATCAACATCGCTTTCGCATCGAGTATCAAGGTATTGGTTTCGTAAAAATGAGGAGTTAGCGTTAACCACGCCTCTCCATGGACTTCTTCTTTTTGATAATCGAATTTCAGGTCTAATTTTGTGTGCACCAAATCATTTATTTTTTCAGGTTCTGCACGGTAAATATCCATTTGATTGGCTTGTCCTTCACGGTAACTTGGTGGAAGTGCATCCTTCACTTGCGCGAAAGAACTGATGAATAGTGCGGTTGCAAAAACGAAACTAAAAAGTTGTTTTTTCATTTGTGATACATTTTGAAATTCGTCGAAAGTTAAGGAATAAAGTTACAAACAGGAAGGGGTAAAATTGCATTTTCAGAATAGTAATTGGGATAACATTTTAAAAATAAATTTTAAAATGTTAAAGTTGGCAAGGCATTTGAATTTAGTATCATGTTAACAATAAAAACAAGAAACATGAAAAATTTAATTTCAAGTGTAGTATTTAGTATTTGTTTGGCTTTCGGAGTTCAACAAGTCAGTGCGCAAAATTATAATAATGCCTTAGGATTAGGAATTGATTTGGGTGACGGAGAAACTTTAGTTGGTCCACAGTTCAAACATTCTTTTGATGGTAAAAATGCAGGAAATGCACAAGTTTTATTTGGAGATCACATCACCGTAGTTGGTGTTGATTATTCGTACAATCAACCTTTTGCGGGTGCAAATGGACTTTGGTGGTATGTAGGTGTAGGTCCACAATTAGCCTTTACAGATGGTTCAAACGGAACTTGGTTTGCCATTCGTCCAGCTGCGGGAATTGAATATAAAATCCCAACGGTTCCTTTAGGATTCCATTTTGATTGGAAACCTTGGTGGAATTTAAGTAATGAATCCGATTTTGAAGCTGGAAGATTTAGTTTAGGATTTAAATACATTTTGAACTAATATTCAGAAAATATAATTCTTTTAAAAGCCATCTCATACCGAGATGGTTTTTTTTATTACTACTATTTCTCACGTTTTTAACTCGGATTTTATACAGAATTAAAATTAAATTGATACATTTATACACCTCCCTATATTTTATTCAATTCTAACAAAAAGAAATTCCATGAAAAAAACACTTACTTTATTTCTATTTATTTTATTTGTAATCGGGAATGCGCAATATGAAGAAGAGGACACGGAACCAATTGAATATCAAACAGCGGCAGGATTGTATTTTGATATGAGTAGTGATTTGACTTTGTACGGTGTTCAAGTCAAACAGTTTTTAAGGGAAGACCATGCGATCAATGCGCAACTTTTGTTGGCGGATAAAATCATTTTAGTAGGTGTGGATTATACCTACAACGTACCCGTTCCCATGCCGTTTTTTTACCGAAATTTAAGTTGGTATGCGGGTGCAGGTGCCCACGTTTTATTTATTAATGGAGAAAGAGATAATGAAATTAGCACTTTTGCAATTCGACCTGTAGCAGGATTGGAATACAAAATGAAGAAATATCCTTTAGCATTTCACGCAGAACTAAAACCTTGGTGGAGTTTTGGTGAAAACGGAGAATTCGAACTTAGCCGAATAGGCGTTGGAATTAAATACGTAATAAATCGAGATATTTGGTAACTTTCAGACTGTAAAAATATTAAATCGCGACAGTTCCTTTGATGTGTGGATGGGGGTCGTAATCTTCCAAAGTGAAATCCTCAAATTTAAAACTAAAAATATCTTTTACATCGGGATTAATTTTCATTTGAGGTAATTTCTTAGGTTCACGGGAAAGTTGCAATTTAATCTGTTCAAAATGATTGGAATAAATATGCGCATCCCCAAATGTGTGAACAAAATCCCCTTCTTCCAATTCACATACTTGCGCCATCATTTTCAATAACAAAGCATACGAAGCTATGTTAAAAGGAACACCCAAAAATATATCAGCACTTCTTTGGTACAATTGAAGCGATAACTTTCCATTGGCTATATAAAACTGGAAAAATGCGTGACAAGGGGCCAACGCCATTTCATCTAATTCACCTACATTCCAAGCGGAAACAATGATTCGTCGAGAATCTGGATTGTTTTTAATTTGGTCAATGGCCACTTTGATTTGATCTACGGTATCGCCATTGGGTTTTCCCCAACTTCTCCACTGATGGCCATAAACAGGACCTAAATTTCCATTTTCATCTGCCCATTCATTCCAAATCCGCACACCATTTTCCTGAAGATAGGCAACATTGGTATCGCCATTTAAAAACCATAACAATTCATGAACAATGGATTTTAAGTGTAATTTTTTGGTGGTAACCATCGGAAAACCTTCCTTCATATCGAAACGCATTTGGTAGCCAAAAACACTCTTGGTTCCCGTTCCTGTACGGTCTTCCTTTAGGCTCCCATTTACCATAACATGACGCGCCAAATCCAAATACTGTTGCATATTTCTTATTTTTAGGAACGCAAATTTCGACAAAATTGATCAACTTACCTAAAATAGATATTCACAATTCCATTTTATAGATAGACTTTTCCATTATACTAAACTTCAAATCGGTATTATTTGTATTTTTGTCGAATGAAAGAATCGGAAAAAGGAATATTTGGTTTACGACCTGTGATTGAAGCAATCGAAGCAGGAAAAACGGTAGACAAATTATTTGTACAAAAAGGATTGCAAGGTGAAATTTTCTATGAATTAAGAAAACTAATTACGGAATATGAAATTCCTACTCAATATGTTCCCCTTGAAAAGTTGAATCGATTGACTCGAAAAAACCATCAAGGTATTTTCGCTTTTCTTTCACCGATTGAGTTTCACGACATTGAAAGTCTCTTGCCTCAAATCTATGAAAGTGGAAAAAATCCATTTATTCTAATTTTAGATCGAGTAAGTGATGTTCGAAATTTTGGAGCCATTGCACGTACTGCAGAATGTGTAGGTGTAGATGCGATTATTGTTCCGCATAAAGGTTCCGCATCAATCAATGCCGATGCCGTAAAAACTTCGACAGGCGCTTTGTATAATATTCCTGTTTGTAAAGAAGCGAACCTAAAAAAGACCATTCAATTTCTGAAGAACTCGGGAATTCAAGTGGTGGGTGGGACTGAAAAAGCGGTCGAACTTATATATGAAGCAGATTATTCCGTTCCAACAGCGATTTTGATGGGAAGTGAAGAAGACGGAATTTCCGATGAATTGCTGAAAGTTGCAGATCGAATTGTGAAACTTCCTATGTTTGGAACGACTTCTTCTTTGAATGTATCCGTTGCGTGTGGTGTTTTTATGTATGAAGTTATTCGTCAACGCGGAGAGTTCTAAGATTTATTCCGTAAATTTGTCGGCGTGAAGCAAAAAGCAAACATATTCAGTTTATTTTTATCCGTGATGGTTTTTCTATCGCCACTTATGGCGTATGCAATTGCTATGCACCCAGATGAAGTTCAAATAGAAATGGATTGTTGTGTAATGGATCCTTTAGAAATGGATGATGTTCACTCATGTTGCATGAATGATACGGATGAGTCTTCAAAGAAATGCGATGACAGTCCTTGTCATACGTCGCCATGCCACATCAGTCATGTTAATGTTTTGCCTGCTTATTTTCCTGAAGATAAAATAGAGTCCAAGGCGGTATTTATTTCTTCTAAAAAATTAAAAACAGATAATTACAAATCCTTACTTCCGTCGGAAGTAAGTTCTCCTTCTTGGAAACCACCCAAACACATTTCTTAATTTATTTCAGAAGTCTATAAATGTTGACTTCAAAACTCCCATGTTTAAAATTAAAAGAAAGAAATGTATAAAAATATCATGTATATTTTCATGTTGCTATTGTCTGTAGGACAATTTGCACAAGAGAAAACCACCACCTTAAAAGTAAAAGGAAATTGCGGTATGTGTAAAGAACGTATCGAAAATGCCGTGAAAGAACTTCCATCCGCACACGGAAATTGGGTAGCAGAAACCCAAACTTTAACCGTTACTTTTTCTGAGGATAAAACTTCCTTGGATAAAATCGCGAAAAACATAGTCAATGTAGGCCATGACAACGAATTGTATAAAGCCGAAGATTCGGTGTATGAAAATTTACACGGCTGTTGTTTGTTTGATCGAGATTCGCCTTTTGAGAAATCAGAAGTTCCATCGTCTGCACCTGAAATGGAAATTAATCCAAATTTTGAAACTCGAACCATTCGCGTTCGTGGGAATTGTACCATGTGTAAAACACGAATTGAGGATGCAATAAAAGAATTGCCATCGGCAACTGGTGTTTGGGGAATTAAATCCAAAGTTCTGAAAGTTCAATTTGATCCTGCAAAAACTAATTTTAATGCAATCATGCGAAAAGTTGCGCGTGTAGGTCATGACAACGAACTTTATTTAGCCGATGACGAAGATTACAAAGAATTACCTGGATGTTGTTTGTACAACCGTGAACTTCCATGGGATCAGATAGAAAACAGCGAAGGAACCCATGTTGATGGTGAAGATTCTCATTCGGAAGATGAACATGATCACGACCATGGAAATGAAACTGCTGCGAATAATGAAAAAGCTGATTTTGATGATTACGATGGTTTGGATGAGGCGATAGATTTAGGTGCTGTGACCATTACATCCAGTGTTGCAGCTTCTGCAATGGATAAAAACGCAGTTGGATTGCAACTCAATATTACGGACAAAGAATTGCTGAAAGCCGCATGTTGTAATTTATCCGAAAGTTTTGAAACCAATGCAACCGTAGATGTTTCTTATTCAAATGCCGTTTCGGGAACCAAACAATTGAAGATGTTGGGATTGGATCAGAAATATGTGTATTTGACCAAAGAATTATTACCCGAAGTTCGAGGGATTTCTTCCGCTTATGGATTGAATTTCATTCCAGGACGATGGATTCAAGGAATTCAGTTGGTGAAAGGTGCAGGATCGGTTACCAACGGATACGAATCCATTGTAGGACATATCAACACCGAGTTGTATAAATCCGATAGCCAAGCCAAAACATCTTTGAATTTCTTTGGAGATACAGAATCTCGTTTTGAAGGGAACTTTGTTCACAATGATCAAATCAACGATAAATGGACCCAATCCATATTATTGCATGGAAATGCGTTGATTGAGAAATTAGATCATAATGACGATGGATTTATGGATCAGCCCATCGGTCGTGGAATTAATATGACTTATTTGCTGAATTACAATGATTTAAATAAGTCAGGTTTGGCTACGCATTTTGGTTTGAGTTATGTGAACGATCATCGACAAGGAGGTCAAGTTGATTTCAATGAGAAATATGATAAACTAACGACCAATACATACGGGATTGGTGTGGATATTCAGCGTTTTCAATTTTGGAATAAAACAGGCTACATTTTCCCAGGGAAGCCGTACCAGAGTATTGGTTGGATGAATCAATTCACGTACCAAGAGCAAGATAGTTACTTTGGATTGCGAACGTATGATGCCGACCAAAAAACACTTTATTCCAATTTAATTTTCGAAAGTATTTTGGGGCACACCGGTCATAAATACAAAACAGGAGTAAGTTTCTTGTACGATAAATACGATGAGTTGTATAATTTAATTTCGTACAAACGGGATGAAACCGTTCCAGGTGCATTTGCGGAATACACCTACAGCGGTGATCAATTAACAGTAGTTGCAGGTGCACGTGTGGATTTCCATAATTTAGCAGGTACTCAATTCACACCTCGACTGAATGTAAAATACGATGTAACTCCGAAAACTATTTTGAGAGCTTCGGCAGGAAGAGGATTTAGAACGGCGAATGTTTTTGCAGAAAGTCAATCCTATTTAGCTTCCAATCGTCAAATTCAAATTGTAGATAATGGAGGCGATATTTACGGATTAAATCCAGAAATAGCTTGGAATTACGGAATGAGTGTTCAACAAGAATTCAGAGTTTTTGGTAGAAAAAGTACCATTGTCGCAGATTTCTTCCGAACGGATTTCCAAGATCAAGTTGTCATTGATTTAGACAATTCACCTCAGAAAATTATGTTCTATAATTTGGATGGAAAGTCATATGCAAACAGTTTTCAAGTGCAATGGGATTTTCAACCCGTTCGAAGATTGGAAGCAAGAGTTGCTTACAAATACTACGATACCCAAACCAATTATTTATCGGGATCCAAAGAATTGCCTTTCACAGCACAACATAGAGGATTTTTGAACTTGAATTATTCAACCCTCCGCAAAGCATCAGGAAAGCAATGGAGTTTTGATACGACTTTGCAGTGGGTTGGTGAACAGCGTTTACCTGATTCTTCATCAAATCCCGTTCAGTTTCAGTCGCCTGAATATGGAGAATCTCATTTCTTGTTGAATGCACAAATTGCACGAAACTTCAACAAAGTGATTCGTGTATATGTGGGTGCGGACAACTTATTGAGCTATACCCAAGACAACGCGATTGTCGATGCACAAAATCCATTCGGAAATTATTTTGATGGAGGAATGATTTATGCACCGGTGATGCCCGCAAATATTTATTTTGGAATCGACATCGACTTCTAAAAAAACATATAAACTAGATAGAGGAGCCGTTTTTAGAAATAAAAGCGGCTTCTTTTCTTTTGAATCCTTTTGAAAGTTGTATTTTTGATTGAAAAATAGTGGTTATGAGATACACAACAATCATCGGAATCCTTTTAATTGCCATCGGTTTGGTTTCTTCTTTTATTGGAAAAATTGAATTCGGCGATTTAATTTCAGAACCTGATTTTGCATTGGGATTACTTTATGGAGGTGGATTGGGTCTTTTGATTGGAGGCCTTTTGGGATGGTTGTATAAAAAACCGTATTCTAAAGCGGGAAACACTTCACCCAACAATCCAAGTCAAGAAGATTTACCGAAAAACCCTTAATTCGTTTTGCTTTTCTGTTCCGTAAGGAATTTCTGATAATAAAAAGCGGGAATTAAAATCAACAACAACATCGGTTGAATCAAGAATCGGCGGATGTAAAACCCGATGTTTACGCCTATATTGAATTCGGTTTTAATCATATACAAATAAAGGGGAAGAAGTAAAACCAGAAATCCAAGCAATACAATTGCAGTGAATTTTACTTTCTGTTTGTCCATAAATAGCAAGCCGATTATCGCTAAAGTTAAGATGGAATTGATGAGATATCGAAAAACAATATGAATGGAAATCAAACTGAAGTCAACATCCGGAAATTGAGCGTGCAGAAAATCTCCTTTGAAATATGCTAAGAAAGGATCGTAGAATAAATCATTTTCAAACCTTCGAACTAAAATGAGTCCAAAGATAAATACCGCAATCAGAAAATAACGAAGCCATTTATTCATTGGACGTCTCTTTAACTTTCAGCGCAAAAAACTTCACCCAAATTATCCATAATACAACGATGGTTCCGTAAATAAGTGCAGGAAATAAATAGTCATGTGCCACTTTTCCATATTCGTGATGGAATCCAAAAATGTAATTTAAAAGCGCAATTCGAAGAACATTCATAACCTGAATGACGACCAATCCACCTAAAATATAAAGAATGGTTTGTTTCCAAGTCGTTGAGAATGCGACAATAAAAGCGACGAAAATAATCATAATCGATATTGCATTGCAACCTTCATTGATGTAGGATGTCCATTTGTTATTGACGCCGACCCAAACCCATGGATTGTTTTCGTCCACTTTTTGAATGCTTTCAAACCCGCCTGCTTCTAAAGTTGAAACCGTACATGTTGCAATAAACTCACTGTACGGGTCAGGAAGTCCTTGACTGTGGTAGTGGTTCAGATAAAGATTGTAAAGAACAACCAAAACGACCATTACAACAACGAACTTCAGCAAGAAAATGAGAACAGGTTTAAATTCTTTCATGGAATGGGTGATTACAGCAAAGTTAGTATAATTTGAAGTTTAACATCAAACATTTAGTTCAAAATCCATTTCTAAAGCGAATTGTTCAAAACCAAAACCAAATAGAAATCAAAACCGAACCCAAGGTTTCAAAAATTTTACGGACTTTTGTATTCCTTAATTCAGAAATGATTTTTCAATGAAACTTTGTATTGCCGAGAAACCGAGTGTTGCACGCGATATAGCCAAAGTTCTGGGAGCCACCAGTTCCAGAGATGGTTATATGGAGGGAAATGGCTATTTTGTGACGTGGACTTTCGGTCATTTGTGTACATTGAAAGAGCCGCATGACTATGATCCGGGGTTGAAATATTGGGATTTACGGACTTTACCCATTCTTCCCGAACGTTTTGGAATTAAACTTCTCACCAATCGAGGTGTGGATAAACAATTCAAAACCATTGAACGTTTGGTTTCTGAATGTTCAGAAGTCATCAATTGCGGGGATGCGGGACAAGAAGGAGAAGTCATTCAACGTTGGGTTTTGCATTTGGCAGGATGTAAGAAACCGATGAAACGACTTTGGATTTCGTCATTGACCGAAGAAGCAATCAAAGAAGGTTTTGCGAATTTAAAACCGGCGGAAGACTATTTGAATTTGTACATGGCAGGAAATGCACGTGCCATTGGCGATTGGCTTTTGGGAATCAATGCCACCCGTTTGTTCACTAAGAAATTTGGTGGAGGAAAAACGGTTTTATCCATAGGTCGTGTGCAGACGCCAACTTTGGCAATGATTGTACAGCGCCATAAGGAGATTGAAGCGTTTCGGATGGAAGAATATTGGGAATTGAAAACCAAGTACAGAGACGTCGTATTTAATGCGGCCATCGATCGATTGCCATCGGTAGAACGTGCCGAAAAAGGTTTGGAATACCTGAAACAACATCCGTTTGAAATTGTTTCTTTTGAAATTAAAGAAGGAAAAGAACGAAATCCGCGCTTATTTGACTTAACCGCTTTGCAGGTAGAAGCGAATAAGAAATATGGTTTTTCAGCGGAAAACACCTTGAAATTCATCCAAAGTTTGTACGAAAAAAAGCATGTGACTTATCCACGTGTGGATACAACGTATTTATCTGAAAGTTTACATCCGAAAATGAATGAAATTCTTTCAAGTATGCATTTTTACAGTGAGTTAATCGCTCCTTTGTTAGAAAAGCCCATTCCAAAATCAAAAACGATTTTTGATGATACCAAAGTGACCGATCACCATGCAATTATTCCGACAGAAATTATGCCGGCGCGCAGTTTAAGTCGGGAAGAAAAGTTGGTGTATGATATGGTAGCACGGCGATTTATCGCTGTTTTTTATCCAGAATGTAAAATTTCAAATACACTGGTTGAAGGGAAAGTAGGCGATATTCCTTTCAAAACGACTGGGAAACAAATCCTAGAACCGGGATGGCGAGAAGTTTATGCTAAGGATAAAAGGGACGAAGAGGAAGACGAAAAAAACAAGGACGAAGAACAAACGATTCCCGAATTTAAAGTAGGAGAATCCGGACCGCATGAACCTTTTGTCCACCAAGGAAAAACCACGCCTCCGAAACCTTATACCGAAGCTACTTTATTGCGTGCAATGGAAACCGCAGGCAGGCAAGTGGAGGATGAAGAATTAAGGGAGTTGCTGAAAAACAACGGAATAGGTCGTCCGTCCACCCGAGCAAATATCATAGAAACACTATTTCGTCGAAAGTATATCGAAAAGAAGCGGAAAAATATTTTAGCTACTTCGATTGGGGTGGAATTAATTGATACCATTGAAGACGAAGTTTTAAAAAGCCCGGAATTAACGGGAGAATGGGAATCGAAACTACGAAAAATAGAAAAAGGCGAATACGAAGCCGAACAGTTCAAAGAAGAATTAGTGAAAATGGTGTGGGATTTAACGCAACAGGTTATTCGTGGAAGAAATAAAACGATTGAACTCGTTGAGGAATCTCCAGAAAAATCAAAAAATTCGGATAAGAAAGAAAAGAAAACCACCCAAAAAGCAGAAATTAGTTGGACAGAAACTTCGTGTCCGAAATGCAAAGTTCAAAAATTAATCAAAGGAAAAACGGCAATTGGTTGTTCGGATTTCAATCAATGCGGATTCAAAATTCCGTTTGAAGTTTTTGGTAAAAAGTTGACAGAAAAGCAATTGGTGGATTTGGTGACAAAAGCTAAAACCTCAAAATTAAAAGGATTTAAATCCCATCCCGACGGATTGACAGAAGGAGTTTTGACTTTGACTGCTCAGTTTGGGGTGGAGTTAAGTTAGTTACTTCTATTTTCAAAACCTTCTTTCCACCATTCTTTTGGGTTTCAAATTTGAATTTGTGATGATTTCAAAATCAATTACACCCAAGATCAAACCTTCTTCCGTTATCACATCCACTTTCCACAAACCCGGACTAGAATTGTCTTTGTACGTAAACCCTCGATATCCACCATCCCGTCCACCTGTTATTTCATAGCTAATAACGTCTGTAACTTCCCAACTTTTCGTATTTTCATCATACCATTTCCATCGATGAGAAACCGATTTATTAATTTCAGTAGGTGCAAAAATAGAGGTGAATACATAAACTCTTTCACCGGGACTGCTTATAAATTTAATTCGATGGTCACGCCAAAATATATACCAATCATCGCGCTCATAGGTCACTAAATACACATCGTTCGTTTTTTGAATAGTATGTGCAACCATTCCCGCATCCAAAGCCAAAGGAACCGGTGGAATTAAATTGGTGTAATAAAATAAATTAATGGTGGCGTAAATGGCCAGAATAATTCCAATTTGTTTGAATAAGTTAATTTCAACGCGTGTGCTCGGACTTTTCCAGTAAATAAAAGTCACCAAAGAAAGAGTGAGAATTAAACTAACAAAACCTGAAATAATGAAAATAGTTGTATTCATTTCCTTTAGGAATACAGGAATCATAAAAGTGAAAAAGGTAAAGCTGATAAAAAAGTAGACACTAAATTGCAAGTATTTATTGGAAATTCGCCGTTTTAATAATTCATTCGCAAATAATAAAACCAGTAAAATAATAAAAAATGTAATCGTCTTTGACATGGAGACACTTCGTGAAAAGTAAATTACAAAAGCACTTGAAAGCGCCCCAAAAGAAAATTGAATCAATAAAGGAAAATAAGCTTCAATTCGCTCTAAGAAGGTGTTTTTCCATTTTCCATCGTCTGCTAAATTGTATAAATAAATAATGGTGGTAACCGAAGTCATGTGTAAAATCAAAACCGTTCGGTCATACAAACGATCGATTCGCCCCAATGTCAACGTGTCAAATAGAAATCCACCCATAAAGAAAATCACGGGTAAATATTTTTCGTGTCTCCGAATGAATTGTCGAAATCGACTTTTTTGTAATTTCTTGAGCGTTCGTTTCATACCTTTTTGAAGTCTATGAAATTAGCGAAAAGATAGCAATTCTTTGGAAAAAGAAGGTTTTATTTTTTTGAAGTTTTCTAGAATTTTTTGGAGAATTAGAATTCTTTTACCTCTTTAAACTTAATCCCTAAGGATTTTTCATAACGCTGTAAAACCCGAACTTCCGCTTGACTGACAAAACACATAGAAACTCCTTCTTCACCTGCACGAGCCGTTCGTCCGCTTCGGTGTGTGTAATAATCATCACTTTCTGGAAGTTGATAATGCGCCACAAAACTCAATCCCGAAATATCTATTCCACGAGCAGCAATATCGGTTGCAACCAAAACACGTAAGGTTTCGTTTTTAAAAGCACGCATAACTTTGTCGCGCTCTTTCTGAAGTAAATCTCCGTGAATTGCATCCGTAGCAATATTTTTTGCGATCAATTGTTTAGCAAGAGTCTGTGTAGCGACTTTGGTTTTGCAGAAAATAACGCCTCGGTTTTCTTCTTCGGATTTCAAAAAGAGTTGAAGTGCATACAATTTCTCCGAATCTTCAACGACAACATATTGATGGGAAATATTTTGATTCACCACACTGTGTTGACTTACTTTGATATGTTTGGCATCTCTTGACAAATGTTTTGAAATGATTTCTTGAATTTCTGTAGGAATGGTAGCCGAAAACAACCATTTATTTTCAACGGCTGGAAGCGAACTCAAAATTTTATTTAATTCCGTTTTGAATCCCATACTCAACATTTCGTCTGCTTCATCCAAAACGACGGTTTTTACCGCATCTAAATTCACAGCTTCTCGGTCCAATAAATCAATCAATCGTCCAGGCGTAGCTACTATAATATGGGTAGGCCGACGGAGGTTTGCGATTTGATAATCAATACGTTCACCACCATAAACGGATTCAATGAAAATTTTATCTGAATATTTTGTAAACCGAAACAATTGCTTGGCAACTTGTTGAACCAATTCTCGGGTTGGACATAAAATCAAACCTTGAACCGCTTTTTTATTGGGATTAATTTGCGCCAACAAAGGAAGTCCAAAAGCAACTGTTTTTCCTGTTCCTGTTTGGGCTTGAGCGACAATGTCTGTTTTTCCCGCCATCAATATCGAAATCGCTTTCTCCTGAATGTCTGTAGGTTCTAGGATATTTAATTCTGCAAGTCCTTTTACGATGCCGGCGTCAATGCCTAACTCTTTAAAATTTTTCAAAATAGATGTAGTATTAATTAATGAGTAAAGATGAAATTAAATCGAGGGGAATCTATTCCTGTTTCTTTTCATCTTGTTTGGGAGAAGCGGGTTGAATTCTCTTTTCCTGTTCGGGGCCACGAAGATAAATAACCAATCCATTTAAGAAATTCCGTAGAAACTGATCTTTCATTTCCACATATTTCGGATGATCATCTTTTCGACAGAAATTTCCAATTTCACTCTTAGAAACCCGAAAATCCATCAAACCCATTATTTCGACAATATCGTCATCCCTCAATTTCAGAGCGACACGTAGTTTCTTGAGGACATCATTGTTTGTCAAAGCCATGTTAATTTTTTACGAAGATAGTTATTTCAATTAAGTAGCTAGTGCTTTGTGAAAGGAAAACCGAGTATGTTAGATAAGAAAAGCAGCGATTAAAGTAGTTACAATGATGAAAATAACACCTGGAAGAATTCGATTTTTCAAGGTGCCATGAGCAGTTGCAAATACGATAGACGCTTTTACCAGCGTATTAGAAACCGCTGCCAAAGTGATAGCACGAATAGCTACATGTGGCTCTACAGATCCGGAAGTTCTACTCATTTCAGCCATGGAAAGTGTGATAGCATCGACGTCCGTAAAACCTGCGGCAATGGCGGAGACATAAATTCCTTTATCGCCGAAATTGATTTGTGCTATGTTGGCAACAATAATAACCACGGCATAAAGTCCACCAAAGATTAATGATTTTTGAATCGAAAACGGCTTTTCTGTTGAAACAAGTCCATCCATCGGTTTTTTGGTTAGCTCTTTTCTTTGGATAAACCAACAGTAGAATCCTCCTGAAACCGCAGCAACTAACATTGGAATCCACAAAGCCTCCAATAAATGCGGATTGACGACGGCTACCTCCACAATGATTCGAAGGAACATTGTGATCCACGCAACAATGATGGCAATAGCCATCGCATTTGCCAGCGCAGGACGGTCCTTACTCATTGAAGAGTAAGAAAGGGTCACGGCGGTACTTGAAACCAAACCGCCTAAAAAACCAGTTAAAACAATCGCTTTTTGATGACCGATATTCTTGTTTAAAAAATAACCTACCATACCGATTGCAGTTACCAATATGACCATGAGCCAAATGTTTCGTAAAATCAAAACATCAAAAGGAGCCGGAAAAATAGGTTGATCGGGTAGTATGGGAAGAATTATAGCCGTCATTAAACCAAATTTGGCTAAACTGACGATTTCTTCTTTCGTGAACATTTTACTAAAAGAATGGAGCTCTGTTTTTAAAGTCAACAATATCAGCATGACGATTCCGAGTGCAGCAGCTAATTCTAATTCTCCATAATAACAAAGACTACCAATCAGCATAGTAAGGAGGGCAGAAACTTCGGTTGTGAGTCCCATGTCTTTGTCTTTTACTGTGCCTAAATACGCCGTAACCAGAAAAGCACCTGCGATGGAAATCGGTAAAATAAAACCCCACGAAGAATTCATTAAATCACCTAACATTGCCGCGAGACAACCCGTTAAAGCCAACAATGGAAATGTTCGAATTCCACCAAAATGAGAGTATTCAGATTCTTTAGACATATTGAATTGACGCTCGAGACCAATCAATAAACCAATTGCTAAAGCAAAACCAAAGTGGTAAAAAAGTTCGCTCATGTAATGTTATTACTAGGATTTTTCTCGTATTTAATTTGTTTTTAAGTAAACTGAAAAGTACAAATTATCAACGTTCAAATATACTTAAAGTTCTCATAATCTCTCTAACATCCACACTGTGGACTTCACTCCCTTTCCCAAAACCTTCAATGCGATTGCCTACCAGTCTATGGTGATTGCAATCTATGGAGCGATATTTGAATGTAATTGTTTAAGAATTTGATAAACATGATTTAGCATTGAGCTAATTGTAAAATAAAAGTTAAAAAAAAGAGTATGAAAACAGAATTGGAATTAAACGAAAAAATAGTAGAACTAACGAATTCGATTCGGAAAAATCATCCTGAATTGATGAAGTTCCTGGAAGAAATGCCGATTACTGTTCCTTATCAAGAAAATCCTTCGGTGACAATCAAAGCATTGTCCGACTATTATGATTCACTCGTGAAATTAGTCAAAGGATATGAGAAGAATTCAAAAGATAATCCTTCAGAAGCGGAATTGAATTTGCCTGTGCCTGAAATAGTTAAAATGGAGAAACGTAATTCATATAAAAATATATTAACCGAAGTTAACGGTGTTCAGCTTTCGTATAATGACGTGGGAGAGGGAAATATTCCTGTACTATTTCTTCATGGTTTTCCTTTTGATAAATCCATGTGGAAAGGGCAACTTGACTTTTTAAAATCTACGAATCGGTTAATTGCTATTGACATTCGAGGATTTGGTGAATCAACCGATGAAGATTCGAAATTGAGTATGGATTTGTTTGCAGACGATTTGATTGCGCTTTTGGATAAATTAAACATTGAAAAAGCAGTGATTTGCGGACTTTCTATGGGTGGATTCATTGCTTTGAATGCTGTTAAAAGATTTCCAGAGCGTTTTGAAGCTTTGATTTTATGCGATACGCAGTGCATTGCTGATACAGCGGATGTGAAAAAAAATAGAATGAAAACGATTGAACAAATTAATTCGGAAGGACCTGAAGAGTTTAATGAGAAATTTGTGAAAAGCGTTTTCCATCCGAATTCAATGAAGAATGAAAAAGAATTGGTGAATTACCTACGAAGTGTTGTTTATGCGAACTCAAAAGAAGTCCTTACTCGTGGATTGACCGCTTTGGCAGAACGCTCGGAAACATGTTCTACTTTAGATAAAATCAATATTCCCACATTGATTATTTGCGGAAGACAAGACGAAGTAACGCCGCTTTCTGAATCTGAATTTATGCACAAACATATCTCTGAATCCGTTTTAAAAATTATAGAAAATGCAGGACATGTATCAAATCTTGAACATCCCGAAGAATTCAATACCAATTTAAAAGAATTTTTAGATAAGCTGTAATTTGGGTTTTGATCAACTAATTTAAAATCTCTTCTCAACATCCCAAATATTGGAATTGAGAAGAGATTTTTTTTATTATACGAATTCATCAATCTTTTTTGCCAATTCCCTGTCTTTTTCGGTAATAGTATTTCCTTTGTCGTGCGTCGTTAAGGTAATTTCTACTTTATTATAGACATTGTTCCACTCGGGATGATGGTCCATTTTTTCTGCGACCATCGCTACTTTTGTCATAAATGACCACGCTTCTACAAAATCCTTGAATTTAAAACTTCCTTTCAGCGCATTGTTTTCTTCTTTCCAATTCATAATTTACAGAATTTTAATTCTCCTAAATTTAGTGAAAATTAAAATGCAGATGAAATTTAAATCAAAATTTAACAAAGCTTTTTTTTATGTAAATGAATTTTAATTGCTTTGATTTCAATGTATTATTTTTTTAGAAATTGAATTTGGAATGATTTTTCATCTGTTTTCAGAACTAAAAAATAACTTCCACTGATCAAATTCCGAACGTCTACTGAAATTCGATTGTTTACTTGTATGAATTTCGGATAAATGGATTGACCACTTTTCGAATAAATAATCAATCCTTGAACGGGTTTTTCAGAAATTAATACCAATAAATCTTTTGCAGGATTCGGATAAAACGTCAGTTTCGATGAATGTAATTCCGAAACAGCCATCGCTGACAAGTCTACAATTTGCTCTATAAAATCAAATTCTCCACATTTTTCAATTTGTAATTTTACAGTATAAATACCTGTTTCTGAATAAATATGGATTGGGTTTTGTTCAGTAGAATTCAATCCATCGCCAAAATCCCAAGTGTACGAATCGGATTCGGTCGAAGTGTCGGTGAATTCAACCTCCAAATTCGAAACGGAATAATCAAAATCGGCTTGTGGCAATGAATCCCACAAATGCCATTCATCCATCGAGTTAAATACGATTTGTTGCACCGCATCTTTTAGAATTGAAACCGTCTCTTGCGGAAGGCCATGATCATAACTCGCTTCATACGGAGACTTCTTATAGAAAACGGTATAGAAGGTGTAAGCCGCTGCCATTGAGCCAACGGTTGAAGGATGGGAGCCATCACTTGAATAAAGTTCTATCGTTGGATGGTTGGTACGAATATACCGCCAAACTGCACCGACGGGTGAAATAATTCCTTGGTTTAGTTCGGCCATCAATCGATATCTTTGGTTGATTAAATCATCCATTCCTTCATACGCACAAACAGGAGGCCAGCCGGGACAATTTTGACTGTCTCCATTTTTTCGGCCCCATGTCATATAAAAAGTAGTTTCAGCACAGGGATTGTGTTCTTTAATGAGTGAATTTAATTGTTCCGCAAAGGGTAAAACCATCGTGTTGAATTGTTCATCTGGAAAGGAGGGAAGTTGACTTTGTTCTTGCAAAACCACATAATTCCAATTTCCTTTTTGAATTGTATTGGCTACCGTTGGATTGGAAGCGTGTTGTTGAAGAGTTGCTCCACCCGGTGTATGAGCCGTGTAAATGAGTTCGTCACCACTACTATTCGCGATTTGTTTGATTAAATTCGGAATGTTTCCAGTAGCCGTATAACTATTTCCAATGAAATAAACATTTTTGCTTTCTTGTCCAAAAACAAATAAGCTTAAGAAAAGGATGCCAAAAATAAAGTGAATCAGCATGTGATTATTGTGTATTAGGTGTGTAAAAGTAAGATTTTTTGAAGAGGACAATTCAATTTAAAACAAAAAAACGCCTCCAAAATAGGAAGCGTTTTTTCGAGTATAACAACTGAAATTAATCAGTTTGTTTAATCATTAGAAGGCTTGTCATCTTTCGGCAACAAAGCTTTTCTTGAAAGTTTCATTTTCTTTTTGTCGTCGTATCCTAAGAATTTCACATCAATTTTATCATTTAATTGCAATTCTTCTTCAACGGTATTCAATCGTCTATGCGCAATTTCAGAAATATGTACCAATCCTTCTACTCCTTTTGAGATTTCTACGAAAGCTCCGAAAGGTTTGATTGATTTTACAACTGCGCTATACGTTTCATTCAATGTAGGAACAAAAGCGATTTGTTTAATTCTTTCAATCGCATGATCGATTTTCGCTTGATCTACTCCTGCGATTTCAATTCGTCCGTAATCTTCTATTTCTTCAATGGAAATAACGGTTCCCGTTTCTTTCTGTAATTCTTGGATGATTTTCCCACCCGGTCCAATTACAGCTCCAATGAATTCCTTAGGGATATTCATTGTAATTAACTTCGGAGCATTTGCTTTCAACTCTTTACGGGGTTCAGGCAATGCTTTTAACATCTCACCTAATATATGCAAGCGACCTTCTCTTGCTTGTTCCAATGCTTTTTCCAAAACATCCATTCCCAAACCTTCTACTTTGATGTCCATCTGACAAGCAGTGATTCCATCTTTGGTTCCGGTTACTTTAAAGTCCATGTCACCCAAGTGATCCTCATCACCCAAGATATCAGACAAAACAACGGATTTTCCCGTTTCTAAATCAGTAATCAATCCCATTGCAATTCCTGATACAGGTTTTTTAATTTGAACTCCACCGTCCATCAATGCCAAAGTACCTGCACAAACCGTGGCCATAGACGAAGAACCGTTGGATTCTAAAATGTCAGAAACGATACGTACGGTGTACGGATATTCATCGGGAAGAATATGAGTCAAAGCACGTTGTGCCAAGTTTCCGTGTCCTACTTCTCTACGTGAAGTTCCTCTTAGAGGACGTGCTTCACCGGTTGAGAAAGGAGGGAAATTATAGTGTAAAAAGAATTTTTCGTCGTGTTGAGAAACTACGCTATCCACCATATTTGCATCTTTGGATGAACCCAAAGTCAAAACAGTCAAAGCTTGGGTTTCACCTCGTGTGAAAACAGCTGATCCATGTGATCCGGGAAGGTAATCTACCTCACACCAAATAGGTCGGATTTCATCGGGCTTACGTCCATCCAAACGAACTTCTTCGTTTAGAATCATTTGACGCATGGCTTCTTTTTCTACATCATGGTAATATGTTTTTGCATAGGGAGTCACTCTTTCCAATTCCTCCGGGTCATTTTCATATTGTGCCAAAAATTCATCTAAAACTGCTTTGAAGTTTTCAGATCTTTCTTCTTTTGTGGAGGGATGAATGGCTACATCGTATACTTTTTGATAAGTTTCAGCCCACACTTTTTCACGTATTTGATCGTCGTGATCTTCATGAGAGTATTCTCTTTTTGGCAAAGATTTACCCACTCTTTCCGCCAAACGTTCTTGCGCTTCAATTTGTTTTTTAATTTCCTCGTGTGCAAAAGTAATTGCTTCCAACATTTCTTTTTCAGAAATTTCTTGCATTTCACCTTCAACCATCACGATTGAATTTTTGGTCGCTCCTACCATAATATCTATATCAGCTTTCAGCAATTGCTCATAACTTGGATTAATCATCAATTCACCATCCAAGCGGATTACGCGTGTTTCTGACATAGGTCCTTTGAAAGGAATATCGGTAAGTGCAATCGCAGCAGAAGCAGCTAAACCTACCAATGATTCGGGCATTACTTCGGGGTCGTATGAAATCAAAGCGATCATCACCTGAATTTCCGCATGAAAATCATCGGGGAAAAGCGGACGTAAAACACGGTCCACCAAACGCATGGTTAAAATTTCATTATCAGAAGGTCTTGCTTCTCTTCTAAAAAAGTTGCCTGGGATTCTACCTGCCGCGTAAAACTTTTCTCTGTAGTCAACCGTTAAAGGAAGGAAATCCACACCTTCTCTGGCTTCTTTGCTAGCAACAACGGTAGCTAATAGCATGGTGTCGCCCATTCTTACTACAACAGAACCATCGGCTTGTTTTGCCAATTTTCCTGTTTCAATAGTGATTTCCCTGCCGTCTGCAAGGATAATTTTTTCTGTGATTGCTTCTGGAATCATTCTTCTTAATTTTTAATTCGTCTGTGATACGGCCGTTTGCCCTATCGGTTATTTATAGTCTTTCTATAATTTCTTAATTAAAGTTTTGAGTTTTAATGAAAACTAAAAACCTACATTCCACAACAACCTAAAAAAACAAAAAAAGGCAATCTTGCAATTGCCTTTACTGTGATTTTGAATCAATTTATTTTCGAATTCCAAGCTCGGCGATAATCGCACGGTATCTTTCGATGTCCTTGGCTTTTAAATAATCCAATAAACTTTTTCTCTTTCCTACCAATCGAACCAATGATTTTTCTGTATTGAAGTCCTTTCGGTTTTTCTTCAAGTGCTCAGTTAAGTGCTTGATTCTAAAGGTGAATAAGGCAATTTGCCCTTCTGCAGATCCGGTGTCACTTGCTGATTTACCGTGTTTTGCAAAAATTTCTTGTTTTGTTTCTGTTGTTAAATACATTCCAATATTGTTTTAATGATTATTATGTATGCGGGTGCAAATGTACAATTATTTGATAAAGTAGAAAACTTTATTTTATTTCTAATTCAAATTCTTTAGGATTGGGTAAATTTGCAGTCGAATTCAATAAAATAAATCAATAGTATTAATAGTATATAATAGGTATGAAAAAAAATCCTGCTCTTTTTGGTTTGCTGATAACGATTGGAATTGCCATTATCAGTTATACGATTTATTTAAATTATCTTCAAAAAGTAGATACGTATTTAATCACCAATCCATCGGAAGATTATTTGGAAGTGAAAATTGATGATCAAGAATATAAATTAGCTCCCAATCAAAATGCACCTATTAAACTAAGAGGTGGCGACCATAGTTTAAGCTTTACGTACGATGGCAAACAAACCGATACGATTTTTAACGTCAAACGTGCCAATGCGATCATCAATCCAACCCGAGCGGAATATTATGTTTTTGTCCGTCCCTATGGTGCCGCACGAAATGTAGATTCTTTATTCACTTCCCAAACTATTACCATTGATGAAAAAGTGTACAATGGTAATATTACACGTCACGATGGATTATATATAGAAGATTTTTATTACAATCTGAATCACAAATACCCAAAACTCTTTATAAAGAAAGGAGGTATGGCCGATGACCTTTCAAAGATTTTCACAAAAGACGACTTCATCCAGTTTTATTTTGAGAATTATGAATAAGGAAGTGTCGACTTGAAAGAGAAACTGAAACTAAATTCTTAGATTTGCAAATGTATGAGCACAGTTAAACCTTATTCCGATTCGGATTTAAGCAAAAAGAAACAAGTAGAACAAATGTTCGATAATATTTCAGAGAAATATGATTTCCTGAACCGTGTATTATCAATGGGTATCGATGTGAAATGGAGAAAGCGTGTTGTAAAGAAAATTCAAAATGCCCATCCAGAAACCATTTTAGATATTGCCACCGGAACCGGTGATTTAGCCATACAAATGGCGAACGCAACGAAGGCGAAAATCACTGGATTTGACCTTTCGGCCGGGATGTTGGATGTGGGTCGTAAGAAAATTGCCGAATTAAATTTGGATGATCGAATTGACATGATTCAAGGAGATGCCGAAAATATGCCTTTTGATGATAATTCATTTGATTGCATTACCGTTTCATTTGGTATTCGGAATTTTGAGAACTTATCCAAAGGATTGGATGAAATCAATCGGGTATTAAAACCGGGTGGAACTTTTGTCATTTTAGAATTTTCTCAACCGGAATCATTTCCAATGAAACAATTGTATTCTTTTTATTCCAAACAAATTTTGCCACGAATAGGAAAAAGAATTTCAAAAGATCAAAGTGCATATACGTATTTACCGGAGTCAGTGAAAGCATTTCCGTACGGTGAAGAGATGAAGAATATTTTAAAAAAGTCGAATTTCTCTAAAATTTCAGATAAAAAACTTACTTTTGGAATCGCAAGCATTTACGAAAGTTCAAAATAAAACAAAAAAAAATTCGTTAAGGAAGGGTATATGAGAAATCTTTTAGCAATAATTCTGTTTTCACTCGCAGTAACATCTTTTAGTCAATTTCGTGCTAATACGGAAAAAACGTGGCACAGAGAAGAATTTGACGAGAGAGCTTTCAGTTGGGGGTATTTTTTAGGAACAAATTTATTGTCCTTTAAAGTGGTTCCTGATGATGAGGGATTGAGTGAACAAGGCATGATTTATCTTCGTCAAGAAAATAAAATGGGCTTTTCAGTCGGATTGATGGCGAAAATGAGGTTGCACGATAATTTCGACTTGAAATTGGAGCCGGGTGTTCACTTTGCCGAACGAAATCTGTATTTTGGAAATATAGATTCTCCAGTGGATAGCGTTCGAGAAGTGAAATCGACCTATGTCGATATTCCTTTACTTTTGAAAATTCATGGAGACCGTTGGGTAAATACACGGCCTTATTTACAAGGTGGAGTGGGATATATGGTAAATATTCAGTCCAATGAGAAAAAAGAAGAAGACAACAAAGAAGATATGTTCCGAATGAAAACCCACAACTTTAACTGGCAAGTAGAATTGGGTGTGGAATTGTACTTTCGCAAATTTAAATTGACTCCAGCCATCAAAGGGATTTTCCTTTTCAACAACGAGTTGGTTCAAGACAATCCTGCTACAGCACCTATGTGGGCCGGATCTTTGAAGTCGCTCTCTACACGAGGAGTTTTCTTCTCATTGAAGTTTGAATAATAGTTTGAATTAATTATATTTTTTGAAGCCATCCAATTTTGGGTGGCTTTTTTGTTTCTTTGAGTTCCGGATATTTCACTTCAAATCACTCCATACATTCAATAAAATAATATTGTAAATTTGCCAAATGATGGATTCGAAACAAAGTTGGATTACAGAATTTAAACAACCTTTACTTATTGCCGGACCTTGCAGTGCCGAGAGTGAGAAACAAATGTTGGAAATTGCAGAACGTTTGGATAAGAATTGTACCGAGATTTTTAGAGCAGGTATTTGGAAGCCACGAACCAAACCCAATTGTTTTGAAGGAGTCGGTGCAATTGGATTGAAGTGGTTGAAAAAAGTGAAGGATGAATTCAATCTAAAAATTGCGACTGAAGTGGCAAATGCAAATCATGTGAACTTAGCATTGGAATACGATGTTGATTTTCTATGGATTGGCGCACGTACCACCGTGAATCCATTTACCGTTCAGGAAATTGCAGAAGCACTTAAAGATACCGACAAAGTTGTTTTGGTGAAAAACCCCGTAAATCCTGATTTGGATTTGTGGATTGGCGCTGTAGAGCGTTTGCAAGCTCAAAACATTCAAAATTTAGGGGCTATTCATCGTGGTTTTTCGACGTATAAAAAAACGAAATATAGAAACAATCCCCATTGGCAAATCGCTTTGGACTTTAGAGATAAAATGCCAGAAATCCCACTGATTTGTGATCCGTCTCATATTTGTGGAAATCGGGAAGGCCTTTTTGATGTGGCACAACAAGCTTATAATTTTGACTATGATGGATTGATGATTGAAACGCATAACGATCCTGACAATGCATGGAGTGATGCGAAACAACAAATTACTCCGGAAAGATTGACGGAAATTATTCGAAGTTTAGTCGTTCGAAAAAAGGATGACGAAGATGCTTTGTATCATTCGGAATTGAGTCGTTTGCGAATTGAAATCGATGAGACCGATCAATCTATTTTAGATGCAATGGCACAACGAATGGCGATTGCATGCAAAATTGGAGAATTGAAAAAAGAACACAATGTCGCCATTTTTCAGCCCGAACGATGGAAACATATTTTTGAAAACTCACTCAAACAAGGTGAGCTATTGGGACTTTCCGAAGAGTTTGTCAATAAATTAATCAAAGCGATTCACCAAGAATCCATTCAACATCAAACCTCCATTATGAGTGCCAATAAATCAGAAGCAGAATGAAAGCGCGAGTTATTAAATCCACAGGGAGTTGGTATATATTGCGTGCAGAATCAGGAGAAATATACAATGCACGAATTCGAGGAAAGTTTCGACTGGAGAATATCCAACATACCAATCCAGTTTCGGTAGGAGATCATGTCGATTTTGATTTGGATGATGATGGCGTGGCTATGATTACTAAAATTCATGAACGTAAAAATTACATCATTCGTCGCTCGGTCAATCTTTCGAAAAAAACCCACATCATCGCTTCAAACATTGACAAAGCATTTTTGGTAGTGACCATGGATAATCCGAAAACTTCGTTGGGATTCATTGATCGGTTTTTGGTGACTTCTGAAGCGTATCACATTCCCGTTGTTTTGGTTTTTAATAAAATGGATGCCTACGATGAAGAAGATTTAGAAGAAGTGGAATATTACAAAAGTATTTATGAACCGATTGGTTACGAAACCTTGGAAATATCTGCTCATTCCGGTATGAATCTCGATGCGTTGAAAACGGAATTAAAGAATATCACTTCTGTATTTGCGGGACATTCAGGTGTAGGGAAATCTACCTTGATGAATGCGTTGGATCCAAGGTTGGACATCAAAACCGCAGTGGTTTCTAACTTTAATCAAAAGGGCCAACACACCACTACGTTTGCTGAGATGCACGAATGGCCATTTGGCGGATTTTGCATTGACACCCCAGGAATCAAAGAATTTGGATTAATTGAAATGAAAAAGGAAGAAATTCAAGCCTACTTTCCAGAAATTTATGATTTGAGTTCAGCGTGTAAATTTGACAATTGCATTCATTTGAACGAACCACATTGTGCGGTTCAAACCGCTTTTGAAACGGGAGAAATTGCAGAAAGTCGGTATGAGAATTATCTGATTTTCATGGCGGAAATTGAAGAAAACAAACGATTCGGCGGATTTTAATTTTCCAACCAAAATAAAACCTTATTTCTTAAAAATGAGAGTACTAATTCAACGAGTTACGCATGCCCAGGTCAAAGTGGAAGGTAAAATAACCGGTCAAATCGGACTGGGACTTTTGGTTCTAGCTGGGTTTGAAGAATCCGATACCGAAGAAGATTTTGAATGGATTGCTTCTAAAATCATTCAACTTCGGATTTTCCCCGATGAAAACGGCGTAATGAATATTTCAGTTCAAGATGTGGAAGGAGATATCTTGGTTGTAAGTCAATTTACTTTGCATGCCTCGACCAAAAAAGGAAATCGTCCTTCCTACATCAAATCTTCTCCTCCTGATTTAGCAAAGATTCAATATGAAAACTTTGTTAAAGTTATCCAAAAGAAATACATTAGCCCCATTCAAACCGGTGAGTTTGGTGCAGATATGAAAGTGGAATTGTTGAATGATGGCCCGGTAACGATTTGGATTGATTCGAAAAATAGAGAGTAGTTTTTAATTAGACCCCAAGAAATTGAAGCAGTTTTTGTTTGTATGGGTATTGATTTTTGCAATCAATACTGAGGCGCAGGATTATTCTGTAAGTGCCATTCCTCAAAGCCTAAAAGAAGAAGCGTATGCTGTCGTACGGTTAGAAAATGAACAGGTTGACTTTTATGATTACAACAAAATCAAATTCAGTTCAGAAAAAGTAATCACCGTTTTAAATGAAAGTGGATTGCCGTATGCTTACCAACAATTAGGGTACAATAAATCACGGAAAATCAATAAGTTTGAAGCGAGTTTATACGATGCCAATGGAAAACTCATGCGTAAACTCGGTAGAAAAGATTTGAAAGATGTAAGTGCATTTGACGGATTTTCTCTTTATATAGACACCCGAATTCAGTATTTTGAGTTTACACCTACTTCTTATCCGTTTACGATTCGGTATTATTTCGAATACAATTTATCCAACACCATCAATCTTCCGAGTTGGAATCCCATTCCGTATTACAATGTTGGAGTAGAGAAATCGATGTATTCTTTGACGAATCATTCCACCATTCCCATTCGTAAAAAAGAATACGGTTTTGACTTTTTAGATGTGAGTAAAATAGAATCCGGAAATGTGTTGAACTATTCCGCGTCGCACATTCAGCCTATGAATGAAGAGGTTTTAAGTCCCGCATTGAGTGAATTAACGCCGAATGTTTTCTTTTCGCCTACCGAATTTCAATTGGAAGGAGTGAAAGGTAAAATGGAAGATTGGAAAGATTTTGGGAAATGGTATTATGAGAATTTAATCAAAGACAAACTCGATCTATCTGAAACCGACAAACAAAATGCATTGAAATTAGTGGATGGAATTGAAGACCCCATTGAAAAAGTGCGGTTGTTGTATGAGTATATGCAAGCCAAAACGCGTTATGTAAATATCTCCATCGGAATCGGAGGATGGGAGCCTTTTCCAGCTTCTTATGTGAGTAGTAAAAGTTACGGCGATTGCAAGGCCTTGTCCAATTACATGGTCAGTCTTTTGAAAGTGGTAGGTATTGATGCTTTTCATACCATCGTTTATGCCGATAGAAAGCGAAAAGTCAATATAAAAGATGATTTCACTTCTCTTCAAGGAAATCATATGATTGTAAATGTTCCCATGGACGGTGAAACCCTTTGGTTGGAATGTACCAGCCAACAAACCGCTTTTAATTATTTGGGCCAATTTACCGATGATCGCTTTGCTTTATCCGTTACACCAGAGGGTGGTGAAATAATATCCACAAAGAATTATCCTGCCGAAGTCAATAAGGAATCCATTCAAGCCAAAGGAGAGATTTTCCCGGATGGAACCTTGAAGGTTGAATATGAAATTACAGACTCTGGTCTTCAATACAATTCGTATTATCCACTGGATTTTATGGGGAGTAAAGAACAGAAAGATTGGCTTTTAGAACATCTAAGCAATCTCCCCAATCTAAAGATTCTAAATTTCACATTCCAAAATGACCGTGCAAATGCGGTGTTTACTTCCCATTTAAACGTGGAGTCGAAACAATACGCTAAGAAAATTGGAAACAATCTGATGTTTAGTCTGATTTCATTTGAAGGATTAGGTACGAATTTGAAAAAAGACAATCATCGAAAATATCCATTTGAAATCCGTTTTGGCTATAGCGATGAAACCGATTTTGAATTAAAATTACCGCAGGGTTATACATTGAATGAAAAGTTTCATCCTCAAATTTATTTCGATGATTTTGGTAGTTATTTTCTGTCTGTGGAGCAGGTAGATGAACGAACTTTACGAATTATCCGAAAATTAGTAGTAAAGGACGGGAACTATCCCAAAGAGAAATTCAATGATTATGTTGAATTTCAACGAAAAATTTCTTCCATGGATAACACGAAATTATTGATAGAAAAAAATTAACACTTAATAAAATGAGAACAAAAGTAAGTTTATTGGTACTTGTAGGATTTATGACTCTTCTTTTTGGTCAAGATAATCGTTTCGGAAAAGTGAGTAAAGAAGAATTAACCAAAAGCCAGAGTTTGATTGATCCGCATGCTGCTGCAGAAATTTTATTTGAAAAAGCAAACGTAACCTTGGAGTTTTATCCCATAAACGGAACCTTCGTGCTTGTAAGTGAGTTCGAAGGAAGAATAAAAGTGTACGATAAAAACAATGTGAATGAAAGATTCTTGGGAAGAGAAGTAAGCCTGTATGCGCCTTCATCCAACCGGGAAAAAATAAGTTCTTTTAGAGGATCTACTTACAACTTAGAGAACGGCAAAGTAGTGGAAACCAAAGTGAAAAGTACCGATATTTTTAAAGAAAGGAAAAATAAAAATTGGGAAGTTGAGAAATTCACTTTTCCGAATGTTCAGAATGGATCTGTGTTAGAGTATAAATACACGATTTCTTCTCCGTATGCTCGTGACATTGGACGTTGGTTTTTCCAGGATGAAATCCCTGTTGTTTACAGTCAATTCATTTTCAAACGGCCTGATTTTTATATTTATAGCCAAGACAATCGGGGAGATGCTGTTGGAAGAACTAAAGAAAACGTCTATCCAGATAACGCTATGAATTACAGTAACTTGATAACAGAGATGACCTATGAAAATGTGCCACCGCTAAAGAAAGAACCCTTTGTTTTTAATTTGGATAATTTAAAAACTTCCACTCGTTTTGAGTTAATGAAATTTGAGCATTCAGGTTATCGTTCCGAAAATTATGCAACTTCTTGGGGCCAAATTGGAAAGGACTTAATGGTACATAGTGAATTTGGTGCCCAGTTAAAAGGAAATAACTTTTTGGATGAAGCTGTTCAAACAGCCACTGCAAACGCAACAACTCCAACAGAACAAATGCAAGGGATCTTCCGATTTGTAAAAGATAATTACACCTGGAATCGGATGTATGGGTTGAGGACGGACAAAGGTGTTCGATCTACATTTAAAGATAAAACTGGAAATGCAGCAGACATAAATCTAATGCTGGTTTCGATGCTTCAAAAAGCGGGATTAAATGCGCATCCTGTCGCTCTGAGCACGGTTGGAAATCTAATACTTAACTATAGCTTTCCATCTGTTACGAGCTTGAATTTTGTGATTGCTTCCGTTGAAATAAATAACCAATTGTATTTAATGGATGCAACTGAAAAATATAGTAAAATCAATATGTTACCCATGCGAAATTTAAATCATAGAGGATTTAGAATTAGGGAAACAGATGTTCAGGAACTTTCGCTTACCAACTATGGATTGAGTACGATCAAAGAATGGGCTGTGATGACTTTGTCTGGGGATGGCCGTATCTCTGGCAATTATTCGGAGACTAGAGATTCTTATTTTGCAATGAACGATAAAATACGTTTAACCGAAGATCCAAAAGAATTCGAAAAAGAATATGAGAAGAATTTTAATTTTGATTTAGAGAATTTTAGAATCGATGAAAATGAAGAAAATGGAATGTTCCGTTATTCTTTTAAATTTAATGATATTCCAGGTGGTGAAGTAATTGGGAATAAAATTATTGTAAATCCTTTGCTTTTCACTAAATTAGAGAAGTCTAGTTTTACAAATGATTCTCGAAACTATCCGTTGGAATTTGGGACATTAATATCCAAAGAAAAAACGATAAAAATCAAAATCCCTGAAGGTTTTAAGGTAGAATCTATGCCGGCAGAAAAATCGTTTGTAGTAGAAGGAAATGTGGCTGGGTATACCTATAAAGTTATTGAAAGTGATGGATACATCGTAATAAGTACTTTATATCAAATAGGACAAAGCTCTCTTCCAAATACATATTATAAACCGATGAAAGAATTTGAGAGTCAGCAAATAAATGCTGAAAATCAAGATGTAGTTTTAGTTAAAATATAAAATATGAGCCTTCAGAAATTACAAAAAGAAGTGGATGAGTGGATCCAAAGTCACGGAGTTCGGTATTTCAACGAATTGACCAACATGGCGCAACTTACCGAAGAAGTAGGTGAAGTCGCTCGAATCATCGCGCGACGCTATGGTGAGCAATCCGAGAAGGAGTCCGATAAAAACAAAGACTTAGGCGAAGAGTTGGCCGATGTAATTTTTGTAGTTTTGTGTTTGGCCAATCAAACCGGTGTTGATTTAGAATCTGCTTTTTCAAAAAAAATGAAAATAAAAACAAAAAGAGATCATGATCGACATCATAACAACGATAAGTTGAAGTAAGTTTGCACCATGGAAATCTATTTTGACCAAACATTTGAGAATTTAAATTCATTGGAAATAGCTGAATTTGAAAATTGTACTTTTCTAAATTGTGATTTTTCAGATGCGGATTTTTCACATTATAAATTCATTGATTGTGAATTTCAACACTGTAATTTAAGTTTAGTGAAATTAGTCAATACGATTATTCAAACCACATCCTTTAGCAATTGTAAAATGTTGGGATTGAAATTTAGTGATTGCAATCTCTTTGGACTTTCTTTTTCTTTTGAAGAATGCAATTTAAATCATTGTGATTTTTTCAAATTGGAAATTCCAAGAACCAAGTTTCAGTATTCACAATTGCAAGATGCGGACTTCAGCCAATGTGATTTAACGTCCGCTGAATTTGTGGAAAGTGATTTGAAAGGAACTGTTTTTGACCAATCGAATTTGGAAAAAGCAGATTTCAGAACAGCTTCCAATTATACCATTCATCCGAATATGAATCGAATTAAGAAAGCGAAATTTTCAAATGAGAATTTGCAAGGTCTTTTGCAACAATACGATATAAAGATTGAAGTATGAGCAATCGGATCTTACTATCAAAAAAAGATTCTCAGATTTCTGCCGAAATCTCGATCGGTGGCTCCAAAAGTGAAACCAATCGTCTTTTGATTTTGAATGCACTCTATGAAAATCCCATTCAACTAAGCAACATTTCTGATTCCGACGATAGTCGACTTTTACAATCAGCTCTGAGTAGTGATTCTACTCAAATCGACATTCATCATGCCGGGACAGCCATGCGATTTTTAACCGCCTATTTCGCCATCCAAGAAAATCGAACCGTAGTTCTAACGGGCTCTGATCGAATGAAAGAACGACCGATTGGCGTATTAGTCGATGCTCTACGTTCGCTCGGTGCTGAGATTTCCTATCTAGATAAAGAAGGTTTTCCTCCTTTGAAAATTCAAGGAGGAAAATTAACCACGAATTTTGTAGAGGTAGAAGCCAACATTAGCAGTCAATTTATTACTGCTTTACTTTTAATCGCACCCAAATTTCCCAAAGGTTTACATATTCAATTGAACGGCAAAATCACATCTCGACCCTATTTGGAGATGAGTTTAAAGTTGGTAAATCAAGTGGGGATATCAACAGAATTCAAAGGAAATATAATTCGAATTCTACCGCAAACTAATTTGGAGAACAAAATCCATCGAATTGAATCCGATTGGAGTTCCGCTTCGTATTTTTATTCCATCGCTGCTTTGTCCGATTCCGTAGAAATTAAATTAGACACTTTTTTTTCAAATAGTTTGCAAGGTGATTCTGAGGTTGTTGAGATTTACAAAAATTATTTTGGCGTACAAACACAGTTTGTAGGAAATCAAATTCTTTTATCAAAAATTCCGAATTTTAATTTCAATGAAGTTATTTTGGATTTGAATCGAACACCTGATTTGGCTCAAACCATTGCAGTAACGTGTACAGGATTGAAATTAAAATGCAAATTAAGCGGATTGGAAACTTTGAAAATCAAAGAAACCGATCGCTTGCTGGCATTGCAGAATGAATTAGCGAAAATAGGTGCACAAGTAGAAATCACGAATGACTCATTAGAAATTCAAGATTTCTTTGAAGTTTCCGAAATACCGTTGATTAAAACCTATAACGACCATCGGATGGCAATGAGTTTTGCGCCTTTGGTTGTATTTCAAGATTTAGAAATTGAAAATCCAAAAGTGGTGGAAAAATCCTATCCGAATTTCTGGGAAGATTTCGAAAAACTATAAAAAAAGCTCTACAATCCGGAGGATGTAGAGCTTGTACTATTTTGTAGTTGGATATTTAAAAGGTCAATTTACCCGAATCACTTCCTTTTCGTGCGGTAAAACTTTTCCGAACACCATTGATATCAAAAGTCACTAAATTTTGTTGATCTTGAAAAGTATCGATAAGCATCAGATTCGTAACTTCTACTTCTTTGATGTCTCTAATTCCATCTGCCTTTAAATACACACGCGTTGATTTATCATTCGTTTGGTAACCAACATAGGTTAACGGAACATTCGCTCCATTTACTTTTACAATAAGTTTGGATTGACTGTATGCTTTTGCTTTGTCGTCAAAACTAGCTTTTGAATTTGCAGAAACGCCTACCGCTTTTTCCAAATCATCAGTAAAGAATTTAGCGGTGATTTTTAAAGTTCCGTTTTCATATTCCACATTGGTTGTCGATGTATGAAATCCTTGTGCAGAACTCAAACTTGCCAAACTCGAGAAAAACAGAAGAACGAAGATATATTTTAAATTTTTCATTAGACACATTTTAATTGTTCAATTAAATAAAGACAAAGTCAATGCCAAAGCCTTATATACTATGTTAATTATCGTTTTACTAACGCAATTTAGATAAATAAAACAAAAATCAATCGAGTTTAGGTTTAAAAAATGCAATTTTCAATTTAAGTCGCTGGAAGTCATATTTTTGCCTATTGTGTTTTTAAAGCTATTATAATTTTAAGTCGATTTGAAATCGAAAGAATTAGGTATAAAAAAAAGACCCTTCAAAAGAGTCTTTTTTATAAATATCATTTAAAATGATTGTTGTTTTTTACTTAGAAAGGCAAGTCATCAGCTGCATCTTCACCACTTTTCGTAAAGTCAGCTGTAGTTGGCATTTGTTTGAATTCATCACTTGGTGGTAAATCTCCACCTTGTGTTTTTTCAACTCTCCAACCATTGATGCTGTTAAAATATTTCGCTACACCCTCTGGATTGATCCACTCTCTACCTCGAATGTTGATCGATACTTTTACTTCTTCCCCTTCATTTAATGAATCCAACAAAGAAATTTTATCTTGTGTAAATTCAATTATAATATCTTGTGGATATTGCTCCTGGGTTGTAATTACGATTTCCTTTTTACGAAATCCGCTTCCGAAAGTTTGTTCATCAAAAATCTTCTTGATTCTACCGTTAATTTCCATATTTAAATCACTTTTTGACAAAAGTACGAGAAATATGTAGAAGCAAAAAATTCGCAAATAAAATTTGTAGAAATAGATTTTAGTGTATATTTGCAAACTTAATTGCGGGCGTGGTGGAATTGGTAGACACGCTAGACTTAGGATCTAGTGCCGCGAGGTGTGAGAGTTCGAGTCTCTCCGCCCGCACCGAGAAGCAGAAAGATTTTCTTTCTGCTTTTTTTATTTTAAAACCAACAATCTATTAACTTGTTTATTTATTGCATGTTAGTCGAAGGTTAACCATTTCTTTTGCTGATTATCAATTTTCTATCAGAAATTTTTATTACATTTGATTTAGAAAGAAGCTTAATAGCTTTTTCATAGGTTTAGGTTGGTTAAGTTTAGCTCCATTATTATTTGATTGTGGAGCTAAACTTTTTTAAAAGGTTTTTCACCACTTTATTTTCCCCTATTATTTACCCGAAATATTTTTTTACTATAAAATCTTTTTTATATTTGACCCGAAGGAAGCTTAATAGCTTTTTCATAGGTTTAGGTTGGTTAAGGTTAGCTCCACTGTCTTTTGATAGTGGAGTTAATTTTTTTTTTAAGCGCTTTTCTTCTACTTGAATTCTTCTTTTTATTTTGGCGAAATATTTTTTTACTATAAAATCTTTTTTATATTTGACCCGAAGGAAGCTTAATAGCTTTTTCATAGGTTTAGGTTGGTTAAGGTTAGCTCCACTGTCTTTTGATAGCGGAGCTAATTATTTTTTACACGTTTTTATTCCATTCAATTTATTTCCACACTTCGCATACGTTTATTTAAAAACTGATTATTTTCGATGCGCAAGAAGCTTCAAGGCTTTTTCATAGTTTTAGGGTAGTCAAGGTTAACTCTATTCTATTTTGATAGCGGATTTTTTTTAGTTTGTGGGTTTTTCGTAATTTTATACGATTGAGGATACCCCTTTAAACCCTATTTTTAATGGAATTTATTGATTATTATAAAGTTCTGGGAGTTGATAAGTCCGCAACTCAGGCAGAAATCAAAAAAGCATACCGTAAGCTGGCCAGAAAATACCATCCAGACTTGAATCCGACGGATAAACAAGCGGAAGTGAAATTCAAACAGATTAACGAAGCGAATGAAGTGCTGAGTCATCCAGAAAATCGTAAAAAGTACGATCAATACGGTAAAGACTGGCAACATGCAGACGCTTTTGAAAAGTCTAAATCGCAACAAAGACAAAGACCCAATCAAGGATATAGCTATCAACATTCTGATTTTGGAGAGGCCGATTATTCCGATTTTTTTGAATCTATGTTTGGTGGAATGGGTGGTGGAAGAAGACAGTCAACAAAGTTCAAAGGAGAAGATTACCATGCTGAGATGGTGATTTCCATACATGACGCGTATAAGACGCATAAGAAAACCTTTCATTTTAACGGTCGAGATATTCGAATTACAATCCCAGCCGGTATTGCGGATGGGCAAGTTATCAAGCTTAAAAAGTATGGTGGAAAAGGAATAAACGGTGGACCCGATGGGGATTTATTTATTACGTTTAAGATTAACAACCCCACATCCTTCCAACGAATTGGCGATGATTTGTATCAAACCGTAAATGTAGACTTATACACTGCTTTATTGGGAGGTGAAATTACAGTGGATACGTTTGATGGAAAGGCTAAAATTAAGCTAAATCCCGAAACAGACCCTGGAACAAAAATGCGACTGAAAGGGAAAGGATTTCCAATTTATAAAAAAGAGGGTGAGTTTGGGAATCTGATTTTGACTTTTGCAGTTCATATGCCTAAAAACTTGACTGATAAAGAAAAAGAATTGTTTACAGAACTTTTAAAATTGAGAAATTATGAAAACCAATAAATTCGTACGCATAACTGAATTGTGCCAACATTATCAAATTCAAATTGACTTCTTTGAAGAGATTGAATACCATGAACTTATTGAAATTCATCAATTCTCTGGACAGAAATTCATCCATAGAAAACAATTGAGGCGACTTGAAAAAATTATTCGCCTTCATGATGATTTGGAAATAAACCTTCAAGGAATTGACGTAGTTTTTTCAATGATGAATCGAATTGAAAAACTCGAAATGGAGTTAAATGAAACAAAAAAGAAGTTGAACTTGTACAAAGCATACTGAAAAGTAAAAGGTTACAAAAATAAGTGCGTGTTTTTGTTGATATAAGTCACACATAAAGAGCGGACAATAATAAGAATAGGTCTAAATAAATCTCTAACTTTGTCGTCTTATTTATACAATCAAAAAATAGATGAAAAATCTAAAATGGGCGATTATGGCTATGCTACTTTCATCGACTTGGGTATGGGCACAAGAAAATGAAAATGGGGATGAAGTTGATGAAGTAATCAATTTAGATAGAGCCGTAATCACTGGTCAATATACAGCTCAGTCGGTAGATAAATCCCTTTATCAAGTCGAAGTAATAACTGCCGAAGATATAAAGAACCAAGCTGCCAACACGATTGCCGATATTCTCAATCAAAATTTAAATATGCTGATTCTACCTAGTTTGGGCTCGGGCGACTCCCAAGTTGAAATGATGGGATTGAACGGCGGATATGTAAAGGTTTTGGTCGATAATATTCCTTTGGTTTCAGATTCAGGTTTTGGAAATAACATTGATTTAACCAAAATTAATTTAGACAATGTTGAGAAAATAGAAATCGTCAAAGGTTCGATGGGTGTTGACTACGGAAGTAATGCTGTGGCAGGAATCATCAATATCATTACAAAAAAGAACATTAAAACCGATTGGAAATTCAATTTCATGGTTCAAGAAGAATCCGTAGGGAATGAATACGACTGGTACAAAGATGGAGGCGTTACCAAAGGGAAAGGAAGACATATTCAAGCACTTGAAATTGGACGGAAAATTTCGGACAATTGGTTTGTAAGTGTTGGATTTAACCGTAATGATTTCAAAGGTTTTTGGGGTGAGAAAGAAGGAAAGAAATACTTTGAACGCGATCACAAACGGGGATACGAATGGCTTCCTAAAAAACAATTGAACTCCCATGCTTTGATTAATTACAAAAGTAAAAACCTCAATGTGTTTTATAGACTTACATTCTTAAATGAAGAAATCAATCTTTACAATGAAGTAGTCAATCAATTGATTTCACCCAATGGTGATCGAACCTTTACGGCTGCCGATCGGGATTACAACACCTCTCGTTGGGGACATCATTTAAATATCAATGCACGTTTATTTAACCGAGTGAAATACAACGGTGATTTCTCTTACCAAACTCAAAAACGACAATTTGAAAACTATTTGTATGACATTCCAGGTCGTACTGAATTAAGTCGGGAACCTGAAAACACCTATTTATCGACTAAATCCATTTATTCAAGAGGGACTTTCAGTCATTTCTTAAAAAATGATTTCATTGATTTTCAGTTAGGGTATGAATTTGATTTGAACGAAGGTATGGCGAATGCATTTGCAGATGACATAGTCTTGGGTGAAGATGTAGATAAAAAAACCAATACCTACGCAGCTTTTGGATCGGCTGAGATTCACACGGCTTCCGGTTTGTCGATTCGTCCGGGATTCCGAGCAACGTTCAGTAATACATTTGATACCCAATATAATTTCTCATTAAATGGGAAGTATGATTTAACCTCGCATTCAAACATCCGTGCTGTCATTGGATCTGCCAATCGTTTTCCCGATTTTACAGAAATGTACACCTATTTGGTAGATAGTAACCACAGTGTTTTGGGCGACGAAAATTTGAAGCCCGAAACCGGATATTCTTCTTCAATACAGTGGAACAAACGGTATAAATTCGATGATTTTAAAATGCAAAATAACTTTAGCACATTTTATCTGAATGTAAAAGATCGGATTGAATTGGTTCGACTAGACGCTGTGAGTGCGAACTTTCGGTTTATGAACATCGACAAATTCCAATCGTGGGGAATTACAACCGAGCATAAATTTTGGTGGCGAAATATACATGTGAGTATTGGTGCTTCTTATTTAGGTGTTTCCAAATCCCTTTTGGGCGATGAGTTTAATTTGAATACGGGTGTAAGTGATGAATATCGCTATACATTCCAAGGGAACTTATCGGCGAACTATAAGTTAGAAAAAATAGGAACTACACTTTCCGCATACTATAAATACACAGGAAAATCTTCTGAATTTGTAACTGATGCCAATAACATCACAACCACAGAGCAGGTATATCGTTTGGTAGAAAGAGACGGATTTAACATGTTGGATGCGTCGATTCGGAAAGGGTTTTACAAAGACCGTTTCGAGGTGACTTTTGGAGTTCGAAATATATTTGATGTAAGTTCAGTAAAAGACAATTCTTTAACGGGACAAGGACATGGAGGAGAAGGAGCAGGAGCGCTTCCGTTGTATTATGGACGTTCGTATTTCTTAAAATTAAATTACAGTTTAGAATTCTAAATTCATTCAGAAATCATGAAAAAATCAATTATATATCTTTTCTTAATCCTATTTAACAGTGTGAATTTGGCGTGTCTGAATGAAGATGATGCCGCTATTCCCATTTCACCATTGACAGGGATTGTCGTTTCACCCGATGTGGGTGGACCTTCTCAACCCAATCAAGTGTGGGTAGATTTGTCCGAACAAACGCATCAAATCAATCAAAGAACAGACTGGGATTTGGGATTTTATTCTGGCGATGAATTTCGAGTGATTTTGAATTATTCGATTATGATGGCTGCAGGTTCAATTAATTCCACCGATATAGACGCAGTAAATGAGGCTGATTTTCAGTCGCTTAAAATTCAAATGAGTTCTGTCGCGGGACTTTTACCTGAATTTATTGACAATGTTAAAGGAGATTATTTAAATGATGGAACGGTAATTCAAGAAATCAGTGCAAACGATGCGGAGAATAAAGTATACTTATTGAAATTGGGTTACAATCTCTTTCAGGGTGAAATTCCAATGTACACAACCAATGTTACAGGAAGTTCCAGAGGGTATAAAAAAATAAGAATTTTAAGAAACGATGCAAATTCGTATAAAATTCAATATGCAGATTTAAATGAAACGAGTCATCAAGAATTTATCGTTCAAAAAGACTCAGACTTTCATTTTTCATTCTTTAGTTTTAATACCGAGAATGTGGTTTCAGTTCAACCCATGAAACAAGATTGGGATATTTGCTTTACGGTTTTCAACAATGTGATTCCTGTTTTAGGAACCTATATTTTTTCAGATTTTGTGTTGAGTAATACTTTATCAAATGTCGCTTCCTATGAAGTGATTGGCGATCCTTTGAGTATAGAAAATCAATACAATCAGTTTTCCAATTCCAGTGTGAATCCAAGTTTATTTATTGAAAACGACCAAACTTCCATTGGTGCAAATTGGCGTGTAACGGTTGACGGAACGGTTTCCACACCTGTGATTAATAGCGATCGATTTTATGTCATCAAAGATTCCGAAGGTGCGTTTTATAAATTGCGATTCATCAGTATGCTAAATGAAAGCAATCAGAGAGGCTATCCTCTTTTTGAATACGAAGCTTTGTAATTTAATTCCTTTTAAGGAATGTTTTTGCGCAATGCCATGATGTAACCAAGATGCAACGATTCATGGAGATTGTTAAACCGAATTGCATCTTGAATCGTATTCAGCGTAATTCCAAAACTGGTTTCGTAGGGACTGAAATTCGAAAATTTCTCATCCGAATAATCTTTTACTAATTGAATTTGAGTGGATTGTAAAAGCTCAATTAAAGTTTGAACTTCTTCTTCCGTTACATTTTGATCTCCAAACGTTCCTTTTTTGAAACGCATCGCCCAATCTCTACTTACCAACATTTCGGTTTCAGATAAATAGTACGTCATCAATTGTTGGGTTACCAAAGCATGGGCACAATTCCAAAAAATATGGTTTTTGAAACCCATTGGAATAAAAGATAATCGTTTTAAGTCGTATTGCGTCAGATAATCAATGAAGTGTTTTCTAATTTCAGCTAAATCTTCAAAATGTTTCTCCATTGATTTTAATTTTTGATATGTGTTGGTTTGGAATCATAACAAATTTAGAAAACTATACCAAGAATTCACTACTCTTGGATGAGATAACTTTTTAATTTAAAGTTTAAATGTGTTTTTTGGTTGAATTTTCAAATCGATTTTGTTTTGGGTTCCTATTTTTGACAATTGAGTCAGAAATAAGTTTATCATAACCAATATCATCCACAACTGTTTTTTAGAATGGGTATAAATACGTATTTTTGAAAACTAAATTTAAGGAAATGAGTGATTTAAAAAACAAAGCACTGGGCCTTTTGGAGGAGCTAGGTTTAGAGAAATGGGTAAAGAATATCCAAGTAATGGGGAATGAAATTTTGTTGGATGTGGTTTCCCATTCACCAACCATGCACGAGAGAAAACGTTTGGAGCAAGCTTTAAAAGCAGCGTTTGCAGACCGCCTTCCGCAAGCCGAATTAAAATTAAAGATTTTAGTGGATACGCCTCAGAAAGAGGTGCCCAATGAAATCAAAGGAAAGGAAATACCAGGAATTAAAAACATCATAGCTATTGCTTCTGGAAAAGGAGGCGTAGGAAAATCTACCGTAACTGCCAATATTGCGATTTGTTTGCAAAAAATGGGATTCAAAGTTGGACTTTTGGATGCCGATATTTACGGGCCGTCAATGCCAACGATGTTTGATGTGGAAGGTGCGCAGCCTCTTTCTGTGAAAGTAGGTGAAAAAGCGAAGATGGGACCGGTTGAAAGTTATGGAATCAAAATATTGTCGATTGGATTTTTTGGAGGAATGGATCAAGCTGTTGTTTGGCGAGGACCTATGGCTTCAAAAGCACTTCAACAAATGATTCATGACGCAGCATGGGGTGAATTGGACTTTTTATTGATCGACCTTCCTCCAGGAACGGGAGATATCCATTTATCCATCGTCCAGCAAGTTCCAGTTACAGGCGCAGTCATCGTTAGTACACCTCAAAATGTAGCTTTGGCCGACGTTCGAAAAGGAGTTTCTATGTTTAAAATGGATGCGATCAATGTTCCTGTTTTAGGAATTGTTGAGAATATGGCCTATTTTACACCTGCAGAATTGCCAGATAATAAATATTATATATTTGGGCAGAATGGAGCCAGAGATTTATCGGAACAATTGGGCGTGCCTTTCTTGGGTGAAATTCCTTTGATTCAGAGTATTCGAGAAGCATCGGATGTGGGAAGACCCGCAGCATTGCAGGAGAATACCTTCGCTTCACAGACCTATGAAAAAATCACCCAAAATGTGATTTCGAGTTTAGCAGAACGAAACATCAATATGCCGGCTACCGAAGTAGTGAGAATTACAACAATGGCAGGTTGTACACCGAATAGAAAGTTTTAAATTTATACTATGGAACAAGAAAATTTATTGCAAAGAGTGCAACAGGCACTCAGTGAAATTCGTCCCTTTTTGAATAATGATGGAGGTGATATTGAATTGGTGTCCATTGAAGACGATGTAGTTAAAGTTCGTTTATTGGGTACTTGCACAGATTGTACCGTCAATCGCATGACTTTAAAATCCGGAGTAGAAATGACTGTGAAAAAGTATGCTCCTGAAATCAGTGAGGTTATAAATCTAGATACAATTAAAACCGTTTTAGATTAAATAAGAACGCTTTAAAACAGTATGTTTAAATTTATGGCAAAGAGTTTGTTTTATAGAAGTCAAAATATTGCTATGAAAAAGAATTTACGATTTTTGTTTTTTGGAGTTTTATCGGTTTTCCTCTTTTCTTTTTATTCCGGAAAATCGCAGAATTACAAAGAAGGAGAGTTTTTAAAATATAGAATCCATTACGGTTTGTTGAACGCTGGTTTTGCTACTTTGCAAGTGAAAAACTCAAATTACGACGGAAGACCTCACTACCAAATTATTGGTGAAGGTTCTTCGTCCGGCGCAGTTCGTGCTTTTTTTAAGGTGGATGACCGTTATGAATCATTCATTGACCGCTCTACAAATAAACCGACTAAATTCGTTCGGAACATTAGCGAAGGAGGTTATACCCGTGATCAAGTGGTGACCTTTGATTACAAAAAGAAAATCGCTAAACTGGATGATCGTAAGGCAAAAAGTGTTACCTATTATAGTATTACAAATGAAGTACAAGATTTACTATCTGCATTTTATTACTTAAGAAACTATGATACCGACCAATTAAAAAACGGAGATTTTATTGATGTAGATATTTTCATGACGGATGAAACCTTTAAATTTAAATTGAAAATTTTGGGTAGAGAACCGATGAAAACCAAATACGGTACAATTAATACCATTAAAATTAGACCGTATGTTCAATCCGGGCGTGTATTTAAAGCGTCAGAAAGTGTGACGATGTGGGTGACCGACGATAAGAATCACATTCCCATTCAAGTTCGAGCAGAGTTGATGGTAGGTTCTTTAAAAGCGGATTTATTTGATTACAAAAACATCAAATATCCTTTGGATTTCAAAAAATAATTCTTCAGAATTAACTTGATAAAAAAATCCTCACTTTTCAAAAGTGAGGATTTTTTATATGTTTCAAATCAGGAATTAACCCGGCCAAACATCCCAAGGGATTCTCGATAGAACGAGTGCCAAGGCGACCAATGCCATAATTGCCAACGGCATTTTTACAGTTTCTGATTTCTTTAGTTTTGAATTAATTACGGTAACAAAAATTACAGCAGCAAACATCATTAAAGGATGTTCCATTGCATAAAGTCGACTCGTTGCGTCCTTCATCGTTTCCGACGTCCATTTCGCATACGGAGAGACAAAATAAAGAATCACTCCCACCAATAGTTGAACATGAAAAATAATGGTCACTATTAAGCTCATCTTTGTAATTCCGGAATCTCTTGCTTTTTTATTAATCGCGTAATATCCAATCATTACAAAAAATACGACAGCTGCCAATACGGTCAAATACGCCCATCCGCTGTGAAAATGTTTTAAAATAGTATATAACATAATAAAAGTATTTTAGTTTTTTTCAAACCTTACAAACATACAAAAAGCCCCTCAATTCTGAGAGGCTTTTGATTATTTAATTTGAGTAGTTCTAAATTAGAAGCTGTACTGAATTCCGGCGTTGAAAGTTCTACCTAATCCATAGTAGTAACCATATCCGTCTTTTCTTCCTACATACATTGAGTTCAATGCATTGTAGATGTTTCCTCTGAATCGAATAACATTTTTACCTGCAATTCTGTGCTCGTAAGTAACTCCAAAATCAATAGTTGCATACGGCGCCAACTCTTCGGACTGAATTCCTTTTAGTGCCGAGTTTGGACTTAATTCACCCCAAAGTCTTGCATAGTAATTCAAATCTGCATCCAAGTAAAAACCTCTTTTTGGTTCGAATTTAGCTCCCATTCCAAATGTAAATTGAGGTGCATTTCCGATGTACAATCCGCTAAAGTCTTCTTTCCCTGAAAGAGAAGGATCTACTTCAAAAGTGTCATCTCTTCGTACATTAAATGGAGATTCTCCGTCGTATTTCCATTCACCAAAAGATGAATATCCTTTCAACGTGAATTGTCTTGAAAGTCTTGCTTGGAAATCAACTTCGATTCCTTTGTGTACTTGGGTTAGATCTGTAAACATATAAGTTACATCCACTTCTTGAATTCCACCTCCTTCAACTGGTAAATCCATTTTCCCATTCGTAGAAAAGAAACGATTTCCCCAAGTTGTATGGTACACGTTCACATTTAATTTAAGATTTCTTGTTTTGTACGCATAACCGAATTCGAAACCAGTGATTTCTTCGTTGTCAACTTCTGGCTTTCTTAATTCTGTGTTATCGTCTGACAATACATTGTCTTTAAATGGCTGACGAGAATAGTGTCCTGCATTACCAAAAATAACGCTGTTTCCTATCTGATAAGCCAAACCTCCTTTTACATTGTATCCGAATTTGTTGATTTTTTCTGACTTTTTAGAGCCTACGTAATCGTAGTAGTTTTCACCCAAATAAGACTGGTTTGAAGCAGCTCCTTGAACGAATGCCGAAAACCCATTGTTGCTGTATTCTACTTGACCGAATCCACCTTGGTAGGTAATCCACTCCGAATAGTCATAAGCAATTCTATCTTCTTTTTTCGCATAATTAAATAAACTAGCCCATGGATTAGTTTCATACGTAGTAGAAACCACATTTCCACTTGTGTAATTTGCATTTCCCGTATCGTTCCATCCATCCAAACCAAATAAATCAACTACTTGACGGAAGTGATCTCCTTTGTAAAAACGAACATCCGCACCCACATTAAATTTAAAGTTGGTTTTGGTGTCGTAATTAAAGCTAGATACCAAACCATACCAGAAGTGGTTGTTTACAGAAGCACGAAGTGCTGAACCGGTAAATCCTTCACCAATTCCTCCTGCAATTGTGCTGTTTTCAGCTGCCAATGCATCGAAATTAATGTAACCGTTGTCCATAATTCCACCTGGAACATATTTAGCGCCGTTTCCAAGTGATCCCGTTCCACCCCCTCTACCCATAGATGCATACAAAACAGTAGACAAAGAGGCGTTGCTGTTGATTTCCCAATCCCAGTTTAAGTTTGTAACCGGTTTGTGGTAATAGTTTTTACGTGTAGAATATCCGTGGCCTTCGTAATATCCGTAGTTATCGTTGTATTTTTTACCGTATTTTCCATACACAGTTTTCGATTTTGAAAAGTTTTGAAAGTGCCACTGAGGTGCTCCAAAAATCATAAAGTTCAAGTTGTGACGATCATTTGGCTTAAATCCAACCGATACAAAATAACTTTGACCTTCTCCTGCCGTACCTACAGCAAATTTTCTATGCGCTTGCCAGTAGTCAAACATTAAGGATAAACCCCATTTCCCTTTCAACCCGGTGTCGTAAGCGATGGTTCCTTTTGAATAACTGTCGTTACCCATAATGAAACGCGCCATTCCTCCTTCGCTTCTTTCGGTAGCTTTGGTAACGATGTTGATCGTACCTCCCACAGAAGAAATTGCTAATTTGGATGAACCCAATCCTCTCTGAACCTGAATAGCATTCGCTACATCTGTCATTGCACTCCAGTTTGACCAGTACATTTTTCCGTCTTCCATTCCATTAATCGGTTGTCCGTTCAATAAGAAAGCGGTGTTGGTTTGGTCAAAACCTCGTAAGAACATTTCAGAATCACCAAATCCACCTGCTTGATTGGCAACATAAACGGAAGGTGTGTTCTTCATCGCTTCTGGAAACTCAACGTTACCTACTGCTTTGTCCTGAATTTCTTGTCTCATAATGGTAGAAGATGCAACCGGTGTTTTACGGTCTTCTTCTAAGTCAATAATTCCTTTTGCCACAATTACCGTCTCAGAAAGGATGATTTCTTGATCCCAATCTGTTGAGTCTGTGACTGCAGGTTCTTCAACTTGAGCATACGTTAAAGCACTTCCACCTAAAAAGAATAGAAAGCTCGCTTTTAAGAAAATAGATTTTTGCTTCATGTTTTATTGGTTTTAATATTTAGCGCAAATTTCCGAATAATTTGTTAATAAAATAGAGGATTTATATCATTCTTCTTAACAAACTTATTAACTTTCTGTTTAGAAATTGTTTCGGAATCAATCAGTTATTGCTTTAAGGCTTAAGTCTTTATTGGGAGCAGAATGAATAATTGCGCCCGAAGAGATGAAATCAACTCCGGTTTCAGCTACTTTTCGTAAGTCTTTTAAAGTTAATCCGCCCGATGCTTCGGTTTGACATCGACTCGCAATAAATTCTACAGCTTCTTTCATTTCTTGGTTATTCATATTGTCTAACATAATGATGTCGACCAAACCAGTAGCAACAGCTTCTTTCACTTCAGCCATATTTCGGGTTTCTACTTCGATTTTTAAATCTTTTCCCAACTCATCCAAATACGCTTTTACCGATTGAACGGATTTCGTAATTCCACCAGCATAATCGTTGTGGTTGTCTTTTAACATAACCATATCATACAAACCGTAGCGATGGTTGTGCGCTCCACCAATGGCAACAGCCCACTTTTCACACATCCTAAAATTGGGCGTGGTTTTTCGGGTATCCAAAATTTTAACTTTGGTTCCTTTGACCTCTTTTGCCATTTTTCGGGATAAAGTTGCAATTCCGCTCATTCGTTGCATGCAATTCAAAACCAAACGCTCACAACTTAAAATCGACCGTGCCGAACCTTTTACCCGAAAAGCAATGTCACCTACTTTTACATCCGATCCGTCTTTTTTCAGTACCTCAACTTCCAATGTCGGATCAAAAAAATGAAAGATTTCTTTTGCGATTTCTATTCCTGCTAAAACACACGCTTCTTTCACCAATAAATGCGCATATTCTTGTAAATCAGCAGGAACACTTCCTAGTGTAGAATGATCTCCGTCTCCTATATCCTCTTTAAAAGCTTCGGAAATAAAATGCTGCAACCTTTCTTCGGTTACGTAATCAGGTCTTTTCATGGTCAAAATAATTTAAAATAAAAAACGGTGACTGTTTTTCAGCCACCGTCAAATTTATACTTTTTTCTAAAATTAAAGTTTTAATTCAGAATTTACCGTTCGAACCGCTTCTGCAGCCGTTGCGAATTGTTCTTTTTCCGAATCCGTCAATGGAATGTCAATAATTTTTTCAATTCCATTTTTACCGATAATCGCCGGAACACCTAAACAAATATCTTTTTGACCGTACTCTCCGTCCAATAATAAGGAACAAGGAAACATTTTTCGCTGATCACAAAGAATGGATTGAACCATGCTTGAAACGGCGGCTCCTGGAGCATACCATGCGGAAGTTCCCAATAATTTAGTCAAAGTAGCCCCTCCAACTTTCGTTTCTTGAACTACATAATCTTGTTCTTCTTGGGTTAAGAATTCAGTAACAGGAACACCGTTACGCGTTGCTTTGCTAATCAAAGGAACCATTCCTGTATCGGAATGGGCTGCAACTACCATCCCATCCACATCGGAAATAGGACAATCCAATGCTTCTGCCAATCTGTATTTGAAACGGGCAGAGTCCAATGCACCACCCATCCCTATGATTCTTTCTTTGGGTAATCCAGATGTTTTATGAACCAAATAAGCCATTGTGTCCATCGGGTTTGAAACTACGATGATGATTACATTCGGTGAATGTTTCACCAAATTAGCAGTTACTTCTTTTACAATTCCCGCATTGATACCGATTAATTCTTCACGCGTCATTCCCGGTTTTCTGGGAATTCCTGAAGTAATTACTGCAACTACAGAATCGGCTGATTTTGAATAATCACCGGTCGTTCCTGTAATCTTGGTGTCAAATCCATTTAATGAAGCTGTTTGCATCAAATCCATTGCTTTACCTTCTGCAAAACCTTCTTTGATATCTACTAAAACCACTTCGGATGCGAAGTTTTTCATTGCAATGTATTCAGCACAACTTGCTCCAACTGCGCCAGCACCTACTACTGTAACTTTCATATTTCTATATTTATTTCTTTGAGTTAATAATAAAGGGGTAAAGATAATTATTTTGAAACTAAATATTTGAAAATATAAGCTTTGATTTTGGAAATACTTTTTATTTTCAAAACCTACTATTGAACTAAAACTTCTATCTTTGTGCCGTTTATGAAATCAGTTGTTATAATAGGAGCCGGAAATGTAGCGTTTCATTTGACTCGTGCTTTGTTGCAAAACACAGTCAATGTTCGTCAGATTTTCAATCGTACCTTATCCAAAGCCGAGGAGTTGGGTGAGGCGAATAATATTAAATATACCGACAAAATCTCGGAGTTAGAAAAAGCGGATTTATACATCATCGCTGCTTCGGATTCGGCTGTCGAAGAATTGTCTCATTATATTCCGTACACGGATGCTTTGGTGGTGCATACCTCAGGGTCTTTATCAACCAATGTTCTGAAAGGAAATTACCGAAAAGGTGTCTTTTATCCCCTTCAAACTTTCACCAAAAAGAAGATGCTTCGCTATGAAGAGATTCCATTTTTTGTGGAAGCAGAGAATAAGGAAGACGAAGAAGCACTTTATAAATTAGCTGATCGAATTTCAAATGAAGTTCATAGGATCGATAGTGCACAACGACTGAAAGTTCACCTTGCTGCAGTATGGGTGAGTAATTTTACCAATCATATGTATAGCGTTGGGGAAGCGATTTGTAAAGAGTCAGAACTTCCTTTCGATGTATTGCGTCCTTTGATTAAGGAAACGGCCAACAAAGTAATGGATATGTCTCCTTATGACGCACAAACAGGTCCTGCACGAAGAAATGATCAACTTATTCTTACCAAACATTTGGAACTGATGAATGACGATTCCAGAAGACAACAATTGTATAAATTGATTTCAGAATCAATCAAAAGAACCTATAACAATGATTAGTTACAAACAGAAATTAAAAAATATAACCACTTTCATTTTTGATGTGGATGGCGTTTTGACCGATGGGAATTTAATTTTAATGCCAACGGGAGAAATGGTTCGAACCATGAATACCAAAGATGGGTATGCTATGCAACTCGCCATTAAACAAGGTTTTCGAATTGCTATCATTACCGGTGGAAGAGATCAAATGGTTGCAGAAAGAATGAAATATTTGGGTGTGATCGATGTGTATATGGGAGTACGCGATAAAATGGATTCTTTCCAGGATCTACTTTTTAGCTACAATTTAAAACCCGAAGAAATCTTGTATATGGGTGATGATGTGCCTGATATGGAAGTAATGAACGCCGTTGGTTTGGCATGTTGTCCGAATGATGCAGTAGCGGATATTCGACAAATATCAGAATATATTTCTTTGATTGACGGTGGGAAAGGATGTGTAAGAGATGTCATAGAACAGACCATGAAAGTGCAAGGGAAGTGGTATGACGAAAATGATCATACCCAATCGAAGTAAGAAATCGAGTTTTTAAATTTTATTTTTCACAATGCTTCAATCTAAATTCTCGGCTCAGAAATTCCTATTGGCTTCTCAATCGCCAAGACGACAAGAATTACTCAAAGGATTAGGAATTGATTTTGAAATCGTAAAAATTCAATCCGACGAATCCTATCCTTCCAATTTACAACGAAATGAAATCACCGAACATATTTCCGCGAATAAAGCAAAAGCATATTTCGAATTAAAACCCAATGAAATTCTCATTACGGCTGACACTTTGGTTTGGCTGAATGGAGAAGTGTTGGGAAAGCCAAAAAACAAAGAAGAAGCTTTTTCAATGATTCGAAAATTATCGGGTTGTATTCATCAAGTTTTTACTTCGGTAACGGTAACTTCCACAGAGAAAGCAATTACTTTTTCAGACGCAACAGATGTTGAATTCGATGAATTTTCAGGGGAAGAAATCAATTACTACATTGAGAATTTTAACCCGTTTGATAAAGCAGGTGGATACGGAATCCAAGATTGGTTGGGGTATGCTAAGATCAAAGGAATCAAAGGCTGTTACTACAATGTAATGGGATTGCCACTTCGTAAATTATACCAAGTTTTACAAACGGAGTTCTAAAGAAAGCAGTAGCTATTCATTAAAAAATAAAAAAAAAGCCGTTTCTTATTGTTATGAGACGGCTTCTTTTTTGTTTTCTATTTAGGTATCGATTCGTGCATAAATTGCATTTTTCTCGATGAATTCACGTCTTGGCGGAACATCATCTCCCATTAACATAGAGAAGATTCGGTCTGCTTCGGCCGCATTATCAATCGTTATTTTACGGAAAGTTCTATTCTCCGGATTCAAAGTAGTATCCCACAATTGTTCCGCATTCATTTCCCCCAAACCTTTGTATCGTTGGATACCGATTCCTTTTCCAGTTCCGTCTGACCATTCTTCGATGATTCGCTCACGATCCGCTTCACCCCATGCATATTGTTGTCTGCTTCCTTTTTTCAATAAGTACAAAGGAGGTGCAGCAATATAAATGTATCCTTGTTCAATTAACTCTTTCATATATCGGAAGAAGAATGTCAGAATTAGGGTGGCAATGTGGCTACCATCCACATCCGCATCCGTCATAATCACGATTTTATGATAACGTAGCTTTTCTATATTCAAAGCTTTGCTATCTTCTTCGGTTCCAATTGTTACTCCCAAAGCGGTGTAGATATTTCGGATTTCTTCGTTTTCCAAAACACGGTGAGCCATAGCTTTTTCCACATTCAGAATCTTTCCTCGCAAAGGTAAAATCGCTTGAAAGTGTCGATCACGTCCTTGTTTCGCAGTTCCACCTGCCGAATCTCCCTCCACCAAGTAAAGTTCGCTCTCCGCTGGATCTTTGGATGAACAGTCTGCCAATTTTCCAGGTAAACCACTTCCACCCATTGGGTTTTTACGTTGAACCAATTCACGTGCTTTCTTTGCAGCTTGTCTCGCTTTGGCTGCTAAAATTACTTTTTCAACAATGATTTTCGCTTCGTTCGGATTTTCTTCCAAATAATTTGAAAGCATTTCTCCTACGATTTTATCAACCGCTCCACTCACTTCAGAGTTTCCTAATTTGGTTTTGGTCTGACCCTCGAATTGTGGTTCCATAACTTTTACCGAAATAATTGCAGTCAATCCCTCACGGAAATCATCTCCAACAATTTCTACTTTCTCTCTCGCTAAATTGAAATTCTCATCTGCATACTTTTTCAATGTGCGCGTCAAAGCTCTTCGGAAACCCGCTAAGTGAGTCCCCCCTTCGTGGGTGTTAATATTATTTACGTATGAATGTAAATTTTCTGTGTACGATGTATTGTAACGCATAGCTACTTCAACCGGAATGTCATCACGCTCTCCTTCCATATGGATCACTTCATCCATCAAAGCTTCTCGATTTCCATCGATGAATTCAACGAATTCTTTTAAGCCCCCTTCTGATTTGAATGTTTCCGTTTGAGCAACACCTTCTTCGTTTAATACTCTTTCGTCGGTAAGACTGATTGTCAATCCTTTGTTCAGGAAGGACAATTCACGCATACGCGTAGCCAAAGTATTGTAACTAAAAAGTACTTCGTCAAAAATGGTTTTATCTGGACTAAAAGTAACATAGGTTCCTTTTTCATCGGTTTCTCCTATTTCTTTTACATCATAAATACTATGTCCTTTTTCGTATTCTTGGACATACATTTTACCATCTTTATGAACTTCGGCTTTTAGGTGTTGAGAAAGTGCATTCACACACGAAACCCCTACACCGTGTAATCCACCGGAAACTTTGTAGCTGTCTTTGTCGAATTTACCTCCTGCACCGATTTTTGTCATAACGACTTCCAAAGCTGATTTGCCCTCTTTTTTGTGCATATCAACCGGAATACCTCGTCCGTTATCTTTTACTGTGATTGAATTGTCTGGATGAATTATTACTGTGATTGTATCACAGTGGCCCGCCATGGCTTCGTCAATCGAGTTGTCGACGACTTCATATACTAGGTGATGTAAACCTCGCGCCCCAACGTCTCCAATGTACATAGAAGGACGCATTCTAACGTGCTCAATACCTTCTAACGCCTGAATGCTATCAGCCGTATATGTGCTTTTGCTCATAAATCTCTTTCTTTTATAACTAAACAAAGATACAAAATTTTAACCGATTTATAAGCGAGAATCCCTTGTGAAATCAATAGTTTTCAACATTTCTTGTGTTTTATTCACAATGGGAGATAAACCACTTTTTTTGTTTCGAAAAACTCTTCTGAAAAGAATTCATTGAGTTCATATTCGATCGATTTGGGGAAGTCTTTTAACTCCTCGGTCAAATCTCCTCCTTTTAAATATAAAATTCCATTGGGCATGGAGTTGATGTGTTTTTTCTTGATTTTGGGTTTGACCCATTCCACAAACTTCGGCATTTGAGTGACCGCTCGACTGACGATGAAGTCGTAGTTTGTTTTTAAGTTTTCTGCGCGTGTTGCTTCTGCTTTTACATTTTTTAATTCCAAAGCTTCCGCAACTTCATTCACCACCAAAATCTTTTTTTGAATGGAATCCACCAAATGAAATTCTACCTCTGGAAATAAAATAGCCAATGGGATTCCTGGAAATCCTCCGCCCGTTCCTACATCCAAAACCTCGCTTCCTTTTTCGAATTTCATCACCTTTGCAATCGCCAACGAGTGCAAGACATGTTTTACATAGAGTTCATCGATGTCTTTTCTAGAAATCACATTGATTTTTTCGTTCCAATCGGTATATAAATCATTTAGTTTTGTGAAATGTTCGATTTGGTTTGGTGTTAATTCGGGGAAATAATTCAGTATTTCTTTCATTCGTAAATTTCACTTACTTTTTCACAAATATGATTCAGTAAATCCTCGTCATTCTGAGTAAATGGATTGATTTCATGACTGTCAATATCGATTTGACCGATGTTTTCTCCATTTTTGAGAATGGGAACCACAATTTCGGATTTGGTTTCTATGCTGCAAGACAAATAATTATCTTGAGCTGCAACGTCGGGAACTACAAAAGTTTCATTGGAAACAGCAACTTGCCCACAAATCCCCACACCAAATGGGATGATGATGTGATCGGTTGGTGCACCGACATACGGACCTAATTTCAGTTCTTCTTTGTCTCCATTTTTGAAGTAAAATCCAACCCAATTGTAATGGGAAACTTCGTCATGCAAAAGCTGACAAACTTTTTGTAATTTACCATCTACGGATTCTGTGGAATTAAAAATTGAATCCACTCTCAATTTTAAATGTTTCATTTCAGTAACTTTAAGCATTGCAAATTTAATGGAATAATTTGAGTTCACTTGTGTAATTTGAAAACTTGAGAAATTCTCTTTTCCAATTCTAAAAAGAAAGTAATCCGAAATCAAATCAAACCCTTAATTTTGAAAACTTAGTTAAAAAAAAATGACACTTAGCCAATACATACAACAAGCAACGAATTTCAATCTGAAACAAATCGACAACACGGTTCAACTTCTTTCGGAAGATTGTACTGTCCCTTTTATTTCTCGCTATCGAAAAGAAATGACGGGAGATCTCGACGAAGTGCAAGTTTCGATGATTTTAAAGTTGAAAACAAATTATCAAGAGATTGAGAAACGAAAAGACACCATTCTAAAAGCGATCGATGAGCAAGGAAGTTTGACAATTGAACTTCAAAAGAAAATTCAGGATTGTTACGATGAGGTTTTGTTGGAAGATTATTATTTGCCATATAAAAAACGACGGAAAACCAAAGCAGATACAGCCCGTGAAAATGGATTGGAACCTTTGGCGAAAATTATTATGAAACAAAACTCCATTTTGGATTTGGATAATTTATTGAATCGGTATATGAACGAAAACGTGGAAACGGCTGAGGATGCGCTGCAAGGCGCGCAGCACATCATGGCGGAATGGGTCAATGAAAATGAACGCGTCAGAAATCAATTGCGAAGAAAATTTAGTTTCAATTCTGTAATTTCTTCCAAAGTGATAAAGTCTAAAAAGGACGAAGAAAACGCACAGAAGTTTGTGCAGTATTTCGACTTTTCCGAAGATTTAAAACGTGCGCCAGCGCATCGATTATTAGCAATTTTAAGAGGTGAGAATGAAGGCTTTTTAAAGGTTTCAGTGGATATTGATAAAGATGAGGCATTGGGAATTATTGAAAATGCAATCATCCGAACTCGACAACCCGAAATTGTAGAAATTCTAAATGCAGTGATTAAGGATTCCTATGCCCGTTTACTTTCACCATCCCTTTCTACCGAAAGACTCAACGAAGCGAAACTTCAAGCCGACAAAAATTCCATCCAAGTTTTTGCTAATAATTTAAAACAATTGTTGTTGGAAGCGCCTTTGGGCGAAAAACGAATTTTAGCCATTGACCCTGGTTTTCGTTCGGGATGTAAAATTGTTTGTTTGGATGAACAGGGTGATTTATTGCACAATGAAACCGTATTTCCTCATGCACCACAAAATCAAAAGTTGGAGGCTGGAAAGAAAATTCGGTCGTTGGTGAATGCGTATAAAATCGAGGCGATATCAATTGGAAATGGGACAGCTTCGCGGGAAACGGAACATTGGATTCAAAATATTCCTTTCGATCAGAAGTTAAAGGTTTTTGTAGTGAATGAAGCAGGTGCATCGATTTATTCTGCATCTAAAATAGCCCGAGATGAATTCCCGCAATTTGATGTGACCGTTCGTGGCGCGGTATCCATTGGCCGTCGATTGGCAGACCCGTTGGCGGAGTTGGTGAAAATAGAACCCAAATCAATTGGAGTAGGACAATATCAACACGATGTAGATCAGAAATTATTAAAAGAAGAATTGGACGAAACGGTGATGCTTTGTGTAAATCAAGTCGGTGTGAATTTGAATACGGCGAGTAAGCATTTATTGAATTATGTATCAGGAATAGGGGAGAAGTTGGCCGAAAATATTGTGGACTATCGAAGTGAACATGGTGCATTTGAAGACCGAGAGGAATTAAAAAAAGTCCCTCGTTTGGGAGAAAAGGCTTTTCAACAAGCTTCAGCATTTTTACGGGTACCTAATTCAGCCAATGCGTTGGATAATTCGGCAGTTCATCCAGAAAGCTATAAAATTGTACAGAAAATGGCCAAAGATGCCAAAGTTTCAACCGAAGAATTAATTGGAAATAAAGAATTGATATTGAAAATTAATTTAGAGAAATATATCAATGAAAATGTCGGTGTATTGACTTTGCAAGATATTTTGAAAGAATTGGAAAAACCGGGATTGGATCCTCGTAAAAGAGCAGTGATGGTTCAGTTCGATAAAAACCTCAAGCGAATAGAAGATCTAAAAATTGGTATGAAAGTGCAAGGAATTGTCAATAACATCACCAACTTTGGTTGTTTTGTTGATATTGGACTTAAAGAAAGTGGATTGGTTCATATCTCTAAATTAGCCCATGAGTTTATATCCGATGTAAGTCAAGTCGTTCAGCTGAATCAAATTGTGGAAGTTACCGTGACAGATGTGGATGTAGAAAGAAAACGCATTCAACTTTCCATGATAGAATGATAACTTATTCCAATTCTTACATTTCAAATACTCGGTAATAATAGCTAAATACTCAATAGAACGAGTCAATTACTCATTGGCTATCAATTGTTATTTAGAAACACCTTTGTTTACTCAGAACTCACTTAAAAAACTAATCACGGATTTGAAAATTATACATAGTCCGATTCACTAAAAAACATTATTCTTTATTTTTTTAACTACTTATTATGAAAAAAAACTACTTGTTTTTTTTAACCTTTTTTGTTTTTTTCACTGACCCTTTCGACGTATGCACAAAATAAAAAAGCAACAGGAAAGAAAAAAGAGAAAACAACTGAGACAAAAAGTGCGTCCTCCCTTAATTCTCCCAAAATGGATGACACGAATTCTCCAAAATTGGATGACACGAAAGATGCGCCTGTACTAAATTCTATGTTGTTGCAACCTGTTATTACGGATATGTATACTGTATTACCTCCTAAAAAAATTAAATTGAAAGTAACGCTATTAGAGCTTCAAAGTGCTACTACTCAGAATGGAAGCTTAGCACACCTATCAATTAATCAACAAGTACAGTATAAATCCTTAGGAAAAATAATTAAACCTATTTCTGTCGATAAAAATTTTGATGGGAAGTATTGTGATTTTGGATCATATCATAAGTCTTCTTTTTTTGGAGGTGGAGCTGAATATACGAGGGATCCTGGAATAAAAGGATATAATGGATGGATACCACTTGCGTGTGGAGGAAGAGATAGTCAAATTCACGTCACACAATCAAAACTACCTTTAACTCGTAGCCCAAATGTTAATAACTCCGTAGTTTATGAGATTTCAGACGAAGAAATCAAAGATAAAAATGCGGAATTTATAATTGATACTTTTGTAGTGGAATATTCGACATCATTTGGTATGGATGCTGATATAATATTAAATCATGATCCTCGAAGAATTAACGTAGCAATACACGATGTTTTAGCAATCCTTCAAGGGAATAAAAAAATTAATGAAGATAAAAAATACTTGAAAGACGGTAGTGTACCTCAAAGTTTATTATTTGATCATTTTGATGGAATTTCTTTGCCACTTAGAAATGTGAACAAAAATGGAAAAATAATCTTAGAAGGTCCCATTCGAGCACGAAACAAAGGTTCAGAACTAGTCGAAAAAGCTTTTGTTTGGATGCGTTTTGAATTGATTGATTAATCTTTAAAGAATAATTTAACGGGAAAATCCAAAATTATCAGTACAAAATAAATAACCCTTCTCATCCTCAGATTTGAAGGGTTATTTTTATTTTAAAAATTCTCTATAAACCTTTTTAGATTAGATTTACAAATCCCATCCCCACGGCTTTTCTTCAAAGTCCACAGGTTTTTCCAAATCAAAAACCACAGTAAATTCTCTGTCTGCCCCCACTCTGCGTAAACTGTAGCTGAATGAATTCTCATCAATCGTCATCCACCACACATTGTTACACGCATAATCAATCATACTACATGTTTCTTGATCGGCGGCGAAGAACTGAATATTTGCATGGCCGGTATTGGAAGTCGTTCCTCCGTACATGGTCACTTCCTCATCGGAACCGTCTGGATTTCTATGATCGTGTTTCAATTGAACGCGGTCATTTTTAAAAGTCAAAATCCAGGTTCTGGATTTGTCATCACCTACATAAAATGGAATTTTGATTTGGTCTTTTTCACAACTTAAAACTTGCATTACCAAACGCTCACCTGTGAATCCATCGCCTTCTTTTGCACCTGCGGTAATTGTTCCCTCGTAAGAATTTCCACAATGTTTTTCGATTTGGGTTTTGAATTTTAGATTTTCTTGAGCAAATACGAAGATTCCGATTAAAAATACAAAACTGAATATTTTACTTTTCATGTTGCTTATTTTTAGGAACAAACCTTGCTAAATAAGTTTAACAAGGTTTGTATTGATTTTATTCGAATTGATTTTTTGGAATTAAGTATACATTCCTCCATCCACGCTCAAAACTTGACCGGTGATGTAAGACGATAGGTCTGAAGCCAAAAACAAACATGCATTTGCAATATCTTCTGGCGTTCCACCTCGTTTCAGAGGAATGGTACTTCTCCATTCTTCCACTACCTTTTGATCCAATTTTTCGGTCATTTCGGTTTCAATGAATCCAGGGGCAATTACGTTGCATCGGATGTTTCGCGAACCCAATTCCAAGGCTACGGATTTTGAAAATCCAATCAATCCTGCTTTGGAAGCGGAATAATTCGCCTGCCCTGCATTTCCTTTTCTTCCTACAATGGAACTCATATTGATGATAGAACCTTTTCGTTGTTTCATCATTGGACGAACAACCGCTTTGGTTAGATTGAAAGCAGAATTCAAATTCACTCGAATTACTTCTTCATAATCCTCCAAACTCATTCGCATCAATAAATTATCTCTTGTAATTCCCGCGTTGTTTATCACCACATCGATTTGACCAAATTCAGCCAATACATCATCGACTAATTTTTGGGCGGCATCGTAATCTGATGCATCGGATTGATATCCTTTCGCTTTGATACCCAGAGCGGTAAGTTCGTTTTCTAAAACTTTTGCTTTTTCAACGGAAGAAGCAAATGTAAAGGCAATATTGCATCCATTTTGTGCGAAAACTTCTGCAATTCCTTTCCCAATCCCACGTGTAGCACCGGTAATAATTGCCGTTTTTCCTTTTAATAGTTCCATAGTCTTGTTCTTTGGTGCTAAAATACTAAATTAGTGGAATGAAAGGCAAGTTCTCTGCAATGAATATTCCGTATGTGGCAAAAACATGGCCGATTTTTCTTTATTTCCTCTTATTTATTTTCGTTTATATTCTTTTTTTAGGTCGGAAAAAGGAAGAAATGAGAATTCAACTTTTATTAGACTTTGATTCTGGATTTTATACCCATGCAACCAACTTCGTTTTATCTTTTATAATTTGTATGGTTAGTGGTTTTGTGGAAATTTTAAGTAGTAAAAAAACATCATTTACAAAATGGATTGCCGTCTTTTTAATTTTCGCGAATTTCATTTATGAATGGTATATTCCTATATTAAATACGCCGGATAAAGTAGATACATACTATGGGTTTGTAGGAAGTGTCTTACCTTTTATTTACTTTTATTTCTTTAAGAAATGGGGTTTGAAGCCGAATCCAAATTATTCAACATAGATTGGATGTAATTCCAAATTTCTTCTTTTTCAAAGGGTGAAAACCATTGTCGGTTTTCTTGTTTTTTGTACCAAGTAAGTTGCCGTTTGGCATAGCGACGGCTGTTTTTTTTAATTTCCTCTATGGCGAAATTGAATTCAATTTTTCCGTCCAAATAATCGAACAATTCACGATAACCTACGGTTTGTAAACTATTTAAATTCCGATGTTCATACAAGGGTTTCGCTTCTTCGAGAAGTCCTTCATCCTTCATTATTTCAACCCGTTGATTGATGCGTTGGTACATTTCTTCACGGGGTAGTTCCAAACCAATTTGGATGATTTCAAAATCGCGTTCCATCGATTTTTTTGTTCGAAATGAAGAAAAGGGTTTGCCTGTTCCACGGTAGATTTCCAATGCACGAATGATTCGAACTGGATTTTGAATATCTGCTTGTTTAAAATAAATTGGATCTACTTCTGCCAATTCTTTTTGTAAATTTTCAATTCCCCATTCGTTAAATTCGATATTTAATTTTTCCCGAATACTTTTGTCTACTTCCGGAAAGGAATCTAAACCATGGGTGATTGCTTTTTCATACAAACCGGATCCACCGACCATGATAAGCGTATCGTGCTTTTTGAATAATTCATCGATTTTTGCCAAGGCATCTCTCTCGAAATCACCGACCGAATACGCATCAAAAATAGATAAGTGTTGAATGAAGTGATGAGGAATTGAATTTAACTCTTCGGTAGAAGGAACCGCCGTTCCAATCTTCATTTCTTTGTAAAATTGACGTGAATCACAGGAAATGATTTCCGTGGATAAAAGGTGTGCCAAATAAATAGCAATTCCTGTTTTACCTACGGCAGTGGGTCCAGCGACAACGATTAATTTTTTCTTTTTATTCTCGGATGATTTCTGCATCACTTACTTCAAAATTAAACTTTCGGGATTTTTCCCAATTTACATATTTGGTAATTTCTTTTTTAAAGTATTTCAAAGCAAAAAGCACTATGATAGCATCGTCCAAAATAATTCCAGGCAAAAGGTCTAGGGGTGAAATCACATAGATAATTACCAAAGTTCCGATAAGTAAGTTTCGTTTTTTGGGTGAATATTTCCCAGTAATCCAGTCGATGACTAGGCGTACAAAAGCTTTTATTGCTTCAAGTGAAGACAATTCGGCTGTGTTTGCCTGTTGGCCAATGACTCCTGCTACTCTAAGTAATTTGGTTGTTTTCATTTTTTTTTGATACTAAAATCCATACCTACTTTTCAAAAACCTTACCAATTTACAAAAATGAAATGAATTCGAAAGAAGTGAAAAAAAAGAGAGAGAACTAAAATGTTCTCTCTCTTTTTTTATTTATGGAATTTTAATTAAAATGGATTAACGAATAATCAATTTCTTAGAAAGCGTTTTGTTTCCATTATTTACCTGAACAATGTACGTTCCAGCTGGAAGATGTGATAAGTTAACTTGTTGTTTCACTTTTCCTCCATTCGAATTAATTTTACTCGTAGAAACTAATTTTCCATCTATACTGTATACACTGTAAGCGATTTGTGAAGAATTCGCATCCATTTCCAAAGTGAAAACACCGTTGGATGGATTAGGATAAACTTCAAAAAGAGACTGGGTTAAATCACTAACGCCCATTTCAGAAGAGTTAATTTTAAAATTCTTCGTATTCACATTTAAGAAATAGTTATCAATGGCTCTAACCATTAAACGAGCATTTTCAGTAACGCCCAATCCACCCGGAACATTGAAAGTATACGAACCATTGTTTGGCGTACTTTCAACCAAAACATGATCGAAAGTAAGTCCACCGTCGGTAGAAAGTACGATTTTCACATTTTCTGTATTTACCGGTGCGGTATTTGTATTGGCAACATCCCACGTAATGGTTTGGCTTTCACCTAATTCCCAAATGATTCCATCTGAAGATTGGGAAGTCACCACGAAAGGACCTGCATTTGCTTCCACAGTAAGTCGGATGTCTTCACGTGCAGATTGGCCTCCAGCAGGATTGTTATCTCTAACTAAAAGAGCAAAGTTCATAGTTCGAGCTACTGCAGGTAATTTCTCCCATGCTCTGTAGTTATTTGGTGTATTGATGTTTGGGTTATAACCTTCAATAATCGTAGATAAACGAGGGAAGAATTTCTCTGGTGAATCCGTAGCCATTACCGAACGGAACATAGGTCCACCAGTGTTATTTGGTTTTGGAGGCATGGATGCAGTTTGTGTATCGGTTTGCTCAAAGTTATAGGTTAAAGCATCCCCATCTGCGTCCGTAGCTGTTGCAACCAAAGCAAACGGAGTTTCTTTTGGAATGGTTCGGTTTGGACCTACTGAAATAACGGGTTCTTGATTTCCAGTGTCTATTTTCACTCCACAATTTCCACCTGTGGTCACCCAGTTGTACATTTCTTTGGTGCTAACCGCATGGAAATATGCATCACTATTGTTTTGAACATTGGGATGACAAATTCCAGCATACCCCATTATAGTACTTGCACTTCCTGGTTCTACAGCCGTAGAATTATTTCTATTACAGTTGTTGTTTTGTGTATGGTTCGCACCGTATTGATGGCCCATTTCATGCGCAACATAGTCAATTACAAAAGGATCACCTACTGGATTTCCAGCTCCGGTTACACCTCCTGCTTTGTAGGTGTTGTTACAAACCGATTTTAAATAAGCAACACCGTTGTCATTTCCTGCCGTAGCTCTAAAGAAAACGTGACCTATGTCATAATTTGAACTCCCAATTAGGTTGTCCACTGTTGTTTGGTTTTGACCTAACATCGCGCCTGCATTCATTGGATTGTAGTTATCCGAATCAATGAAAATCAACATATCATTGTTCGGAACCATTTCCATTTGAACGGATAAATTGTTTTCATATACTTCATTCAAACGACCTACTGCTAAATTTAGTGCATCCATAACCGCTGCTTTTTTCTGTGCATCGGTACCACTTCCTACTCCTGCTTGTTGTGCGATGTAAGCTGTGTACTCAATGGTTGTAGCCAAAGCCAAACGGTATTTTCTCATTTTTCCGTCAATGACAGATTTCCCACCTAAATCAATTTCAGGTGTATATTGTAAATCATATACATCTGAACCATCGTGTTTACAGTTAAATGTATGAACATGGTCCACGTGGTCTCTATCGTAAACGATATAAAGTTGATTGTCAGTAGTGAAAGAGTCGATGTATTTCATTCCTTCTACACTTCGAATCACCGCATTAAACCCAAAGTAAGGGGAGATGCTAAATTGGATTTTGGTGGTTACATTGTCTTTCAAGTATCCTGAGTACGATCTTGTATTTGGATATTTTGCTTGCAAATCGGGATGCATAACTGAGGATTCAAACACAACATAGGTGCTATAAGTTCCGTCTATATTGGGTATTCTAATGTTTAATCCGTTGGTTGCGTTTTGATTCTTTGCTTGCGCATTCATCAATTGGCTTTCCAATCCATTTAGATTTAATTTCAACACCGAATATTCAGTGGGCGTAGTCGTTCGTTCCCTTTGAGCTTCAATATTCTTTCCGCTGTGATGGCTCCAAAAATTTTGCTGTGCAAAAGAAGCAGTAGAAAAAATAGAGAATCCTACTAATAGTAATAATTTTTTTCTCATGTAGTGATTTTTAATTTGTTAATTTTAATTTTGCTTTGTTCCCTTTGTGATTTACCTTGACCAAAAGAATCGGATGGCTCAGGTTATTCTCTTTGTGTTCCCAATTTTCAATTTCTTTGTAGGTAACACTAAAAGTATCTTTTGATAATTCTATGGATTCAATTTCAATGTCTCCGTTTTTAACCGAAGTAAGTTGGGGATTGAGGACTAAAATCGTTTCGGTGTTTTGGTCAAAAATTGGAATCGGAGCGGATTTTGGATAGCGTGGATCTTGAAGGTCGGAATAGAGTTGCGTCAATTCTGCCATGGTGTTAACCACTGATATTTCGGGGAGAGAAGTCGCTTTATTCGTTCGCCATAATTCTTCAAATTCTATCGGTTTTAATTGGATTTCTTTTGTATTCATACAGCCTATACTTAAAAGACCAAAGAATAAAACGGGAATTAGATTTCTAATACTCATACTTTGTTTTTATTGTCAATGGCTAAAGTTAAAGAATATTTTCTAATTTGCTAGAACTAAAACTATTCCTTTAACAATTTATCGAGCAGGTTATGAATTTCAGGTGTATTCCAATCCTTTGATTTGGTTTCTTTTAGTACAATTTCTCCTTTTTTATTTAAGATGTAAGTGGTAGGAAATGAATTGGGTATCAGTGCTTTTGGTAGTAAGCTGCTCGCTACATAAACGGGCATGGAATAGTTGTTTTCTTGCAAAAAGGGAACGAACTTCTCGGGTCTATCTTGCATGGTAATTAATACAAAAGACACTTCCTTTCCTTTGGATTCATATAGTTTTTGAATGCTGGGCATTTCAGCTACACACGGTGGACACCAACTTCCCCAAAAGTTTAAAAACACGACTTTTCCTCTTGAATCGGCTAGATTGGAGTCTGCTGTTCCGTTGTAACCTTTTAGCTCAATTTCGACTTTTTCTTCATTCAAATTAAATCCTCGATCGGGCAATTCTTTGCTTTGTCCTACCAAAGTTGCTTGGTTGATTTTTGTTGTAAAAACTTCACTCAGAGGTGTGAAAAAAACAAGTGCTAAAATTACTAAAGCTACTCCACTTATGACATAACCACTGTTAATCTTCATTATAATTTATTAAAGTTTCATTAATTCAAACAATTCATTAAAAATTGAATTTCCTTTGTCCTTGTTGTACCAGAGTTGCAATTCTTTGTGAAATACATCTTTGGTGTAAACATCGGGATTTTCTTTGTGTTTTGCCAATAATTTCATTCCCATTTCCGGTCGGGGTCCAAATCTGAATTTTTCTGTTCCGTCCTCATTTACACCCACGAAAATTGGAATTGATTTCGCACCATTGGTTAAATAAGCATCCATCAATTCGGGATGACTGTCTCTTAAAACTACTTTTTGTTCTATCCCCAACTCTTCTGCAATCACATGGACAATGGGCATAACTTGTGCAGCATCTCCACACCAACCTTCACTGATTACCAAAAGCTTAAAGTTGGGTTTGATGGATTTTAAAGCTTCTTTTTGTTCATCTGACAGTTGAAAGGTTTTACCCAATCGTTCTATTCTCTTTAAATTCAATGCGTAATGTGGAATCATTTCACTTTCCTTATCCGATTTTTCTAAATCATGCAATTGATCTTCAATTTTCCGTAAATAATCGGCATAGCTAAATCCTTCCTTAAAATAATGTGTGAGTGTCATTTATGTGTGTTTGTTATGTGTGTTTTGTAATGTGTTTTAATGTAGCCATTTGAGACGAGGAGATTCTTCAGGAATAACAATTCGCTGAGAAATTCTGTCCAATCGGTCGGGGAGTTTCATAATGTATTCTCTGGCTTTTTCTGCTTCTTCGGTTAGATTGGTGATTTTATCTACATTCCACATACCGATAAGTTTTCGAATTATATCGACATAATCAAATGCGGTATAAACACCTAATCGTTGGGCAGAGTCTGAAAAAATTTCAAACGCGCGTCCCATTGGCTCACCCGATTCTCGTAGAAAGTGGGCAGGCATCACAATTTTTAACTTCAACATATATTCAAAAGCCAACATCATTTCACTGGGGTCCACTTCGAATATTCGTTTCACAAATTCAGCATACGCAACGTGGTGACGCATTTCATCACCCGCAATGATTTTACACATTTTCGCTAAACTTTTTACGCCGTAATCTTTGGCTAATTCAGAAACGCGGTTGTGTGAAATAAAAGTTGCCAATTCCTGAAAACTGGTATATACAAAGTTTTTATACGGATCATGGCTGGTTCCAATATCAAATCCATCTGCAATTAAATAATGGGTAGAAATCTCTACTTCCCGCATATTTACACGACCGGATAAGTACAAAAATTTATTCAATACATCACCGTGACGATTTTCTTCCGCCGTCCAAGCTCTGAACCATTTTGCCCAACCGTTGCTGTTTTCATTATCTACACCTTCAATCTCCATAATCCAGGATTCGTACGATGGTAAAGCTTCTTCCGTAATCGTATCTCCAATCAAGGTAATCCAGAAATCGTACGGAAGATCTTTGGATAATTCACGTAATTCGGTCAATTCATCAAAAAAATTATCCGAATGGGAATCAGGTAAAAAATCAGTAGGCTGCCATATTTTATCAGGACTAATGAGAAATTTTTCCATATATCCGTTCACGTCTTTGTCAATGAAATTCATTACTTCTAAACGTATATTTTCTCTCTTTGTCATTTTTTTTAATTTTTGAGTGTTCGTTGTATGGCTTCTCTTGTTTTCATCAGCATTTCATCAAAATCTCTGTCTTTGAATGAAATCGGATCATGAACCTCCAAAGAGATAGCTGTTCCCAAAGATAAAGGAAATGTACCGTTTTTTATCAATTTCCATGAATTATTAATGGTAACAGGAACAATTAAAGCGGACGGTGCATATTTTACTAACACTTTTAGACCCGTATCTTTAAATGGTTTTAAGTTTCCATCTCGACTTCGGGTTCCTTCTGGGAAAATTACAGCCGAACGATTGTGCTTTTCAATGTATTGCCCCAGCTTTTTTATTTCTGTTATCGCTTGTTTTGAATCTTTACGGTCAATCAATACAGAACCTCCTTTTCGTAAATTGTACGAAACACTTGGGATTCCTTTTCCCAACTCTATTTTACTAATAAATTTCGGATTGAAATCAGCTAAATACCATTCTATGGGTGAGATGTCATACATACTTTGGTGATTACTCACAAAAATTAAGGGAACTCCTTTGGGTAATTTCTCTCTTCCCGAATACGTGTACGTTGTGCCCAGTATTTTACTAAACTGAATTAATAACCAGTTCATTGCTCTTACCGAATTGTGATGCGTTTGATAATTCCCTAAATTATAGGCCAACCATTGCACTCCGTGCATGACAATCAAGGTTAATCCAAAGAAAAAATAATAAATCGAAGAAAGTAGTACGGCAATTATTTTCATTTTAACACTCGAAATGAACTGGTTATTAATTAATTGAATTCTTTTTTTAATCGCTCTATTTTCGCACTTAATTCATCTTTTTTAGCCTCATATTCAGAAATTTCATTCATTTCTGTTTTAACTGAGAAGTAGAATTTTATTTTTGGTTCTGTTCCTGAAGGTCGTGCCGCAATTTTTGTTCCGTCTTCGGTATAGAAAATCAAAACATTGGATTGTGGAATGGAAATAGGCGTTTCAAGTTCCGAAATTAAATCTTTTGAAATGGAAGTGTGATAATCATCCAATCGAATTACGTTGGATCCATCAAAAGACAAAGGTGGATTTGCACGAAAATCAGCCATCATTTTACGGATTTCTTCTGCTCCTTCTTTCCCTTTCTTAACCACCGAAACCAAATCCTCTAAATAGAAATTCGTTTTGGTATAAACCGTTAACAATTCTTCAAAAAAACTGCTTGCATTTGCTTTTGCATTTGCAGCAATTTCACAAGCAAGTAGGGTGGAAGTAATCGAATCTTTGTCACGAACGAAATCGCCAATCATAAATCCAAAACTTTCTTCACCACCGCCGATGAATTTTTGTTTTCCTTCGGCTTCTCGAATCATATCCGCTATCCATTTAAATCCGGTCAAACCTACTTTGCAATCTACGTTGTAGTATTTGGCCAAGTCAAAGAAAATATCAGAAGTAACAATGGTGGAACCGATGAATTCTGTGCCATCCATTCCGTCGTCTTGTCTTTGTTTCAATAAATAATCCACCAAAACTGTATTGGCTTGATTTCCATTTAAAAGCGTCATTTTTCCATGGAAATCGCGAACGGCAATTCCCAACCGATCAGCGTCGGGATCAGTTCCAATTACAATGTCCGCACCGATTTCATCTGCCAAATCCATCGCCATTTTCAACGCAGCAGGCTCTTCGGGATTGGGTGATTTTACAGTTGGAAATAGTCCACTGGGTTCAGCTTGTTCTTCCACGATGTGAACTTGGGTGAATCCTGCTTTTTTAAATGCTTCGGGCATAAGCGCAATCGCAGTTCCATGAATCGGTGTGAAAACAATTTTCAGATCTTCTTTTCCTTTCAAAGTCAATCCGATTTGAGCAACACTTGCATCAAGGAATGCTTCATCGATATCTTTTCCAATAAATTCCAATAAATCATCATTTCCTTCAAAACGAATATCGGCAACGTGAACTTTATTTACTTCGTTAATAATCGCATTGTCATGAGGCGGAACTACTTGTGCACCGTCGTTCCAATACAATTTATAGCCATTGTATTCGGGAGGATTGTGAGACGCGGTCAATACGATTCCAGCATCGCAATTCAAATGGCGAACGGCAAAGGAAAGTTCGGGTGTCGGACGAAATCCTTCAAACAAATACACTTTCACTCCATTTGCAGTCAGAATATCAGCAACAATTCGTGCAAATTTGTCGGAGTTATTTCGGACATCATACGCAATCGCGACTGATTTTTCTTTGGCAGGAAATTGCTGATTTAGGTAATTTACCAATCCTTGGGTAGCTGCGCCTAAGGTGTATTTATTCACTCGGTTGGTTCCAACGCCCATAATTCCACGCATTCCGCCGGTTCCGAATTCTAAATCTTTGTAGAACGAATCCTCCAAAAGTTCCCGATTTTCATCGATTAAAAGTTGAACTCCTTTTCGGGTTTCTTCGTCGTATTGGTCAGTTAGCCACAATTTGGCTTTTTCGTTTATAAGGTTCGTTAACATGGTATTTAATTTTGTTGGATGCTTGCTCTGTCGATTTCTTTGATGTCTTTTACGGGATCTCCCTTGTAAAATACTTTGGAATTATCGCCTGCAGTTCCTTTGATGTTTTTTAATACATTCAATAAAAGTTCAGAATCATCTTCGGTCGTTAAATCAGCAGAAACAGCTTGTAAATTGGATAAATTCACATTCGATTTATCCATTGCTTTCACTTTTAGATCGATAACTGTTCCATTTAACTGAACTTTTGAATGGTCGCTTGCTTTTATTTGGAATTCTTTGATTTCCAAGAAACTTTGCGTTATTTCTGACTGGTCTTTTAACTCCAAATCCAAATTGTCACTTTTTAAAGTTCCAGAAACTTTCAATCTCGTTTTATTCTTTAGTTTAATTTTCTTTATATCTGAATTGAAATAGACGTTTACATTGTATAAATTAAATTTTGAAACGTGTGATTTTTCGGATAGTTTTAAAGTTCCTCGGTTGAAAACGATTTCATAATTATCAATTAAATTTTGATGGGATTCAACCACCACGTGTGCAGATTCAGATGGAATCAAAGTAACATCGCAATTGCAATCAATTTCTACTTCATTGAATTGTTCCACAGCGGTTTCATTCTGAGCGGTGGCAGGCCCTTCGCCTTCAATGCTTGAACTACACGATGTGATTCCTATCAATATACTTAAAATTAAAACTCTTTGTATCATACTTTTATTTTGCGTTGTAGGTTAAGGGTTTGATCTACTTTAAATTCGGTTTTATTCTTTTTACTTCGAATTAAAATTTCGCCTAAAAATCCAGCCAAAAACAATTGCGTTCCCAAAATCATAGCGACTAAGGAAATGTAAAAGAAGGGATTATCGGTAATCAATCGTGCTTGGGTTTCTGTGAAATACACTTTGTATAATTTATCCAATCCCAAGTACAAGGCGGCAAAAAATCCGATGATGAACATTAAGGTTCCAATGGCACCAAATAAGTGCATCGGTTTATTTCCAAATCGAGAAATAAAGAAAAGCGTAATTAAATCCAAAAAACCATTTACAAATCGACGTTTTCCAAATTTAGAATAACCGTATTTTCGGGCTTGGTGCTTTACTTTTCGCTCAGAAATCACATCGAATCCTAAGTTTTTCGCCAAAACAGGAATGTATCGGTGCATATCTCCATACAGTTCCAACTCGTGGGCAACTTCTCTTCGATACGCTTTCAGTCCACAATTAAAGTCGTGAAGAGAAAGTCCAGAAACTTTTCGCGCAACCCAATTGAATAATTTGGAAGGTAAATTCTTGGTTAATTTTGGGTCTTGCCGTTTTTGCTTCCAACCTGAAATGATGTCTGCATTCTCCGCTTTAAGTTGTTGATACAATCCCGGAATCTCTTCGGGGAAATCCTGTAAATCTGCATCCATGGTGATGATTACATCGCCTTTCGCTTCTTTGAATGAAGCCATCAAAGCTTGTGATTTACCGTAATTTTTTCGAAAACGAATTCCCTTGATTTCAGGATTTACTTCAGCTAGAAATTCAATGATTTTCCAGGAATTGTCTGTGCTTCCATCATCAACAAAAATAACTTCAAACTCAAAACCATTTTCCGTACAAACGCTTTTGATTCGTTGAAACAATTCCTCGATAGAATCCTGCTCATTTAACAAAGGTATAATTACGGATAAATGCATCAGACACGTCTATTTTTTAAGAATACTGCGAAGATAGTTGAAATTAAAAAGTAAAAAAAGAGAATGAATGAAAATGAAATGAAGAAAATCTTCCAACTAAATAAATTGACACTCAAATCCGTCATTTTCTCAAGTTGGGTCATTTTCACTTCCAATTCCGCTGTTTCCTCGGCGTCCAAGGTCTCATCCATCAACGCAGGTTCAAAAGTTTCAAACATCAAATCATGCCATCCTCTTTGTAAACTGTCTTCAGCCCAACCTCCTGTCGTATTGAAAAACATGAAAATAGAAACCAAACTCAAAAGTCCACCTATAAACATAGGCAAAAACGATAGTCTCCATACTTGTCCAAAATGCAAAACCTCCTTTTTTGCTGAAGAAAAAGGGCTGTAAAATCCTATACCTGCGTAAATGGTGGGCAAAATAAAACAACAAATCACAGCAGAATAATTGAAATATTGTGCCTCTGACATGCTTCCTTGTGTTGAAAACAAAAAGAATAGAAGAAAAAACAGGGCCATTGTTATACCGAATAACAAAAGTCCTACTTGGATTATTTTTTTATTAATATTCATGCCGCAAATTTAATCCAATAATTTGAGTCCACTCACTCTAAATTGAAAACTTGATAAAAGACCAAGGTGTTGAATGTGAATTATTCGTTTTTCGCTAAAATTCAATGATTTTCAATGGTTTTCCTTCAAAAATGAATGTTAAATATCCTAAATGCCAAGATTTGTCGATTATCCATGGTATTTTTGCAGATCATTAAAATTAATTTATGTTTTCAATCGTTAAGAGTTTTAAACTAATAGCTGTCTTAGAAGGAATATCTTACCTGGTTTTATTTGGTAATATGTTACTTATCAAACCCTTTTTTATAGACTTGTATCAAACACTTCTTTATCCGATAGGAATGACGCACGGTGTTTTATTTATTGCCTACGTTCTTTTGGCGTTTTTGGTAACTCCTAAATTAAAATGGTCTTTAAAAACATTGGCCATAGTTTTATTAGCATCCTTGCTTCCATTTGCTACATTTTATGTGGAGAGAAAATATGTAAGTCTGCAAGTGGATGGATAACTACACACATTTTTTTCGTGATTACTTTATTGAACAAGGCGTATCTAACAGCTTTGCGACTTTTTTCAACATGTTGGCGCTGTTGCTACTATTGGGATTTCTTATATATCTTAGCCATCGTGTCACACGACTCGTCATCATTAAAGTATTTACTGCTTTTTCAAACCGAACAAAAACAAACTTTGACAATTTATTAGTCAGTTACAAAGCTCCGAAATATGTAGCTTCTTTGATTCCGTTGTTTTTAACCATGAAGCTTCTCCCGATCGTTTTTCAGGATTACCCAAACTTGAATGCGTTCATTTTAATCGTATTGAAAATTTTCACCATTTTTATATTAATTTGGATTTTCCGGAGTGTTCTACGGACCCTCGAAGCGTATTTCAAGTTAGACCCTCGACTGAATAACAAGCCGATTGATAGTTACATTCAAGTTTTCATGCTTTTTTTATGGGCAGTGGGAATTGGTTTGGTTTTCGCCGTTTTGACTGGAATTTCATTGATGACATTTTTTACCACTTTAGGAGCGGCTTCTGCCATTCTTTTGTTGATTTTTAAAGATACGATTATGGGTTTTGTCGCAAGTGTACAAGTCGCAGTTAATGACTCTGTTCGGATTGGTGATTGGATTACAATGGAAAAATACCATGCAGATGGTGATGTGATAGAGATTAATTTATCAACGGTGCAAGTTCAAAATTGGGACAAAACAATCACCTATTTACCCACGCATGCATTGTTGACCGATGCATTCACAAACTGGCGCGGGATGCAGGAGTCAGGAGGACGTCGAATCAAACGATCAATCTTAATTAAGGCGAAAAGCATTCGTTATTTAGAGCCTGAAGAAGTCGAAGAATTAAAGAAAATCCAATTAATTTCAAATTATTTAACCACCCGTCAAGAAGACATTAAGAAGTTCAATTCGACAAATTCGATTGATAAATCATTATTAATCAATGGTCGAAATTTAACAAATATTGGCGTGTATCGAAAATACGTTCAAACGGTGATTGAAAACCATTCGGGTATAAACAAAGATTTGACGATGATGGTACGCCAGTTGCAACCTACAGCAAAAGGAATTCCTTTAGAGATTTACGCTTTCAGTAGCGATAAACGTTGGGCAAATTATGAATATATTATGTCCGATATTTTTGACCATGTTTTGGCAGCTTTGCCGTATTTCGATTTGGAATTGTATGAGTTGGATTTGGGTGATCCTAAAGGGAAGGAGTAAAAATAATCATCCATACTGTTTGTCAGAATCCGCAAGTGGTCTGTATGCATAATAATGAAGAACTTCTTCCAAAGTCTGCTTTAACGCTTTGTTAATCGGTAGGGTTTTATTTCCCAATTGAAAATCAATTTGATTTAATTGCATATAATAATGGGTGAAAACCGGAACATACAATCCTTTTGAAATCGCTTCTTCTGTGGAATTGTATTTATCATTCTGACCTTCTTTGATGATTTTACAAGTTGCCATTCGCAAGGATCCATATTTATCGGCGTTGGCAGCATAACCAAACAAACGACAAATTAAACCGCGGAATTTGTAGTCGGTACATCGGCCATGACCTTGAATAGATAGTGATTTGAAGAAAAAGCAAGTTAAGGTTTTGGATTGATTTAATAGATGAAGATTTTGTTCTGCTTTTCCTTCCAAAAACAAATGAAAAGCCCATGGAAGGAATTCCAAAGGGGATGCTTCTATTTCTGGATGGGTACAGCACATTCCGCAGCCTGCCACACAGCTAATTCCGGACGACTTTGCGAATTGAACACCTTCTTGCTCTAATTGATAAAAAAGTTTTTCTACCCATTTTACTTTTTCTTCTACAGACATGGTATTTCTCCCAAAGGTAGAGTAATTAAAAACAGGATGTTTGATTTTATATTTTACTTAATACGCTGATTTGCAATTAGTTACGTAAGCTATCAAAAAGTATTCTAATTTAAAAAATAAAGGAGGATTTCGAATAAAAGTGAAAATAGGCTTTAATGAATTACAAACTCCATCACAAATATGAAAAGGGCCATAGATAGAATAAAATAAGCAAATCCTTTTTTTAATCGTTCAGAATCAATGAATTTCACCAAATAGCCACCCAGTATAATTCCAACAAAAGAAAGAAGTACGAAACGGAATAGAAAACTCCAATCAATTTCCATAAAGAAGAAATCACCGAGGAAAAATCCGGTCAATGAATTCATACATACGATAATTAAAGAAGTTCCGACGGCTTTTTTTATGGAGAGATTGGCGATCAACATCAAGGCAGGAACCATTAGAAATCCGCCGCCTGCACCGACTAATCCCATGACAACGCCAAGAAATAAACCTTCGGTTAAGATCAAAGGATGAAAAGGAATGTCTTCTTTTACATCCAAATCAGAAAGTTTCAAATCCGTTTTATGAAGCATGGTATAACTCGCAAGCAACATCATCGCTGCAAACAATCCGAAGATGAACATACGTCGGCTTACGTAATACCCGAAAACATGAAACAACTCTTCGGGCAACATGGGAAGGATTACTCTTCGCGAAAGTAAAATTCCCACAATCGCCGGCAATCCAAAATACCATATCAATCGGGTACTGATTTCACCGTATTTGAAAATTCGCCAACTTCCCACAATCGCCGTCATTCCAACAATGAAAAGAGAATAAGCAGTTGCGGTTTTCTCATCATATTTGAATAGATACGCTAAAATGGGAACAGATAAAATCGAACCTCCACTTCCGGTCAATCCCATCACTAAGCCAATTAACAATGCGCCCAAATAACCGATGATTTCTAAAAAACTCATTCGCCTTCGTTTAGAATGGAAAGTTCCAACCAACGCATTTCTTTTTCATCAATTTCGTCCATTGTCTTTTCCAAATCCATACTTATTTTTTGTAAAGAATCGTAGTCTAAATCAGGTTGCGAGATTTGTTCGGTTAATTCTACTTTTTGCTTTTGCAATTTCGAAAGGTCTTTTTCCAATTCTTCAAATTCTCTTTTTTCCTTGAAAGTCATTTTTCGAGAACTCGAATTTGAAACGGTTTCGGTCGCTTGACTTTTCGTTTTTTCAGGTTCTTTTTTCTCTTCTTCTCTGGCGTATTCTTTTTCCATCAAGTAGTATTCGGTATAATTCCCAATAAACCATTTGATTTTTCCTTGGCCTTCAAAAACCATGATTTCATCGACTACTTTATCCATGAAATACCGGTCGTGACTTACCACCATCAAGCAACCTTGGAAATCGCGCAAGAAGTTTTCTAAAACCGTCAATGTCGGTAAATCCAAATCATTGGTGGGCTCATCTAAAATTAAAAAGTTTGGGTTTTGAAACAAAACCGATAGAAGTTGCAATCGTTTTCGTTCCCCTCCACTCAATTTTTCGATCAGTGTATATTGCTGTTCTGCACTGAATAAAAAGAGTTCCATAAACTGAGAAGCTCCAATGTTTTTTCCGTTTGAAAGTGGAAAGAATTCTGCCAAGTCTTTTACAAAATCAATTGCTCGTTGACTTTCTTTGAATTTAATTCCATCTTGTTTGAAATGCCCTATTTTCAGAGTTTCACCAATTTCAATCACTCCGGAATCAATGGGTTCCGTTCCTTCAATGATTTTTAGGAAGGTGGTTTTGCCGACACCATTTTTACCGATGATTCCAATTTTATTTCCTCTTCCAAACAAATGGGAAAATGAATCCAAAATTATTTTATCTCCAAATCGTTTGGAAACCTCTTTCATTTCGATGATTTTATTCCCCAAACGCGTCATTTGCATATCGAGTTGAACTTCACTTCGATCGACACTTTTATGCGCTTTTTCTTTAACTTCATGAAAAGCTTCAATTCTACTTTTGGATTTCGTCGTTCGCGCTTTCGGCTGACGACGCATCCACTCCAATTCTTTGTGATACAAGCTTTTCGCTTTGTCGATTTGAGTTTGTGTATTTTCAATTCGTAGAGCTTTGTTGGTCACATATACTTCATAATCACCGCTGTGAACATAGGTTTGACCGTCTTCGATTTCAATGATTTTTGTACAAATCGCATCCAAAAAATAACGGTCGTGGGTAACCAATAACATGGTTTTATTTTCTTTGTTTAAGAAGTATTCCAACCATTCCACCATTTCAATGTCAAGGTGATTGGTTGGCTCATCCAAAATTAAAAGGAGATGTCCTGATTCCAAACTAATGTCGATGAGAAATTTCGCCAAAGAAATTCGTTTTCGTTGACCCCCGGAAAGGCTTCCTATATTTTGATCTAAAAAATCAATTTTTAATTTCGATAAAATTTCTTGAATGATAGGTTCTACTTGCCAAGCATCCATATCGTCCATTTGTCCCATTAAATCCATCAGTTTTGGATTGGTAGGATCTTTTTGAAGGATTTCTTCGTACTGCCGAATTACTTCCAAAATGGGATTGGTGTGATTGAAAATACAATCGCCAGCATTTCGGTTGTCGCCAAAGTCATCGGTTTGTTCAAACATCAAAACTTTTACATCTCGATTAATAAGGACTTCACCGGTATCCGAAGTTTCTTGTCCGGAAAGAATTTTTAGAAGTGTCGATTTTCCACTTCCATTTTTTGCCACCAAAGCTATCTGATCGCCTTCATTTACGTGAAAAGTGACGTCACTGAAAAGAGTACGAATTCCATAAGATTTAGAAAGAGCATTGGCTGTAAGATAATTCATGTAGGATGTGTGTTAGGACTGCAAAGATAACTGAATAATAAGTTTATAAAAAATAACATCTTCATTTCGAATATCCGCAGACCTGTATGTTTCCTTTGGTTAATTGATTTAATTTCAATTAAATTTGAAAATAATTAATCGAAATGTTCCAATCCCTCCAAATTCAAAATAAAGTTTACAAAAGGCCTTTGCTGGTTTTCGCTATGGAAATGGAAGCAGCCCATGCATTTCCTACACCCAATATTGTTTTCACCGGAATTGGGAAAGTAAATGCAGCCTATGGATTGATGAAAGGAATTCAAGAATTCAAACCGGATTTGATTGTGAATTTAGGTACAGCCGGAAGTAATTTCTTGAAAAAGGGCGAAATAGCATGTTGTACTTCGTTTGTTCAACGAGATATGGATGCAACACCTCTCGGTTTTGAGAAATTTACAACACCCTATTCCAAACATGGAGTTGAAATCAATTATGGAATAAAATTAGACAATTTCCCTGAGTTCATTTGTGGGTCTGGTGATAGTTTTGATGTGGAACATTCTGAAGAAATGTATCAAGTCGTAGACATGGAAGCGTATGCAATAGCGCTCATTTCAAAAGAAGAAAACATTCCTTTTCTCTGTTTGAAATACATTTCTGACGGTGCCGATGGAGGAGCGGTGGAGGATTGGAGAATCGAAGTAAAAAAAGCAGCGAAACGTTTACATGAAGTTCTGAGCGAATTTATTTAGCAACTGCAACTTTCTCTCCCGTTTTTAAAAACACAATTGCGAGCAGAGCACCAACTACCGCCATTCCGACGCCTACCAAAACGGGTGTGTCATAGGCATATCCCAGGGTAATTGGAATTCCACCGAAAAAAGCACCCATTGTATTTCCCATGTTGAAACTTGCTTGCCCCGCCGCGGCAGCAAGAGTTTCCGCTCCTTTCGCATCCCGAATTAACATCATTTGAATCGGTGAGCCGACCGTGAAAGAAATCATTCCAGCGAAAAAAGCCATTACAAATGCCATGAAATAATAGGGAGCTGTAAAATGAACGATAAGCAAACAAACCGCCATGGAAGTAAGACTGAGGATGGTTGCCTTGGTGGGATTAAAAGTATCAGCCAATTTACCACCCAGGAAATTCCCGAAGAACATTCCCAATCCGACCAAAACCATAATCAAAGGAACTTGATTGGGGTTTAATCCTGAAACTTGGGTTACCATTGGCGCAATGTAGCTTATCCATGCAAACAACCCTCCGGTTCCAATGGAGATTACAGCAATCAATAACCACGATCGCCATTTTTTATAGTATTTCAATTGACCGAATAAATTCCCTTTTGATTTGGGATGAATTCGAGGCATCCAAAACCAAAGTGCGAAAAAAGTAACCAAGCCCAAAAGGCTAATGATTGCATACGTAATTCGCCACGAATAATGATGACCGACATAGGTTCCCAGCGGAACACCGATGAGGTTTGCCAATGTCATTCCGGTAAACATAATCGCAATGGCTTGGGCTTCTTTTCCTTTTTTCGCCAAATTGGTCGCGACTACCGAACCGACACCAAAAAAAGCGCCATGAGGTAATCCTGCAGCAAATCGAGAGATTTCTAATAAAGTGTACGAAGGAGCGATGGCGAAAAGTCCGTTGAATAAAACGAATAGAAGCATCAAAACCATCAATACATTTTTGGGCGGATATTTTCCCGAAATCAAAACCAAAGTGGGTGCGCCAACAACTACACCCAAAGCATAAAGTGAAATTAAATGGGCTGCTTTTGGAATGGATATATGGAGGTCTGCAGCAATGTCTGGAAGAATTCCCATCATGGTAAATTCCGTCATCCCTATCGCCATTCCTCCACAAGCCAATGCCAGCAATCCTTTGTTCATCTATTTATTTTTGAATGGGCAAAGGTCGGTATTTACGAAGAAAAGAAATCCACTTCCATCGAAAGTTTTTGACTTTAACGGATTGTTTGCAATTCTTTAATTTGATCTCTGAATTTTGCCGCTTCAATAAAATCGAGATTGGATGCTGCTTTTTCCATTTTTTTCTGAAGATCGTCGAGTTTCTTTTGTTTGTCATCCGCCGATAATTTGCCGTAGTTTTTCTTTTCTTCCGCAGCAAATTGACTCAATGTTTTCTGCTCATACGGGTTCAATTCAAATTGTTCCGCTTTGGCATTAATTCCAGTGATTTTTTTATTTAAAGGTTGTGGTTTTTTCTTGTTATCGGTATTGTATTTTATTTGAATCTCTCGTCTTCTTTCGGTTTCATCCATTGTTTTTTGCATGGAATCGGTGATTTTATCTGCATAGAATATAACACGGCCATTGACATTCCGTGCAGCACGACCCGAAGTTTGGGTCAACGATCGATGGCTTCTTAAAAATCCTTCTTTGTCCGCATCCAAAATCGCAACCAAGGAAACTTCAGGTAAATCCAAACCTTCACGAAGTAAATTCACACCTACCAAAACATCAAACAATCCAGCCCGTAAATCTTGCATGATTTGAACCCGTTCCAAGGTGTCGACATCCGAGTGAATGTAACGTGTTCGAACACCAAATCGAGTTAAATATTTGGTTAATTCTTCGGCCATTCGTTTGGTCAAAGTGGTAACCAATGTTCGTTCATCAATTTCGGCCCGTTTTTGAATTTCCTCCATCAAATCATCCATTTGATTTAAAGAAGGACGAATTTCAATAATAGGATCTAACAACCAAGTCGGTCGAATGATTTGTTCCACAACCACACCTTCTGATTTTTCCAATTCATACGTGGAAGGAGTGGCCGAAACATAAATTACTTGATTTTGCATCATTTCAAATTCCTCAAACTTCAATGGACGATTATCCATAGCGGCAGGCAAACGAAAACCGTATTCCACCAGATTCTCTTTTCGACTTCGGTCACCGCCATACATCGCGTGAACTTGCGGAATGGTCACGTGAGATTCGTCAATAATCATCAAGTAATCTTCTGGAAAATAATCGAGCAAACAGAATGGTCGCGTTCCTGGAGAACGTCCATCCAAATAACGGGAATAGTTCTCAATCCCTGAACAGTAGCCCAATTCCTTCATCATTTCCAAATCAAATTCAGTGCGTTCTTTGACCCGTTTTGCTTCCAATGTTTTACCTATATCTTGAAAATAAGAAACATGTTTTCCCAAATCGATTTGAATATTTTTTATCGCATTATTCAGCGTGTCGGGTGAAGTCACAAATATATTGGCCGGATAAATATTGATTTTATCCATCGAATTAATTCTTTTTCCTGATTCGGGATCAAAGGATTCAATCTCCTCGATTTGATCTCCAAAAAAATGAATTCGAACACCTTGGTCGGAATATCCTGGAAAAATATCGGTCACATCCCCGCGCACTCGGAAATTTCCGCGTGAAAACTCTCCCGCCGTCCGTGAATAAAGTGCAGCAACCAATCGCTGAAGAAATAAAGTTCGTGAAATTTCTTGATTCACTTTGAGCGAAATAATATTTTTATGAAATTCAGTTGGATTTCCAATACCATACAAACATGAAACCGATGCGACTACCAATACATCCCTTCGACCTGAGAGTAAGGAGGAAGTTGTACTCAATCGTAATTTTTCAATTTCTTGGTTGATCGACAAATCCTTTTCTATATACAATCCAATCGAAGGCACGTAAGCTTCCGGTTGATAATAGTCGTAGTAAGAAACAAAATATTCAACTGCATTTTCGGGAAAAAATTCTTTGAACTCCATATACAATTGGGCAGCCAAGGTTTTGTTATGTGCCAAAACCAAGGTAGGTCGTTGGGTTTCTTGAACCACATTGGCAATCGTAAATGTTTTTCCGGAGCCAGTTACACCCAAAAGGGTTTGGTATTTATCGGCAGAATTGAGCCCATTAACCAAAGATTCGATGGCGGTGGGTTGATCCCCGGTAGGTTTAAAATCCGAATGAAGTTTGAATTGCATATTGTAATTGAAGTTATTTTACAAAGTTAGAGAATTTGAAAACAATAGAAATTATTTTCAGAAAGTTTGAAGAATAGAAATAATTGCGAATTTGAATGGTTTTTTAGTAAAATAATCAGAAAAAAATCATTGAGATTAATTTGTTGGAAATTAATAACTTACAAGACAGAAACTAATTAAAAACGTTTATAGTCGATTATAAACATTTAACTACCGACTTTGATTTGGATGTAGACTCAACTTTGCAACAGAGATCAGAGAAATAACGGAAAGTCTCTTATCTAATGTTTAATTATAAAAACTTAAAGTTATGTCACTACGAAACAAAGTTACCTTAATCGGTAGAACAGGCAAGGATGTAGAAATTGTAGAATTGCAAAACGGAATTATTGCGAAAGTAAGTTTAGCTACATCGGATTATTACACCAATGCGAAAGGTGAAAAGGTCGAAGAAACGCAATGGCACAATCTGGTTGCTTTTGGGAAAACGGCAGAAATCATGCAGAAGTATGTGAATAAAGGTGATGAAATAGCTGTGGAGGGAAAAATCACCTACAATAGCTATGAGGACAAAGAAGGTCAAAAACGGTATGCTACAGATATCAAAATTGAAGAATTGGTATTACTGGAGAAGAAAACAGCTTAATGTTCACGTGTTTTGAGGAATAGGCCGTTGTCAAGCGAAATCTTGGGACGGCCTATTTTTCTATTAAATAGTTAATTTGAAAATCAATAGAAAGGAATCGTTGAATTTTCAGCTTTAGATTTCCCATCTTAAATGGCAATGCCTATTTTTACAAAAAATATAAAAATGAGCAGAATCAATTGGGAAATCATAAAAGAATACGAAGACATCACTTTTAAGAAATGCGAAGGCGTTGCACGAATTGCTTTCAATCGTCCAGAAGTACGAAATGCTTTTCGACCGAAAACTGTCTTTGAATTGTTAGACGCTTTCACTTTGGCCGAAGAGGACAGAGAAGTAGGTGTTATTTTATTAACAGGTGAAGGGCCTTCGAAAAAAGACGGAGGTTGGGCTTTTTGTTCCGGAGGCGATCAGAGAGTACGTGGAAAGTTTGGGTATGAAGGAGAAGATCGAGTAGGTCGATTAAATATTTTGGAAGTACAACGTTTGATTCGGTTTTCGACCAAAGTGGTCATTGCCGTAGTCAATGGTTGGGCTGTGGGAGGTGGACATTCTTTGCATGTGGTGTGCGATATGACGATTGCCTCCAAAGAACATGCGATTTTCAAACAGACTGATGCCGATGTTGCGAGTTTTGATGGTGGTTTTGGTTCCGCTTATTTGGCAAGACAAGTTGGTCAGAAGCGTGCGCGAGAGATTTTCTTTTTGGGATTAAATTATTCTGCACAAGAAGCATACGAAATGGGAATGGTTAATGCTGTGGTTCCTCATTTAGAACTGGAGGAATTTGCTTTTGATTGGGGGCAAGAAATTTTAACCAAATCTCCAACGGCTATAAAAATGTTGAAGTTCTCCTTCAATCTTATCGATGATGGTTTGGTGGGGCAACAAGTTTTTGCAGGTGAAGCGACTCGTTTGGCGTATGGAACGGATGAAGCGGTGGAAGGAAGAAATGCTTTCTTGGAAAAGAGAAAAAGAGACTTTGATCGGTTTCGATAAATTATAACACGAAAATAAATCTAAACGATTTGACTGACTTTAGAAACAACTAAATGGAAGAACAAAAGGTTCCATCAGTTTGGAAAAATAAAGAATTTATCTCCTTTGTATTTTTACGATTTTCATTGGTATTTGCTTTGTTTATTCAGAGCACATCGGTTGCATTTGAAATTTTTCGAATTACGCAACAGGAAATCTATTTGGGTTTAATTGGACTTTTTGAATTTGCCCCAATTTTATTTACTGCTTTTTATGCCGGTCAACTCGTCGATAAACTCGACAAGCGAAAGGTGACGATCATAAGTATTGGTGCTTTTATGTTTGCTTCGTTTATTTTGATGATTGCAAACTTTCCAAGCGTTCAAGAATCGATTGGAGTCACCTATTATTTAGCGATCTGTTATTTTGCGTTTTTTATTTTGGGATTGACACGTGCCTTTAGTGGTCCAGCGGTTTTCTCTTTGTTGGCATTGGTTGTCCGAAGAGAGAATTATGAAAAAGCGATACCGATTAGTTCTTCCGCATTTATGATTGGTATCGTTTTGGGGCCAATGGCTGGAGGTGTACTTTTGGCAGCTTTTGGAATTGAAGTAGCGTTGATAACTGCTTTTGTAATGATGTGCGTTTCGATGGTGATGGTTTTACGAATTTCACCAAAACCTGCAGAGAAAATTCAATCTGAATCGACTGAAACGCCTAGGCAACGGATCAAGGAAGGTTTGAAATTCATTTGGGCCACACCGATTATTTTAGCGGTTTTGAGTTTGGATATGTTCGCCGTGTTTTTTGGTGGAGCCGAAGCTTTGTTACCCGCTGTGGTCGAAAAGGTTTTGAATGCAGGTGCCATTGAATTTGGTTGGCTTCGGTCAGCACATGGAATTGGTGCTTTGATTATGATGCTTTTTCTGTCCTCTTTGCCTTTACTCAAGAGTGGAGTAGGACCCAAATTGTTGTTTAGTGTAGGAATGTTTGGAGTGTGTATCATCATCTTCGGTTTGTCCAAAAACTTCTATTTATCCTTCTTCGTTTTGATGATTGGTGGTGCTTTTGATGCGGTTTCCATGGTTATTCGCCAAAGTATTTTACAATTTAAAACGCCGGAACATTTAAAAGGAAGAGTTTCTTCGGTCAACAGTTTATTTGTAAGTAGTTCCAACGAGTTAGGAGCTTTTGAAAGTGGATTGGTAGCGAGTTTGTTAGGATTGATTCCTGCAATTGTATTTGGAGGGACCATGACCGTAATAACCGTAATCGTCATTGCGATTTTTATCAAGGAAATTCGTCATGTAAAATTGAATTAGAAGAAATTATTCAGACCAAAAAAATCAAGTAAATTTGTCGCCTATGAAAAATTGGATTCACGCTGCGCGTCTACGTACATTGCCTTTGTCAATCAGCGGTATTTTACTCGGTTCTTTGATTGCACTTTCCGAAGGATATTGGAATTGGGCAATTTTTAGTTTGGCATTTTTAACGACTTTGTTTTTACAGGTTTTATCGAATTACGCCAATGATTACGGCGATGGAATTCGAGGAACAGATGCAGAGCGAATCGGTGAACGTAGGGTAGTGGCATCGGGCGATATTTCACCGAAGCAAATGAAGAACGCAATTGTTCTTTTTAGTATTTTATCCGCTTTAACCGCATTTTTATTGATATTTATTTCCTTTAAAGAGCACTTTCTGTGGGCTTTGGTATTCATACTTTTGACTTTTGCTTGCGTTTGGGCAGCGATTAAATATACAGTAGGAAAAAATGCGTACGGATATGCCGGAATGGGTGATGTTTTTGTGTTTTTTTTCTTTGGAATTATTTCCGTTTGGGGAAGTTATACTTTGTATCAACATCAAGAAAATAATTTGCTGATTCTTCTTCCTGCTGTGGCCATCGGTTTACTGAGTACGGCTGTTTTGAATTTGAACAATATGCGGGATATGGAGACCGATAAACAATCGGGGAAACATACCTTGCCTTTGCGAATGGGTTTTCAGGCTGCAAAAATCTATCAAACTACCTTAATACTTTTGCCTTTTCTTTTGGCATCTATTTATTTAATTCTAAGTGAAAAAGTAGAATGGTTTCATTTTTCATTTTTGATTTTAATTCTTCCCGCCGCCATGTTCTTGAAAATGATGTATCAAAATAAGGAAGCTCGGCTATTGGATAACGAATTAAAAAAAGTAGCGCTTCTTACTTTAGCATTTGCTTTGGTGCTGGGAATTAGTCTGAATCTCTAAACTTCTTAAAACAGAAAAAGCCACCCTTTTGGATGGCTTTTGCTTTAAATATTTAATAAGGAATTAGTTTCCTTGTTGTTGCATTTGTTTTTGTAATTCTTCCAATTGTTCTGCAGAAATTTGAGGCTGACCTTGTCCACCTGCTGGAGCTTCTTCAACCGATACCAATTCTACATCGAATACCAAAACTTCGTTTGGAGAAATACCACCATCTGGGCTTCCATACTCCCCATACGCTAAATCAGCAGGGATGTAAAACTTGAATTTCGAACCTGGAGCCATTAACTTCAAACCTTCCTGCCATCCTGGAATTACACCTCTTAAAGGGAATTCAACCGGCTCTTCTTTGGATTCGTCAAATGTTTTTCCATCAATATGTTTTCCTACATAATGAACTTTTACCATACTGTTGTCCGTCGGCGATTGACCTGAACCTTCTTTCACAACTTCATACAACAAACCACTTTCTGTTGATTTTACTTTGCTGTCTTTTTTCTTGTCTTCCAAGTATTTTGTTCCTTTTTCTAAGTTGTCTTTTTGAATTTTCAAAACATTACCTTGAATGTATTCTTGAATAAATCCATTCACGGAATCTTGAGGAAATAACAAAGGATCTTTCTTTTTCAAAACATCCATGATTCCTTGAGCAACAATTTTCTCATCAACCACACCTTCTAATTTCTGTGTTTTTATAAAATTAATGATTGATAATCCTATGTTTTGACCCGTTGCATACGAATCTCTTTTTTTATCATCCGCATTAATGAAATCTAAAATACCACGCTCTACTTCGTTGAAGTCCATTGGGTTGTCTTTCATTGATTCAGAGTACATTAATACCTGATTTCCTACATTCATTCCATAAGCATAGCCTACTTTTTGGTCCTTGTTTTCCAATTTATCGGTCACATGAGAACTTGTACTTCCTGTGTTTTTACAAGAAATAATAACAGTAGCTAAAATTACGGTTGTAATAATTTTTTTCATTTGTCTAAAATTTTGGACAAGTTTACGAAATAATTTGATTCTATTCATTAGAATTTAAGTCCAATCCAAATTCCTCTTTCATTTTTAGTAACAAAGGATTTTCAGCCGCCATCTCTTTAAAAAGATCGGACTTTGATTTTATGTAATTCTCTGTATGATTGTGAATTATGTTTGTCTCGAATTCCAAACTGTAATTATTCAGTTTTTCCCTTAAAAACACCATCAATCGTTCTTTTTGAAGATCAAATTCATTGACAAGAGATGCCGAACTAAAATCCAAACGAATTTTGAAATTGGATTTTAATTCCAACTTTCCACTTTGTAAAGCATTGAATGCTGGAATTTTATTCTCTGACTGAAGAAGGGATAAAAATTCTGTCCAGTGATTCTGTAATTTCTCAAAATCAAAATCGTCTTTGGGTTTTTTGGATAAATCCTCTGTGACTTCTTTTTCTTCTTCCACTTGTTCAAAAACATTTTTTAGATTAAATGTTCGTTTCGCTTCACTTTGGATCGGTTTTTCTGCGCGTTGGATTTTAGGGGGTATCTCTTCACTACTTTTTTCAACTTTTACTTCAACTTCTTTTTCAGAAGAAATTTCTTTTGGACTTTCGGTCGAAGTGGATTTTGTTTTTCCCTCGGTTTGTGGAAGTGTCGTTTTCGGCTCCGAAGCAATCGGAGGAGGAATTATCCTAAACTTTTTTTTTTATCTAAAGTATCGGTTGAAGTTAAAGATCCAATTTGCATCAAAGCAATTTCCACGGTCAAACGCTGATTTTTACTTTCTTTGAAATGAATGTCGGCATGATTGCAAATCTCAATGGCATCGGTAAGAAAACGGATATCACAGTTTTTTGCTTGTTCGAGATATTTCTGTTTGGTCTTTTCGCCTACTTCAAGAAGATCAATGGTTTGTGGCATTTTCGCAACCATCAAATCCCTGAAATGACTTCCCAATCCGTTGATGAAAATATGGGAATCAAATCCTTTGTTTAGAATTTCATTCAATTGAAGAAGTAATTCCGGGATTTCATTTTTTAAAGCAGATTCAGTGATTCTGAAATAATACTCATAATCCAAAACATTTAAATTCTCAGCTACTTTTTCCAAGGTTAAATTTCGGGAAGTAAAAGTAACCATACGGTCAAAAGTAGAAAGCGCATCACGAAGAGCTCCATCTGCCTTTTGAGCGATTAAATGCAATGCATCCGGTTCATATTCGACACCTTCTTTTTCGGCAATCGCAACCAAATGACTTTGAATATCCGAAATAGTAATTCGTTTGAAATCATAAATCTGACAACGCGATAAAATCGTTGGTATGATTTTATGTTTTTCAGTGGTTGCTAAAATAAAAATCGCATGCGGTGGAGGTTCCTCCAATGTTTTCAAAAAAGCATTAAATGCTTGCGCTGACAACATGTGCACCTCATCGATGATGTAAACTTTGTACTTCCCAACTTGGGGTGCAAAGCGCACTTGATCAATTAAATTTCGAATATCATCTACCGAGTTATTGGATGCGGCATCCAATTCAAAAATATTGAAAGCGAAATCCTCTTCTTCACTTCCACCGATTTCTTTGTTGATTTCTCGGGCCAAAATTCGCGCACAAGTCGTTTTTCCCACACCTCTGGGTCCACAAAAAAGCAAAGCTTGCGCCAACTGATTACTCGAAATAGCCTGTTCTAAGGTTTCGGTAATAGCGGACTGTCCTACTACATCTTCAAATTGTAGAGGGCGATACTTTCTGGCGGATACAACGAAATTTTGCATATGATTTCACAAAGGTAATTTAATTTTTAAGATATGAAAATAGTGTGTGGTTTTTAAAATTAATTTCACGATTTCAAATTGATTTTTTGCGATGTAATAGGTATAGGTTAAGGACGGCCAAAAATTCTAACCTAGAATCTAAATGATTTTTCCTACTTTTGTATGTTAAATTCGTTTTATAAAAGAATGAGAGAACCTAAAACCAATTCGGAAATAAAAACTCAAAAAAGTGTAGGCAAAACCATTGCAGGTGTTTTATTTACTGCAGTAGGATTGTTTTTACTTTTTTCTTTTGTTTCCTATATTTTAAATTACCAGGACGATCAAAGTCAATTAAGTAGCTTTTGGAGTCGGGATGAAGTGGCCCAAAACATCATGGGAAAGGTAGGCGCCTATTTGGGTGAACTCTTTATTTTTCATGGAATTGGAGTCACTGCGTTTTTCTTGCCTATCTTTTTAATTCTATTGGGAATTCGAATATTATTTACTATTAGAGACATCAAACCTTTTAAGTTGTTATACAATTGTTTGTTCTTTCTTATTTGGACGCCTATTGTTTTGGGATTCATTAATAAACTAGGAATCCTTCATGGTGTAATGGGTTATGAAATCAATGATTTGTTAACTACCTTCATAGGTAAAGTGGGAACGGGAATTATGTTGGGAGTTAGTTTGCTACTTTATATTGTTATAAATTGGCGAATTACGCCGGATAAAATTTCGGAAACTTTGGAACGGAAATCCAAAGGTTTGGATCAGTCGGATGATATTACTTTAAAAACGAAAGAAAATTCTTCTCCAACAAAAGATGGATTGGAAGATGTAATAAAGAAAGAAGATATAACCGATAAGCCCGTTGAAAATCAAACTTTAGAAGTAACAAATACAGTCACACCCACTGCAACCGTCGTTCAAGTGGAGCCAAAAAAAACGAAAGTAGAAACGATTCCGGCGAAGGATGAAGATGATTTAGAATTGACGATTGAAACGACGGAGGAAGAAGAAACCGTTGATGCTATTGCTTCAAATTTAGTTAAAAAACATGGTGAATATGACCAACGTTTGGATTTGCCGAAGTTTAAATTTCCGACTTTAGACTTGTTACGGAAGTACGATACAGGTGAAAATGTAATGGTCAATCAGCAAGAGTTAGAACAAAATAAAAATCGAATTGTTGAAACCCTTGCCAATTATGGAATTGCGATTGCCCAAATTAAAGCAACCATCGGCCCGACCGTAACTTTGTATGAAATCGTTCCCGAAGCCGGAGTTCGTATTTCGAAAATTAAAAACTTAGAAGACGATATTGCCTTGAGTTTGAGCGCGCTCGGAATTCGGATTATTGCGCCCATTCCAGGAAAAGGGACCATTGGTATTGAAGTTCCGAATAGCAGTCCAACGATTGTTTCCATGCGTTCTGTGATTGCTTCGAGTAAATTCCAAAATGCAGAAATGGAATTGCCGATTGCTTTTGGAAAGACGATTGAAAACGAAACATTTGTAGCGGATTTAGCGAAAATGCCTCACTTATTGATGGCAGGAGCAACCGGTCAAGGGAAATCGGTAGGATTGAATGCAATCATCGCTTCGTTACTTTATAAAAAACATCCGACCGAATTAAAATTTGTGATGGTCGATCCAAAGAAAGTAGAATTAACACTTTACACCAAAATAGAACGTCATTATTTAGCGAAATTACCCGGTTCAGATGATGCGATTATTACGGATAATACCAAAGTAATTCACACCTTGAATTCATTGTGTATTGAGATGGATAATCGGTATGAATTATTGAAAAATGCGTATGTTCGAAATCTGAAAGAATACAATGTTAAGTTCAAACAACGAAAATTAAATCCCGAAGAGGGGCATCAGTTCTTACCCTACATCGTATTAATCGTCGATGAGTTTGCAGATTTAATTATGACTGCTGGAAAAGAAGTAGAAACACCGATTGCACGACTTGCACAACTGGCACGTGCGGTTGGAATTCATTTGGTGATTGCTACGCAGCGACCCTCGGTGAATGTGATTACCGGTTTAATCAAAGCCAACTTCCCAGCGCGTGTTGCATTTCGAGTAACTTCGAAAATTGACTCGCGTACGATTTTGGATTCATCCGGAGCCGATCAATTGATTGGGAAAGGAGATATGTTATTTACGACAGGAAATGAATTGGTTCGTTTGCAGTGTGCATTTGTCGATACACCTGAAGTGGATGATATTACCGACTTTATCGGTTCTCAAACCGGTTTTTCAGATGCGCATTTATTGCCAGAATACGAAGGTGAAGAAGGAAGTGCACTCGATGTGGATTTAGATGATCGGGATGCTTTGTTTGATGAAGCGGCACGGGTAATCGTTTTGGCACAGCAAGGATCGGCCTCTCTGTTACAACGTAAATTAAAATTAGGATACAACCGCGCAGGACGATTGATTGATCAATTGGAAGCGGCTGGAATAGTCGGTCATTTTGAAGGAAGTAAAGCCCGTCAGGTATTGGTACCCGATGCAGCTAGTTTGGAACAGTTGTTGGATAATCTGAGACAAAACTAATTCAAATGAAAAACTTCAAACTTAGTCTTGTTTTTATGGTATTGATTTCTATTTCTGTTTCTGCTCAAACGGCGCAACAGTGGATGGATAATGTGAGTGAAACTTATAAAAAAGCACCTTCTTATTATTTGAAATTTGAATTAAAACTTACCAAAGACTCGAAACCTGAAACGGGTGAATTGTTTGCAGTGAAAGAAAAGTATAGCGTACAAGTTATGGACGTCTATCAAATGTATGATGGAAAGAAGCTTTTCACGGTTTCCAAAGAAGATCAAGAAGTAACGATTTCAAGACCTGCACCAGATAGTGATGATTTTCTAACGCCAACCAAAGTTTTGGCGATGTACAAAACGAATTTCAAGCCGACTTTGGATAAATCGGGTACGTTATATGGAAATAATGTGCAATATGTTAAGTTGAGTCCTACGACCAAATCTGAGGTAAGTTACGTTATGATTGCGATCAATAAAAAAAACAATACCTTGGTTGAATACAAGGAATATTTCGCTGACGGTGATGTTCGAATATTAAGCGTGAAAGAATACTTAGAAAATTTAATTATTCCAAGTGCTTTGTTTAAATTTGACAAGTCGAAATATGAAAAAGACGGCTACATCGTAACCACTATATAATGTTCAGAAAGCTTGATTGGTACACTGTTAAAACTTTTTTAGGACCCTTCCTCTTTATTTTCAGCATCTTGTTTTTCGTTTTTATTGTTCAGTTCGCCTGGCAAGAAATGGAAAGATTTGCCGGAAAGGGATTGAATTGGACCACCATCGTCGAGCTTTTATTTTATTTAGGAATCAACGTAATTCAGTTGGTACTCCCACTTTCCATTCTTCTAGGAACGATTATGACCTTTGGTGGACTGGGCGAACGCTATGAAATGGCAGCAATGAAAGCCTCTGGAATTTCTCTTGCGCGAATTTTACTTCCTCTGTTTACCGTCGTTTTTGGAATGTCCGTCGGATTGTATTATTTCGGAGATTATGTCATGCCGTATTCCCAACGAAAAGCACAAAATCTAACCTATAATATTGTGAAAACAAATCCGACTTTACAGTTTGTAGAAGGAGTTTTTATTGAAGGTATTCCAGGATTTAGTATGAAGATTAGTGAAATTTCGGGAGAAGAAAAAGATCATTTAAAAGATGTTTTCATTTACCAAGGTGGAGATTATGACGAAGATAAACGTACGATTATCGCACATTCTGGAACTTTAAATCGGGACGCGGATGATATTCGTTTGTTAAAAATGGTTTTGTTTGATGGAAATATTTATGTCGATCAAATCAAAGGGAAATCCAATGTTGACCTCAAAAAACAGCCGAACCAATCGATTAAGTTTGATACCTTGATTCAATACATTGATATTTCAGAAATTCTTCAAAAAGCAATGGATGAAGAAAACATTCAGGATCATTATAAATTCTTAAATGCGAAGAAATTAAAAAATAGGATTGACTCGTTGGATGCTGAAAACAAAATTTATTTTGTAGAATTTAATGATCGGATTCTGAATGCAAATATGCATGGAGCCTTGGATATTGATTCCGTTCAATTAAAAGAAGGAGAAAAAATAGCCAAGCCGTTTGAGGATCTTAAAGAAGAAAGTCAATATCAAATCGCACGAGAAGCATTGGCGAATCTCGATCGTGAAATTGAAAGTTACACTTGGCAAGGTCAGGATATAGTGAACCGTGTGAAGTTTGTGGCTAAACAAAAATTATACTATCAGCGAAATTATTCCTATGCTTTCACTTGCATCGTTTTCTTCTTAATTGGTGCGCCTTTGGGAGCGATTGTGAAAAAAGGAGGAGTCGGTATGCCAGTGGTTATTTCCATTTTTGTATTTGTGCTTTATTATATCATCAATTTTTCTTCAGAAAATATGGCGAAAAATGGTATAATACACCCTAACTTTGCAGCTTGGTCAGCGAATATATTATTCTTCCCAATTGCAGTCGTATTACTTTATAAAGCAAATCATGATTCTGCCTTATTTAATTTTAGTAATTACTGGGATCCAATTGAGAAGTTTATTTCAAAATTCCGACCCACTAAAAACAATGAACATAGTCGTTATCAATAATGGAAACCGAAAAAAGCATACAATTAAACTCGATCAGTGAAGCCCTTGAAGACATCAGACAAGGAAAAGTTATTATCGTTGTGGACGATGAAGATCGAGAGAATGAAGGAGATTTTGTAGCCGCCGCCGAAATGGTGACGCCGGAGATGATTAACTTTATGGCAACCCACGGTCGCGGTTTGATATGTGCACCGCTAACCATTCAACGTTGTAAAGAATTGAATTTAGAATTGATGGTGACCAACAACACGGTTTTACACCATACGCAATTCACGGTTTCTGTCGATTACAAAGGAAAAGGAAATACCACCGGAATTTCTGTTCACGACCGATCAAATACCATTCAAGCCTTGGTTGACCCCAACACCAGAGCGGAAGATTTAGGTCGACCCGGACATATTTTCCCACTTCAAGCCAAAAATGGAGGCGTCCTTCATCGCGCAGGACATACCGAAGCAACCGTAGATTTAGCGCGTTTAGCGGGATTGAACGAAGCGGGGATATTGGTTGAAATTCTGAATGAAGACGGAAGTATGGCACGTTTGCCTCAACTGATGGAAATCGCCAAACGATTTGATTTAAAGATTATTACCATTCAGGATTTAATCGCTTATCGTTTAAAAAATGATTCGTTGATTGAACGAATTGAAGAATTCCCAGTAAAAACGGTTTACGGTGATTTTCAATTAATCGCTTACAAACAAACCACCAATGATCAAGTGCATTTGGCGCTTACGCAAGGTAAGTGGTCTGAAGATGAGACGGTTCCTGTTCGTGTGATTTCTTCGAATAGTTATTATGATTTGTTTTCCGTTTTGCAATTGGGTGAAATCCCTCAGTTTCAAGCCATCGCAGACATTATTAAATCCAATGGAAAAGGAGCGCTTATTTTTATAAATAACGTATCCGACTCCGCTTTGATGTTGAGTAAGTTGACGAGTTTTAAACAATTCGCAGAAGGAAAAATCGATTCAGGAATTATTCCCAATGATAGCCGTGATTATGGAATTGGCGCTCAAATCATCCAAGATTTAGGAATCAAGAAGATGAATTTAATCACCAAAAATCCTGGTAGTAAACAACAGCATTTAACTGGATTTGATATCGATATTTTAGAGTATACGCAGTTGTAAAAGCGGTAGGGTAGAAGTGGGATTCGTTTTTACACATTTTCCCCACCCCATTCCTTCTCTAATTCTTCAATAGTTTCTTCTAAATTTAAGTTTTGAAACGCGAAAAAGAGATTGGGATTTCTAAATCGTGAATAACTGAGAATCTTTTTCAAAGTGGGCTCAAGTTGATTGCGAACGTGTGCTTTATAATCTTCTTTGTGGTATTCCAAATACGCTTTTATTGTCTTGTCCAAAAGATTGAAATGATGTAATTCCTTCAGAGTACTGATTTTTTCATCAAACGAAGTCTGTCCGAATTCGTTACAAAGTGAGTCAAATAAAGTTCTTTTACTTCTTCCACTTAAAATAGTTTGAATCGTCATAGTTGAATAATTTAGTGATTTGTGTGTTTTTAATTTTAATGTTTTACAAATATAATTAGTTAAAGCGACAATTCATGTCGCCGTATTAATTATCTGAAATGTAACAAATTCACGTTAATTTTCTTCTCCTAAGATCGTTATTTACAGTTGGATAGGGAATCTTAATCAATTCGTAACATAATAGACAAGACTGTGTAACATAGTCTATCTAGTTTTGCAGTGTTAGAAAGAAAGACACAGCAAACATGAAAATTATACAGACGATTTTAATTCTATTCACACTCCAAGGTTTAGCATTTACGAGCAATGCGCAACGAATAAAGGGTTCAGACACCGTACTTCCGCTTTCTCAAAAATTGGCTGAAAGTTATATGCATTCAAAATCTTCAAAGAAAGTTACCGTGACGGGGGGTGGAAGTGGCGTTGGGATTTCCGCTTTACATTCTGGATCTACGGATATTGCACAAGCTTCGCGATCGATTAAATTCGTTGAAAAACAAAAGTTGAGTAAGGAAGGAATAGCGGTAAAAGAGCTAGTCGTAGCTTATGACGCTTTGGCCATCGTAATTCATCCGTCGAATAAAGTAAATAAATTAACGCGTGAACAATTGGAAGGTATTTTTACGGGTAAAATTAAGAATTGGAAAGAAGTAGGCGGTGCCGATATGAAGATTGTTCCGTATTCCCGCGAGACTTCGTCCGGTACCTATGAGTTCTTCCGAACCCATGTTTTAAAGCATAAAAACTACATGAGTGGCATTATGAGTATGCCTGCAACGGGAGCAATTGTTCAATCGATTAGTCAAACCAAAGGTGCGATTGGATATATAGGATTCGCTTATTTAAACAAAAAAGTGAAAGCGGTTCATGTTTCCTATGATTCGGGGAAAAGTTACATAGCGCCTTCGGTGAAAAATGCTGAAAATAAAACCTATCCCATCGTTCGTCCTTTGTTATACTATTACGAAACCAAATCGGAAGCGAAATTGGAAGCGTTTATCAAGTATATATTTTCTCCAGCCGGTCAGAAAATAGTCTCAGAAGTTGGATTCATAGCTGTAAGCTAAAAACAGAAAGAAATTCTCTTTAAAAGAAGGATGCGCAAAACAGTACTATGAAATCAAGCAAACGAATAATCGAAAAGATCATTGAAGGTGGGTTAAAACTAAGTGGTGCAACGACCAGTATCATCATCTTACTCATAATTATCTTTTTATTTAAAGAAGGATCCGGTCTTTTTCAATCGCCTTCGGTGGAAAATGGATATGCACTTTATCTGAATTCCAAGAACACCGTAAATGATTTGGATGTTTCCGAAATCAAACACATTTTCGACGCGGATATAACGAATTGGAACGAAGTAGGTGGTGCAGATCAAGAGATAAGCGTTTTCCGTTTCGATGATATTTTCGAAATATATTCGGATGAAGAATTGGGAGAGCATTACAGTTTGTTGCCCGAAAAATTAGGAGAGATCATCAATGAAAATCCAAATATCATTGCCTATTTACCCAAAGCATTTGCACCGTCAAATGTAGAAGGAGTGAAGGTTTTACCTGAAAAAACCATTTCATTCTCTGATTTTTTTGGAGGAAAAGAGTGGATGCCTACAGCAACTCCGTCGCCTATGTTTGGAGTTCTTCCTTTGATTTTAGGAACTTTACTCGTCAGCTTTGTTGCCATTCTTATTGCATTGCCGTTGGGATTGGGTGTTGCGATTTATTTATCCGAATTAGCCGGAGAAACCACTCGAAAATTCATGAAGCCTACCATTGAATTGCTGGCGGGAATTCCTTCGGTGGTGTATGGTTTTTTCGGATTGGTTGTTTTGGTACCAATCGTACAAGAAACTTTAAATCTATCGGTAGGTGAAACAGCTTTTACCGGAAGTTTATTATTAGCCATTATGGCCTTGCCAACCATTATTACCATTGCGGAAGATGCTTTGCGAAATACGCCGAGTGCGATGCGCGAAGCGAGTTTGGCATTGGGAGCGACGCATTGGCAAACGATTTATAAAGTAGTTATTCCGTATTCAGCTTCGGGAATATCAGCCGCGGTAGTTTTGGGTGTGGGTCGTGCCATCGGAGAAACCATGGCCGTTTTAATGGTAACTGGAAATGCAGCTGTAATGCCGCATACGCTCTTTGAACCCGTTCGTACAATTCCTGCTTCGATTGCGGCTGAATTAGGTGAAGCGCCCGCGGGTGGAGCGCATTATCAATCCTTATTTTTATTAGGATGTATTTTATTTCTTATAACTATGGTCATAAGTGTTACCGCTGAGTCGCTTTCCAAAAAACAACCCAATAAAGGTGTGTAAGTATGAGTAAAAAATTAAATCAAAAAATAGCATTTACGTCCTTTCGGATTCTTGGAATTTTGGTGGTTGGAATTCTATTCTGGATTTTAGGATTTATTGTTTACAACGGTATCAGTGTCATCAGTTGGGAATTTCTAACAACGGGACCAACCGATGGAATGACAAAAGGTGGTGTTTTTCCTGCCATTGTTGGGACGCTTCTTTTGGTGATTGGAAGTATGGCTTTTGCCTTTCCGTTGGGAGTTATGTCCGCAATTTATTCCAGTGAATATGCGGGAAACGGTTGGTTTGTGAAGCTTACACGTGTTATGACCAACAACTTAGCAAGTATTCCATCCATTGTTTTTGGATTGTTTGGAATGGTTTTATTCGTGAATAAATTGGGTTTCGGGGATTCAATTTTGGCGGGTTCATTGACTTTGGGATTGTTGGCCTTGCCTTTGGTAATTCGTACGACGGAAGAAGCGTTGAAAGCCGTTCCAAATTCCTATCGAACCGGAAGTTTAGCCTTGGGCGCAAGTAAACTTCAAACCATTAAAAGAGTGGTCCTTCCGACCGCTTTTCCGAATATCACAACGGGTTTGATACTTTCTATTGGAAGAGTTTCAGGTGAAACAGCGCCCATTTTATTTACAGTTGCCGCCTATTTCCTTCCCAAATTGCCATCCAGCATTTTTGATCAAGTAATGGCATTGCCGTATCACTTGTACGTAGTTGCAACCAGTGGAACTGACATAGAAGCTTCCCGACCGATTGCGTACGGTACCGCTTTGATTTTGATAGTGATTGTATTGATAATAAATTTAATGGCCACGTTTTTACGGCTGAAATTAGAAAAAAAAAATAAGCAAAAATAATTTCCCAAGAAATGATAGAAACTAAAAATATAAATTTTCATTACGGTGATTACCATGCATTGAAAAACATCAGTATGCAAATGGAAGCCAATACAGTAACCGCTTTCATTGGTCCATCTGGATGTGGGAAATCTACTTTTTTACGATTGTTTAATCGAATGAATGATCTGATTGACGGAACACGAATGAGTGGTGAATGTTTGATCGAAGGCGAAGATATTTATAAAAATTCCGGACAAGTGGATGAACTTCGAAAGAAAGTTGGCATGGTTTTTCAAAAACCCAATCCTTTTCCGAAATCGATTTTTGAAAATGTAGCCTACGGTCTTCGGGTGAATTCGATGGGCGACAAAAAATTCATAGAACAGCGCGTGGAAGAATCATTGATCGACGCTGCTTTGTGGGATGAAGTGAAGGATAAATTAAAGAAATCCGCTTTTGAATTATCCGGTGGACAACAACAGCGTTTATGCATCGCAAGAGCTTTGGCGGTTTCCCCTTCGGTTTTATTGATGGATGAACCGGCATCTGCCTTGGATCCGATTTCAACTTCGAAAATAGAAGAATTAATTCATCAATTAAAGAAAGAGTATACCATCGTAATTGTTACCCATAATATGCAACAAGCTGCGCGTGTAAGTGATTCAACAGGGTTTTTCATGATGGGTGAATTGGTTGAATTCAGTGAAACGAAAAAGATGTTTCTGAATCCGGAAAAAGAAGAAACGCAGAATTATATTACTGGTAGATTTGGTTAATAACCTAAGATTAAAAACAATGAGACACAAAGAACAAGAAATGGAGGCATTGAAAAATGAAGCCATGCAAATGTGGAAATTGGTGATTTCTCAATTGGAAAAAGCAAAACATTGCTTTCTAGAAACCGATTTGGAATTGGCCTTGGAGATTGTGAGTAGAGAAAAAAGAGTCGATGCTTTTGAACTGAAAATGGACAGTGATTGTGAAAATTACATCGCCCTATTTAACCCAGTTGCCATTGATTTGCGACTTGCACTATCTCTGATAAAAATCAGCAATACACTGGAGCGAATCGGTGATTTTGCGGCGGGCGTGGCGCGTCATGTACTCGATGGAGATTGCAATGAAGTGGATCCACAGTTGATTGAGCGATTGCAAATTGAAAATATGCTCGATATGTTGATCGGAATGTTATCCGATAGTTTTGTTGCACTGGAGTCTGAAAACACACGATTATCAGGTAGAATTCTAGCGAGAGATGAAGAAGTAGATGAAATTTATGATCAATCCATCTTAATTTTAGCCGAATTTATGGAGAATGAACCATCGTTTTCAAAATGCGGTTTGAAACTCTATTTGCTTATTCGTAAATTGGAACGGATTGGAGATCATTGTTGCAATATTGTGGAAGAAATTGTCTTTTACGTCGACGCAAAAGTTCTGAAACACGGAGGTGAAAAGCCCAATGAATAACACAGCTAACTCATTAATTGCATTGCGTTTTCTAATAAATAGATTAATTTTACAAAGCATAAAATATAGAAATAAATGACTCCAAAAATCTTAATTGTTGACGATGATCAAAACATTTGTGAGATTCTTGAATTTAATTTGAAGAATGAAGGTTTTGACGTGGAGTGTGTTTTTTCTGCAGAATCTGCCTTAGAAACCGTATCCCATGATTTCTCATTGATCTTGTTGGACGTGATGATGGCAGGAATGTCGGGCTATAAAATGGCGGAGAAATTACGGTCTGACGGAAATTTAGTTCCCATTGTATTTCTAACCGCAAAAGATACCGAAAACGATATGTTAACTGGGTTTTCTGTAGGTGGAGATGATTATATTTCCAAACCTTTTTCCATCAAAGAAGTCATTGCGCGCATAAAGGCGATACTGAAAAGAAACAGTGATACAAACGACAAGGAATCCGTTCGGAAATTGGTTTTTGATGAATTGATTATTGATTTAGAAATCAAAGAAGTCGAACTCAAAGAAGAGAAAATTTCGCTTACAAAAACCGAATTTGAAATCTTAGCCTTACTCGCAGAAAACCCAGAACGGCTTTTCTCACGAGCTGAAATCATTGAAAAAGCATGGAGTGAAACGACGTATGTGACCGAAAGAACCGTGGATGTCCACATCACTCGACTCCGAAAAAAACTAGGAAGTTATTCCTCATTCATTACAAACCGTTCAGGGTACGGTTATCGATTTAATACAGAATTATGAAATTAGGTTACAAACAAAGGCTATTTCTTTATTTTGCTTTGATATTTGGTGTTTTTACCATTGGAATTATACTTTTTGAGCAATTTCAAGAAAAGAAAGTGAAGACCGAAGCCTTGGAGGAAAAATTGGATATTTATACAGAAGTAGTCCAGGCGTATTTACTCAATCAAAAAGATGCGCGTTCAAATTCTTTGGATGGAATTCTTCCTTTATTGCCACCAAATCTTCGTTTGAGTTTGATCGATAAACAAGGCGTGGTCTTATTCGACAATTCAATAAAAAATGTAGAAGGACTGGAAAATCATAAAAACCGTCCTGAGATTTTGGATGCTTTGAAAGATGGAACTGGTACAGAAATCCGAACGTCCACATCTAATCAACAAGCGTATTTGTATTACGTAAAGGATTTCGGCCATCAATATATACGCGTTGCCTTGCCCTATGATTTACAAACGCGGAAGTTTTTGCAAGCAGATAATCTATTTTTATACTTTATCATCGCTCTGTTTGGTTTGATGCTTTTGTTGGTGAATTTTATTACCAGTCGTTTTGGGAATTCGATAAATCAACTTCGAGATTTCGCTTTGTCTGCGGATAGCAACGGCCTTGTTGATTATGATTTCCCGAATGATGAGTTGGGTGAAATTGGAACTTCCATTACAAAAAGCTATAAAAAACTAAAGGAAAGTCAGAATCAAATTGCGTTGGAACGTGAAAAATTATTGCAACATATCCACACATCCGAAGAAGGAATCTGTTTTGTCTCTGCGGATAAAAAGATAGAGTTTTACAATGGATTATTTATTCAATACCTGAATACACTTACCGAAGAACCTTCCAGCGATTTTTCAAGCTTATTCTCTGAAGAGATTTTTCAGGAAATGAATCTATTTCTATCCGAGAAAAAAGCAAATTATTTTGAAACTCAACTGAGTAAACAAGGAAAAGTTTTTTCACTTCGTGTCAATGTTTTTGAAGACAAAGGCTTTGAAATCATTCTGAATGACATTACAAAACACGAAAAAACACGACGTTTAAAACAAGAAATGACCAGTAACATCGCCCATGAATTACGAACGCCATTGACCAGTATTCGTGGATATTTAGAAACCGCAATGGTCCCAACGGTGGATGAAGAAAAGAAAAATCATTTCGTCAAACAAGCCCATGATCAAACGCTTTTGCTGTCTGAAATTATTCAAGATATGGGAATGATCACAAAAATAGAAGAAGCGCCGCTTTCTTTTAAACGAAAAGACGTGGCTTTTCAATCGTTGTTTGAATCCTTAAAAGAAGATTTTTCGGATTTATTGAAAGAGAAAAACATCGAATTGAATTGGACTATTCCAGCAGATTTGACCTTGAAAGCCAACCGGAATTTAATGTATTCTATTTTCAGAAATTTAATCGACAACTCGATTCGATACGGAGGAGAATCCATTCAAATTCAGATAAATATGTACAAAGAAGACAAGGATTTTTATTACTTCTCTTTTTTCGATACAGGAGCTGGAATTAGTGATGAATCCTACTTAAATCGACTTTTCGAACGGTTTTATAGAATCAATGAAGGCCGAACACGCGATACAGGAGGAACAGGTTTGGGACTTTCCATTGTTAAAAATGCAATCGGTTTTCATAAAGGAACCATCGTTGCTAGAAATAGAAATGAAGGAGGTTTGGAATTTTTATTTCAATTGCATAAATAGAAATTAAACATACAAATACGCCCAATAAATCAATACAAACTGTAAGGGCAAGCGAAGAATCAAAGCCCATTTCGGCATTTTCAAGCTTGCTTTTTTATTTTGAACCATATAGACATGCACGGGTAGAAACAGAACCATTAAAACAATAATTCCCCAAGCAGCCAGAGATTGAGTTTTTGGAACTAAAAGCAAAATTCCCAAGGCAATTTCTAAAATTCCACTGAAATAAACCATCGTTTTTCCAGCGGGAATATACGATGGAATAATGCGTTCATACAGTTTTGGACTTCGGAAATGATTAAGTCCAGCGAGAATAAAAATAAGTGCGAAAACATATTGATGCCATGGTATCATGCTGTGAATGTAGAAAATAATTTTTATTTCTTGGGTATGTAATCCATCAAAAAAATAAGCAATACTTAGAAAGTCAATTGTCGTATCTTGCGGACTTTTCCATAGAATTATGTTTCACTGTCAATTCCCACAAATAAAAGTTCAGAATTTAGCTGTAAAATTAACGCCAGCAGCTGAAAGTATCATGCTTAGATCAGCCCATCCTTGGGTTTTTTCAGAAAGTATTGAGAAGGTGAACAAAGAAGGTAAATCGGGCGATGTGGCGATTTTATTTCGACAGAAAAACAACCAAGTTTTTGGAGTGGGTCTTTACGATCCCGAATCTCCGATTCAAATTAAGATGCTTCATTATTATAGCGGTCAAAAAATAGATTCCAACTTTTTTGCAACCAAAATCAATGAAGCCTATGATTTACGAAAACCTTTGCTAGCCCAAAAAACAAATAGTTATCGTTTGTTGTTTGGTGAAAATGACGGATTTCCAGGATTTATTGCCGATGTGTATGCACATGTGCTCGTTGTGAAACTGTATTCTATGATTTGGTTTCCCTATTTGAAAGACATTATAGAATCTTTGCTAATTGTTTCAGGTTGTACGACGGTCGTTTTGCGATTGAGTCGAAATCTGCAAGAAGCCAATCCGTATGAATTTACAGATGGTCAAGTTTTGTATGGAGAATTAGAAAATGAAGTGGTGGAATTTTTAGAACACGGTCTTCATTTTTCTGCGAATGTAATCAAAGGACATAAAACGGGATATTTCTTGGACCATAGAGCCAACCGAAAACGAGTAGGGGAGTTGGCAAAAGACAAAACGGTTTTGGATGTTTTTGCCTATGCCGGTGGATTTTCAATTCATGCTTTGGTTGGAGGCGCGAAAGAAGCAACGATTTTGGATATCAGCAAACACGCTTTGCAAATAGCCAAAGACAATGCAGCTTTGAATACCTACAAAGGAAAACATTTAACTCTTTTGGGCGATGCTTTTGTCACACTCAAGGAACTGGTAGATGAAGGGAAAACCTTTGATATAGTGGTTATTGACCCGCCTTCGTTTGCGAAAAGTCAGACTGAAGAATTACGGGCAAAAAGTAAATACGAACAACTCGCTAAATTGGGAATTCAATTGGTCGCCCCAAATGGAATTTTGGTATTGGCATCATGTTCCACGCGTGTTTCATCCGACGATTTCTTTAAAATCAATGAATTAGCTTTGCAAAGCTCAGGAAGACGTTTCAAAACCATTGGTGAAAATTTCCACGACATCGACCATCCGGTTACTTTTAAGGAAGGTGCGTATTTAAAATGTGGTTATTATGTTTTTAAGGATTAACTCCATTTTTAATTAATCTTATTTTACCTTTTTCACTGGTTTTTATAAAATATACCGTCTAGACGGTATTGTACTACTTAGGTTTTCAGAATACATTTGTTTTAGAATTATTCATCTTAAAACCTTTAATTATGAAAACAATGAAACCCCTTCAATTAATGATCCTCTTATTTGCACTTGGCTTATTTACATTTTCTTGTAAAAGCGATGACGATGGAGGTGGCGGGGGAGACGCAGGCGCTGGAACTATTACCGCCAAAGTAGACGGAACACACTATACAACCATGGAAATGGTGACTTTCGCCACAAGCAGTGGAAGTTCACTAATTATTTCGGGGAATACGGGTACTGGAACTCCAACGCGCGCTTTTACACTGAATGTCATGATGGCGGATGGCGTGGGAACATATCCAATAGGCGGCGGATCCAATATTTTCACAACGGCTTCCTATACCGAAGTAACGGTGGATCCATCCAATCCAATGAATGCAGAAACGCTTACTTGGCAAGCACCGTATTCAGATGCACAAGCGGGTGAAGTAAAAATTTCGGAGTTAACTTCTACCCATGTAAAAGGAACTTTTCACTTTAAAGCGAAGAATGTACTTGGAGATAACAGCATCAAAAATATTTCTGAAGGTTCTTTCAATGTAGCCATTCAGCAAAATTAAAATCATAAAAGCTTAACCTAATACCTATTCATTAACTCTACCTAAACTTAAATTATTCCCTCGGTTTTGCCGAGGGATTATTTTTTACAGTAACTAGCCCAAATTATTTTCATACATGTATTTCACAATGCTAAGTACAGAGTTTGTGTTGGTTTTCCGGTAAATATTTTTTCGATGGGTTTCCACCGTTCGTTCACTGATGAAAAGTTTTTCAGCGATTTCACGGTTACTTAATTCTTGTTCAATTAACTGGATGATTTCTATTTCTCGTCGTGTTAATCGCGCATCTTCCACTGTTTTTTTTCGACCATCGCTTCGGTTCATTTCTTTAATTACTTCCTTGCTAAAGAAATAGCCACCCGCATCTATTTTTTGAATGGCTTCTACCAATTCTTTTTGGCTAATGTTTTTTAAGGCATAACCCAGAATATTCGCATTCTTAATCATGTCATTCACTAAATCTCCATCATTGTCCATGGAAAGAGCCATTAATTTCACAGCGGGATATTCTTCTTTGACCAATTTCGCCAAAATATTCCCAGTCATTTCAGGCATAATGATATCCAAAAGTAACAAATCAATTTCCCGAGTTCGGAGTAAATCCAAGACCGTCAAAGGTTGAGTGGTTGAAAAAATGATTTCAATGGTGTTTTCGTCTTTCAATAAAGATTTTAAGCCATCAATTACCAATTGATGATCATCTACAATTCCAATTTTTATTTTTCTATGCATCTTCATAGGGGGTTTTTATTGGAATGTTAATCGCAACCAAAGTTCCTTTTCCAGGTTCCGAATCAAAATCTACCGTTCCTTTTAAATACAGAACTCTGGACGTAATGTTTTTTAAACCCATTCCGTCAAAACTCGAAATTCTGTTAATTAGAAATCCTTTTCCATTGTCCTCAATGGTTAAGTTTATTTCATGTGCATCTTTCAGAATTGAAATATCCAAAGAAGAAGCATCTGCATGTTTGATTACATTATTTACACATTCCTGCACAATTCTGTACAAAACAGATTCTAAGTTTTGATCCAATTTTTCCTCAAAACCTTCCATGTACAAATGAACTTTCAATTTATCTTTTTCAATCGTATGGATGAAATTTCGAATCGCATCGGCCAGACTCTTTTTCAGTAAAGCATTTGGCATTAAATTATGAGAAACAACACGCACTTCTTTGCAACTTTCATCCACCAAATGAATCGCGTTTTCAAAGGTTCTTTTTTGATTTTCATCTTTGAAATCAATATGCGATTCCAACGATGAAAGATTCATTTTTGCTGTACTTATCAATTGACCCACACCATCGTGCAAGTCTCGTGCAATTCGTTGACGCTCTTCCTCTTCCGCATTCATAACTGCCTTTGTACTTGCTTCTTGTTCTTTGATGATGCTTTGTTTTAATTTTAAATCGTTCTTTAATTTGGTTCGTTTAAAGAGTAAAAAAGCAATTCCAATGAGAGCCAGTAAAAGGAAAATTGAAATTCCTATCGCATAATTTCGTTTCAGAATTTTTAGATTCTGTTCTTTGATCAACGATTTATTTTTCTCGGTTTCGTATTTTACAGAAATTTCTTCAATCTGTTTTGACTTCTGTAAATCAAAAAGAGAATCTTTAATCGCATAGTGTTGATTCATACTTTCATAGGCTAATTTATATTCGCCCGTTTGTTGATATAAATTTGAAAGTAGATTGTAATTATGCGACAATAAATCCAAGAAATCAATTTTTCGTGCTAATTTATTACTAAGTAGAACGTTGGGAATTGCTTGGTGCGGATCATTCGTTGTTTGATAAAACTCACCCAAATTGGTGTAATTAATCGCCAAAGCAAAGGTGTCTTTTAATTCTGTCCGAATTTTCAAGGACTCCAATAAATAATCTTTACTTTTTCTAAATTCCTTTTTAATTAAATATGCACCCGAAAGAAATTCCAACGCATAACCAATTCCTACACTGTCATTCCGTCGTTTTTGAATTTCCAATGAAGAAGAATACCTGCGAATTGCTTCGTCCAAATCTCCTTTGTTTTGATAAGCCATTCCTGACTCGTTCAGAATGATGGCCAAGCCTTTTTCATCCTTTGCTTTATCATAAATTGCATACGCTTTATCATAAAAATGCAAGGCGCGATCTACTTCATCTCTTCGGTAGATTCGAGCGATTTCATTGTAAATTTCCGCAGCTTCTAATGGATGATTTTGACGTTCAAAAAGGGCCGAAGATTCATAGAAGTAGAGTAGGGCACTGTCTCTTTTTTCTTGGGATTTATAGTATTTGGCTTTATTTTTTATAATAAACGCCATTTGGACGGAATCGTTTATTTTCGCTGCATATTTAATTCCTGAATCTGCGGTTTTCTTGAAATCAGGATCATTTTGGCCAGCTAACTCATTTGTCAATTGAACATATGCAGCCATTTTTTTGGTGGTGCTGGTGTTTTGACTTTTTATTATATTTTGTAAACTATCCTTTCCGTTGTTTGCAAACACGAAAGAATGAAGTGTAAATAAACCCAGAATTAATACGTAGTAGCGCTTTTTCATATTTTACTAGATGGGTTTTAATTTCTTTTTATGAACTCATACTATTTTCGTTTTAACAAAGGATGATTTAATTCGCCCACTTCGTTTCGAATGACTTGGTAATCGTCTAGATTTTCAAATAATTTGGATAAAGACGAATATCCATACGTTCGCGCATCAAAACTCGGATCAATTTTACGAATGCTTCCACCCACTTTTGAAATGTAAGCCACATCGTTTTCATCGGTCGAAATTTCAAAGGCTTTGGAAATCGTTTGGTTGTCTTTATCGGACAAGAAGTTTGTGGGTTCTTTTATTTTTTCTTGTGCAGGTTTTTTAAGGGAAGTTTCTTTTTTCTCATTGTTTTTCGATTTGATTGTTTTTGGTTTTAGTTTTTCCGTTCGAGGGGAAATGTTTTCAGTGTAGGTGAATATATCACAAGATCGCACAAAAGCTTCCGGCGTTTTTTTCTCGCCAATTCCCATCACAAATAAACCTTCTTCCCGAATTCTTTTTGCCAGTCCAGTGTAATCACTATCGCTCGAAACGATGCAAAATCCTTCCACACTTTTCGTGTGTAAAATATCCATGGCGTCAATAATCATCGCACTATCCGTTGAGTTTTTTCCTGTGGTGTATGAGAACTTCTGAATGGGATTTATGGAATGTTGGTTAATTAAATCTTTCCACGAATTCATGGATTGGGATGTCCAGTCTCCATAAATTCTTCGGATGGTTGCTTTTCCATATTTCGAAACCTCTTCGATGGTTTCTTTGAGGAGTTTTGCTTGCGCATTGTCACCGTCGATTAATAAGGCTATGTTGAATTTTTTTTCACTCATTTTTTTATTTTTAAGGATTTTTTCCTTTTGCTAATTTATGAAACCTCACGCTATAAATACTTTCTAATTGGAATTATCGAATTTGTTGGATTTTGAATTGATTTTACGCGTTAGCCGTTCTTAAAAATTTGAAGAAGTTAGATTTCTAAAGGCTTTTGGGTAATCGATGGAGCTTAATTTTGAATTGCAAAGTCAATATAAACGCCTTGATAGCTAAAATAAAATTGATTATGTGTGATTTGATAAATGAGTATTGTTTTTGGTTCGGATTCTAGGGTAGATGTCCTATTTCGTAAAATTAAGTTTACTCATTGCTAACTAAATGGAAATAAAAATTTTCTACCAGTTTTTTTAGTATTTAAAGGGAATTTCTCAAATCCACCTTTCTAATTCCCTGGTGTAATCATAATATGCGAACGATGCGTATCTGCATCCATCAGCCACGGCATTCCTGGAGCTCCCGGTTGGGTAGGTAATCCGGTTTCTTCTGCGGTCATATACGGTTTGTAAAAAACATACCGAATTTTACTTGTTTTCAATTCGCCCGTTTCAAAGTTGTGATCTTCCTCTTTTGCGGAAACTACATAAACTGCTGCCGGTTCTTTGGGCATTTCCAAAGTTCCTTCGTCGATTTCTTTTTTGCGAATTTCTCTTTTTTCTATTTCGGTTTTCCCTTCCGCAAGCAAAGCACGACCGCGATTCATGTAAGCTTCTAACTTATTACTGTAACAGGACACACTAATTCCTCCTTTCTCGGGATCATCGGCTAAACAAATCAATTCATTTTTACCTTCGCGTAAAGTTATAAGTTCTCCTTTTTGATTGTAGCCTAGTACTTTGGCATCGGATTGATACATTTCGGGGCACGCATAAAGTGCGGTTTTAATTTGACTTTCGGTGGACGGAACCTGGGATTGGCTCAAAGCGGCCGAAAAACAAAATAGAGCGGAAATAAGAATTAGATTTTTCATACGTGATTTTTAAAAAAGCTTTTAGAAATGGACAAGTTACGAAACTTATCAAAGAAGAGAGAAGGGGCATATCGGTTTATTGCAAGAATTAAGAAATTTAACAATCCATACATTCTCAAAATGAGTCCAAATTCAAAAGATTGATTCTCGTTCCTTCACTTTATCCCAATAAAAAACTCCGCCATTTCTGACGGAGTTTTTCTATAGTTTGAGTTAAATTAATAACTCCACATATCTCCTTCTGATTGGAGAACAGCCGTTCGGATTCGGTCACTTTCTTCGAGTTGACCTTTTGAATCTTTGGGTATATACTCTTCAATCGGGGTGATACCGTACATGGTTTGTGCCTTGTAGAGTACCGATGAAAAACGTCGTGCGTTGAGTAAATCATCGTAGGTAACACTAGATGACGAGTTGTTTGGATTGAACACGGTATAGTTGCTCAAAACTTTTCTCGCGTCTGGATACCAAATCCAGAATAATTCAACAAAAGTTCCATCATCGAACTGAGTTCCTAAAGCTTGTGCATCAGGTCCCATGATACATAGTCCTAAAAGACGGTATTTCATTTCACCCAATCGACGGTCGATGTACCACATTCCTTTGGTTTTTAACATTTTAATGTCTGAAGAATTCACTTCAAAATTAAAGATTAAACCTTCGTCGGGCTCTTCACCTTCGTCAATTAAATCAAAATAGTATTGTTGGGTATCTTTCTTTGCAGTTCTCGAAACGATTTGGTCGTAGGTCATTTTGGTAACGAAATACTCATCATCATAAACCTGTTCAATGGCTCCAGATCGTACACCTTGCACCAATGCATCATACAATGACGCTGATTCGGTTAACAATCCGTCCGAAGCACGGTAGAAAGGTTGATTTAAACGCTCGTTCATATCAATTACTTCCCACACTACTTTTGACCAAATAACGTCTTTGTCCTCAATGTAACCATATTCCAACGGCTCCGCCATGGTACTGATGGTATCTCCCGCTTCTGTAACTTTTGTTTTGTTTGCTCTTTGCTCTCTGAGTTCTTCAGGAGACATAGCATTCAAAACATTCTGTGCAAATCCCACAGATGCTACTAAACTCACTATTCCGAAAAAAAGACACTTCATACTATTATTTTTTATTAATTTACTTCAATTGTTACTGCGGATGCTTCACCTGTTCCGGCCGAAGAAGAATATTTAATATCAAATACTCCCACTACGTCACCTTTTTTGGCTTTTCCTAAAGCTCCTGCTGCACCTGACATTTTACTTCCTGAAACCGCAACGGTTGGTTGTCCAGGTACCTTTACTTTGAACGAGGTTACTTCTCCTTTCACATCGAATAAGAAGTCAGGCCAGTCTACACGTACTGTTTGTCCTGCCAATCCATTTGCGGGCACTGCAAGACTTGTTTTGTTCGCAATGTGCGCTCGTGCTGGTGGAACCGGTTTGATACGGAATTCTTTCTTACCGGAAACTACTTTTCCAGTTGAAGTTTTTGCTGAGGCTGTAAACGTTACCGTTCCACTTCCTGCTGCGGGTTTGAATATCCATTTACCTGCTCCTGCTGAACGTAAACCTCCAACGGATGCTGTCATAGAAACCGCTCCATCTGCTCCATTTACAGTTGCTGACATTGGGTTATCTAAGTTACGGTAAACCACATTCATCGCATCGGCTGAAATGATTGCACCGCTTGGTGGAGCCATTAAAGTTTCTGCTACAACTTCATATTCATGAGAGAATGGTATTGGTTCAACGAATTTACCATCTGCACCCATATAAGTCATCGTACCTTTTACAGTTCTAACACCTGATCCTCCTGTGTTTAATTTGAAATCTGCTTTTCCATTTACCAATGGAACTTCACCCATTCCATCAATCATTACTTTACCATTCAATGTGTTATCAAACGCTCCAAATGCAATACTCGCGTCTGCTGGTTTGTCTGAGCGTACAAATGGTGGAGCGATTACGATCGGTTCGAATGCTTTCAACTCAATTTCATCTTGTAATTTATTTGCCAATAAAGCTCTTACCAAGTTTCCTTCTTCCGTACGGATATCCGATTGAATCTTTGTTAAGTTCGCTAATCCTGCAACCATCGGCTGGTCATAGAACATAGCATTTAACCATGATTTTTTCCCCCTATCTTGGGTTGTAAAAATATGATCAATCCGATCTTGATCCTTTTTAGAACCGTCATACGCTTGAACCATAAACTTATTAAATCCATCAATAGATGCTTTTAATTCCGTTCCTTTCTCTGTCGGCGTATCTTGTTTTACAAATAAAAGTTTTGTAAGAACGTCTGTGTTTGAAAGGGAATTGTAATTCGTTTCTACATCGTCATCAGCGCCCGCAACAGGTAAGCTATATTCCTGCTTTAGCATTATTTCTGACTTGATTGATTCAATTACATTGTACGCTTTCTCGGCTTCCGCTTTTACTAAATTCGCTTGACTTTCAATTGCTTTATAATCTTCATCCTCATTCGCTTTATTTGTTATTTGGTCATAAAACGTTGAGTTGTTGTCTGCTGTTAATTTGGATGAATCATCCAAGGTTACTGTTATTCCTTCAAAAGAACGTAATACCTGACGATCTACCTGCATAGCCATCATTGCGATGAACACAAGGTACATCAGGTTAATCATCTTTTGACGAGGTGTTTGTTTGCCTGCCATCTTTATTTAAATAAGTAGATTGTTAAACATTTAATTAATTTTTTCAGTTGTAAACGATTCTAAATTCGCTAATTAATTTCCTTTCATCGCGTTCAACATTCCACCATACACTTTGTTTAGGCTGTTGATGCTTTGAGATAAGGATTCTAATTCTTGTTGGAATTTCTGAGAACCTCCAGCTGAAGCTTCCATTTCCGAAATGAATTGTTTGTTTAACTCTACTTGTTTTTGTCCACTCTCTAATTGCACTTGGTACAATGCGTTTAAAGATTCCATATGATTAGCGGCCAAGGCCAATTGATCACCATATTGTTGGGTAGCTGCTGCTGCACTGGTTGTTTTGTTGATTTCATTCACTGCTGATCCGAAGTTCTCGATTCCTGATCGCAATCTTTCCATCAAGGAAACATCCAATTTTGCTTCACCTAACATTTTGTCTAATTTTTGAGAAAGAGATACATTATCTGTTTCCTCAACCACTTTTGCGGCTTTTTTGGGTGCTACTGCTACGCCAGATGCTAATTCTGGATAAACAGTTTCCCATTCGTAATCTCCTTTGGGTTTGTCAAAGGCGAATACTGTAAATACGACCACCTCCATCGCCATACCAATTAGTAGAACGGTAGATCCATCGATAGGACCAAACGAATAGTGGTTAATCTTGGCTAATGCACCAAGGATAACAATTGCTGCCCCAATACTGTAAAAGAAATTTAGTCTTACGTCTTTTTTACTTGCTTTTGCTGCCATAATTTAAAATTGTATTTGTGTTAATTAAAGATTTATAAAATTGTTCTGATTATTTTTTTCTCTTTTTAAATTTGATTTTAGCACCTTCTGGGAAAGATTGAACGGTTCTAAAGCCGATGTAGCTTCTCGCTGAATCTTGGTGTTCCCAATCTCTTGCACTTACCATCAATAAATACCCAATGTCTTTCCAAGATCCACCTCGTAAGGCTTTGTTCTCACTCTGGTTTCGGGACATGGTTGGATTTAGTGTGGATGTCATTTGATAAAACGCTTTGTCATACGGTGTGCTTGTCCACTCTGCTACGTTTCCTGCCATATCATACAATCCATATCCATTGGCATGGAATGTTTTAACAGGAGCGGTGTACATATATCCTTTTCCGTATTCTTCGATGTAATCTCCACGCTTCGGTTTAAAGTTTGCTAAATAACAACCTCTATCATCCATCAAATACGGACCTCCCCATGGGTAAGGTGCATCTTGAAGCCCTCCTCGTGCGGCGTATTCCCACTCAATTTCGGTAGGTAAACGGTAATCGATTACTTTTTTCGCAGTATCTCTTTTCTTTCTTTTGGTAGCTAAAAAGTCGTTTTGCTTTTTTGTTTTAAATGCACAATAGGCCATGGCTTGGTTCCAAGTAACTCCTACTACAGGATACGAAGAATAAGCTTCATGCCAAAAATAGTTTTCGTGCATAGGATCGTTGTGCGCATAATTAAAGTCACGTACCCAAACTGTGGTGTCCGGATAAACGGTTACTTCTTCTTCGTGACGGAAGTCGATTCGGTACGAGTCCGGATTATTTCCTTCACGCGCAGCTCCTTCTTGGTCCACCCAAACATATTTGAATTTCAATTTACGAACGTCAATCAAACGCTCATTGTTGAATCTTTCTTCCGGCGAATAATACAAAGCATCCAATGCTTCTGCATAATCCACATCTGGATATTCATATTTGTTCCACATTAGCTCTGCATTCCAATTCAGTTTTCTTTGGTCAATGGAATAATCACCATCACGTCCCGTAGATTGTGACTCTACATATTCGTCCCACGGTGTTTTCTCTCCATCTTCACTTCCTGAAATGTAACGATATCCAGCAATACCTGTAGCTTCACCCGAATCACCCGATGTAGGATCATATCCTAACTCAGCGGCTTTTTCTGCCAACATGGTTCGTGCAATGGAATCGCGAACATAATTTACAAATACTTGATATTCTGAGTTCGTGGTTTCGGTGTCATCCATGTAAAAACCAGAAACCGACACGGTACGAACCGGTGCCGAATTATCAAATGTAAAATCATAATCGGTTTGTCCCAACACAAAAGCCCCACTTGGAATGGGTACCATGCTTTTTGGGCGTTGTGGCGTCCAGTTTGTTGATTTCTTTCCTACAATTTGACCATCATCTTTTCCTCCATTTCTTCCCTTTTTCAACATGTTACAGGAAGAAAGAGTGAATGTTATTAAGATAACTGCTACCAATGCTTTATTCATTCTTAATTTTTTTTAAGCGTGTAAATCTATTATAATTTTACGAGTCTCCAAAAATAATTTTTAATTTGCTACTTGCTAACGATTAAAAATTTATTTTATTGTGGTTAGTATAACTTTTTAAATGACTTCCACCATCTATCCGGAATCCTTCCCTTTAGCGAATCTTCGTAATCCTTCATCGAACATGGAATGATTTGTTTATGAGTTGCTTCCGCTTCGCTCAGTTCCATCCACCATTGCTGTGAATCGATGTCATGATAAAATATTAAGTCCTGTTCGGGGAGTTGAACGTAAAAAGTTTCAAAATCATCTCTTTCATCCAAATCCAATACCATAGGGGCTTGATTCTTACCTTCTATAAAATACCAAAGAACCTCAGCCAACAATATATTGTCGACCAAAATGTTTTTCGCCTTGAAATTATAAACGCCAAAGGATTGTACTTTATTGTTTATACCTGCATATCTAGACAAAGAACATATTTCTCGGGAACTAAATCCATTGGGTGATTGTTGAGTAGAGGATTTAAAATCTGAAGCTTGAAGGGCCTCTAAGTTTAAAATAACCAAGTCTGAAAACCTCAATTCAGGCTCAGCTTCCTGCATATTATCTATCAACTTCCCCAATCTTTTTACATCAAAGTTTAATTGATCCATTAGATCCAACTCTTCTTGACCCACAAAGTAGGTTTGATATCCTAAATGAGAGTAATCAAAAAGTTGATGCGGCTCAGTGGTTATAATTTTACTCAAATAATTATTCGATGATAAGTCGTAATCACTATTTCCCAAACGAAAACGGTTGTCAATACAACTTACATTGACTTGATGGGTAATCGCATCAAATGCTCTGTATTGCCAATAGGCTAAACTGGAAGTTCCGCCTAAAATGATCAAAACACATTTTTTTTTCAATAATTCTTGTTGAATTTTTAAAAATGCAAAATAAGTGTCTTCCAAACTTTCGCCTGGTAGTATATCGCCCAAATCGTATAACGGTACATGCCAATTTCCTTTTTTTAAGAGGTAGAATTGTTCCCGAACCAAATCAAAATCCAATTCTAAATGCGGATCCTGAATTTGATCGCGTGTTTCTTTTATTCCAAAAATCACCATGGAATTTTCTTCAAAATCAACATCAAATCGTAAATTTTGACCAATACTGAACGCATCCAGCTCGGAAGCATAGGTTCGTAAATCCGCAGAAACAGGGGTTAAAAATTCGTGAATCATTATTTTTTCTTCTTCTTCTTGCTCGGTTTTTTCGCTTCGATTATTTTCTTTACTTCGTCAAGTGTAATATTGATTACATCTACTTCCTTGGCCAATTCTATCTTCGTTTTTCCTTTGATGATATTATGTCGTCCCCAACGGGCTTTTTCGATTCGAATTCCTTCCTCTTCCCAATTCTGAACTACTTTTTCTCTTTCTTTTTGTTTCTTGGCTTCTATCAATTCAATGATATCAGCTTGGGATAAATTATCGAAATCGTATTTTTTATTGACATTGATAAACATTTCATTCCATTTGATAAACGGACCAAAACGACCTTTTCCTTTGATTACATCCAATCCTTCATATGTTGCAATTGGCGCGTCTGCTTTTTGTTTTTCTTGGATTAATTCTACGGCGCGTTCAAATGTGATTTCCATTACATCTTCCTCTTTTGGGATGGAAACAAACATTTCCATGTACTTTACGTACGGTCCGTATCGACCCGCATTTACTTCCACAACTTCACTTTCATATTCGCCCAAAGTGCGTGGCAATTGAAATAATTTCAATGCTTCTTCGAGTTCGATGCTATGAATGGATTGAGTGCTTAATAAACTAGCGAACCTTGGCTTTTCTTCGTCTTCTGCTTCTCCAATTTGAATCATAGGGCCGAAACGACCAATTCGTGCGAAAACGGGCTTTCCTGATTCGGGATCTTTTCCTAATTCTCTTTCGCCCGATGCGCGTTCTGCGGTTTCTTCTACGATCTCAACTGTATTGTGGAATTTCTTGTAAAATCCATCAATCATTGAAGTCCAACTTTGTTTTCCTTCGGCAATTTCATCAAAACTTTCTTCCACACGTGCTGTGAAATCATAGTCCATAATGTTTGCGAAATATTCGACCAAGAAATCATTCACAACGATTCCAATATCCGTTGGAATTAATTTCCGCTTGTCTGCACCATAATTCTCCGAGTCTAATTTCTCAGTAATTTTCCCGGAAACAAGACGTAAAGTTTGCAATTCTCTTTTCTCTCCATCCAAATTCCCCACATGTACATAATCTCGGTTTTGAATCGTTGAAATCGTTGGTGCATAGGTCGAGGGTCGACCGATTCCCAATTCTTCCAATTTCTTAACCAATGATGCTTCTGTGTAACGTGGAGGTGACTTCGTGAATTTTTGAGTTCCAAAAATTTCGTCTGCATTTACAGGATCGTTGGTATGTACATCCGGTAAAATGGTTTTGTCATCTTCCACTTCGTCTTCGGAAACAGCTTCTTGATAGACTCTTAAAAATCCGTCAAAAACGATGATTTCTCCTTTTGCTTGGAAAATCTCTTTGTTTTTTGAATTAGAAACATCGATGATGGTTCGTTCCAAATCGGCTTGTGTCATTTGACTTGCAATCGATCTTTTCCAAATCAAATCATATAATCTTCGCATGCTATCATCGCCGGCTGCATTTTTCACATTGAAATCGGTAGGACGAATCGCCTCATGCGCTTCTTGTGCTGATTTATTTTTGTTGGTATAATTTTTAGGCGAACTGTATTTCTCACCATAATTTGCAATAATTGTTTTCTCTGCATCCGCAATCGCATCTTGTGACAAGTTTACACTATCGGTTCGCATATAGGTAATCAATCCGGATTCGTATAGCTGTTGTGCTACACGCATGGTTCTCGAAACGGGATAACCTAATTTCAATGAAGCTTCTTGTTGCAATGTGGAAGTTGTAAAAGGAGCAGAAGGCGAGCGTTTCGCGGGCTTTTTCTGTAAGTCCTTTATTTTAAATTCCGCATCCGTACAGGATTCGATAAATGCTTTTGCTTCTTCAAAGGTTTTAAATTCTTTGGTTAAGACGGCTTTGAATGATTTTTTATCTTGGGTTCCAAATTGTGCTGTAAACCGAAAGCTGGAAACCGGTTTGAAGTTTTGAATTTCTTTTTCACGCTCTACAATCAATCGAACTGCCACCGATTGTACACGTCCAGCCGATAATCCGGGTTTGATTTTTTTCCATAAAATTGGTGAAACTTCAAATCCAACCAATCGGTCTAAAATTCGACGTGCTTGCTGAGCATCCACCAAATCATTATCAATTTGACGTGGATTTTCTATGGCTTTTTGAATCGCTTTCTTTGTAATTTCATTGAAAACAATTCGATGCGTTTCTTTTTTCTCTAATCCCAATACATTATACAAGTGCCATGCAATTGCTTCTCCTTCACGGTCCTCATCCGAAGCCAGCCAAATCGTATCTGCTTTTTTTGCCAGATCTTTGAGCTTTTTTACTACATCTTTCTTATCCGCAGAAACTTCATAGACGGGTTTGAAGTTGTTTTCAATCTCAATTCCCATCCCTTTTTTTGGCAAATCAGAGATGTGACCAAAGCTGGATTCGACCGCAAAGTCCTTCCCTAAGTAGTTTTGAATTGTTTTTGCTTTCGCTGGTGACTCGACTATTACTAAGTTTTTAGGCATCTACAAATTTTCTGCAAAAATAGAGAGAATTTATTGAAGCTACCAAAAACTGACTAATTCTTACCAATTTCTGTGATTTCATCATCGTCAAATCCAACCATGTTTTTGTACAACATATAAATCGTTACCAGCACAAAAGGATAGGTAGCGACTCTTCCAACACCACATAATAGGTATCCTGAAATTCCGATTAAAGAAGCGACTACTAAAATTTTAAAAACCGAAAACCAGTTTTGATTTACAGTATGTATACTTGCTTTTAAAGCTTCCATTCCGCTCATTCCTTTGAATAACACAAAAGGACATGCAATACAAGCCGCTACCCAAAGATAAACGCCAGGTAAGATGAAAAGCATAATGGCAATTTTTGAAAGAATAAAATAAACGATGGCTAAAACCATTAAACGGCCCCAATATTCAGGTTTAAATCCAATGAATAAAGTTTTTATGTTAGCATAACCGTGTTGATCCATTTCTCTACAAACCATTATAAAGCCAGCTGCTAAGGGAAAAGTAAGTAGAAGTATGAATTCGGTTAATAGCCTTGAAATCACAATCAAGCTCAAATTATTCATATAAAAATCTTGCATTTTATAGATTAACGTGTTGGGGTCGTTCATTCCTTGAATATCTTCCATAAATTCTTGGGTGATCGAATTAAATCCTGTGATACTTTCAATCATAAAGCCAACCATTCCGGAAGCAATCAAGTAAATGACAATCGCCAAAATCCCCATTCCTAATGATTTTGTGAAAAGGCTCCACGATTGATTGAATACCGAATTGAAATTCAGTGAATCGTTTTTTGCATGTGTATTGATATCCGAATTCATAGTTTTTAATTATTCTTCAAAAATAGTCAAAAGTTAAAAATATCCAAACAATTAAATTGACTGCCATATTGACATAGGAATTTATATATTTGCATTCTATACAATTTTTAGAAAAATGGAATCACCAATCAAAGAAATAAATGAAGCCCGTCAAGGAGAATCCACGGTTTTAGAAGGGAGGAATGAGAATTCAAAGAAGCTTTTTTTAGAGAGTTACGGATGTCAAATGAATTTTTCAGATTCAGAAATTGTTGCTTCGATTATGTTGGAGAATGGATACAATACTACGGATGTAATGGAAGAGGCGGATTTGATTTTGGTAAATACCTGTGCAATTCGTGACAAGGCCGAACAAACTGTTCGTAAAAGATTATCCGAATACAATGTTCAGAAAAAGATAAATCCTTCGTTGAAAATCGGTGTTTTGGGTTGTATGGCTGAACGTTTGAAAACCAAATTGTTGGAAGAAGAGAAAATTGTCGACTTGGTTGTCGGACCAGACGCTTACCGCGATTTGCCGAAACTGATGGAAGATGTAGAAGATGGTCGTCAAGCGATTAATGTGATTCTTTCGAAAGATGAAACCTATGCGGATTTGAATCCCGTTCGTTTGGGTGGAAATGGAGTAACCGCCTTTGTGACCATTACCCGAGGTTGCGATAACATGTGTACGTTTTGTGTCGTTCCTTTTACACGTGGAAGAGAAAGAAGTCGTGATCCCCATTCGATTGTGAATGAATGTGTGGGTCTTTGGGAAAATGGATACAAAGAAATTACGCTTTTGGGTCAAAATGTAGATTCCTATTTATGGTATGGTGGTGGATTGAAAAAAGATTTCAAAAATGCGACCGATATTCAAAAGGCAACAGCCGTGGACTTTGCGCAACTTTTAGCGATGGTCGCAGAAGCTGTTCCTCAAATGCGAATTCGATTTTCAACATCCAATCCGCAAGATATGCACGAGAGCGTATTGCGAACGATGGCTTCACACGATAATATTTGCAAATACATTCACCTTCCAATTCAATCGGGAAGTACAGAAGTTTTGAAACGAATGAATCGTCAACATACCCGGGAGGAATATTTGGAATTGATCGATAAAATTCGAACCATTCTTCCTGATTGTTCGATTTCACACGATATAATTGCAGGATTCTGTGGAGAAACCGAAGAAGAACACCAAGAAACACTTAGTTTGATGGAATATGTTCGGTATGATTTCGGATATATGTTCGCGTATTCTAATCGTCCAGGAACTCCCGCGGATAAAAAGATGGAAGACGATGTGCCCGAAGAAGTGAAAAAACGAAGATTGAGCGAGATTATTGAAGTTCAACAAAGACATTCCAAAGAACGAATGGAAGAATATGTAGGTAAAGTGCATGAAGTTCTGATTGAACGAACCAGTAGAAAAAACGAAAACGAATGGTCCGGTCGAATTTCTCAAAACGCAGTGATGGTATTTCCAATTGTGGAAGGAACCAAAGTGGGTGATTTTGTGAAAGTAAAAGCATTGGACTGCACCTCAGCAACACTTATTGGAGAAATGGTCTAACTTTTCAGGAGTCCATGTAGGATAATTTAAATGGTATTTTTTTAACCAAGTTTTAACAACATAACCCAACGTGAAATAACAACGAATGGATAATTTACAAACCATAAAACAACGTTTTTCGATTATAGGGAATGACCCTGTTTTGAACCGCGCTTTGGAAAAAGCAATTCAAGTAGCACCCACAGATATTACGGTTTTGGTAAGTGGTGAGAGCGGGGTGGGAAAAGAATTTATTCCCAAAATCATTCATTCTCAATCGGCACGAAAACACAACAATTACATCACCGTAAACTGTGGTGCAATACCCGAAGGAACGATAGATTCGGAATTGTTTGGTCACGAAAAAGGAGCTTTTACAGGTGCAACAACGACTCGAAAGGGATATTTTGAAGTAGCGGATAAAGGAACTATCTTTTTAGACGAAGTAGGGGAATTGCCTTTGCCGACCCAAGTTCGACTTTTACGTGTTTTGGAAACAGGAGAGTTTATGAAAGTAGGTTCATCTGAAATTCAAAAAACCGATGTTCGAATTGTCGCAGCAACCAATGTGAAAATGGAAGAAGCCGTACAAAAAGGGAAATTCAGAGAAGATTTGTATTATCGATTGAATACAATTCAAATCGATATGCCGGCTTTACGAAATCGTAAAAACGACATTCCTTTGTTATTCCGAAAATTCTCCGCTGATTTTGCATCGAAATATAGAATGCCGACTTTGGAACTTAGTCCTGAGGCAATGCAATTTGTAATGAATTATCCTTGGCCGGGAAACATTCGACAACTTAAGAATTTCACCGAAGAAATTTCAGTGGTTGAAAAGGATCGTTACGTTTCTGAAGAAAAAGTGAGAACCTATCTTCCGTATCAGAATTCAGTTCCTGTTTTGGTGGGATCAAATAATTCAAGCGGAAATGCCGATCATTTGGAACGAGAAATTCTGTTTAAATTTTTGTTGGAAATGAAACAAGATTTAAATGATTTGCGCGCGTTGACTTTGGATTTAATCCATAATAAAGAGAAAATATCTTCGTCGAGTATCGATACTTTGCAACGTGTAATTCGTGAGCAAAATGTGGCGGAAAGTGATTTTTCGCCCATGGAGATTCTTCCAAAGGAAGAAGTCAAAGAATCGATTATTCAAGATTTTGATTATTACGAACATGAATTTGAAGAGGTTCAAGACGAATCCCTTTCTTTGCAAGACAATGAAAAAGATATGATTCGGAAAGCATTGGAAAAACACAAAGGAAAACGCCGTTCGGCCGCTGAAGAATTAGGTATTTCTGAACGAACTTTGTATCGGAAAATTAAACAATACGAATTGGATTAAGGAATGAAGAAGAAAATAAATAAAATTGCAACGATTCTTATGGTTTTGGCAATCTTGACTCTGAATTCCTGCTATACCTTGTCAGGATCCTCGATTGACCCCAATTGGCAAACCATTCGAATTGCTACTTTTCCGAATTATGCACCTTATCAAAACCCGAATTTAAGTCGAGAGTTCACCGATGCTTTGCAAGATATTTTCAATAACCGAACAAAATTATCGTTGACCAATGACGAGGAAAGTGATTTGATGCTCGAAGGAGAAATCACAACCTATCAACAATCTTCAGTTGCGATTCAAGCGAATGAAGTAGCTGGAAAAAACAGGTTGACCGTTGCGGTGAGAGTACGTTATCAGAACAACAAGGACGAAAGCAAGAGTTTTGATAAATCTTTTTCGGCCTACGAAGATTTTGATGCCAATCAAACTTTGCAACAAGCAGAAAGTGCTTTATTGGATAGTATTTTGGAGCAATTAACAACCCAAATTTTCAATGCAATTGCAATGGATTGGTAGAATTCTATTTTGAATTTTAAATTATGAATTTTGAATTATTTTATTGAATGAATCCAAGAATACATCATTTATTGAATCATCCTTTTGAAGTAGAAATGTCGGACGTGGCACTGCTTCAAGATGAAATTGATCGATATCCCTATTTTTCAAGTTTACGTATTTTGTTGCTTTTTGGATTGAAGGAATTCGACCATTCGACCTATCAAAATGAATTAAAGAAAACCAGTATTTGCAGTCCAAGTCGTGTGGCTTTGTATCATTATTTGCAAAAGGAAAAGCAAGAATCTGTTCCCGAAATTGAAGAAGTTGTAGAAAAAACGCCGGAGCACCTTGAGGATTATGTGTTTGAATCCTATCGAAAAGCGATAGAAAAAGAGAAAGAAGAAGCTCAGAAATCAGAATTGAAAGTAGAAATTCCACAGGAAATTGCAGTTTCAGAAGTGGAAATGGAAACGGTTTCAGCCGAAAAAGAGGAAGAACTACAGGATTCTGCAAAAGTTATCACTCCTTCTTCCGAACTTACTTTTTCGGAATGGTTGTCGCTTTCGCAAGCTTCACAGAAGTCAAATCCGGATGAAAAAGAATTGACTGAAAAAGACATTAAATTTCAATTAATTGATGAATTCATTGAAAAGTCACCAAAGATTCCACCGGTAAATAAAACCGAAGAAGTAAAGCCTACTCAGTCTTCTACGGTGATTACAACTGAATATTCAGATTTAATGACCGAGACTTTGGCGCAGATTTATACCGAACAAAAAATGTTTGATAAGGCAATCAAAGCCTATAAAATCTTGGGGTTAAAGTATCCTGAAAAGAATGAATTCTTCGCGAATAAAATCCAGCAAATCGAAGAACAAAGAAATTCTTAATTATTCTTTGAAAAAGCATTTGAATTATTTGTAAAAATTCACTTTCTTTGCAAACTAATTTGTAGAAACTAATAAAATGCAGACGTTTATATTTTTAATGATTGTTATTATTGCTGTTTGTGTCATCACTACCTTGGTGATTTTATCGCAAAACCCAAAAGGAGGTGGACTTTCATCCACATTTGGAGGTGGTTCAGGAGGCGGACAAATGTTCGGTGTTCAAAGAACCAATCAATTTTTGGATAACGCAACGTGGACATTGGCAGGTTTGATCGTAGTTTTGATTATTACAGCGAATGTTTTGATGGAAAATCCATACGCAGCAAGAAGCACCAACATTGAAAGTGTTCCTGTAGAATTACCAGAAATGCAGCCGGAAGCAGCACCCTCAACAGATGTTGGACCTGCAACTCCTCCTGCTGAAACGCAAGAATAAATTTAAAGAAACGTATATTTAAGATACTAAAAAATCCCTCCGTGTGAACCGAGGGATTTTTTTGTTCGGCTAATTTTGAGTGAACTCTTAATCGGATTTCTTCGCTATTTTCCAAAGTTTATCTTGTTCTTCCAGCGAAAGATCTGCAATGTTTTTTCCGTCTTTATTGGCTAATTCCTCAATTCGCATAAAGCGAGAAAGGAATTTCTTATTGGTTCGCTCCAATGCATCTTCGGGATTGATTCCTGTAAATCGGGCGTAATTAACCAATGAAAACAACACATCCCCAAATTCTTGTTCTCGTTTACTTTCATCCGTTTCTGCTTGAAATTCATTGATTTCTTCTTGAACTTTTGCCCACGTATCGTCTGAATTCTCAAACTCAAAACCTACACCTTTTACTTTTTCCTGTATGCGGTATGCTTTCACCATCGCAGGTAAAGATTTCGGAACGCCTTCCAAAACGGATTTCTTTCCTTCTTTTAATTTCAGTTTCTCCCAATTCCGTTTGACTTCCTCTTCGTTCGCCACTTTAACATCGCCGTAAATATGCGGATGTCTGAAAATTAATTTCTCGCAAATTTCATTCAACACATCGGCAATATCAAAATCTCCGGTTTCAGAACCGATTTTAGCATAAAATACAAGATGAAGAAAAAGATCACCCAATTCCTTTTTGATTTCCTGTTTGTCGTTGTCCAAAATGGCGTCCGATAATTCATACATTTCTTCGATGGTAAGGTATCGAAGCGATTCCAGAGTTTGCTTTTTATCCCATGGACATTTTTCCCGTAAATCATCCATGATGTCGAGTAATCGGCCAAATGCTTTGAGTTGTTCTTCGCGTGAATTCATGTTTTATTTAAAATTAGAAATTAAAGGGAGGAATTGGAATGAGCATAAAGTGGAAATGAAAAAGGGCAGAAGATTTTATCTTTTGCCCTTTTGATTTATTCTTTATCCGTTTTATCTTTTTTGGCTTTCGCTGGTTTCGCTTCTGCCTTTTCTTTTTTCTCTTTCTTTTCCGCTTTCGGTTTTTCTTTTGTTTCCGCTTTAGTTTCTACTTCAGCTTCTTCTTCCATTTCAGGTTTGGGTGTAACTAAATCTTTGGATTGTAGAATGTTGTACCATTGAAATAGTTTTTTCAAATCGGAATCATAGACTCTAGACTCATCGTATTCAGGCAAAACCTCTTCGATGTATTTTCTTAAATTCGCACCCGATTCTTTGTGATTGATCGCGGGTCCACCGTTTTCTTTGTGGTATATCTTTGTGAAAACTTCTTTCAGCGGAAATTCTTCTGAAACGCCATATATGGCTACGTTTTCTAATAAACTTACGTTGTTACTAGCTGAAATGGACGTCTTTTTTCCTTTGTCCAAATCTTCTACAATAAAACCTCCTTTGGCTTGTGAAATCAATTTGTACAAACCCGGTTTTCCTGAAATCGAAATAATTTTTGTTAAATCCATAGTTCTTTCT